>Ga0182030_10028215_pt1 | contig 10044 bp, 13 predicted proteins | sample 812S3MmetaG_FD_121299 | JGI IMG/M metagenome (GOLD analysis project Ga0182030, IMG submission 121299) | Permafrost microbial communities from Stordalen Mire, Sweden - 812S3M metaG (Illumina Assembly) | ecosystem: Environmental > Terrestrial > Soil > Wetlands > Permafrost | place: Sweden... | reverse complement strand
GGAGAGCGATGAAGCACTTCCTCGCTGACTGCTTCATGTTCACGATCTTCGGCTACAGCGCGCCCGTTAGCGACGTCGGGCCGTGGCCCTGCTGAAGGAAGGTTGGGGGGAGGTCACGAAGCGAGCGATGGAGCAGACCGAGATCATCGGTCGGCCCGGCTCCGACGAAGAGGAGCTGCGGAGGAAGTGGGACCCTTTCATCCACACGCACCACTACGACGTCGTCGGCGACTTCTTCGACTCCTGGATGGCGGGGCATCCGAGGCGCACCGGCGAGGCCTACATCAACCAGTTCTGGGATGCGCAGTTCATCGGGGAGAATCCGGTTCCGCGCGACGTCGCGACTCTGGAGGAGCTCGTCGAGTGGTTCCAACCGCTGTTCGACGTCGAGCGAGCACATCACGACGATCCGACTGTCAGCGTGTAGTCCTCAACTGAGCGTTGTCTTGTCCGGTCCTACCGTCGACCCTGACAGGATGCCGAGCGGCCAGACTTCTGACGTCGACACAGCCTGTTGTCCACTGACTACTTCCGTCGTAGTAGTCCGGCGTCTACACTTGTGACATGAACCCGAAGATCGACACGGAAGATCTCGTCGACGCCGTCGGCGTCGCAGAGATCCTTGGCCTGGCGAAGCGAACGTCGGTGAGCGTGTACCAACGGCGTTATCCCGACATGCCCCGGCCGGTCGTGGACCTCGGCCGCGGACGGCCGCAGCTCTGGTCAAGAAGGGCTATCAAGGCGTGGCACAGCACGTCGAGCCCGGGCGCGGCGTCCGCGAAAGTGGCCGAGGAGCTAGCCGCTCTCCCGAACGCCGACCGGGGCGGACCCATGAGCCACTACCGAGCGGTGTACCAGATCGTCCGAAGGTCGGCGCTTGGCCCAAATCCCGAGAGATTGCCGCGATCGAAGCAGTATGCCGAGCAGCAGGCTCTTCAAGCTGCTCGCCTCATTGATCCGACATTCGTCACGCCGAAGCCACAATTCGCGGCGTTCACCGACTCCAGCGGGAAAACGCACCGACTGATCCTCACGTCGCGCGAGAACGCCGGCGTTGTGTTCGTACCAGCGAATCTCGTCCACAGTGAGCCGTTGTTGTCGTGGATCCGGGAGCGCTATCGACTGACAATGACCGGCGGAGTATCGGGCGATCCTGTCTTCAAGCCGTCTCGCCTCGACTGGATCCTCTACATGGATCCGGGTCGCCTTTTGCCGACCGACTCGTCTATGCCATGGTTCTCGCTCTTCTTGCAGAATGAACAGCGGATAGCTCAGGTCTACCGACAGCGTGTGCCCGGACCTTCCGAGCTGGTGATTGGCGAAAATGTCGCGTTTGAGAAGGCCGGTTATCGGGTCCAAGGTACCATCGTCGAGTTCGACGAGTCCCAGGCGCGTATCAAGCTTCGTGACAATTCCGCGTAACGCCCAATCCGCCGACACTGGGATCGGGACCAACGGCTCACGATCCGCTTTCGATGCTTGATCAAGCGCGCGCCCTCGATGATCTCGCGCGCTGACGTTAGCAGCGGCGCACGACACACAACGAGTTCTGACCGCCACGATTGAGGTCGTCGATCACGATTGAGGTCGTCGATTAGTAGATCGATATTCAGATGGCGCCCTTCAGCGTTTTCGTTGTACACGCACCACAGATTTTCGCACCACATGCACCACAGAAGTTCGCTGAAACGCACCGTGGCAATCGCCTCGGGGAGGTGATGCCGAGGCATCAAAGAGGCGTAATGACCCTTCGGTGATGCACGCGTGACCGTCGTTATCAGGTTCCGTAGCGACTCCGAACCCGACGCAGTCCGCAAGGACCAGGACTGCGTTGACTGCGACGGTGGCCGTACCGGCTGGACCTAAGCGACTTCGCACTGCCTGCCGCAGATCTGTGTGATAAACGGCAGAGGACCCGATTCCTTGGACTATCGGCCGGATGCGCCGATATGAACCTTCGACCGGCCTCTGCTTCACGACACTGATCACGACTCCTCGTAGAGCGCATTGTCCATCCGGAGCTCCACGCACCACTCCTGTTCTTCCCGCAGGATCGAGGTCACGAGCATGAGGGCCAGCAACGCGTGCCGACGATCACGTAATTCCCCAGGGGGTCGATCAAGTAATTCCCCACCCGGTCCTGGGTTGTATCTGTAGGTGATCACCTCTCTTTCGTCAAGGTCCGACGGCGCGCCAGCGCCGTCCTGGGTGCTCTGCGCCACGCCGAACGCCCCGGTGTCAAGAGCGGGGCGCAAGCCCCGTCGAAGACGCGAAGCGCTCTTGACACCGGGCGTTCGGGGTGGCGGCTTTCAGCTCCTTTTTGTGCCCGGACGACGCGTCGGCCGATAGCTCTTGCCCTCAAGGGCGATATCGCGGCTCGAGTTGATCAGGCGGTCCAGGATCGACTCACCGACGACCGCGTTCGGAAACAGCGGATACCAGTCCGACGGCGAGCGGTTGGAGGTGAGCACGAGGCTGTGGCCGGGACGGCCGAGGCGTTCCAAGAGCAGCTCATAGAGGTCCTCTGCCTGGGGGGCGGTGAACTCGCGCATGGCCCAGTCGTCGAGGATCAGCATCGCTGGTCTTGTGAGCTCACGCACCCGCTTTGCAAAGCTCCGGTCGACATGGCCGCCGGCGAGGTGGGCTAACAGATGGGCACAGGTGACAAAGCTCACCTCTAGTCCCCGTCGGCAGGCGAGATGTCCGAGGGCTATCGCAAGATGGCTCTTTCCGACCCCGACCGGTCCGTGCAGCACGAGCCCGTCGCCGGTCTCCAAGAACTCGAGCCGGGCGAGGTCGCGTATCTCCGATACCGGGAGCTTCGGGTTGTAGGAGAAGTCGAAGCTCTCAAAGGTGGCCTCGATGGGAAAGCGCGCCGCCCGGAGGCGCCTTTGGATCTTCTGGGCGTCACGCCGGGCGAGCTCGTCTTCTGCCAGTACCTGCAAGAACTCGGCGTGTCCGAGCCTGCCGGCTCTCGCCTCGGAAAGTCTCGCCTCCAAGGTGTCCAACATCCCAGAAAGAGACAGGGCCTTCAGCACCGGGGCGAGGGAGACAGATGGTGAGGACGCGGCCATCACAGCTCATCTCCGAAGGCCTCGGGACCGCGCAGCCACGCCGGGGTGTCGATGCCAGAGATGACCTCCTGGGCCGGTTCGTACTCTGTTCCTGCCGCCAGGATGCCCTTTATGGTCAGGTAGGAGGGATCCCCGGCACAAAGTGCCCGGTGGCAGGCCGCCTCGAGCCGGGCGTCGCCGTATTTGTCCGCCAAGCGCAGCACCCCCTGGGCCTGGCGCAGGCGGAACAGGGCGTTTATCGACAACAGCTCGGCGATGACCCGTTCACAGTTCGCTCCGACCACGAAGGCCTGGGTGCGGCACCAGTTCGGGTTGCGCATGAAGAACCCGACCCGGTGCTCGGGAAGGTCCGCCCAGTCCGTCCGTCGTCCCGTCAGCTGGCGGGGATGGGTCTTTACGCACTCGCCGTCCAAGAACATCTCAACGATGACGTTGGTCTCTCTTGCATCGAGGTGTCTTCCGATGAGGCGGTATGGGACCGAGTACAAGCACCGGCCGACTTTGACATGGGCATCGGGGGCGACCTTTGGCCGGGACCATCTGGCAAGCTCGTAGGGAACATCAGGCAGGGCCCGGAGGGCTCCGGCTTCCTCTTCGGAGAAGACCTCGAGGGGTGTGCGCCCCTCGAGTGTGCGGGGAGTCCTCCGCCCTGCCACCTCGTCGCACCAGGTCCTCGCTGCTTGGATCATGTGCTGGAGGCTCTTGAACTCACGACCGGCGAAAAAGCTCCGGCGGATGTATCCCTGCAGGGCCTCGATTCTCGGCTTGTCCTTTGGCCGAAAGGCCCGGGCCGGGTCCAACAGCACCTGGTAATGACGACCGAGCTCGCCATAGGCACGGTTGAGGAGCGGGTCGTAGTTGTCCGGACGGAGCACCCCTGTGCGCAAGTTGTCGAGCACTATGCGCTCTGTGACGCCGGAGAAGTACTCGAAGGCGGCCACGTGGGCCATCGAAAAGGCGAGCTGGTCCATCTTGAGCACCCGGGTAGACGAACAGATGCCGTGAATAACTGAGCACCATCGAGAAGGCCCAGACACGCCTTTTCGTGCCGGTTTCGGAATCGGCCCACTTTCCGAGATAGCAGTAGTCGATCTGTGCCTCTTCGCCCGGTCTCACGTCCGGTCGCCACAGCACCACCTCGCCCCGACGGAGCTGTTCTGGGAAGCGGGCTCGTACGTATCTGCGAAAGCTCGCCACAGAGGTCTCGAGGCCGTGCTCGTCTCTAAGGCGCTGGTGGATGACAGACATGGGCACGACGCCTAAGAGCTTTTCGATCTCGTCGTGGAACACGGCGATCTTGCCCCAGGTGGGCTGGATGACCCGGGTGTCATAAAGGGACGGGAACCAGTCGCGGATGTAGGCGCGCCAGGTGTCTTCTGTGATCGGCGGGCCGCCCGGGACGATGCCAGATGCGCGCGCCGGGTCGATGTAGCGGCGCACGGTCTTTCTGTCCAGGCCCAGGCTTCGGGCCACTTCTGTGAGCGAGCGCCCGGCATACCAGTGATTCATGATCTCGACGTGGTCCACCACGGTGAACGTCCTCCTCATCTTGTTGTTCTCCTTGTCCGCATCGGACGCGGAGAGTTTCAACTGTCAGAGGACCGGGTGGGGAAACTGATCGGGGGGGTGGGGAATTCCGTGATCGTTGATGCCCCTCAGGTGGGGAATTCCGTGATCGTCAGCAACGCGTTCTCGACCGAGAAGTGCGCGACCGTCGGCTTGTGGACGGTTGCATGCCGCGAAACAGTATCCGGGATCAGCTCCCCGGGCTCTCCGTGGAAAGGGGTGAAGAACTTCGGGATCGGTCCAATGAGAGCGTGTCGAAGCACCTCGAAGCGACGAAGCTTCGCCGTCGGAGCGACGGCGGCCAGTTCGGCCTTCGCAAGGCAGTACTTTCCTCTCCTTTTCTTCTCCCATCCATCCATGTCAGCCTTTGAGTCGAACACACGGACGCGGGGCTCTGACGCCCAGACAGCGAGAGGCTCACCGACTGCGACGGCGAGCGCCATCGCTGCCTCGTGATGTTCCTCGGCGAAGGCGTCCAAGGCACGATCGACGAGCGCACGTTGATCCTTGATCCACGCGTCGCTGCACTGCCTCACGAGCGTCCGACACTGATCGAAGACGGTGTCACGGTGGCTCAACAACAGCTCCAACCTCCGATTCTTCGGCGCGACTACAAGCTCTTGTAACACGTTGGTCGACGGGACCCACGCCACCGGGATGCCGTCCTCCACCGCCAGAGGCAGGATCTGCTCCGGGGTGAGCCCGCTGCCACGCCAATTCTCGGGGCGGCTCAGCTGCAGCGCGTGCGCGAGCGCCCCATTTGACTTTGCCTGTTCAAGCACGTCGGGGTCATCGACGTGCTCCAGCTGGTCGATGATGTCCTGAATCGGAACAAAGGCACGTCCTATGATGCCCTGCTCGTGGTGGCAAGCACGGGGGTGCTGTCAGCTGTGGGTTCCGTGCTCCAATGTCGCCAACCCACCGATAGTTAAAGGACGAACCCTGTCGGTCGCCATCTCCGGCTCCCAGAACGGCGTTTGATGGCGCGATGCGGATAGCGGCTCAGTCGAGTATGGCCATGACCTGCGCCTTCGATCTCGGTGGGATGTTTCCATAATGACACCCCCGGAGCTGTGAACTGCCCAGCTCCGTCTGCCGGACATCCGGCCGGGAGGATGGAATGCAAGGTCGGTCGGTAGTCGACGGACGTGGCCGAAGCAGTTCGGAACGATCGTTGAAGAGGCAGGCTATGACGAAGACCGCTCGTTCGATCGCGAGCAAGAAGAGGCGGCACTGCGTGTGCTGGAAGGTCATCTCGTTCGTGCTCACCACTGCACTCGTCTGACCGACCGAGAGGGCCGGAATGTTCGCCGCGACGGACTACGGCTTCTCACACCCGAGCTCGTTCAACGGCGGTTACAAGACGCGGTGACCGACGGATTGCTAATGACCGACGAAGCGACTTTCTACGGCCAAACCAGGCTCTCACGGGAACTCCGCGACAAGGGCCAGTAATGCCCGGGCGGCCGACGCGCCGGGTTAATCAAGGCCTAGCGCCTCAGCGACAGAAGATCCAACCCTCCACAGGCCTCTGCCATATCCGACCGTTGAAGGGTGGCTTCGGAGAATCTCACGTACCTCTGACACTCCAGGCCGAAAGTCGGGATCGAGTCGCTCCCAGAGTCGCTGGGCCGAGAGGGGTTCGTCCGCCATGGCTAGTTCGCGGAGAACGATCTGCTCCCAACTGCGTGGCGCGATCGGCAGGACCGTACGCTTCGTCAGCGTCTCCCTCGCATCACTCACCCTTGATTGGATCTTGCCTAGTACCTCCAGGTACCGCGTTCCGACCTCCGCACCCGCTTTGCGCAGCACGGTCTTGCCGTCATCGTCCATCCGGCGGTACGTCCAGATGCCAAGCAGTGTGAGCATCAGAACGAGGCCTCCGCCAACGAGCCACGGCGACACACCGAGCCGGTTCGCTGCCCAACGCGTTCCGCCCGCTACAGCCACCACTGGCAACGCCGGCACCGCGACTACGACCCTGAGCTCGCCGGAGGCGTCGTCTAACTGCACGGCTGCCTTCACAACGACGACGTGCGAGAAGCTCTCCAAGTCCTCGATCAGAGATTCGAAGTCGAGGTCGTTCGTGAGGAGCACACATGGCGCTAGCAGACAGGCAAGCGTCGCAGCCGGCACATCCGAGGCGTCTCGTTCGGCAAGACGTTTTACTCGTGGGTCGGAGTATTCGGTCGACCGGTCCACGATGGTCAGCCAGTCGAACCAGAAGTCAATCAAGAACCCTTCGAGAACCTCGACCATGGTCCCGAGCTTGGCGGCGAAGTCCGGCAGTTTCTCGTCCAGCAGTTCGAAGAACGTGTCCGCTGCGATGAAGAACCGGATGACGCCCTGCATGGCGATCTGAAGCGACTTAGGCGCGCCGCCGTGCTTCAACTGCGACTGGAAGGCGGAGAAGAAGAACTCGGTGTCGAGCACGAAAGGGTACGGCGCTTGAAGCAGGCGCTTCGACTCGAGCTCCGCAGTTAGCTGCTCGACGTCGATCCGCTCCAGCAGACCGGCAGCGGTGACCGGCTCGGGCGCGAGAAAAGACTGAAGGACCTCGTCGAGAGCCTTCTCGCTGTCCTCGTCCATACGGAGATGTTAACGGCGGGGTGTAACGCTCCTAGCTGGAGTCCTGACAGCGCCGGGACGAGTAGTCGTCAGACAAGGCGACCAGGCAGCCCGCTCGTCGAGGACGAGTATGGCCGTGCAGCTGCGTGAGCCGGTCGCCCCTCGCAACCGACGCGTAGGCTGCCTGCGTGCGCTACCGCGTGAACGGGTTCGGAGCTTTCGGCATAGGCCTGAACTGGGAGAAGGTTCCTGGTGATGAGGAAGCGGCCCGAGCGGTCATCAGCTTCCTCGAAGATCGTCGTCTGCTATTCGGCGACCGGCACATGGAGGACGAGCTCCATTGCGTCCAGTCCGCTAACGAGATTCGTCACTTCGTGACATCGCGGATCACCGAGGCCAAGCCGGGTCGGAGCCTGGAAGCCTCGCTCCGCGAAATCCGCCGAGCCTGTCGTCAGTTCGTCGAACGTGCCGGGCCTAACGCTTGCAACTTCCGTGATCGCCACTTCGGTCACTGGACTGACGCTTTCTCGCTGGCGCTGGGTGAGTTTCGAGCCACTGTTGGTTTGCACGCGGCCCTGATCGCCTCTCAGTACGACCTGCCAGTCGAGCCGGAGCTGGCTTCCATCCTGCCGTGGGAGGAAGACGACTCCCTAGAGCGGTGATCGAGGACCAACAGGCCTTGCTGCTCGGCTTATCGCGGCGGCGTCGCAAACGTCGCTGATCCTGACGCCGAGGGTGCTCGCTACCCCTTAGATTGTCGAGTGTGGTTCAGTCCTCCAAGGTGGCTCGGATACGTGAGAGGTGGGCGAAGGCAGGCAACGTCCCGTGTGAACACCCAACGGTCGACCGCGAGTACCACCTCGGAGCCGACACGGGCGACGATGTCTGCCTCGACTGCGGTGAGACGTGGCCGAGGACCGATCCTCCACCTACTCCAAGTCGGTAGCAAGGCGCTCTAGCCGTTCCCGGGCGCAGAGCATCGCGGCAAGGTCGTCGTCGGCGCCACGCACACCCATCAATCCGCGAACAGCCCGGGCATGTTCAATCTCCTCCGGTGCTTCGTCGAGCGGTTCCGGCAGAGAGGTAACTGCGGAAGCCGCTAGTCGCACCATCGAGGCGTTGGCTTGGGCGAGTTCCGTCAATTTCTTGAGGATTACGGTTCGGGACTCCTCCTCGGAGGCGCCTTGCTCAGCGTGGCTCACGGCCAGCGCCGCTATACCCTCGGCTATCTTCCGAGTCTCGTCCGCATTGGTCACGTTCCGGATAGTACGACACGGTCGAGCCTCGCGTCCGACCGCGAACCCTGATCGTCCAGCGCCCGCGGGAGCACACCCCCGACCGATACGCCCTCGCGGCATACTCAGAGAACCTAGTGATCTGCCAGGCCCGGGGAGAAGAGGTGCCTCCAATGAGCTTCAGCTTCGACAGCAGTGGCTTCCGGCGGAACTTAGAGGAGACCGTCAACGCCGGGATGCAAAACCTGGCCCGCCAGTTCCAACAGCGCGTTGACCGGGTCCAGGGTCTTCGAGCGGCCGACCTGCGGCGTCTTGCGAATAGCGTCGCCACCGGTGTTGCCTTTGGTGTTCAAAACCACCTGGGCGCCCGAATGCCAAATTTCGCGGCTCAATAGCCCGGCCTGCACGTGCCCTTGTCAACGCTTCGCCTGCGCCCTCGCGGACGCCGACGCATGACTCGGGGTCACCGTGGGTCGCTACTCCTTCGGTGTAGGGCTCTTGCATCCCCTCCTCCGTGCCGGTTTATCCCGGCGCTCTTCGAACGTTGTCCCGCCCACTCCGCTTATTGTCATAATCACAACGTTGTGCCAGGTCAGCCACCGATTCTCGTGCCGGTCGTGCAACTACCGAATGATCCACCTTCGAAATCGTCGGACCCATACCCGCCGTGGAGGTTCTCCGGCAATCCCTTAAGGTCTGCGAGGGAGAGGTCGATACGTAGAAGTACTGCGTATCTAGCCATCCAGGTCGTTCGTTCCAACCCAGCCCCTGGTGCGTCGAGAGGTTGAAGATGAGGCAACCCCGAGGTTCGGGACGTCCACTCGCGACGAAAGTCAGCGGGAATCGCACGAGTGGCTACCAACGGAGCATGTCGGTCGCCCTCATCTTGGTCGCCCTGGCAACCTTGGCGGTCCTGCCTGTCACCTCGGTCCAGCTCAGTGCCGAGACGAGCTTCCTCCCAGCCATGCTGACACTGGTCGGCTGCTTCGACCTTCTTAGCGCCCTTTTTCTCCTTCGTCAGTACCTCGACACGGGCGACAGAGTCTCGCTCCGACTTTCGTGGGCCTACCTTTTCTCGCTCGTCGTGCTCGCCGGCTACGGCGCATCGTTCCCAGGTGTCCTCGGGACACATCCGCCGCTCGACTTGTACCCTTCCACCTCTCCTTGGCTCTGGGTGACCTGGCACACAGGCTTCCCGGTGCTCTTGGCAGTAGCGCTCACCTCGAAGTGCGCACCTTCGCAGGATCCGGCTCCCCTTGAGCTACGCAGGCGCGCCTTGTGGACCTCGATCGTGTTCTGTAGCGGAGCTGGCGCGCTATGCGTGAGCATCGCAAGTGTGCTCGGAGGTCACCTCCCTGTGCTCATCCACGGGGATGACTATTCGGCGATGACGCGGATCGTCGGCCCGGTCATGTTGCCGTTGGTCACGATCGCGACCGTAGTGACATGTCTTGGCTCCTATAGGCGACGCGGGCCGGCACGCTGGGCGGCGATCGCCGCGGCGACGAGTCTGGGCGACGCCGTGCTGACGCTTTCCTCTCGTTATCGATACAGCATCGGCTGGTATGCAGGCCGCACGCTCACGATCGCCGCCGCCGCCG
>Ga0182030_10028214_pt1 | contig 10044 bp, 6 predicted proteins | sample 812S3MmetaG_FD_121299 | JGI IMG/M metagenome (GOLD analysis project Ga0182030, IMG submission 121299) | Permafrost microbial communities from Stordalen Mire, Sweden - 812S3M metaG (Illumina Assembly) | ecosystem: Environmental > Terrestrial > Soil > Wetlands > Permafrost | place: Sweden... | reverse complement strand
TCTTCGAATAGTTCCACTTTCGTCCTCCTGTCCATCCCGGAAGTTTGTCATCCGGGGCTGTACAGGTGGGCCAAATTACACGATCAAAGTGGGCCAAATTAGAAGAGCGAACTCACCTCGATGGTCCAGTGCGAGTATTCGTGACAGAGTGCGAAACATGGCCTCGACCATCTGCTGCTGGTCGGACTCGAACGTCACGTGATCGTACTTGTACCGCCTCGGCATAGGATCAAGGCCGTGGATGACCACTTTATGCCACCACATGTAATACGACGATCGTACGCCGCCGTTGCTTCGTGCCACCACATCCCTGAACGGGAAATACATGCTTTCAACGCAGTCGATGCGTAATTTAATATCCACCGTAGGGTCAGAAAGATGTTGCTGACAATCGATGCCGCTACCGAAAATCCACCACAAACCCTGGTCTAGTTGTTCGGGAGAATAGACGGTTGTCAATTCGCCCAGGCTTCGACATACGGCCCGGACCTGCTCCAACACGATCGCTGGATTCAATGCGACAAAGCTGTCAATTGTCGAATGGAATAGGCCGTACTCGTCCTCATCGCCAACGACGGGACGATCAAAGAAGAAAGCCAAAAACTGTTGGTAGCTGAGTGATGAAAGATCAAATTCTTCCCACGGTACAGTGCTCATTTCATCTTCCTTCTACATCTGAACACATTGGACAAGCGCGGAGACGGCCCACTTCGGTAGGACCTACCGCCTCTCCTCTGCGCCCCTCCAGCGCGTGCAAATGCTCACCGGTCCTTCCCAAGGGGGGCCGGGCCAACGAGGGTGTCCCGATTGCGGAGAGTCTCGAATCGCGAGGGAGCGAAACTAGGAATGTTATTCCTCGGCGCACAATTTTCGCGGAGCCATGCTTTCGGCATGCCCGGCAAACTTCCCACAACCGGACTTCCTGGGGGGGGCGCACTTCAACGAGATGCGCGTTAGACGGCCAAGTGGCGTCGACCTCGAAGGCTGCTTGGGCGATAAACAAACAAACTATTGGACCGGCGGTCGCATGTCCTGGACAGCGTAATCGGCGGGCGGCTTGTATTTCGCGACGTCCGGCTCTCCTCGAATGATAGCCACCAACTCATTTCTAGTCGTTCCACTGCGCGGATCATCATTCGTTTCGAGTACTGTAATCTTGAGCTCTGGGCAATACCAACTCTCGTGAATCACGGTCAATGCCTGACCATTCTTGTCCTGCGCTCCTATCGCGTAGGTGCTGCGGGTGCCCTCCGCGCCGACGCCTTGGATGTTCCTGAGTCCGAGCTTCTCCACTACGGTGCCTGGAACGGTTGCCATGAACGCACTGAGCGAATTGGCGGCACCCCAAGTTGGTGCATTCGTCGGCCAATGGATCACCTTAGCTTCTTTTGCGGTTGAGTCCCAACTTGTCTCGGTATTCGAAACCGGATTGTGAATGCGGTACAACATTTCACTCTTTAGAACAGACCTGCCATTGTCCATATAGGTCCAATGACGTTCGCCAGCGCTGTACGTTCGCCCCAGAGAATCGCGGGCCTCACTCCCGCCAGACTCGCTGCGCCTGGTCGTGCCATCAGCCAGTTTCTCGATAGATATGAACCGGCGCTGCGCAGAGTACGGGGCCTTCAGGACTCGATCGTCTGCTTTGCCTGAGGCAGTCGTCGGGGATACAAGGCCTGTCTGCGCTCTTATTGCGACCAGGGGGAGTGTCCCGAGCAAGAGGAAGAGTGGTGGAAAGGTCCGTAGCATTGATAGGTGTAATGTTGTTTTTCACTCACAATGATATACGCTGCCGCGGCTTAATATGCATAGGTGCTCTCCGACGCCTATAGTCCGGCGTTACACCCACTTGGCCGAGTAGTCGGCAAACCGTCGAAGTGACCACGAAACGGCGTTCGAGAAGGTTGGCAGCGGGATCGGCAATCGGATCGTGCGCCCCGACATGACTACCGACAATGGCAAATATCGGGCCGCGATTGCGCCGTTTCACTTGTCCGAGATGCCGACTTTTCATCCAATCGGATCAGCTACAACATCGCGACAGTCAGTCCCAATTCGCAACTCACACTGTCACGTGAACACGGCGGGAAGCTGGGGACGAGCATCGCTATCGAGCCAGGTCTTGACGTTATAGCCATTACCGCTTGCCCAAATGTTCCATGTCCTTTTCGTTTTCAGTGCACACGAACTCAATTATGTCCGAATCGGGAATAAGGTTCAGTGTGACCTTGTTTGTAAAAGGCCGCGTGTAATACTGCGGATCGTCATAGCGAATTTCAAGGTCGATGTGCCCGAAATCGCGGCGATGCAAACGCTCGGTGATCAGCATCGACTCGCCGCGCGGGTGGCCGGCATTATCCAGCCAGCCCTCCACTTTGAATCCGGTCGTTTGAACCACAAGCGTGTCACCTTCCCAACTTCCGACGGAGTATCCCATCCAGGTAGGCTCTGGATCTTTAGGGAATGTCCGCCCGTCCAGGTAAATCTGCCGCGGCGGCTCCTGGCTTTCGGGAATCATGATGAGTAAGCGTGGCGTTTGAACAATCTTGAATGCGTAAGCCATCATGACGCCGGGGACGCCCTGCGGAAGGCATCGTACCGCGGGCGGCTGCTCATGCTCGCGTTTCGACAACACTGCGATCGCTTCCGGCTTTAGTGGCTCCTCATCACGGTTCATTCCAAAAAAAACGCTTCGCCGGATATCTGAAGCGTCTGTCTGATCGATCTGCAAGTTGTCTGGATCGGAGGTGGCGCGACCGGCATACGATCTGTGCGCGTCGAACGTTGGCCTCGTGGCTTCCCATACTCCGGAAAAGTCAGGCTTGCGGTTCAGCCGCGGGGCGGGCGCGGTGAGGACCGGCTTGCCGTCGCGACTCCGAGGCGTGCTTGGGTCCGGATGGGACCATTGGCCATAAGCTGGCGCGATAAGCCCAGCAAGTGCAATCACGCCTGCGAGCCTGGCATTGGACACTTTCATATGAAGGATTAAGCATACGGCGTGGCGCATTAGATCGCAAGGCAACCCACTCCGTGGGTGTGCTCCCTAAACTCTAGCCACGCCAGTAGTGGCGACGTGGCGCGTGCGCAGCGCCAGTTCACTCTCCAACAGCATTTCGACGTCGGCGTTTGCACGCGCCCACTGACAGTCCCAATTCGCCGAGAAATAGTTCAACTGGACCGGAACGCGCAAACCATAGAATTTGCCCGTTTCTGGTCGGCGGCGAAGCTACCGATAATGATACTTAACGGGCGCTTTGAGGAACTATTTCGAGAGCGGCGGCAACGTTGTAAATGTAAGCGCCGGAGGACTGCGAATCCCCAGCACGCTAATCTCAGCCGAAGCAGGCGTATCGAACTCGACGGTTCCGCGGATGCCTGAAGTTTGCGGAAACTGCTGGGCGAGTGTGAACGATGTGTGACCGTTGGCTCCCAGTTGGATGGTGCTGCTGGTTATCTGATTGCCCGAGTCGTCGCGCACTACCACGGGCACGCTCACCGGCTGCGTAGACATCGCGTTGATCGCGACTCCGGTCGCTGTGCCGTTGGTGTTATCGAACGCGATGAGATAGGCACCCGCGTTGCGCGATTCCAACGGCACTACCGCTTCCTGCCCGTTCGGATTGTAGCGGAAAATGGCGTACCCGCTTACGTTCCCCGTTGTGGTGAGTTGCGCCGAGCCTGTCAGCAACGCGCCCATCGCACTCGCGTCGCTTTGAATCCATAATGATGCGCTTGGCGCGATGCTTTGCGTCCAATTCGGTGCCAGCACTGCCAGCGCGTTAGGATTCTGCGGGAACGTCAACGGCAATGACAGCGGATTGCCGTTGTTGTCGTAGAAGTTCAACGTCGCACTCGCCGCCGTCGTTCCGGCGTTCACCAGCGCGAAGGTTGTCTGCCATCCCGCGCCAGAAGCCAAATGCGCCATCAATCCTCCTGACGTGCCGACGTCGGCTAAAACAGGAATCGTGGTCAATGTTCCAGCTGTGTAGCGAATTCCGAGCACGCTGATTTCCCCGTTTGTCGGCGTGTCGAATTCCACGGTGCCGCGGATATTCGCCGTCGAAGAGTACGGCGTCGACAATACGAAGGATGTGTGACCGAGCGCGTTCAGCGAGAGGGTTCCGGTACTGACCGTGGTGCCCGAGTCGTTACGGATCGTCAGTGGAATCGATGCATTCTGCGCTGAAATATTCTCGATCGCCACACCTGTCAGCACTCCGTTTGTGTTGTCGAACGGCAAAATGTAGGACGCCGCGTTGCGCGTTTCCATGGGAACTACCGCTTCTTGATTCGTCGGATTAAAGTGGAAAATGGCGAACCCGTCGACCGATTCACCCACCATTCCGGTTACCTTGAGTTGCGCCGAGCCCTCGGAATACGGCACGTTGGGAGGTCCCGTGGCCTGCATAATGAATTGTGCGTTCGGCGCGATCACTTGATCGAGCGACGACGCCAGCACATCGCCATTGAGGGCACTTTGCTGCGGCAGCGCGATCGGAAGCTGTAAGGCTGCGCCCGCGGGAGAAAACAAATTCGTCCGCGCGGTCTGCGCCGCCGTGCTCTTGTTGAGGAAAGTGAACGTCGTCAGCCATCCGCCTTCGGCTACCAGGTGCGGCATGGAGCCGATGAAGGAGATCCCAGGAATCGTCAATGCTTGCTGCTCGACAAGGTACGTTTGCCCAGCTACAAGAAGTGTCGCCGATTGATCGCCGCCGCTGCTGGGGGCAATCTGCAAAGTAACTGTGCCGTTGCCGGCTCCCGATGCGGAAGTGGTAAGAGTGATCCAGGAAGGCTGCCCGGAGACATTCCATGAACAACTAGGTGCGGTCGTGATCGAGATTGTGCCGCTCCCACCCGACGCGGGAAAAACCTGGCCGTTCGAGCTTATCGCGTAGACACACCCTTGGTTCACAACGATCGATAAGCTCTGTGGAGGCGATGTCAGGCCGGCACCGTCCTGCATCGTCGCACTGAAGCTGAATGTTCCGACAGTGGTAGGCGTCCCGCTAATTACACCCAAGGCTGCATTCAGAGACAGCCCCGGCGGAAGCGTCCCGCCGCCAATCGTCCAATTCCGGTAGGGCGCAAGCCCATTGATTCCGACAAGTGCGACTGAATAGGGAATGCCGGTAACCGCATTGGGCAGTGATTGTGTCGAAACCGTTGGCGCAGCGATAACGAATATACTTACTGCCGCTGGCAGCGACGTCAAACCAGAACTGTCATTCACCGTAACGGTGAAAGGAAATGTGCCGGCGGCCGTTGGGCTTCCGCTGAATGCGCCAGATTCCGGATCAAGGCTTAGCCCTGGCGGGAGAGAACCCACCGTTACGGCCCAGTTTCTATAAGGAGGGGTCCCACCGGTCGCGGCTAGCGACCAGGGGTACGGAACTCCGACCTCGCCCACAACCCCTTCGCCGAATACCTGGAACGCGGCGGCGACCGAAATGGATAAGGTCTGGCTAGAGTAGTATCCTGTTCCATTCGGGCCGCTTACCACAGCGGTAAACAAATTTGTGCCGGACAGGGTGGTCATGGGTGCGGGTGTTCCCGCGATTGTGCCGTTTGAGCTCAAATTCACCAAGGGTGTCCCCACGCTCACAGACCAGCTATACGGCGTAGTGCCGCCGGTAGCGCTCAGCGTAGCGGAATACGGAACCCCACCCATCGCTGGCGGCAAGCTCACGGTGGCTACGCTTGGAAAACTCCCTGTCCCGCCGAGCAGGATTTGCAGAGTGGATGCCGTGGTTACGGCAAGGTCAGTTCTCCCATCACCGTTGAAATCAGCGGCGATCACTGACCCGGCCGCGCCGGAGCCCGCTGGGAAGTTTACGGCGCCGCGAAATGTACCATTTCCTACTCCGAGATAGACGCCGACTGTGGGGGCGCCGCTTCCCGTATAGGCGATGTCCGGATTGCCATCCCCGTCTAAATCCGCGATGGCCAAGCCGTTGTAGAGAGCACCGCCCGTGTTGGGCGTAAAAATGGGTACTGACTGCGCGCTAAACGTGCCGTCTCCGTTCCCGAGAAACACGCTGAGCCCACCGTGATTCACCACCGCGAAGTCTGGACGACCATCGTGGTTGAAGTCTCCAGTTGCAACATATTGCGGGAAGGCTGCCTGCTCATAGCCTGCCACTTGAAAGGTTCCGTCGCCGACCCCAAGCAGAACGGTGATCACCTGGTCGATATCATCGCTGTCAACCGAAACAATATCAGCGTTTCCGTCACCATTAAAGTCCGCGATGGCGAGTGCGGTTTGCCGCCGCCCCGCGAGGTAGGTGACAACCGGATGAAACGTGCCGTCACCAACGCCAAGCAAAACACCGACACCGATCGCTTCACCTTGCCGTGATGCCACCGCGACGTCGATGACGCCGTCGTTGTTGAAATCGCCGAGCACGATGTCGTGAGGCGCCGCTCCAATTGAGTAGAGCGCGGGAGGCTGAAATGTTCCATCGCCCTTGTTCAACCAGACGCCGACGTTACCGTCAATCTGTGCTGTCGCGAAATCAGGTTTCCCATCGCCATTGAAATCTCCGGCCGCAACACTATAAGAATTGCTGGTGCTCGTATAGACTATCGGTGGCTGAAACGAGCCGTCCCCATTCCCCATCAATATCGTATTATTATTCGTGACGACATCCAGTTTGCCGTCACCATTGAAATCGGCGACAGCGACATGCTGGTTAATCGTATTTGCGGTGGGATAGCCCACTGGCGCGTGTAAGGTCGTCGCGGGCGCCGCGATTACTGTCTGGGCAAAGCTTGGCGCGGTACTGGCGGCATAGACCGTGCTTCCGGCATAGCGGGCTTCTATTGTGCGAATGCCAGCTGCGGGCAGGATAGTGGAAAGCGCACCGGTGCCACCAGCAAGTTTGGCTGTTCCAAGTACCGTCACGCCGTCGTAGAAAGTCACCCTCCCGGTGGCCGGTGCGGGATTCACAGATGCCGTGAGGGTGACTGCCTGTCCGTAAATCGAGAGATCCGCCGAACTCGCGATCGTTAGCGTGGTGGGCGTCTGGCCAAGCAATAACGGAGCGGTGGAAACCCAGATTAATATCGAACGTCCAAAGAACTTCTGGTTGGCTCGGAAATTTCGGTTTTGAAGCACCATTAAAATGATATCAGCGGCTGGCCAAAAGCTCCCATTAAGGCCATTTTAGGTGGCTCCGTTGGGCCGGAGTTCGCGTTGACTATTGGAAGTCGACAAAAGTAGGGCGAATCGCTTCCGATAATGGTGGATAACGCGCGGCTAACTTCCCATATCCGGACTTCCGAGGCGTTTGGTGGTGCGAAGGGGCTTTCGCAACAACCCCGCCGATGACGTGCCGAAGCACGTGGAACCTCAAGCCCGAATGCGTGTGCCCGCGAGTGCGTGTAAATCGAGTTCTCCAAGTATAGTATACTAACCGAATTCGCAGGCCAATGGAAATCGCGAATCACATTGCACGCAGGCTTCCCCAGTGATCCATCCGGACACTGAGTTGCGGTTCGTGCATCCTGAGATCGGCTTAGGTGTTGTGGCGACGCGCCTGATCCCCAAAGGCACCATCACGTGGGTGCAAGATGAGCTCGACCAGGTCTTTTCGCCGTCGAGCGTGGAGCGTTTGGGCCACGCCTATGATGCGATGCTGCGCAAGTATACATTTGTGAATGGCCGGGGAGAGTACATCCTGTGCTGGGACTTGGCGCGGTACGTCAACCATTCGTGTAATCCTTCCTGCCTGAGCGCGGGGTACAACTTCGAAGTCGCCGTCCGGGACATTCACCCGGGCGAGGAGTTGACCGACGACTATGCAACCCTGAACCTCGAGGGCAGCTTCGCCTGCCAATGCGGGACACGACAGTGCCGCGGCACGGTGCGCGAGGAGGACATCTACCTGCACGCCGAGCAGTGGGACGCCATTGTAGGCGACGCCTTCCCGCTGATCGGGACCAATCCGCAGCCGCTCTGGCCGCTCGTGGCGGAGAAGGATGCGGTGCAAGCGGCACTGTCGGGCAAGAACGCGATTGCATCCTGCAAGCTCAACCTGCGCGGGTATCTGCAAAACGTTACGTCGCTATGACCGCGGTGATTCTGGCGGCGGGCTATGGCTCACGCCTCCGTCCTCTCACCAACCAAATGCACAAAACGATGGTGCCCGTCGCCGGAGAGCGCATCATCGACCGCATCATGGTCTCCCTACAATTGGCGAAGGTCGCGAGCGCCGTGGTGGTGCTGGGCTATCGCAGCGGCGAGGTGCGCGAATACCTGCAATCGCGTTATGCCTCCTTCATGCAGTTGACCTTCGTGGAGAATCCGGATTATGCCACGACCAACAACATCCACTCGCTGGAACTGGCGCTCGAATCCGTCGACGAAGATTTTCTGCTGATCGAGTGCGACCTGTTTTTCGAAACCGAGCTACTGCGCGACCTGATCGCCTACCCTTGGCCCAACGTCGCACTGGCGGCACGGTACCGCACCGGCATGGACGGGACCGTGGTGAGCGCCGACGCCGGCGGTGTCGTCGAAGGTGTGTTCCCCACCTACGCGCAGGGCCCTAATTTCGACTTCTCCGGAAAATTCAAAACTCTGAACATTTACAAGTTTTCTGGCGACTTCCTGCGGGACCGCTTGCGGAGCCTGGTGCAGTATTACACCAGCGCCCACTCCACCAACAGCTACTACGAGGTCGTGCTGGGTATCGTCATCTATCTGCGTAGCGCGGAAATCCGCGTCCTGGACGTCTCTGAGCGGCGTTGGGCCGAGATCGACGACAACAACGATCTTGCCAAGGCCGAGTACATGTTTCACCCGGAGGGGCGTTACGATCTGCTTTCCTCTTCGCACGGCGGCTATTGGAACGTGGATGTTCTGGACTTCTGCTATATCCGCAATATGTACTTCCCCACGCCCAGCGTGCTGGGGGACATACGTTTCAACCTGGAGAAACTGTTGTGCAACTACGGTTCCTCGCAGGCCGTCCTGAACCGCGAGCTCTCCCATTACCTTCTGGTTCCGGAAGAATGCTGCTGCGTGTTAAACGGAGCGTCTCAGGGGATCAAGCTGCTACCGGAAGTTCTGGGAACGGATCACGTCGCAACCTTCACCCCAGCCTTCGATGAATACCTGGCGGTGTTCCGGCGGGTCAGCAAGGCTGACGCGGAAAGTGCCTCGGCTCTCGACCTGGTGACCATGGCGAGCCGGGAAGGGGCTGGCGCTGTGGTGCTGGCTAACCCATGCAATCCGACGGGCCGGTGTTACTCCCTGAGAGAGATGATCGCGTTCGTCGAAGCGGCGGTGCGGGCGAACCTGTACGCGATTGTGGACGAGTCCTTCATCGATTTCGCCGGAGAGCAAAGCGCCTCGGTGAGCGGCTGGCTGCTGGAAAATCATGTTCGACGGGCGCTGGTGATCAAGAGCCTGAGCAAATGCCTGGGGGTGCCGGGCCTGCGCCTGGGATATGTTTTCTCCGCCGATTCCGACCTGATCGCCGCGATGAACGGGCGCATCCCGATCTGGAACCTGAATTCTCCGGCGCAGTATTTCCTGGAACTGTTGCTGAAGTATCGTCCCGAGATCGCGGCCAGTTTTCAGAAGAGCATTGCCGACCGGGACGCGTTCCTGCATATGTTGAGCGATGTGGAGTTCCTCTCTCCGTTTCCTTCGGGCGCGAATTTTATTCTGTGCCGCCTGGCCGAAGGCGGTCCCAGCGCCGATGCGCTGGCGCGTCAGATGCTGGCGGTGAGCGGCATTTACATCAAGAACTGCACTTCGAAGTTTCCAGCCGGCCGAGGAGAGTTCGTGCGCTTCGCCGTCCGCCTGCCGGCGGAGAACCTCCATCTGATCGCCGAGTTGGAGCGCAACTACCGTGCACTGCAGAGTGCGATAGGAGCAGTTGCTTGAATCACGAAAGCTGGAAGGAAGTGTGGGAGCGCAAGGGGACCGCAGCGGGAGGCCGGGAGCGCTATAGCGTGGAGGAGTTGTTCGCCGCCGACGGTTTCGACACCGCAACGGGCAAGACCAGCGAAGCCGGGCGAACGCGCATCGGTGCGGTG
>Ga0182030_10028213_pt1 | contig 10045 bp, 10 predicted proteins | sample 812S3MmetaG_FD_121299 | JGI IMG/M metagenome (GOLD analysis project Ga0182030, IMG submission 121299) | Permafrost microbial communities from Stordalen Mire, Sweden - 812S3M metaG (Illumina Assembly) | ecosystem: Environmental > Terrestrial > Soil > Wetlands > Permafrost | place: Sweden... | reverse complement strand
GCCGCAACGCCGCAACATTACCCATGAACAAAGGGCGTAATGAACATTGCACGAGGAAAGAGAAAAAGCATTTGCCCGCAGGTGACGCTGATGGACGCAGATAAGGAATTTTTGGAACAGGAGGCAACGGAAACAGAGATGGAAACTCCGCTCTCCGCCTTCCCTGGCGGCAACCCGCCGGGCAACGCGCGTCCTCACGAAACCGGCCCCGGCCACAGGCTCCACGATGGCAAGCGCCAAAACGCGCACAAACACGGTTTGACCCCTTGCACCCCTTGCATAAACTATTGTCAAAAATACCGGCGCACAGATTTTCAAGGGGACGGCGGATGATTCTCCTGCGCCGGGGGGAGTAGGCCGGGTTGAGGGAGGACGTGAATCAAATATTTTGGACGAGGAGACAATTCCGGTTTTACTGACCCGATAAAGAATCGTATGTAGGAACGGTAAAGGAACGGTCCTGAAGATTGAATGCAACATCAGTGACATATTCGATGCAGAATTCTATATCTCCATTTGTCAATTCAGGCTTTCCTCTATCGGATATTTTTCTTTTTCCATGCCATGTATACCAAATCGCAGGTGTTATCGAACGAAAGCGTGCGTATAACCTAAAGTCAATCCCCATTGTAATAATCTGCATCCTATCTTGCAACGCATTGAGGGATTTTTTTATAAACTTAAAAAATTCATCCACATTAAGATCAGCACCCCTGCCTTCGTCCAGATATACATTCGGCACGCTGCCATGCCAGTAATCAAACGAGAATTCTTCGTTTGGAAAATGCCGCGATTTTGGCAATTCACTGCTTTTGATTAAATCGTCAAATCCGAGAGCGCAAAGATACCGGACCTTACGGGTTTCTCCCCTCTCATGCGCTTCTCCAGCCCTCTTAAGGATTTCTCGCACTTTGTCATTTGTAATAAACTCACAAAGAGAGATTGCATCAAGTGTTGTATTGAAAATATCAGCGATGACCTTATCGAAGAAACTCATCACCAAATTCTGAAATTCCTCCAGTTGGGTGCGCGAGTGTTGAAGCCCCTTATGCTTAAGTGCGACCCTTGCTTGATTGAAACGCCCCATCCGCACTTTGTCTGGAAGCTCATAAGCAGGGCGCGCGTCGTGAACCCATTGCCAATAATCCATGAAAACTTTACTCTCTTTTGCACCGACATGTTCAGAAACAAGCCCGAGCAAGTGGTCGGTTGCATCGTGAAATAATAGCAAGCTTACACTTGCGAACGGCTCATGTAGCTTAATCTGACGGCTGCCGAGTGAAAGAAGATATTTTGCAAACGCGAGGCGCCTAACTTCATCTCTTGTCAGTTTCATAATCTTGTTCCTATACCAGCTTCCTCGCAATCTCCTCGTCCAGAATCTCCTTCACCGACAGGGCAACGATGACTTTGCGGCTGCGCTTGAAAAACGATTCAATTTCCTGCAACGCATCCGACGAATAACTACAAAGGCTCATTGTTTGCTGGTTTGCCATAGTCCTTGAATGGAATGGTGGTTCATGGCACTGGCGGTGCTGGTGGTATTGTGCCGAGAAACTCATTGAGCCTATTGGCGATCAACTCCCTGCGTTTTGTCAGAAATGCTTTGTAGCTTCCGAGTTCAAGGAGCGCTGCTTCTGTCGGAATGCACTGCGCGTCAAACGTAACCACGCCGGCTTTCTCTATCAGCGCGGGGAAATACGCCACAGGCGGCTTGTCACTGATTGCGCGATTGGTCTTGCCGCCGATGAAGGCAAGGTTGGAAATGTCGTCTGCTTCACGAGACGGGTAGGTGCTTTTCAGGACCGCCTTTGGAAAGATGTGGTGAAACTGAAGCTTGTGCTGCGAGCCGGAATGATCGTGGGCAATGGCCAGATTTGAGCGCCAGTCTTTTGCCCCGGCGGCGCGAAACGCCAGAAACATGGTTTTGAACAATGAACTGCGCTGGTTGCGGCCTTCCAATTCTTGCGGGGAAACATCCAAGCGCCCCACCTGCTGACGGAGACGTTCAATCAACTCTGGCGCTCCGCCTTTTTGTTTTAAGGTGGTCAAGTCTTGGTCGAGTAGGGTTTCGCTTGAACCGCGAGAATAACGGCCCTTGGCATTGGCTACCAGCACCCAAAAGCGCAGCCGTTCGGATTCATCCGGTGTCAGATGATAATTACGCTTGTGGCCAAAATAGGCCAACGTGACGAGGAGGAATGGTGAAGCCAAAAGAGCCGGGCTGTCTATGCCAGCGTTGCTTTTGAGAAAATTCAAGGCGAACTCCATGCCCTGACAACTTTCCGTCCATGACTGCTGCAAAACTTCTAGTTTGAGCCGGCCCACCCCACGAAAACGCGATTGCGCGGTGGCAAACACGACCAGATTTTTCAGGATCAGTCCAAGCTCCAAGTGAAATCCAACTCCGGTGCATTGTGTTTGGAACGCCTGAAAGATGGTCAAGGAGTTCCGCCATTTGGCCGTGATTTGCGCCAGCGCAAGATCAGAACTGCGAAGCTTCGCGCCGTTGGAGTTGACGCGAACGAAAATTTCCGTGACCTCGTCATACGAAAGACTGCGTTCCAGAATATCCATCCGATAAATATATTTTTTGATGCCGCGCAACCGGGCCAGGCGCTGGCTGTATTTTTCGGACCGCGGGTCGTCCAAGTCGGTGATGCCAGCTCGTTTTAGAAATAGCCGGTCGCTGTCGGTCTGAAAAACTTCAGTCACCTTTACCCATTGGGGGAGTTGTTCCAGCTTTCGCGTGGCGACGACGAAGGTCATCTTGTTGAACCGTTGCAATAATTCATCCTCGTTTGAATCCGCCTCATCGCTGATCAATTCGTCGTCGTCCTCACCATCGTTATCATCCACCTCCGTGACGACTTCCAATTTGTCAGGATGCTCCAAATTAAACAAAAGCTCGATGGGGCGGTCGTGACTGCGGCCGGAAACCGCTTTTCCACGAACGATGGCCGCGAGCGATGTCAGACGTTGCTGTCCATCAAGGAGCAGCTTGGTGTTTTGAAAGGCGTTTTTCTCTTGGGCAATCGCAAAATCCTGCAAGGGCACTTCCTCATCCGTCTCCCAAAGGAGAATCGCCCCGGACGGGTAGTTGCGATAGAGCGAGTCGAGCAGATCGCGCACGCGAGGTTTTTTCCAGACATAGCTCCTTTGCATTTCCGGCAGGCGAAGTTCGCCGCGCTCAATCATGCCCACAAGTTCGTCAACGGATGCTTCGGATTTTGCCATAGTAATATAGTTTTTGTGTTTAGAATTTTCCCGTGTCAGGATTTCTGGCGCGACGCGGCTTCTTCGGCGGCGCGGGCAAGATTCAATGCCAGCAATTTTTCCAAGATGGGTTCGTCAGTTATGAAAGGGTCGGTCCTAGAAAAATGACAGTTGTGATTTCTCATGCGGTCCTATCTGTCTTCTGGCCGGCTGCGAATTGCGCCTTCTTCCATTTCGCACCCATGCAAGTCTATTCCGCGCTGCCTCTTTTGTTTTCATGTCACTGGTTCCCCTGCCTGCCATTCCAGGCTGGTTTCTTCAAACTGGGCAAATCTAATGGTTGATGATTACAAACATATATGGCGTATCCCGTCAAGCGTTTTTCGACAGGAAATGACGAAAAAAGCGCTTGAAACAGGACTCCAGCCGGGAGATCTGGAAAAAATGAGGCTCCGCGGGAGCGTCGCCCTACCATGTGGAAGTGCCTTCGGCATACCAGGAGATTGGCGACGCTCGTAGAGCGCCGCTACAGGATGAGGTGCCCGGCTCAGCGGGAGCTTTGCCCTAACGTGGGGAGGGATGTTCGCCATCCATAAGTCGTTGATATGCAACCCTTGCAGGGTTGTGTCCTTCCTTGTTGCAACCCAGCGTAGGCCCTCTGTGAATCGGGCCAACGCTGGGCTGAATGATACAATCCCTTTGGGATTGAAGAACAGGGCGTTGCACCAGGCTGGAAGCCCCTTTTCCGTATTCCAGCGAAAACAGGGAAGAACCGAGGGCGCAGGACAAATCTCGGGAACCGCTGCCCATGAACCGTATAGAAACCTCCTCTCCCCGGCCCTCTCCTCCACAAGTGTGTGGAGGAGAGGGAGAGGAGCATCGCCGTCGGCGGGTCGCCGACGGAGACGGCCGAGTCGGTCGTGCTACCCAAGTAGGCGCTACAGGATGAGGTCCACGGCTCAGCGGGAGCTTCTCCCTTCCATTCACGAGAAATCTAGTCACGGCTCGACGTTCGCCGTCGCTGAAGCTATGGCGGACAGGGAGTCTCGGCCTACCGTGGAAGGAAATCGAGTCACGGCTCGACTGAGTCTCGCCCTACCGGGGTTGAGGCGGCGAGGCGCATGGCGGCGAAGCCTTGGAGGGTGGATTCGACGGTGGCGGGGAGTTTGCTCTTGTCGTCATCCAGTTCCACGAGATCGGGGGGGAGTTCTTTTAGGAAAGGGGAGGGATGGCAGGGCATGGGTTGGCCGTATTTTTTGCGGGCGGCGCAGTGGCTCAGGGTCAGGGTCTGCATGGCGCGGGTGAGGGCGACGTAGAAGAGGCGGCGCTCTTCGTCCAGGGTGCCTTCGACTTTGGATCTTGAATGGGGGAGGAGGCCGTCTTCCATGCCGACGATATAGACGTGGGGGAATTCGAGGCCCTTGCAACTGTGCATGGTGATGAGGGTGACGGCGTCGCCGGTCTGTTCTTTTTCTTCTTCGCGGTCGGAGTCGAGGGAGAGGTCGTCGAGGAATTGTTCGATTTGCGCGGCGGTGCCGCCGGCGGTATCGCCGAGGGTGGCGAGGAGTTCGCGGAGGTTGCGGACGCGGTTGTCGGCGGCGTCGGGGGTTTTTTCGCCGCGGCGGAGTTCGGCTTCGTAGTCAATTTCGCGGACGAAGTTTTCGGCCCACTGGCGCGGGGAATGCGCGCCCGCGAGCAAGGCGGTTTGATGGCGCTCAATCAGCGCAGTGAAGGCGGCCAGCGCGGCGCGGGTTTTGGGGACGAAGATTTTCTGGACTTCAGGATGGAGCATGGCATCGAAGACCGGACAGGAATGTTCGTGGCTGGCGGCGAGGAGGCGCTCCATGGTGACATCGCTCAGGCCGCGGGCGGGGACGTTGGCGATGCGCAGGAGGCTGATGTCGTCGCGCGGGTTGATGAAGGTTTTGAGGAAGGCGAGGAAGTCCTTGATTTCGCGGCGGTCGAAGTAGCTTTGGCCGCTGATGAGGTGGTAGCGGATGTTGGCCTGGCGCAGGGCGGTCTCGAGGGGGCGGGCCTGCTGGTTGGTGCGGAAGAGGACGGCCTGGTCGCGCCAGGGAACGCGGCGGGCGAGGCGGGCGTATTCGATTTGTTCGGCGGTTTGGCGGGCCTCCGCTTCGTCGTCGGAAAAGGTGTGGAGGAGGATTTTTGCGCCGGCGCCCTTTTGGGACCAGAGTTGCTTGGGGCGGCGTCGGGCGTTGTTTTTGATGACGGCGTTGGCGGCGGAAAGGATGGTGGTGGTGGAACGGTAGTTCTGTTCGAGGCGGATGACTTTAACTTTGGGGAAGTGCTTTTCCATGTCAAGCAGATTTGCGGTTTCCGCGCCGCGCCAGCCGTAGATGCTCTGGTCGTCGTCGCCGACGACGCAGAGGTTGCCGTGGGAGGCGGTGAGTTGGCGGACGAGCTGGAACTGGGCGGCGTTGGTGTCCTGGTATTCGTCCACCATGACGTAGCGCCAGCGGGCGCGGCACTCGGCCAGGGCGCCGGGATGGCCGGAGAAAAGCTGGAGTGTCAAGAGAATGAGGTCGTCGAAATCCACGGCGTTGCAGGCGCGCAGGGCGCTTTGGTAGCGGGAGCTGACATGCTCGGCGAGCGCGGCGACGTTGGGGTCGGCGAAGACGGAGGCGCGGGAGCCGCCGTTTTTGTAGCGGCTGAGGAGGGAGAGGACTTCGCCGGGATCGGCTTTGGCGGCCTTGTCGGAGATGTGGCTGAGGATTTTGCGGATTGCGCCGAGCTGGTCGGATTCGCTGTAGATGACGAAGTTGCGCTTGAAGCCGAGTTTTTCGATGTGGCGGCGGAGGATGCGGACGCAGAGGGAATGGAAGGTGCAGATGGTGGGGGCGGGCGGTTGGGCTTCGTCCGCGGCCGGCCGGGGACGGCGGGGGATGAGTTTGGAGACGCGCTCGCGCATTTCGCGGGCGGCTTTGTTAGTAAAAGTGACGGCGAGGATGTGGCCGGGGGCGACGCCTTTTTCGATGAGATGGGCGACGCGGGAGGTGATGACGCGGGTTTTGCCGGTGCCCGCGCCGGCGAGGATTAGGACGGCGCCTTCGGTGGTCTCGACGGCTTGTCGCTGGGGCGGGTTGAGGGATGCGAGGGAAGACATGGGGAATTGCGGATTTGCAGATTTGCGGACCGGCCTTCGCTTTGCGAGCTGCGTTGAAATATGGCGGCGGATTTACATCCGCCGCTACGGCTGTTTTGAGATGGTGCGGCGGAAAATTTTGTGGATGGCGGCCTGGTCGGTGGGCTTGATGATGATTTCGTCTATGTTGACGTGGGGTGCGCGGGAGGCCATCCAGACGAGGGTTTCGGCGATGTCGCCGGCGGTGAGAGGGATGGTGCCTTGATAAACTTTCCGCGCCTGGGCCTCGTCGCCTTTGAAACGGACGGTGGAGAATTCGGTCTCGGCCATGCCGGGGTCGAGGGAACCGACGCGGATGCCGGTGCCGTTGAGTTCCAATCTGAGGGACTGGGTGATTTTGCGTTCGGCGGCCTTGGCGGCGCAGTAGGCGGCGGCGCCTTCGTAAGCGGTGTGGCCGGCGATGGAACCGATGTTGAGAATGTAGCTTCCGGGGTTGTTCATCATTAAGGGCAGAACGGCGCGGGTGACGCGGAGCAAGCCGAGGACGTTGGTTTGGAACATGGTTTCCCAATCCTCGTCGCGGGCCGAGGCGACCGGGTCGAGGCCTTGAGCGCCGCCGGCGTTGTTGATGAGGACGTCCACGCGGGCGGTTTTGGAGCGCGCCCATTGGACGAATTTTTCGACGCTGGCCGTGGCGGCGACATCGAGCGGATGGCCTGCGCCGGGCTGGCGGATTTCATCGGCGATTTTTTCCAGGCGGTCCACGCGCCGCGCGCCGAGGAGGAGATTGCAGCCCTGAGCCGCGAAGGCGCGTGTCGCCTCAGCGCCGAATCCGCTGGAAGCGCCGGTGATCAAGACCCATTTGCCGGAGAGCGAAGAATTCATTGGGAGAATTTAGACTAATCCGGCGTGACATCAATCGGAGAATTTCGACTGAATTTGAGGCGCCAATTCCAAACTCCAATTTCCAAACCCCAACTTGTCTTGTGCCAGGGGCAGAGGTAAGTTTGCGTTATGATTGCAACCGGTCCTTTTGAACTGCCGCCGGAGGAACGTCTCGAGTTGGCCCGTCGTTTGGTTGAGAGCGTTGTGGCCCCGGAACCACTGAATGAGGCGGTTCTTGAAGGCATCCGGCGAATCGAGGATATTGCCAGCGGGCGCACACAGGGACTGACAGAAGAGCAGTATCGCGCCGCATTGGAATGACGGCTGTTTTTCATCTTCAAGCCGATCCGATCCCTTAACTTGGCTGGCCCGTTTTTCTGGAAAGAACTGACTGAAACTACGCCCATGAACGCGCTCGCGGTGGAATTGTTGAAACAAGGAGGAGCGGCGGGCTGTCATCAATCGTGTAGCGGCACCGTGCCTGCGAAAAACATGAGCGAAACCGGCCTGGATGTGGCGGCGTGCGTGAAACGCGCGCGCCAAGGAGACGACGAGGCGGCGCGGGAGCTGGCGGATTATTTGTACCCGCTGGTGTACAAGCTGGTTCGGGCGCATCTGCCGCGACGGAGCAGCGAGGAAGATCTGGCACAAATTGTATTTATGAAAGTGTTTGCCAAACTGGACCAGTATTCAGGTCCGGCGCCGCTGGAACATTGGGTTACGCGAATTGCGATCAATACGTGCCTGAACCAAATCGAGGCGGAAAAGGCACGGCCGGAATTGCGGCGGGCGGACTTGAGCGAGGCGCAATGCCTGGCGCTGGACACGGCGGGGGCGGTATCGGAGGAGTTGCCGCCGGACCAGGCAATGGCGGCGCGGGAACTTATTGAGAAATTGCTGGCGATGCTCGATCCGGGCGAGCGGCTGCTGTTGACGTTGCTGCATCTGGAAGGCCACTCTCCCAAAGAGGTGCAGCAGATGACGGGATGGAACGGCGCGCTGGTGCGCATCCGCGCGTTTCGGGCGCGGCAGAAATTGAAGAAGCATTATCACCGCCTAATCTCGGAGAAAAACACACATGAATCCCATTGATGACTCATTGAGCCGGCTTTTGCGCGCGGCGGCGCACGCGCCGGCGCCGCCCGCGCCTGAGATGTCCGCCGCAATGCGGGCCGGAATCAACCGCCAATGGCGCACCGCGCCCGAGGAGGACCCATCCGCCTTTCTCCTTGGAATGTTTGGACGCGCGGCGATTTATGCCAGCTTCATCATGGCCTTGAGTGTTACGTGGCATTATCTTGGCGATCAAAATGACGCCCCCGCCCCGCTGCCGCTGGCGCAATACGCCATGAGCCTGCAAATGCCGCCATGAATGCGATGAGGAAGATAAAAATCGGCTTGTATCTGACCGCTATTTTTGCGGCCGGGTTTGTCACCGGCGCGATTGTCTCCATGCATGTAGCCCGCCACATGCTGGGACAGGATGAGATGGTGGCGCACTGGTGCCATGAGTTGCAGTCGAAACTGAGCTTGACGCCGGCGCAGGTGGAGAAGATACGGCCAATCCTCAACGACACCGTGAGTGAGCTTAAGGGCCAGGTGTACGCGGACATTATGGGGGATTTGTCCAACTGCAACGTTCGGGTCGAGGCGGAATTGACGCCGGAGCAGAAGCTAAAATACGAGGAAGAAGCAAAGAAGCGGGAAGGGATGCTCCGGAGCCTGTTCGGGAGCGAAACCAACGGCGTTCAAACGAAGCCGTAACAGTTGGCGCCCGCGCCGGTCATAAGTGTGGAAGAACTTATGCGCGGCTCAAGTCCAACGGAAAAAAGAAGTTCTGTAACAAATGCAAGGCCGTTGGATCATTCACCTGACGGCAGCAAATTGAAGAACATGATAAAGGAACTTATAATGAACAAACTCACATCATTCCTCGGTCTTACGACATTGGCGCTGGGGTTCGTGCTTTGCGGTCATGATGCCGCGGCGCAACAACCGGGCGGGTTCGGCGGCCGAGGCTTTGGCGGCGGTCCCGGCGGCGGTGGCGGTCCCGGAGGTGGCGGCGGCGGCGGCGGCTTTGCGGCCATGATGGGCGATCCCGCCCAATTGGCGCAGACGCAGGTGGACAGTTTGCGCGATTCGCTTGCCGTAACCAACGATTCTGAATGGGCTGTCATCTCCCCCCGCCTGACGAAAGTCGTCCAGCTTAAGTCGGACGATACGACGGCTTCGATCACCAAGATGATGTCTTCCATGATGGCGCAGTTTGGGATGGGAGGCATGGCCGGCGCAGGGGGCATGGGGGGCATCGGGGCCGGCGCGAACCCGTTTGGCGGCGCAGCCGATCCATCCGGCGACGCATTGAAACAGATTTTGGACGCCAATGGTTCCATGGCGCAGGTCAAAGCCGCGCTCGCGAGTTTTCGCGCGGCCAAACAGCTAAAGCAAGCCGAACTGGCCAAGGCCCAGGCCGCCTTGAAGGATGTCCTCACCGTCCGCCAGGAAGCCACCCTGGCCCTGGCCGGCTATTTGGATTGATTTGTCTTGTTGCGCGCCGCATTTGCGTGGACGGGCTCATGAGGAGATATGCATCTTTCCGGCAGGGCGGTGCTGGCGGTCTGTTTCGAGAATTCCAGGTTGGCGAAGCAGCCCCGTCCTGCCAAATTTATACAAATTCGAGCCAGAGCCTCGACGCTGCACGATTTCGAGCCGGAGGCTCGACCCTGATCCTCGCCTAATATTGAGTGTTTGAAAGAAAAGCGGATGAAAAGTGTGTTTTTTCTTTGACTTGTGCGTATAGATTTTCTATAGGTAAATCATGTCTCGACGCCTGCCGCTGAT
>Ga0182030_10028210_pt1 | contig 10045 bp, 9 predicted proteins | sample 812S3MmetaG_FD_121299 | JGI IMG/M metagenome (GOLD analysis project Ga0182030, IMG submission 121299) | Permafrost microbial communities from Stordalen Mire, Sweden - 812S3M metaG (Illumina Assembly) | ecosystem: Environmental > Terrestrial > Soil > Wetlands > Permafrost | place: Sweden... | reverse complement strand
TCGTTGAACTTGATGGCAATGTCCCGCGTGACCTCGAGATGCTGTTTTTGGTCGCGGCCGACGGGCACAATGTTGGAATCGTAGATGAGTATATCGGCCGCCATCAGCACCGGGTAAGCAAACAAACCGTGGCTGGCGGGAAGGCCCTGGGCCACCTTGTCCTTGTAGCTGGTGCATCGTTCCAGCAACCCCATCGGCGTGACTGTGGTCAGAATCCAGGCCAATTCCGTGACCTCCGGCACGTCGGACTGCCGGAAAAGGAGCGCCTTGGCCGGGTCCAGGCCGCAGGCCAGAAAATCCAGGACGGCCTCCAGCGCGTTGCGGCGCCGTTCGACCGGGTTGAACAGCGACGTCATCGAATGGTAGTTGGCAATGAAGTAAAACGCCTCACCGCGATCCTGAAGCTCGATGGCGGGTTTCATCATCCCAAAGTAGTTCCCCAGGTGGAGCGCGCCCGAAGGCTGGATGCCGGATAAAATTCGCATGTTGCCAGTGATTCTAAAGGAAAAGAAAGGAAAGTCCGCAATTTTAAACGGGTTCCGGCCGGCGCGGCCATTGGTAAAGCACACACCGCCCCCGTCCAACCAACAGCCAAAAAGCCAGCCCAAGCAGAAGCGCGTTCTCGCGCAGCTTGGCGCAGATGAACTCCGGCCCTCCGCCGCACCCGCAATCAAATTTCACCGCGCAAAAAGGCACTGCCAAGACCGTCTCCAACGCCAAGGCGCGGCGCAGCACCACGCAAGTAAAAAACGCGAGCATGGCGGCCACCAAGAGGGCGGTGCCGCGCACCGCAATGCCCGCCAGCAGCAGAAAACCGCAGAAAATCTCAAACCACGGCAGGGCCGAGGCGATGGCATTGAGGGCAAACCAATTATGCACCAGGTCGTACTCGCGGAGCAATTCCAGGAAGGCCACCGGAGCAAGCGCCTTGCGGGCACCCATGTAAACGAAGAACGCTCCGAGCGTCCAGCGGGCCAGCACGGTGGCAACGCCGAGGACTTTGGCCAATGCGGATGTCGGCGAAGCGTTCACCCGGGCGGGGGTTGAATTTCGCCGCTGTTGCGGACGCCGCGTTCCACTGAAAAGCTGGCATTGGTCCATTCGGTGATGCCGCCGCCATAAACCCAAATCTTGTCCGCCGGTATCCCGGCGTCCTTTAAGTAAAGGGCGGCCGTTTCACTCGCCTCGCAATCGCCGCCGGTGCAATAGACGACAATTTGTTCGGCGAACTGGCATAAGGGCAGCACCTCGGCCAGGTATTTTTCCGGATGATAGGGGGAGAACTCATAAGCCCCCGGGATGTGTCCCTGCTGGTAATCGTCCTCGTCGCGGGCGTCAACAAACAAGACCAGGTTATGTTGCCGGCGGGGATCCTGGAAAAGTTGTTCCGCCCGGGCGCGGGCGGCCAGGCGGAGGCCGTTGGCCTGGAGACGGGCGGCCAGAGGCGAATTGGTTCCGTTTTGCGCCCGCGCCGGTTGCGCGGTGAGGGGGGCCGTCCCGCCGGGAAAATAGTTGCGCGACAACTTGAGGCCGCGCGGGGAAAGTTGGTTGGCGAGGAAGGCTGCCATCGCCCCGATGACCGCCACCACCAGCGCCTCCCGCAGCAGGTTGCCGAACCGGCCTTGGTTGCGCGGCGCTGGATCGTCAATCATAAACAATGGTCGTCCCCGGCTTTGCGCCGGCCCGACGGGCGGAGGAGTCCGGCAGTCCTCTTCAAGGTTGCGAGGGCGCGTCCGCCACCGGCTGCGGCGCCACAGTGCGCACCTGGCCGTTGGTCAGCCGCGTCAGGCTCATGGCGGCCGGTGTGCGCTGCGGCATCGGACGCGGCGGGATCGCGGCCGGGACAGGCGCGGTCGGGGAAACTATCACCGGCACATGGATGAAGGGGTACCGCGGATTGTCCGTTTTGACAGTCGCCACAATATTGCTGGCGGGCGAAACCGCAAACCCTGGCGGAAAAATAGCCACCAGGGAATAACTCTTGTTGGTCACCATGATTTTCACCGAGATGTCCACCCCAGGCGCGTTAATGGCAGGGTCCGACAGGGTCAGTCCTTTGTCGGTATTGTCACGGATGCTGATCCAGTTCTGCGAGGGCCGGGACAATGGTCCCGCCGGGAGCCGAATCGCGTCCGGACCCACAAAAATTTCCGGGTTAAAGAGCGCGTTGACCGGCACCTTGAGCAAAGGCAGGTTCGTCGAGGAGGTCTTCATGGAAATATTCCCTGAAACCGTCGTTACCCCAACGGTCGGCGCCTGCCGCACCGGCGAAGCCAAACTGACAGTCAAGTCAAAATCTTTCCCCGAAACGTTGGTCGTGAGGCTGGCGGTGATTTCGCCGTTGTCGCTCTCGGGCGCGAAAAGCGTCAGCGGCAAATCCTCGTTATTGGCGATGTGCACCACTTGACGCGGCGAAGCCTTCATCTCCGGCATGACATTCAAGGTCACCTGCGGCGAAGACAACTCAATGGGTGTCCAAAGGAAAACCTTGATATGCAGCGTCGCCGCCGGCCGATTGGGGTCGTTTGACGTCACCGTGACAGTCTTGTCCGGCAGCGGTCCCCGGCCGGTGGCATTGATCTGGATGCCAATCTTGCCCGTTTGGTGCGCGGCAATTTCCCGGTCATACGTGGTGGAAGTGCAGCCACAACTGCCTTTGGCGCCGGTAATCTCCAGCTTGGCATCGCCCTCGTTGGTCACGATAAAGGAGAACTTGATGGGGGTGCCGACAATGGTTTTGCCGGTGTCGTAAGTTTCAGTGTCGAACCGAATCTTCGGAACAGGGCCGTTGGCGCCGGCCACAGCCGCAACCGGCGGAGCCGGCGGCACTGTCTGGCCGATGGCAAAAAGTGTGAGTCCCCCGGTCGCCGCGAGGATCAAGGCGGGACGAAAAAGCGATTTCATATTATGGCCATAAATCTACTCCCTATTTGGAGGAAGGAAAAGGCGAAAATCGCTCGTTTCGGACTTCACGGCCTCCCTCACCCCTTCTGCGCGGTCGAATCCCAACATTTAGGGCGCTCCCGTCAGCACCGAGTTGGTTCGGACGTCAACATTCCCCGAGCGCAGCGATGGATCCCCAGCTTTCTTGTGCGCCGTCTTGTCAATGTTAATGGCCAGAACCCTCTTGGCTTTGCCTGCTCCGTCGCGGATCAAGGTCTGACGGCTCTCCACCAGCAGTTTTTGGCCGCCCTTCGCCGACTGCGTCAACTCCCCGCTCCAGTGCTCCAACTTGGACACGGCTTGGTCGGATTCGGACGTGGCGGCAAGGTCCTGTCGCAGTAACAGCTCCACCCTTTGGCCAATCGCCTCGTCGGCGACCCAGCCGTAGAGCCGGACGGCGCTCTGGTTCCAATAGACAATCGTCCCTTCCAGATCCCAGGCGATCACGGCCTCGTGCGCCTGATCCAGCATCCGGGCCTGCTCCGGGATTTTTTCTTCAGGACCAATCTTGTCGCACTCCGGTCCCAGTGGCGCTCTCTCGGCACCCGCCATCGCCGTCGCCTGGCCCTCCAAGTCTCCGTCAAACTGGCGCAAGGCCCGGCAGACCGCCAGAGTGAGATCCTCGATTCGTTCCCGCAGGACGTAACTCGTCGCCCCCTCTCGCACCGCCTCCAACGCCAGACCTTCGTCCCTGGCTGCGCAAACGACAATGAAGGGCAACTGCCCCCCCTTGCGCCGCGCCGCCGCCAGGGCGGTCATGGCGTCGCAATAGGGCGGAAAATGGCTGGCAATGATCAAGTCCGGCACAAACCCCCGCAACTGGCGCCGAAACTCGCTGTCCGTCGTCGTGTGGTGTAGGTAAAAGCGCGCCCCCTCCTTGGGCAGGGTATTGGTCAGCAATTCGGTGTTGGCGCCGCGCTCTTCGAGAATGAGGATGTGAAAACTTCGGTCCATTTTGCTATTGGGCATCTCTGCGGTGGAATCAACCTTGCCGGCGCCGTTGCATGGCCAGTTTCCGGCACACTTCAGAGGCAAGCTCAAATTCACTGTTTTTGTTGAAATAAAAGGCCGCCCCCAGCTCCGCGCATTTTTCCCGCAATTTGGGATGGTCGTGGATGCTGAACATGATGATGACTGAGGCGTAGCCGCGCCGCTTGGCGATCTTGAGCAAGTCCAACCCGCTCTGCCCCGGCAATTCCAAATCCAGGATCAGAACGTCCGGCTCCCGTTCTTCCAGCAATCGCAAACCGGAAGGCACGTCACCCGTCTGGCCCACCACTTCCACTCCGTCCAGCGCGGCCAAACTGGCCGCCACCCGCTCGCGCACCGGCACCGAGTCATCCACCAGGACGACCTCCACGATGTCCGGCTTGCGCGCCCCGCGCCGGGGAGCCTCGACGAGGACGGCGTCCGCGCCAGCATTCAAACCATTTCCCGTTTCGGGTGTGTCTTCCATCTTGCCATGTTAGCCGCGCCCCGCCTCGGCGGCGATTGAGGCGCGTCCTTGAAACCGTGTCCGCCCATGGCCTCTCCTCGTGTCAGCCTGGGGCTGACGTCACGGGAAATTTGTGAAGCGGTTTTTTGCTATCCTCAACGCTTATTGGTGTTATGCTGCAACGCGTTATGTCCCAAGCTTGTACAGCAGCGCGGGTCGGGTCAGGGGAGCCGTTCCGCCCGGCTCGCCAAGCCGGGCAGTTTCCGCTTTGGCTCCGGGCAGTGCTCTTCGGAGCGGCCTACTTCGCTTGTGCGGAAGGGAGCATGTTGCTTAACGCCAAGGGCAGCCCCAACGCGAGTTTTTGGCTTCCGGCGGCCCTCTACGTCGCCGTCCTCCTCCTGCATGAATACAAAGACTGGCCGTGGCTGGTACTGGCGGCGACGGCCGCCAACGTCCCCTTCGATCTGTTGGAAACCACCCCGGGTCCGCTCCTCGGGGTCTTTATTCTGGCCAACACCGTGGAAGCCCTCCTCGGCGCCTGGTTGGTGCGAAAATTTGTCGCCGCCCGTCCCACCATTGCCACTCTGCCAGAATATATTGGCTTGGTTTTTTACGCCGCGATCTTCAGCAACTTGGTGGGGGCGGCGGTCAGCGCCGCCGGCCAGCAGTGGTTGGGCCTGACCCAGAGCGTTGCCCGCTCGTTTGCCAACTGGTGGGGCAGCACTACCATGGCCACGCTAATCCTCGCGCCTTTCCTCCTGGCGTGGTCGGTCGCGCTGCCGTTCCAATGGGCCAGGCTCTGGCGCCTGCCGAGGGTTTTGGAGACGGTCGCGCTCTTCGGCGGATTGATCGCCGTGGAATGGTGGATTCTGGTGCGGGGAGATGGCATCAAATCTCCGAACAAGGCCCCTCTTCTGATGTTTCTGATTTGGGCCGGGTTAAGATTCGGGGTTCGGGGCGCGACGGCCGCCAACCTGGTCTGCGCTCTGGCAACCGGTTACTTGACCCAGCACTACCATCGCGGGCTTGCCCCCGCCGATCTGACCTCCGGAATCTATGTGCTGGGTTTGCAAGTGGGCCTGGCCATGGCCACCACTCTGGGCTTGATCCCCGCCATTGTCTTGGGGGAGCAAGAGAAAACCGCCGGGGAACTGCGCGAGAGCGAGGAAAAATTCTCCAAGGCCTTTCGCTGCAGCCCCAACGGGATCGCCATCACCGAACTCGCCACCGGACGCTACATCGACGTCAACGATAGTTTTTCCCAAACCTACGGTTTCGCCAGGCACGAAATGATCGGCCGCACCTCGCTGGAACTGGGGGTTTTCCGATCAGTCGCGGACCGGGAGAAAGTCATCGGGCCGTTTCGCGCCACGGGCCACCTGCGGGATTTTGAACTGCGGATGATCACGCCCCGGGGAGAAGCCAAGACCGTGTTGGTCAACGCCGAGAAAATGGAACTGGAGGGCAAACCGTGCATGGTCCTCGTGATTTTCGACATCACCGCCCGCCTCGAGGCCGAGGAGTGCCTGGAAAAAACCAGCCGGCAATTGCGCGCCCTCGCCTACCGGGTGCAGTCCCTCCGTGAGGAGGAGCGGACCCATCTGGCCCGGGAAATCCACGACCATCTCGGCCAATTATTGACTGCTTTGAGCCTCGACCTGCGGCTGCTCGAGCGCAAGGCGGCGGCGGTGGGCGACACAGAACTGCGCGCCGCCATCAGCGGCAAGGTCGCCTCGGCGCGCCAATTGGCCGATGAAACCATCACCTCCGTCCAACGCATCGCCACCGAACTGCGGCCGCCGACCCTCGATCGTCTGGGGTTGGAGGCGGCCGTCGAGGTGGAGGCCCAGGCGTTTCAAGTCCGCACCGGCGTGGTCTGCCAGTGGACCTTGCCGTCCGAGCCGGTGGCGGTCAATCCAGAGCAGGCCACCGCCGTCTTCCGCATCTTTCAGGAAATCCTCACCAACGTCGCGCGCCACGCCCAGGCGCGCACCCTCGCCGTCCGCTTGAGCCAGGGGCCGGAAGACCTGTTGCTGGAAGTCGAGGATGACGGCCGTGGCATTCAGCCCGAAGACATTGCCAATCCGAGGTCGCTGGGTTTGCTCGGCATGCAGGAGCGCGCCGCCATCCTGGGCGGGAGAATCACTTTTGGCCGCAACCAGCCGGCGGGAACTTCCGTGGTGGTACGGGTGCCGCTTAACCAAAGGGAAAGGCCGGCCTCGTGAAAAGAATTCTCATCGCCGACGACCACGCCATTGTCCGCAAAGGCTTGAAGGAAACCCTCGAGGAGGAACTGGGCGGCACAATCTTTGGCGAGGCCGCCAATAATCAGCAAGTCCTGGAAAAAGTCTGGAACGAGAAATGGGACCTGGTCGTGCTGGACATCAACATGGAACAGCGCAGCGGGCTCGAATTGCTCGGGGAAATCCGCAAGGCCAGCCCCAAATTGCCGGTTTTGATTTTGAGCATGTATCCGGTCGAGGAATTCGGAGTGCGCGCGCTGCGACTCGGCGCGTCGGGCTACATCAACAAACAAAGCGCCCCCGAGGAACTGGTCACCGCCGTGCGCAGTGTGCTGGGCGGCGGCCGTTACATCAGCGCGGCCCTGGCCGACCGGCTCGCGGCCGATTTGCAGCGCCCCACCGATGCCCCATTGCACGAGTGCCTTTCCACCCGCGAGCACCAGGTCATGTTGATGATTGCGCACGGCCGGAGTTTGAAGGAAATCGCGGCTGAACTGTCCATCAGCGCCAAGACCGTCGGCACCTACCACACCCGTGTCCTGGCCAAGATGGGCATGAAGAACGACATCCAAATCACCCGCTACGCCCTCCTCAAAAAACTGGTGGATTAGCCCCCCTCACTGGCTGGGAACGGCCGGAACCTCCGCCGGGGCGCGGAAGGACCGCTCCGTCAAGTCGTGGGGATCGTAGGAGCGCGGATAATCCCGCCAAAGCCACCGCATCATCTCCGGCAGAATGGCGCCGCCCTGCTTCTGGCCGTGCAAACCGATGCCCCACGTATAGTTGACATCGTAGCCCTTCTTCGTCAGCGCCTCGACCAGGCGCACATTTTGATAATGCCAATCCATCAAAGGATTGTAATTGGTCCCGCGCAAGGCGCGGTTGTCGTTCACCCCTTCCACAAAAAAAGCGCGGATCGGCTTCCGCTCGGCGGCGGCGACCATCTCGGGATAGACCTGCCCGCCGCGCAGATTGACGAAGCTGCCGACGCAACTGAGAACTTTGTGGAACAGGTCGGGCCGTTCCCACGCCACCCCGAAGGCGGCGATACCCCCCGAACTCGAACCCGCGATGGCGCGCCAATCCGGGTCCGGCGAGATGTTGTAGGCATTCGTCACAACCGGCAGGAGTTCATTGGCGATGACCCGGGCATACTGGTCCTTGGGCGGATTATATTCTTCCGGCCGGCGCGTGTTGCGGTCGCCCCACTCTCTTGGCGTGGGTTCCGGCTCATTGGTGGTGTGGCCGGGATTAATGAAGACCGCGATGATGACCGGAATCTCGCGGCGCCAGATGAGATTGTCGAGGACATTGGGCGCGCGGACATCTCCATTGGTTGCCATCAGCGCCGCTCCGTCGTTAAAAATCATCAGCGCGGCGGGAACCTTGGGATCGTATTGCGCCGGAACATAGACCCAGAAAGTGTGGCTGTTATTCGGAAAGACCTCGCTCGGAATCGTCGTGGGCCCGACGATTTTGCCCTTCGGCACCCCGTCCAGCGGCAGAGAATCAGGACCGAGCTTGTAGAAATTATCCTCCCCCGCCGCCAAAATCCTGCCGGAGGCGCAAAGCAAAACCAAAAGACAAAGCAGGGCATCTTTCATATGTGCAACAGGGTTATCTCCAGCCATCCTACCCGCGCCGCGGCCCGGAGGCAAGCCCATGAAATTGCCGGAAGTTCAGAAAACCGCCTCCAAACCACCCGCCGCGCCCTCCTCAAATAACCAGTAATTAAAAAGTCCCCCCGCAGTCCTTGACCAAGCAAAAGCCCACCCCATGACCTTTGCCGTGATCATCTTCTTCTTATTTTTCTGACCCCATTTTTCTGTCAAATCCCTGTTTTTTGAACGAAACCAAACGAACACATTGGCGCCCCGGATTCACCCAAAAACTCTTGACTTCAAGGCGGGGTCGAAGGGAGGGCCTCGGCCGCCCAGCGCAGGAGGCGTTCGGTGGATTCCCAGCTCAGGCAGGCGTCGGTGATGGAGACGCCATAACGCAGGTCCGCCAGGTTCTTCACCGGGAAAGGCTGGTTGCCCTCGTGAATATAGCTTTCGAGCATGAGGCCGACCAGCGAGCGGGTGCCGGCCAGGCGCTGCTGGATCACGCTCCGCCACGCTTCTTCTTGACGGGCGGGCTGCTTGCCGGAATTGGCGTGGCTGCAATCCACCATCACCACGCCGGGCAGGCCGGCCTGCGCCAGCTTGGCCTCCGTGTCGCGGATGCTCTCGGCGTCGTAGTTGCTCCGGGCGCGGCCGCCGCGCAAAACAATGTGGCCCGCGGCATTGCCCGCCGTGCGGACGATGCTCGTCACGCCTTCCTCATCTATGCCAATGAAACTGTGCGGGCGCAGCGCCGCGCCCATCGCGTCTATCGCGCTTTGGCAGCTGCCGTCCGTGCCGTTCTTGAATCCGACCGGCATGGAAAGCCCGCTCGCCATCTCGCGGTGGGTCTGGGATTCGGTGGTGCGCGCCCCGATGGCGGCCCAACTCACCAGATCGGAAATGTACTGCGGCACGATGGGGTCGAGAAACTCCGTGGCGGCGGGCAGCCCCATCTCGGCAAGCTGGAGGAGCAGGCGCCGCGCCTGTTTCAGGCCGGCCTCGATGTCGCGACTGTTGTCAAGATGAGGATCATTGATCAGCCCCTTCCAGCCGATGGTGGTGCGCGGTTTCTCAAAATAAACGCGCATGATGATTTCCAGGCGGTCGCGGAATTCCCGGCGCAAGACCGCGAGCTTGCCGGCGTAGTCCAGCGCCCCGGCCACGTCGTGGATCGAACAGGGTCCGGCCACGATGAGCAGCCGCGGGTCTTCGCGGGAGAGGATGCGGCGGACGGCGTTGCGCCCCGCCGTGACCGTCGCGCCGGCGGCCTCGCTCAGGGGCATTTCCGCCTTGAGGGCGCGCGGCGTGAGCAGGCGGACGATTTCAACGACGCGCAGGTTTTCCAGGGCTTGCATGACAGGTTTCAAACAGGTGATTTACGGCAGCCGGGGCTACCAGATGATGGCGCGGAGGGAAGGATCGCGCCACATGGCATCGCCCGGCTTGATGCCGAACGCGTCAAAGAATTGCTGGAGATTGGATTCCGGCCCGACGGCGCGAAACTGGCCCGGAGAATGAAAATCCACCGTCAGGCGGCGATGCAGCTCGGCGTCACGCCAGTTGACCCGCCAGATTTGGGCGAAGGAGAGGAAAAAACGCTGCTCGGGAGTTAGCCCGTCAATCCGCACCCGGCGCTCGGGATGCTTGGCCAAATCGCGTTCCAAGGCGTCGTAAGCCAGGGTGACGCCGCCCAAGTCCGCCAGGTTTTCGCCCAAGGTGAGGTGTCCGTTGACATGGACGCCAGGGAAAGCTTCGTAGGCGTCGTATTGGTCCACGACGAGTTGAGCGCGTTGATCGAAAGCCGCCGCGTCATTGGTCGT
>Ga0182030_10028209_pt1 | contig 10046 bp, 7 predicted proteins | sample 812S3MmetaG_FD_121299 | JGI IMG/M metagenome (GOLD analysis project Ga0182030, IMG submission 121299) | Permafrost microbial communities from Stordalen Mire, Sweden - 812S3M metaG (Illumina Assembly) | ecosystem: Environmental > Terrestrial > Soil > Wetlands > Permafrost | place: Sweden... | reverse complement strand
GTGGTGATCCGATCACGGGCGTGTGGTGATCCGATCACGGGCGTGTGGTGATCCGATCACGGGCGCGTGGTGATCCGATCACGGGCGCGTGGTGATCCGATCACCCAGGGCAAGGGATCCGCGTCGGGGTGCCTCGAGCAGTGCAGATGAGGGCTCCTTCCACCGAAATCCGACGTGATCTCGGGCGCCTGGAAAGAAGGGCGAAGACGCCCGGCATTTTCTTTCGCGAAAGGTTCGAGCTCGGCCCGTTAAAGGGACATGGGGCACCGGACGGCGCATGTCGCGCCGTGCCGGATCGCTCCATTCGCCAATGAAGGAGACGTCCACCATGCCCACCCGAGGAAAGAACAACCAGGCCACGCAGACCGCCGCCGATCAGTCCCTGATCGACGGCTTCACCAAGCACGCCGCAACCCTCATCACGCTGCTCGTGGGAGGGAGCACGGTGAAGACGAGCGATCTCGTCACCGTGTTGCAGGCGCGCATCGCCGCGATCAAGGCCGCGATCGCAGCCAAGGCAGCCCTCATGGCCGCCGTGGCTGCGATGCGCGCCGAGATGGCGAACACCGCGACGCTCGTGTCCCGAGCGCGGCAGGCCCTCAGGGTCGCCTTCGCTGGTCAGGCCGACCAGCTGGGTGACTTCGGGCTGCAGCCGCCGAAGGTGCGAACGCCGCCCACCGCCGAGCAGAAGGCCCAGGCCGCAGCGAAGGCCCTGGCCACTCGCAAGGCGAACCGCCCGAACGAAGGCAAGAAGAGCAACGCGGCCCCGGGTGGTGCAGCAGGCACGCCGAAGTCGTAGTCGGCGTGCCGTCGTGATGCCCCCGGTTCCCTCGTCGTCGCACGAGGGGGCCGGGGGCGCTTTCTTGCTTTGTGGGTCCGCTATCGCGCGCGATGGGTCGTCCCTGCCGCTACCCCGCGTGAGCACCCATCGGGGCGTCCGCTGCGCCTGGGTACTGGGCCGAGTTCGGTACGCCGGAGCTCATCGACGCTGAGGGAGAAGACCCGCTGAGCTGAGTACTCGACCGCTCGGCCCATCTCGCCTTGCGCGTGTATCCTCAGGGGCGTAGCTCGGGGAACAAGCATCCGGACGAAGCGGGGGAGCGACATGCGCACGAGCATCTACGAGCGGGTTGCGGCGCTGAGCATCGTTGCAGCGGCCGCGGGTCTTCCGATAGTCGTCTCGTGCGGCTCGAGCAGCTCCGGGAGCCCTGACGCGTCGACCTCCCACGATGCTTCGTCGAACGGCGATGCGACGTCCGGCAACCACGATGCTCCCTCCGCGGAGACCTCCACCGGCGATTCCGCCACGGACGCAGGCATCGATTCCACGCTGGCAACGGACTCCGGGGCGGACGTCGAGGTGGGGGCCGACGCCGATGCGACAACCGCCGACGCGGACTCGGGTCCGGAAACCGGGCTGACCGAGGGTGGCGCGACGGTCGCGAGCTATCTCGGAACGCAGCCGCCGGGCGACGTGTGGACCTGGACGTTGGACCACGGCGCGGGGACGTTCTCGGCCCAGGACGTGACGAACGGTTACACGTACTCGGGCACGCTTTCCCAGGTGACGGGGACCGGCATCGTGGGCAACGGTTTCACGCGGCTGAGCATCGCGTCGACGACCGATCCGGCGGCCTCGAGCTGGACGAAGCACGAAGCCTTCGCCGTCGAGCTTCCGGGGGTGGCGCTCCTGGTGAGCCCTCCCGGCCCGCCGGCTTCCATCAATGCGGGCACCAGCAATGGCTACTACAGCAGCCTGATCGTCGCTTCGGCCGTGGGCACCTGTCCCGCGACCGGTGGCACGTTCAACACCATCGTCATCCCGCGCACGAGCTGGGCGAGCCAGGGGTCGCTCCTGACGCCGGGGGAGTCCGTCACCGGCCCCGGCTACGGGACGGCGACGCTGGCCCTGTCGGGGGGCAGCTTCACCATCTCCGGGACGACGACGGCCGTGACCCTCACGTACACCGACGCCGGCGACTGGACGATCACCGACGCGGGCGTGACCTCCATCCCGTCGGCGATGTTCGGATGCGACGGCGGATATCTGACGAGCGCCACGGCGGGTACGCCGACGATCGGCGTGACGCCGGCGGGCGTGCTCATCGAGGACATGGGCGGGGCCGATCCGAACATCTCCGGGCTCATCGGCGTCGCGCAGACCGCGATCGCGGGACTGGGGTCGCTGCAAGGCGAGTACCTCGGCTTCATCTTCGTCAACGAGGCGGCCGTGCCGCCGAATCCGGCCACTCCCTACACGATCGCCGTCTCGTGCACGCCGGGGTCGTCCGCGGACGCCGGGAACGAGATCTGCCAGCCCTACGACAGCCTCGATCCCGTGACGCCGTCGACGTTCGGCATCAGTGATGCCGCCGTGCAGATCCCCGTGTTCTTCGACACGACGAGCACGACGACGGGCGTCATCAGCAACCACACGACCAACTTCAACGGGAACCCCGGGCTGTTCTCCCAGAACGTATCGATGGTGACGCAGATCGGCGGCAAGGCCGTCATGGTCGGGATCACGGGCAGCGGAAGCGTGCCGTCGCTTCAGAACATGATGATCATCCAGCAATGACCACCTGACCCCTACCCCGCGTGAGCACCCTTTGCGGCCGCACGCGGCGCCGCGTTCTTCACGTACTTGTCGAACCATCGCAGCATCTCGTAGATGAGCTGCTCGTTCGACTCCATGGCCGCGTACCAGTGCGGTTCGTGCGGGAGCATGACGAGGCGCGCCGTCCCGCCGTTGCCCCGGATGGCCTCGTAGAGCTTCGTCGCCTGGAGCGGCGTCGTCCCCGGGTTCGCGTCGTCGTCCCCGTGCATGATGAGCAGCGGCGTCTTCAGCTTCTCGGCGAAGAAGAAGGGGGACACCTTGAGGTAGACGCTCTGTGCCTCCCAGACCGAACGTCGCTCGTTCTGGAAGCCGAACGGTGTCAGCGTCTTGTTGTACGAGCCACTCGTGGCGACGCCGGCCCGGAAGAGATCCGAGTGGGCGACGAGGTTCGCGGTCATCAGGGCGCCGTGGCTGTGCCCCGTGATCCCGATGCGATCGGGGTCGACGACTCCGAGCTCCACGGCCTGTCCACCGCCGCCTTCGCGTCGGAGACGAGCTGTTCGAGGTACGTGTCGTAGGCCTTCTTGGGGTCCCCCACGATGGGAAAGGCCGCCTGGTCGATGATGGCGTATCCCGCCAGGAGGAGCAGCTTGTACTGCCGTAGCCGCGTGAACGTCTCCTCCGAACCGGTGACCTGTCCCGCCTTCGAGGCATCCGCGTAGTCGAGCGGATAGGCGTAGAGAATGGCGGGGACGCGAGTGCCTTCCTTGTAGTCGGGCGGCGTGTAGAGGGTGAACGAGAGGTCGACGCCGTCCTTGCGCTTGTACTTCACGAGCCGCTTCTTGATGGCGCGCACCGCCGGCGTCGGATCGGGGATGTGCGTGATCGCGCGCGTGGTCGACCCATACGCGGCCTCGCCGGTGGGAGCGCCTGGGACGGCAGGCCCGAGCGTGCGCAGAAACGCGTTCGGCGGGTCGGCCGGCGACTGATGCCACGTCATGAAGGTGTGCGTGTCCGCTCCGGTGAACGCGAGAAACCAGTCGTACGCGGCCTTGTCGCTGCGAAAGAGGCGCTCGGACTTCTGCGTCCCGAGGTCGAGGCGATCGAGGAAGGGCCGGTCCCCCTCCGGCGACGACCCGCTGCCCGAGAGGTAGATCGCGTCACCGCTCTGCTGCACGACCCACGAGCCGTTCGGCAGCTCGCGGTACACGGGCTGGCCGGGGTCCTTGTAGTGCTCGTCGGTCGAGTGGTCCCAGAGCAGGCGCGGCCTGGACCGCGGATCGTCGACGTTCACGACGAAGGAGCGCGTCCAGTGCTTGTTCTCGTTGTCCTCGCGGAGGAGAGCCAGGCTCGGCTGCTCGCCCCAGGAGAACCCGGAGAAGCGCTGCTCGGTCTTCGTGACCTCGACGACCGGGCCCGTGAACGGGGCCTTCTGCAGCATGACCTTGTCACGCGCGGGGACCTTGACGTTCCAGTCACCGCCATCGAGCGCCTCCGCCCAGACCACCGTCGCCGGCTCGGTCGCGCGCCACGCGAAGTCGCGCGGTCCGGTGGGCACGCCGTGGATCGGGACGCGATCGGCGAGCGGGAGGGACGCCAGACGATGGGCAGCGGCCCCCGAGCGATCCCAGACGTCGACGTCGCGCGGGAAGTGGTCGTACGTCGTGACGTAGGAGTACGGCTTGTGGATCGACTCGACGAGGATGTGCTGTCCGTCGGGCGCGGCGTCCACCTCATCGTAGGCGCCCACCTTTCCCGTGGGCGTGACCGTCCCGGTCGCCGCATCGACGAACGCGAGCTGCGACGCGACGTAGTAGTCGAAGAGGTCCTCGTCGTGCTTGCTCGTCAGCGTGTCGCGCGTCTCGTACGTGCTGCTCTGCCCCTTCTCGCCACCGGTCTCCTGGATGCTGGGTCCGCTGGGCACGATGGGCGCGGGCGGCGGCGGGCCGAGACCGTCGGGGACGGTCTTGACGAGGAGCGTCTTCTGGTCGGCCATCCACTGCACGGTGTTGCCGAGCATGGGATTGAGCCGCACACCGGCGACGCGGTGCACCTCGCCGCTCGCCGCGTCGCCGAGCCAGAGCTCGACCGCGTCGGCGGCGATGTTCTGGAAGGCGAAGCGCCTGCCGTCCGCGGTCCAGGATGCCCTCCCCGGGCAGGCTCCGGCGGGAAGGGCGACGTGCACCTGCGAGCCATCGGCGACGTGCACGAGCACATAGTCGGTCGCGCACGGCGTGATGCCGTAGCCGCCCGGCGTATCGTGGCGGCTGTGGTTGCGGGTCTCCACGCGCACGCCCGCGAGACGGAGAAACGGCGTCGCAACCCGCGTCATGGACGGGTAGTCCTGCCACGAGATGAGAAGGATCGTGTCGTGCGTCGGGTTGACCTGCGCCTGGGGCGGCGACGGCGCGTGGAGGACATCGAGGATGTTCTGCGGGGGCTTGTCGTAGCCCGAGGGCGCTTCGGGCAGGGCGACCGGCGCGGACGCGGAAGTCGCGGGAGGCGCGACGACACTCGGCACAGTGGGGGACGGCGCTGGGCTCGGCATCACGGGAGTCGGCGTCGCGCATGCGGCGAGCACGGCCAGAGGCAGAAGGCAGGTCGCAAAGAGGGCTCGAGACGGCATGGCGTCGCTTATCTGCCGAGGTGCGCGACTCGTCAATCGTTGCCTCCGTGGGCGGCGGCCTCCGATCCGTGGCGGACTCCGTCGCGGCTGGTTATAGGCTTGCCCCTCGCTCATGCCCGCGCCGACTCGCACCCTCGTCCAGAAGCTCGCGGCAGAGGTCCGCGAAGGGACGCTGGACGCCGCCGCAGAAGTCGAGCGTGCCTGGTCCGTGGACGACGCCGAGTCGGTGGCCACCTTCGCGCTGGCTGCGGCGGTCGGAGGGCAACCTCTTCCGGCCGCGCGCGTCCTCGACGCCGTCGTGCTCCTCGACGACCTGCTCCTCGGCGCTCTCCTCGCCGCCAACGTCACGGGCGACCGCGTGAAGGCGCTGCTCGATGCGGTCGAGCGCGACGACACGACCGACGAGCGCGACGCCCTGGCTCTTTACCTCGCAGTCACGCTGCGCAAGCGGAAGCCCACGCCACCTCGACTTCTCGCGCTGGTCCGCACCCACGCGCGTCGTGGCGTCAGCAGGGCGTGCGGAGAGCTGCTCGTGGCAGCGTCCGCGGCGCTGGCCGATGAGGAGGTAGGTGCCGTGGTGGCCGAGTCGTTCCCCGACATCACGACGCGTCAGGCGCTCGACGCCGTCGCCACCCTGCGTGCCGCGATGGACGATTCCATCCTCGAGACCCTTCCCGACTACGCTCCACAGAGCCTGGCTGCACCGATCCCGGTGCGCCGCACGGGTGCCAAGGCCGGGCGCAATGATCCGTGCCCCTGCGGCAGTGGCAAGAAGTACAAGAAGTGCTGCCAGGACAAAGCCGCGGCCGCCGTCGACCCGGAGGTCGCGTGGCGGCAACAGCTCGAGGCGGCGGTGCCGACGTTGACTGCGCAGCAGGTCGCGGACCTTCGCCTGGCCGATCTCGCGTCCCTCCCGTACGAGGGGCTCCTCCCCGCGGCGCGCGTCGCCGCCTACCGTCAGCTCCTCAGCCACCGACGATGGGATGCGGCCGAGCGGGTGCTCGACGCGATGGCAGCGAAGGGTGAAGACGCCGAGGGGCATCGCATCGAGCTCGTCGACCAGGCCTTCCGCTCACGGTCGCTCGAGGTCGCGCGCAAGCATGCGGAGCGGCTCCGTGAAGGCGGGGTGGTCGACTCGCTGGTCGACGCGATGCTGTCCGTGGCGACGACCAACCGCGCTCTTTCCCGCCTCGACGCGCTCGCCGAACAAGGGCTGCGCAAGGACCCGGTGGTGCTCCTCGACGTCGCCGACGCACTGCTGGCGTACCACCCTGCTCTGGGCATCGTGGCCGCGCGTGGCGCGCTGGTGACGGCTCAGGCGGAAGACGCGGTCGTATTCCTGGAGCTCGTGGAGGAGGCCCGCGATCGGCTCGGGCTCCCCGCCGGGGATCCCGCGGGAGACGTCTATGACGCCCTCGTGGAGCTCGACCGGGACCGTGACGCGGCCCCTGCAGGCAAGGAAGTCGTGGAGGCGCTCACGACCGAAACGCGCGCGCTGCGGGCTCACGCGCAGGAGGCGAGCGCCCGGGTCCAGGAGCTGGAAGCGCGGCTGCGAGGCAGGCAACGCGAGCCGGGCGCCGCGCCTTCACCGGCCCCTGCTGCGTGGGAGAGCGAGCGCAGCGAGCTGCGTGAGCGTGTCGCCGAGCTGAAGTCGCTCATCGCCGAGGGGAACGCGGAGCGCACCGAGCTTCGACGTCAGCTGGCGACGGCGTCCGACCGGGCGAGAGACGAGCGGCCCGCGGTCGCTGCGCCTGCCCCCGAGATGCAGCCGGAGAACGAGCGGGCCCCGGACGAGGCGCTGCGCGTGCGCGGCGTGATGGTCCCGCGCTTCGATCCGGCCGCCGAGGCCTCCCTGCGAGATCTGCCGGCTCGCGTCGTACGCGATGCCCTGCGCGTCATCGCCGATCTGTGCAGCGGTGAAGGGAACGTCTGGCGCGAGATCAAGCAGCTCGAGCGGATCTCACCTGCCATGTACTCGGCGCGGATCGGGATTCACTACCGCGTGCTCTTCCGGATGGCGCCGGGCGTCCTCGATGTCTCCGAGATCGTCGCGCGCGAGGGGCTGCTCGCCGCGGTGCGGCGGTTCTGGCGGTAGCGTCAGCGCGACTTCTCGTCCTCCTCGCGCGCGAAGTCCAGGAGCAACGCGGTTGTCCCGACCCCCAGCCGGTCGGGGCGGTCGACCTTCTCGACGGAGAACTCGAACGTTCCCTCCTCGGCAGCGAGCAGCTTGCTGATGCGTCCGCGCTTCGTGTCTCCCTTGGCGATGGGCTCCACGTCGAAGATGCGACCATCGGAGAAGTACATGTGCGACTCGACGCCGCGCGTCACCAGAATGAGCCTGCCGGTCATGCGCTCCATCTCGAAGAGGCCGCAGAGCGTCGGCAGCCGGATGCGCGAGAGCTCTCCGGACAGGTGCGTCCTGCGCGGGCGCTTCGGCCCCTCGTCCGGCGGCAGGATGAGCGCAGCGAGCAGATCGTCGAGCACCCTGGTGGCGTCGCTCTCCCCCGCGGCGGAAGGCGGTTCGACGATCTCTTCGACGTCCTTCGGATCGAGGGTCACGGCGGCGATGGTCATCGAGGAGTCGGCGCGCAAGGGACGATTGGTCTCGTGCTGTACGGCAACCTCGATGTCGTACCGGGGTGGATGGCCGGCCTTCGCGACGACCCGCACGGCACGCCCGTCGAGGCGCAACCGCCGCGTCATTCCCGGGGCGACGACATCGACGCGAACGGTCTCTCCAGGCTCGATCGCCCAGCTCGTCTCCAGGGTGAGGGATCGGACGCTTAGCTTCTGTACGGTCGCTTCGGCGGGACCCGACGCGCGTCCGACCCGTGCGGCGAGAAGGGGCGAGACGGTCGGCTCGTCCCCCGGGCGCCGGTGGGCCAGCACGCGCTTGACGAACTCGTGCACACGCGCGCTGGCGGTGTCGCTCTCCGGCATGAACTCGAACGCGGCACCGGAGACACGGCGTCCCGCCGCGTCGGACATGCGCACGGTCCGTACCACATGGGCAATCACGCGAACGCTGGCGGCGCCGTCGAGCGAGACCAGCCGCAAGGCGTGGATGGTGCCTACCTCGCCGACGTCGTGCTCGACCTCGAAGTAGGTGCCGGTGGCGCTGATGTCGCCCTTGCGCAGCCCGGGCGTGGCCTCGATCCCCTCGATGGCGACCCTGAACCTCGCGGCGACGCGCGCCCCCCTCCTCGCTTCGTCCATGGCCCCGACCGCAAAGTGTCCGTCACGGGCGCCCGGGGTTCAAGTGCAAGTGTTCCCCGTGTTCGCACGATGTCGAGCCACGTCGGGGCTACACTGGCGCCGATGCCGAACCTTCCGCCGCCCGTTCGTCCCGTTCTCCTCGAGGAGATCCACGCCGCGCGCGAGCGCATCCGTGGCGTCGCGATCCGGACGCCGCTCGTGAAGCTCCGCCACGACAGCGCGTCGCCCGAGGTGTGGCTCAAGCTCGAGAACCTGCAACCGGTGAACTCGTTCAAGCTTCGCGGGGCCGCCAACGCGGTGGCGATGCTGTCGCCTGACGAGCGACGGAGGGGGGTGTGGACGATCAGCGCGGGCAACGCCGGGCAAGGAGTGGCCTACGCGGCGCGCGGCTTCGGCGTCCCGTGCACGGTGGTCACGATCGAGACGGCCCCGGCGACGAAGGTCGAGCGCATGGCAAGCCTGGGCGTGCGCATCGTGAAGGCGCCATTCGACGCATGCTGGCGCGCCATGGAGACGCGCGAGTTCCCCGGCGTGGAAGGGACGTTCGTGCATCCGTTCGACGACCACGACTTCATTGCAGGCAATGCCACCATCGGGCTCGAGGTGCTCGAGGATCTGCCCGGCGTGCGGACCGTGATCGCCGCGGTCGGCGGGGGCGGCCTCGTCGTGGGAATAGGAAGCGCGCTGCGCCATCTCGCTCCCGAGGTTCGTGTCCTGGGCACCGAGCCGGAGACCGCAGCACCTGCTGCTGCGTCCTTCGCGGCCGGCGGCCCGCGCGAGTTCGACTCGTGGAAGGCGTCGTTCGTGGACGGCGCAGGAGGGAAGAGCCTGTTTCCGCGGATGTGGCAGCGGATGAAGGGCATCGTGGACGGCTCGGTCGTCGTGTCGCTCGAGGAGACGCGTCGCGCGCTGCGCCTCGTGGCCGAGAGCGCACGCGTGATCGCCGAGGGTGCCGGGGCGCTGGCCGTCGCTGCGGCGCTCTCGGGGCGCGCGGGCGAGGGGCCGATCGTCGCCGTGGTGTCGGGGGGCAACATCGACCTCGCGACTCTGGCGGAGATGATTCACCCGGGTTGAGCGACTGACCCGCACGACTACTGGGTGAGCCGGTACATGGCATCGAAGGCGCCCCTCGGGAGCTGCTTGACGTCGTGGGTCACGACCCCGGTACCCGACAGCGCGAGCCAGATGGGGTCATTCTTCCCGCGCGCCTCGAAGTAGAGGATGACGATGGCGTTCTTGGCGGTGCGCGTGGACCAGAGGTCGAACGCGTTCGCCTCATCGCTCTTGTAGAACGAGGCGAGCGACTCGTGCGCCGCGTCGAGCACGCTTCCTTCGACCTTGCCGTCGTGGTCGACGTCCTTCTTCTCCTTGGGAATCGCCTTCCACGCGGCGCGCAGAGCGGCCACCTGTGCCGCCTCGGCCGCCTTGGGCTTCGCCGCGGTGCGAAGGCGTACACGCATCCGCGTCGCGTACGACACCACCGGGTCGCGCAGGCCCTCCAGGCGCACGACCGCGACCGTGACGGACAAGATCCCGACGAGGAGCAACGCCCCGAGCCGCCACGGCGCCCGGATGGTGTGGAAGTACACGACGCTCGTCACGATCGGCATGAGGAACATCAGGACGACCCCCGTCTCGACCGCGAGG
>Ga0182030_10028208_pt1 | contig 10046 bp, 9 predicted proteins | sample 812S3MmetaG_FD_121299 | JGI IMG/M metagenome (GOLD analysis project Ga0182030, IMG submission 121299) | Permafrost microbial communities from Stordalen Mire, Sweden - 812S3M metaG (Illumina Assembly) | ecosystem: Environmental > Terrestrial > Soil > Wetlands > Permafrost | place: Sweden... | reverse complement strand
TTGCAAGTCGAAGCGATGTCGTCGAAGGCGCGCAACACCCGCATGCTGACCGCGATATCCGACGCGGAGTAATGGCGGATTTGCTCAAAAGCCGTGTCGAGAAGGCTCTCGGTCCCAATCCATTGAACGATGACCCGAACCACGTGCGGCGGTTCGCAGAGCAGCGATTCCGGCGTGTGGCGCCCCACGAATCGGATCAGGATCCGCCCGAGTTGGTCAACGCAGGTAATCGCCGTGCTCGGATCGTTGACCGCGGAGGACATCGCCTTGAGCGCAATGTCGACGATCTGAATGACTCCGAACTCGATGTCCTGCTGCATCGTACGCGTCGGTCCAATATCGAATGCCGAGCACAACTCGCGTTCACGTTCAGGATCCAACCGATCCTGGGGCGAGGCGCCGAACAGCGCGACGCCCGCCGGCACGAAATGCCCGACCCGGCGGATCAAGCGCACGCGCAACGTGAATGCCTTCGCGAGAGCGAGCAACCGCCCGGTATCGACATAGCGGATATAGCCGGAGACCGGGCTGCCGACCAGAGCCTCGCGCGTGGCAGCATCGAACGGCACGCCAAGCGGCTCGTGGGCGTATCGCCGCAAATCCGGCATGAAGTGATCGATCACGCTCTCGGTTTCCCGCGCGATCCGATCGACGATGTGATTGACGCTGATCGCCTGCGAAATGTGATGAATGAAGAAGATCAGCCACGCTACACAGACCAATGCGAGAAGCATCGCGCAGGTCACCGTGGCCACCGGTGCAAATGGGTGCGGTAAGGATCGTGCTGCGGGCAATGCGGCCATGCAATAGGCGAAGGTGCCGAGGAAGATCCCCAGCGTCCACTGGGTCACGCGATCCTTGACGAAGCTCAACAGGATTCTCGGGGAGAACTGCATCGACGCGAGCGTCAGCGTCATCAACAAAATGGCGAAGACGATCGACACCACCGTCATTATCGATGCAGCGATCGTGGCCAACACGATTTGAGCCACCTGGGGATCGGCATGAGACGGAAACAGGACGGACGGGACCCACATACTCAGCAACGGGACCGTTTCTTCGAGCGACGAAAGCGCGGCACCAAGCAGGCCGAGCGCGATGGCGATCAGCAGCGGCCGGACCAGAAACCCGCCGCGCAGCTCATACATGGCGGTACGGAGCCGGAGCGGCAATCGGTTCATCACGACGCGACCTCCCTCACGATGATCGCCACCGGCCGTTCGAACTCTCGCATGGTCTTCAACCCGGACTCCCCACGTTGGCGTTCGCGCAAGACTAAGGCATGCGCGCCGTGGCGTCGATCAGAACCGCTGCGACAGGCCCGTGTAGAGTTGGGCCCGCGGCGCCACGTCGTTCAGACTGAAATTGGCGCCGCAATCGAGCTGCAATTTCGGGCTCAGCGCGTACGTCAAAGCTTCATCCAGGGTGTAGATCGGTTTCTCCCGCGTCTGAAACGACTGGGTGGTGAATACCTCGCTGTAGAAGGTCCAGCGTTTGTCGAGCGGATGGCTGACATTGACTAAGAAATCGAACGCGGCGTGGTATCCGCCGGCGGCGGTATTTTTCAGAAAATCGCCTTCCGGCATCACGATGACCGTGAAGCCGCCCGGTGCGCTGAAGCTCAACGGCAGGATCAGGCCGCCTTCGACCCGGCCATTGCCGAGCCCGGACTGAGCCGTCGGCAGCTTGATATAGGGCAACACTGCCGCGGCGACGGCACCACGATCATCGCCGAGCACATTTATCTTCAGGCGCGCGACGGTATCGCCGACTCCGGACACGCTGGTCGTGCCGCCGGCGCCCTTGGTTACGGCGGATTCGTACGGCGTGACCTGCAGCTCGGCGTCGATCGTATTGGTGAGGCCCAATTTCAGCGTCGGATCGAGCACTGTCCAATCCTGGGTCTTGATGCCGTTTGTGTTGCCGTAGCCAAACACGACGAGGTCGGTCTCGTATTGGAATTGGCCGGCGTCCACGGTATAGGGGCTGTTGGCCTTCGGCGGCCGATCGGTATTGAAGCTGCGCCAGTCAGCCTCGGGCGTTGGATTGAACAGCGTGTAGTCGCTCTTGTCCGGCGCGGCGTCGTCGGCGAACGACGGAACCGCAAAGGCCGACAGCAACAGCACGAGCAGGCCGCAAGCGTCGGATGCGCCCTTAGGTCTATTTCTCAATTTCGGGCTTATTTGAGGACGCCTCCCAGGCTGTTTTTCCGGTCTTGATGTCTTTATCGGTGAAAGGGTCGTTGGTCCCAAAAGCAGGATCGAAACCATGTACGCGTTGGTTCCATCTAGCTTCGTGCCTGCGGTCTTCAGATATCATGGCCCGCTCCATCAATGTGCTTATTTGTACAGCTAACCCCTCCATCTCTGCAAACATGTAAGGCCAGTCGGGAAGATTCGAGCATAAACCTGCCACAGTACCCAACTCCTATTCAGAGTCGCCTGCCTCGCGGCCAGCGGCAGCGGCCGCCCTCGCCATGCCAGACCTTGCCGCATAGATCTTTTCCGCATACTGCGGCGGCATCCGCGGCGATTTTCATCCGCCGGCCTGCGTGATGGCCGCCAAGTCGATGTCGAGCTCCGCGAGATCCTGCGCCGCTCCCACCCGCGCGGAGTGCCCGCTCACCATGCCTTGGAGCGCGGGTCCCAACCCGGTGCACCGGGAGCCATCAACCTGCGCGCGGTGCCTGAACTTCGCCGTATCAACTCCGCATCGCCCCTATTGGCTTGACCAATCGCAGCGGTGTGAGGCGCTACTGAAAGAGCCCGCACTTCCGACCCAGACGCTCAAGATCGCTCGCGAGCGCCTCGAGGAGTCCCGCGCCGTACTCGCCTCGATTGATGAGTCGACCAAGAAGGGAGGCCATGGCCGCCAAGCGCACGCATAGGAGGGCGCCACGCCCGTCGCGCCGGGGAACAGCGCAATCTCTGCTGAAGAAGGCGTTAGAGACCTTGACCCGGCAGGACCGTGGCTCAGCGACGATCACAGTCACCGAACTGTATCGACTGGCTGATGTGTCGCGGAACTCCCTCTATCGCTATCACGCCCCGATTCTCAAGGCCCTTCACGAGCATCAACGTCGCGGCCCGCAGTTTGCGCAGGCAAAGGCTCGCAAGTCCGCCGTGCGGCGGCGCGCCGAGAACATCGAATTGCGCGGAGATATCGCAAAGCTCGCTGCCTTGGTCGATCACTATTACGCCGCCTACCGGGAGACCGCGAGCTTGCTTGGGCGTCGAGACCGTGAACTCGCCGAACTGCGCAGCAACTTGCATTCGAAACCGGTCTTGCTAACGTCTGCCGGTCGGTAGCGACTGTCATTGGCGGCATTCGGCTCTCGCACTTCAGATCGGCCTGTCGGATCATCACTACTACGTGGCGGGCGCGTTCACTCACGGTGAGGGGATTGCCCCCAGACAATATCACCGACAACACGGCGACTGCCCCCGCTCTCGGCCATTCGGCGCCTGGTTCGGATACCGCTTTCAGTGCTGAAAAGCGGCGCTTACATTACCAAGCGGTAGCCGATACCAAACTCGGTGATGATGCGCGATGGATGAGAAGGGTTGACCTCGAGTTTTTTTCGCAGGCTGGAGACGCATGCACGCAGTTCTAGCGATTTGCCTGAGTCGGGGCCCCAGACCTCCGTCATGAGTTTAGCTTGCGTGACTACCCGATGGCGTCCCCGTACCAGCGCCTCGAGGACGCGATATTCAAGCCGCGTCAATTCTAACTCGCGCCCGTCGCGCTGGCGCACGATGCGTCGGCTCAGGTCAATCGAAAGATTGTCTAACTCGAGAACGCCGGTGGGCAGCCAGCCACCGCGTGCGTGAAACCGAAGCGCGGCGCGCACGCGGGCCAGCAGCTCCGGCGCGCTGAAAGACGTGAGAATGTAATCATCTGCGCCGGCGTCGAAGGCTGCGAGCTGGTGCGCTTCGGAACGGCGGGCTGACACAACCAAAATCGGCGCGGCTGACCACCTTCGGATTGCCTTGATGAGACCAATGCCGTAACGATCTGGCACTCCCATACGGAGGATCATCGCGTCGGGTGGTCGTGATGCCGCTAGTTCGCCGCCCGTGGAGGTGTCGGAAGTCACAATGCGGAAGCCATCGGCTTCCAACATCACCCTCAGGCCTCGTTGCGAGGCGCGATCGTCGTCGACGACTTGCACAAGATGCTTTCGTTGCGTCATGTGTGCGGCGGCTCACGCGTAACAAAAGTAGTCGCCGCGCACCTAGAAGCGGTAGGTCAGGTCGACGCCTCCCGTGAGCGGCTGGTTGGTTTCGATGCGAGTAAAACTGGGTTGGGGCTCATTCTCCGTAAACATGCTCTCCAGCTGAGCATGCTTGTTGGTGAGGTTGTTGACAAACGCCGTCGCAGTCCACTTATCGTGAAATTTCACTCCCGCGCGGACATTGATCAGGTCATATCCGGGCATTTGTCTGTACGTACCGGTGAATTCGTAAGGGTCTGAGAAATAAATCGAGTACCGCGGGCCGGTGTAGGAATTCTCCAAGCGAGCCGTGAACGTATAGGAGGGACCGAGCAGCTTGGAGTAGTTGAGAGAGACGGTTCCACTCTCCGGCGCGACCTCCGGCATCTTGTGGACCGGGGTAATCACCCAGTGCGGGCCTCCGTCCAGATATTCATATAGGTAGCCGGCCGCCACTTCGAACTGAAATCCCGCCCCTAGATCGGCGAGCATGTCGATGTCGGCTCCGTAGATCGAGACGTAGTTGCCGTTGATGTTCAGTGCCCAGTCGTTGGGATAGGCCTCGAGCTGGACGTGGCGCCAGTCCTCATAATAGATACTAGCGTTCAGGGTCAGGCGGCGATCAAAGAATCGGGCTTTCTCGCCGAGTTCGTAGCTCAAGACACGATCCGGTTCGTACGTCGAGGGCCACTTGCCGCTCGTATAACCCTGCTGCTGGAAAGCCGCTCCCCAGGCGGCACCCGTGGTCGGATAGACCGCGTTACCCCCGCCGGGACGGAAGCCGGTCGATACGGTTGCATACGCCATCAAGTCCGGGCTGAACGTGTAGGCTAGATTGAATTTTGGGTTGAAACCGTTGTTCGATAGCGCGATGAGACCGGAGCACGAGGGCGTCGCGGCTCCGTTTGCCGATCCCCAGCCGCTGAGGCAGGAAGAAAAGCGATAATCGTAGTGATTCACGCGGGCGCCCACATCGACCTTGAGCGCATCGGTCAAGGCATACGTCGCGTCGCCGAAGGCCGCAAACTGCGAGAGCGTGGTAGGCGAGTAGGCGTCGTACCAGTTCGGTGTGGTTGCCGGCGCGAGCGTGCCGAGATCCATATACGAGGAGTAATTGGGCGTCGTACCTCTGAAGCCCCACAAAGAGTAGTAATCGCTGTAATAGAGCCCGGCAACCCAGCTGGCTCTTCCGCTCCCCGTCGAGGCCAATCGCAGCTCCTCGCTGAACTGATGGGAAGGATCGTCTTCGATACCGTGCTGTGGGCCCGACCCGGTCGAGCCATAATAACCAGGGTTCGGAAGACCGTAGTTAGCGGCATAGGTAATTCCTTCGGCCGGATTATTGAAGGCCTCGCTGGCCTCCTCGACTTGAGAGGAGTTTCGGGTCCATCGCGCAGTACTCGATGTAAGGTCGAACGTTGGGAAACTGTAATTCACATTGAGGCTGTAGGCCGTCAGCGAATCGGTCAGCGGTTCAGCGATGTCAAAAGGCTGGTAGTGCGCCAAGGTGCCCGGGTCGCTGTCATAGGCACTGATGCCGTTTTGAGTGCTGGTCGTGTGGAAGAATGACGGCGTGACCGACAGATTTTCCGTCGGCTTCCACAGCAGAGTCGCGCGTGCCGCATAGGTTTGATAGGCATTCGAGCCCGGATATTGCTTCTCGATGGGGGCGTTCTGGACATCGCCGCGCACGGTGCCGACCGGGTTTCCATCGGCTAAGGGAAAAGAGCCAGCCACGATGCGGTCGATCCAACCGCTGGTATAATTTTCGGTTCCCACCACCCGTAAAGCCAAGGTGTCGTCGATCAGGGGGAGGTTAACCATCAAACTATCTTTGTGATTGAACCCGCCGCCGTCGGTGCCCGATAAGACGCTCTGTGCGGTTGATTGAAATTGCGACAAGTTCGGCTGGTTGCTAATCAGTCTTACCGTGCCGCCCATCGAACCCGATCCGAAGAGCGTGCCTTGGGGTCCGCGCAGAATCTCGACGCGATTCAGGTCATACAGATCGGGATCGATCACCACATGACCATTCTGGGCACTGGCTGGTCCAGCCAAGGGAATATCATCGAGATAGAACCCGACCGTTGCAGAGTTGCCGCCGCTCGAGGTCATGCCGCGCATCTCGATCTCCGTTTGACTTGGCCCTTCGGTCTTCAGGGAAACACCTGGTGTGCCCTGTGCCAAAGAGGCCAAGGAGGAGACGCCGCGAGCCAGCAAATCGTTGCCGCTGACCGCCGAAATACTGATCGGCGTGTCCTGCACCGTGGAGACGCGCTTTTGCGCGGTCACGACCACTTCATCGAGCTGGCCCGGATTGTCGGCATCAGAGACCGCGAGGGCACGCACATTAAGCGCAAAGACAATCGCTGTGCTGCCCAACGCTGCGGACAGCCCAATTCTCGAGGTCTGTTTCATCATTTTGCTCCTAGAGTCATCCCACAAAAAGCTCTCGCGGTGATTTAGCGCGGAACTCGCACCTCCTACCGACTCTTATAGATTCGACATGGACCACGAACCGTAAAGGCTGCATACGAACCTCGAGATTCGTCGTAAAACAATTTTGCCAATTGTCGCGGACTGATCGCACCGATCGTTGTAAATGCGCGTGCCCGCATGGTGTTTGATGGTGGCGAAACTCAGTCCCTTGTTTTTCTCAAGTCGACGCGTGAACCAAAACGCGACTGTCGCGTTCGATTGAATGGCGGCAATGACCGCATTGATCCCCAAGGCGACTAATATCAACGTCATACTCCGTTGGAACATCCCTCACTCCTCGCTTCCGCCTGGCTATCGTGATTGCGGGCCTCCAGTAGCAACCGCTGTTTCTCCCGAACAACCCAAACTTGTTGCGACGCCATCTGCGGTGGAGCCTCCCAGATCCGGTCTTAAAAGAGTCCAAAAAAAGGTTGGTGCACGCCAGTGCGCGTGCGCACACTGCTGATGCGCGAAGGGTGACTGAATCAGCTTTGATCGAGCCGATACGGCCGGGCGCCGCCAGGTAGACCGATTACGCCCAGAACGGCGGGGCGTAGCGCAAGCACCCCAATTAGCTGCATTTTTGCAGCCAAACCGTGATCGCGTGTGTTGGAGCGATATCGTCGTCCGGGACGGGTTCGCCCGGTTGACTTACCCTGCGGCCGTCGACCCAAGTTGCACCAAGATGGCGCGCGCCGTCTAAAAATTAACGAGCCCTGCAGCAACGGACTGTGCGGCGCCGATTGACCGGAGTCGATTTGCCCGCCAATTCAGCGCAAGCCTGGTAACCTCAAAAGTGCATGAATCTCCTCATGCAGGCAAATACACGCGGAAGTAGCCAGCCTCCATGCCTCAAACACGACAAGCAGTGCCTCCACAGGATTTGCCCCTCCTTCTCGTCGTGGAGGACGACCCGCGTATGCGAGGCCTGCTCAGAAGTGTTTTGCGCGCAAACGGCTTCCGAACACTCGAGGCTGACACTTCGAAGGGCGGGCTCGAGATTGCTGTGAACGCCCTGCCACACTTCATCTTCGTCGATCTCGGTTTGCCCGATGGCGATGGCGTCGACCTCATTCGCCGCGTCAGGGAGTGGTCGTCCGTCCCGATCTTCGTTCTTTCCGGGCGCGACCGATTGCACGAAAAGGTCGCCGGGCTCAACGCCGGCGCGGACGATTATTTGACAAAACCGTTCGTTCCCGACGAGCTGCTCGCTCGGGTACGCGCCGCCCTCCGGCGCATGGCGGCGCGTGACCGGCCGGTCGCAACTGCATCCTTCGAAACAGGGGATCTACGGATAGACTTGATCCGGCGTCTCGTCAGCGTTCGAGGTCAACGGATCTATCTGACCCCTACGGAGTACCGGCTGCTGGTGGTGCTAGTCCAGCACGCCGGCTGCGTGGTGACGCATGAGCGCTTGTTATCGGAGGTTTGGGGTCCAGGCAAAGCTGGTTTCATTCACTACACCCACATCTACATGACTCACCTGCGCCGCAAGTTGGAGCCGGATCCGATGAATCCTGTCTACCTGTTGACCGAGACGGGTATCGGATATCGGCTTTCGTCGCGGTGACTGCGGTGCGCCTGCGGCCACGTCGAGGCTATCGATGGCTGGCGCTTCGACCGACAGCGAAGCAGGGCATCCCCAAGGCCGGTACCACGCTGCGGCCGTACGGCGCCAGTCTCATCGCTACAGCCATATGTTCGATGACCGGGTGGGCGCTCGCGCCCTGGATGGCGCTCGACAGCCTGGTCATGGTGTACCTGGTCGGCGTGGTCGTCGTTGCCGCGCGCTACGGTCGAGGGCCGTCGATCGTCGCGGCCGTCGCAAGCTCCGTCGCGTTCGACTTTTTCTTTACTCTTCCCTTGTTTTCGCTGCGCATCGCCGACCCGCGATTGGTGATTACGGTTGGTGTAATGTTGCTCGTGGGTCTCGTGATCAGCGAACTCACCACGGCACTGCGCGAACGAGGTCATGCTGCCGTCGACCATGCGCGACGAGTTGCGGTTCTGTATTCGCTGACGCGAGACTTGGCCCGCGCAACCGACGATGCTCACATCTATCAGGCCGCGCGGCGCCACATCGCGCGGGCAGTCGGACACGATGTGTTTTTCTTCAGGCCAACCGAGAGCGAGGCGCCGGATCTCATCGAAGTCGGCCACCGATATTTGGACCCCGACTCAACACGCATCGAGATTGCCGAATGGGTATTCCACCATCGGCGCAGGGCAGGGACGGGTACGACGCACCACCCAGACGCTGAGGCCATCTATCTGCCGCTCGTGGCGGCGGATCGCGCGCTCGGCGTGATAATCGTTCGTACGCGGTCGCCGGGATCACGCCTTACGGCCCAGCAGACACGGTTTCTCGGACACTGCGCAAGACAGGTCGCCGGGGCGATGGAAAGAGAAAGGCTGGTTCGTGCAGCACACGCTGCGGAGCGGGCGGCAGAAGAAGAGCAGCTGCGTAATTCACTGTTAGCGTCGGTCTCCCACGATCTCCGGCAACCGCTGATGGTGATCGAAGGCGCGGCATCGAGTCTCCTCGAGGGGCCCGGGGCGCCTGCAAACCCGATTTATTGGGAGCGGGTCCAAATTCTGGTCGCTGAAGCCCGTCAGATGTCGGACACCGTGAACAAGATTCTCGATATGACTCGGTTCGAATCTACTGCCGTTCAGCTCGATCGGCGGTGGTACCCGGTCGAGACCCTGATACTCGGAGCTGTCAACCGTGTTCGCGGCTGTCTTTCGGAGCATGTCGTCATTCCCGCCATGCCGAATGAGCTGCTGTGGGTGTACGTAGATGCATTGGTGTTCGAAAAGCTGTTGACGAATCTGCTCGAGAACGCCGCAAAGTACAGCGAGGCGGGCAGCCACATCAGTATCTCGGCGGGCTGCTTCGGGAACGCCATTGAGATCCGGGTCACCGACGAAGGCTGTGGCTTGCCCCCCGGCGATACCGACGCCGTTTTTAGAAAATTTCACCGTGGCAAACATCGGAACGCAGTGCCCGGAATCGGCCTCGGCCTTTCGATCTGCCGGGCCATTGTCGCGCTGCACGAGGGCGACATCACAGCTCATCGTAGACCGACCGCAGGGACGGAATTCGTGGTTAAGCTTCCGGTTGTACCGGGGGCACCGGCCGCGCAGGGCGATTTCGAAGTTGCTGGTGCGTCCTGCTCGGGGTGACCTCAAGGTTGCAGCTTGGCAATGCCGCGTAGTTCATGCGGGTGCAGATTTCGGAAGTCACGACACGGAAGCCATCAAGTGTGTAGCGGCTCACGCGTAACAAAAGCAATGGCTCGCGCCTACTCGACTGGCGAGTAGCGGCGAGCCTTGCGACCCGCCGCCCTCATAG
>Ga0182030_10028207_pt1 | contig 10046 bp, 6 predicted proteins | sample 812S3MmetaG_FD_121299 | JGI IMG/M metagenome (GOLD analysis project Ga0182030, IMG submission 121299) | Permafrost microbial communities from Stordalen Mire, Sweden - 812S3M metaG (Illumina Assembly) | ecosystem: Environmental > Terrestrial > Soil > Wetlands > Permafrost | place: Sweden... | reverse complement strand
GCCTGGTTGCCAGTCAGCGCCCCCAGGGCGGTGACTGCATCTTCCTCGGCGAGCAGCTTGCGCAGGCGCTCGGCGCCGTGCCGGGCGAGCGTGAACTCCTCGTGTATGGTGCCGCGAAGGCGCACCACGTCTTCGGCGGAGTAGGTCCGCTCGGTGTCCTTCCAGCGTGGGTCGGTCTGCCACGTTTTGCTGAGCTTGGCCGCCTGCTGGCTGATTGTCTCCACTGGGTGCGCCTTCCTCGGGTGTGCTGGGTCCGGGGTTTTGGTACCGGGAACTCCGGTCCTAATGCCAGGGTGTGTGCGCAGGCGGAAAATAAATAGGGACCATAGTCCCAAAAATTTTCATTTATTCTCAAGTTGAGAAGATAGACTGTCCTTCACCATGGAAGAAACGCAAAAATTGGTCCAGGCCGATGGTATAGACCTTACGACGTTCGGCCAGCGACTGCGCCATCTGCGCCGCTCGCGTGGTCTCACGCTCAGTGAGCTCGGGGAGCGGGTCGGCCGCGCTCCCTCGGCCCTGTCGCTATTCGAGAACGGCCGCCGGGAGCCGAAGCTCTCGCTGATTGAGCAGCTTGCGGCGGCACTGTCGGTGCCGGTGTCGGAACTGCTCAGCCGCCAGCCCCCGAGCCGTCGCGCGCAGCTCGAGATCACCTTGGCCGACGCGCAGCAGGATCCTTCCTACCGGCGCCTGGGCCTGCCCCAGCTGAAGATCGGCGCCCGGGTACCCACCGATGTGCTCGAGCACCTGGTCGCGGTGGCGGCCGAACTGCGGGCGCAGCAGTCCAAGCCTGCCGCCACCCCTGAAGAGGCCAGAGTGGCCAATGCAGCGCTGCGCGACGCCATGCGCGAGCGAGGTAACTACTTCGACACCATCGAGCGCGAGGCGGCCAGCGCGCTGCGGGCGGGCGGGTATTCCGGCGGCGCGCTGTCGCAGGGCATGCTGGTCTCGGTGGTCAGCCATCACGGCTTCGCCGTTCGCTACGTTCAGGACCTGCCGCGATCGGTACGGTCGCTGACCGATCTGAGGAACCGGCGGATCTACGTCAAGCAGGAGCCGGTTGGCGCCCACTCGCCGCGGGCGGTCGTGCTGCAGGCGCTCGGCCACTTCCGGCTCGATCACCAGGTACCGCGTGACTTCGCCGACTTCCTGCGGCAGCGGGTCGAAGCGAATTACTTCGCCGCCGCGGTACTCATGCCGGAACCGGCAGCGGCGCCGTTGCTCGCCGCCGCTAAGCAATCGCGTGATCTCGCGGTCGAGGACCTCGTGGACCTGTTCTCTGTGTCCTATGAGATGGCCGCGCACCGGTTCACCAACCTGGCCACGCATCACTTGGACCTGCTCTGTCATTTCGTGAAGAACGATGCCAGCGGCGTCATCTACAAGGCCTATGAAAACGACGGAGTGCTGTTCCCGGCGGACCCGTCCGGCGCGATCGAGGGGCAGCGGCTATGCCGCCAGTGGTCCGGACGGCAGGTGTTCGGGGCCGCTGACCGCTTCTCGCCGTATTTCCAGTACTCCGACACCCCGTCGGGTACCTACTTCTGCGTCGCCCAGGTCGATCCGCGGGCCGAGCGCGGGTTCGCGATCACGCTGGGCGTGCCGTTCGAGCAGTCCCGATGGTTCCGCGGCCGGGAAGTTACCACCAGGAGGCGCTCGGCCTGCCCGGACGGCGAGTGCTGCAGCCGGCCGCCCGCCGCACTGGCCGAGCGCTGGGAGGGGCAGGCCTGGCCGTCGGCCCGAGCGCACTCGCACATCTTGTCGGCCCTGCCGGCCGGAAGCTTCCCCGGCGTCGACGACGCCGACATCTATGAGTTCCTCGACCGCCAGGCCCAGAACTAAGCGGGACTAGGCAGAGCCCTTGATGTCGCTGCGAACTTCGTCGGCGATCTGGTGAATCTTCTGCTCGGTCTCGACGAGAGTTGCCTCGGCCCTGGCGGTCCGCTCGGCGGCCCGGCGCTCACGCAGGGTCGGCTTCCGGCTGGCGTGCGCGGCGGTCTTCGATCTCCGGAACAAGCCCATAATCTTCATCCTCTCCGTCACCGCTGCCGGATGGCAGCCACAAGCGTGCTACCCGCTGGTGGCTCGTCCATACCAGCTAAGGGTATGAGCTCTCGGGTCCGGCCGCGGCGATAGCTAACTGGCTGCTGCCGGCAGGTCGGCCTGGGCCGCCCGATCGGCGCTGGCCGAGGTCGGGGTCCTGGCCCAGCCGGCCAATGCCGTCAGGCCGAGGATCGCCGCGATCGGGATCAGGGAGAGTTGCGGCAGCTCGTACCGCCAGTCGAAGGTGGCGATGATAAACGGGGGCTCGGCCGCGGCGATGGTGCCGATCGTGAAGAGCAGGCACGGGGCACGCAGCCCGCTGCGCCGGGCCCGGCCGATCCCGGCCATGCCGGCCACGCCCACCGCGAGCCCGGCGGCGAGCAGCGGGCCAGGGGTGTAGAAGTAGCGGCCGTAGCCGGTCAGGAAATCGGCCAGGGCGGGCTCGACGTGGGGGCCGCTGCCGGTGTAGATGCGGATCGTAGCCGCCTCGGCGCCGACGGCCGGGAAGTACGGGTGGAACTGGTGGTACCAGATCGGATAGTGCTCCGGTCCGGCCCCGCGCACCGGGGAGAAGCTGTAGAGGACGTCGCCGGCCAGCACCTTCAGGTAGGTCAGCGGCTGGTGCTCGATGATCCGCCAGTCGAAGTCGTCGATGATCTGGCCCCTGCTCATCGTGGCCGTGGGAAGGAGGGTCACCTGCGGCGAGTCGGGGTTCCACATGTAGAAGTTCGGGTCGCGCTGCGCCGGCGGCTGCTGTATGCACAGGTGCCGCTCGTAGGAGGGCAGCGTCATGCCCGCGCACTCGGCGAACTGCGCAATCCGCCCGTACATGAACTGGCTGTTGTAGGTAACGAAGTTGAAGGTGTTGTACCAAACCTGGAACCAGCCGAGGTAACCGAGCACCGGCGGCAGGAAGCCGACGAACAGCAGCAGCACCGCCCGGGCCGCGAGGCGCGGGCTAGGCCGGAACAGGGCCACCAGGTAGAGCAGCACCGGGAACATGACCAGCCCGTCGGATTCCCTGATGAGCATGGAGGCGGCGATCAGCAGCCCGGTCGCTACGAGCGCCCACTTGCCGATCGCCGCTCGTTTCCACACCAGGACGACCAGCGCCGCGGTGAGCATGAATGTCGCGCTGACGTCGGTGAGGACGTACTGCTCGATATCGAGCTGGAGGGGGTCGAACAGCACGGGGACGGTCGCCAGCGCGGCCAGCCAGCGCCGGGCGCCGAAGTGGATTCCAGTCGCGTAGATCAGCGCCCCCGTGACCAGTCCGAGCAGGTGCTGGACGGCAGCGACCACCGCCAGGTTGTGGGCCACCACCGCCGGGAGGAGCAACAGTGAGTAGCCGCTGGTGCGCAGCCAGTCCGGAGTCCACTGTCCGGTGAGAAAGAAATGGGTGTACTGCAGGTACCGCTCGCTGTCAGGGAAGATCAACGCCGGCTGGTAGGCCAGCTGGACCACGACGCGCAGGGCCGTGGCGCACACCGCGACGACGACGAACAGCCAGTGCCGGCGCACCAATACCCGGCAGCGTCCGGCGGACTCGCGTGCGATGCGTTGGGACCAGGCGAGCGCCGGCCTGGCGGCGCTCGATCCGGGCAGCGGGAACGTCGTCTTCACCTAACCGCATCCCAATCTCCTGGTGTGCCGGTGGCCGGCAACTCGGAGTGGCCAGGCCGCGCGTGCATCTGCGTGCCGCGATGGGTAGTCACGGTACCCTGGATCACCCGGGTGGATGAGCCTGGATGCATCGCGCAGATGAACGGCGCGCCGGATATGTTACCGTTGTGTCGCCCGCCGGGCGACGTCGGCCTGCTACGGTCGACCTAATATGCAGGTCATGGATCTGCGGTGTTCAGGCGTCGAGTCCAGGCCAGTCCGGGCTGGAATACTCTCGCGCGAGGGGACGTGGTGATCCGGAGCACGGCCGCCGGGGCGCAGGGCGTCGGCACGGCGCACGATCCCGCCAGGGCACAGCCCGCGAGGCTCGCCGAGCCGCCGATACCCGGCGGTCGCGTCGAGGCCATGATGGGAGTGCTCATCCGGGCGCTCAAGTCCAGTCCGCTGGCCCGGCCGCTGCCCGCGGTGACGCTGTCCGCGCTCGGGCTCGGGCTGATGGCGTTCACCGGGCTGTGCGCGACCGCGCCTAATGCGAGCGCGGCGACTTTGCCGGTGCTGCTGCCGCTCACCGCGCTGGCCCGACGGCTGGGCGCGCCGGCGCTCTATCCCGACGTCACCAACCTGATCATGTACCCCGGCATCACGCTCTGCGCCCTGGGCCTGGCCGGGATGCTGTGGGCGAACAGCCTCGGCTGGCGCCCGGACCCGCGGCGGATCTTCTGGTTCGGGGCGGCGGTGGTCGCGGTTGTGGTGAACATCACGCCGGTCGGCACCTCGGACCCGGCCAGCTACGCCGCCTACGGTCGCATCGCCGCGCTCGGGCACAACCCGTACGTGTACCTGCCCATCGACCTGCCCGGCGGCGGCCACAATCCGTACACCGCGCTGGTCGACCCGCGGTGGCGGTCGGCCCCTTCGGTGTACGGCCCGGTGGCCACCTGGGTGCACCTGTCCGCGGCGCTCGTGGGCGGCAGCAGGCCGTGGCTGGCTATCTGGGCCCTGATGATCATGACCGGAGCCGCCTTCATCGCCGCCGGGTACCTGCTGCTGCGCTCGGCAGCCGACCCGGTGCGGGCCGGCCTGATCTGGGCCGCGAACCCGCTGCTGATCTACCTGCTGGTGATGGGCGCGCAGCTTGATGCCTTCCTCGCTCTGGCGGGGATCGCGGCCATCCTGATCTCACGCCGCGGCGTGACCGTCTGGCACGACCTCGCGGTCGGCGTGCTGATCGGCGTGGCCGGCGCGATCAAGGTGAACGCGGTGTTCGTCGCCCTGGGCATCGCCGTGCCGCTAATCCGCGAACGCGGCTGGACGCGCCTGCTCCGCACCGGCGCCGTCGCGGCGGTGACCACGTTCGGGCTGTACTTCTTCAGCTACGGCGTGACTGCGCTCAAGCCGCTGCCGAAGGCATCGGCCCGGGTGATCACGCCGTCGTTCTGGCAGCTGTTCCGGTACATCGGCGACCATCTGGACCCGGCCCACCCGGCGGCGACATCGACGCTGATCGGCCTGCTGTGGCCGCCGCTGCTGCTCGCGCTGGCCTGGTATCTTTACAACCGGCTGTCCCCCGACGTGCCCGCCGTGCTCGCGGCGACCTGCGCGCTGACCTTCGCGTGGGTGCTGGTGGCCCCGTGGTCGCTGCCCTGGTATACGGCGCTGGCGTGGGTCACCCTCGCCCTGCTGCCGCGCAACTCGCTGACCCGCTGGCTCACGCTCGCGAGCCTCGTGCCCGCGCTGCTGCACTTCAGCGCCGGGCACCCGGACAACCACCCCGGCGCCCCGCCGCCGTAGTCATGGTGCCGGAGCCGGAGTACCGGGTCTGGGCCGAGCAGGCCGTCGCCGCGCTGCAGCGCTGGTACAAGCCGAGGACCGGGCTGTGGAAGACCGCGGGCTGGTGGAACTGCGCGAACGCGCTGACCGCGGTGGTACAGCACAGCCAGCGAACCGGCGAGCGCGGGTACCTACACGTCATCGAGACGACGCATCGCCTGGCCCAGCGGGTCAACCAGGGCTTCAGCAACGAGTATTACGACGACGACGGCTGGTGGGCACTGGCCTGGATCGCGGCGTTCGACCTGACCGGCGAGGTGAAGTACCTGGACCTCGCGCGCACGCTGTTCGCGGGAATGGCGGCCGGCTGGGACGACGTGTGCGGCGGCGGCCTGTGGTGGACCCGCAAGAAAACCTACAAGAACGCGATACCGAACGAGCTGTTCCTGCTCATCGCGGGGCGCCTGCATCAGCGCACGGCCAGTCCTGGCCACGGCGGCAGCGGTTACCTCGACTGGGCGTTGTGCGAGTGGCAGTGGTTCAGCGCCAGCGGGCTGATCGGCCCGGCCGGGCTGGTCAACGACGGGCTGACCGCCGACTGCACCAACAACGGCGGCCCGGTCTGGACCTACAACCAGGGCGTGATCATCGGCGGGCTGGTCGTGCTGCACGAGATTACCGGCGACGGCGCCTACCTGAGACAGGCGGATGCCATCGCCGCGGCGGTGCTGCACGACCTGACGGTGCCGCCTGGCATCCTCGCCGAGCCGGAGGAGCGGCGGGCCATCGGCCGGCGCGACGACATGGCGCAGTTCAAGGGCATCTTCGTGAGGAACCTGTACGAGTTCTACCGGCACAGTCCGCGCGCCGAGTACCGCGACTTCATCCTGGCCAACGCGACCTCGCTCTGGCGGAACAGCAGGAACCGGCATAACCAGGTCGGGCTGGCATGGGCCGGGCCGTTCGACCGGGCCGACGCGTCGCGGCAGGGATCGGCGCTCGACGCGCTCAACGCCGCGGTGGGTGTGACCGGCTCATGAGCTTAGGGGCCCGGCCAGCGGCCAGGGCAGCCAGGAAGAAGAGCAACACAATCGCGGTCGCGGCCAGCGAAAGGGCCAAGGCGGCCGGGAAGAGCGGCGGTGTATAACTCCAGGTGACGACGCCGAGTCCGGCGGGCACGTCGACGGCCTGGATGAGGCCGTCACGCCGGACGGTCAGCGTGGTCGTCGCGCCGTGGCGGGGCTGCCAGGTGGCGCTCCAGCCGGAGATCGCCGTCACCGAGCGAACGACGCGGACACCGTGCGGGGAGAACACCGTGGCCACCGTCGGCTCGGCTGGCGCACCGCCGGAGCCTCTTACCCACGCACCAGAGGCTGACCGGCCACCAAGTGCCTCGACCCGCACCGGCGGCTGGGCAAACTGGTTGGCGAAGACCGCGAACGAGCCGTCGAAGCCGGCGAAAGTCCAGTGTGACGGCACGAGAGCAGCTTGCAGCTGACCGTCGGCCACGAACACGCTTCCGTCCCCGGATATGGAAGGCGGCCCGAGCGGGCATGGCACGCCGTGCGCTTGAGCGACCACCGCGATGCTCGCCACCGGCCGGGGAAGGATGATCACTAGGGTCGCGGGGGTTATGGCGCGCGCGCGGAACCAGCGAGTCGAGCCCTCAGGCGTGGTGAGCCCGAGCTGAGTCCCGGCGGCGGCGTCTTGCCTGGCGTCGGCATCTGGTACCTCGACCTCGGACACGTCACGGGTGGTGCCCAGGTACCAGGTGGCCCGCTGAGCCGCGGAGATGTCGCGGCGGCCGGTACCTGGCGGCCCGGCGGCAGGTCCGCCCCCGCCAGTCCTGGTGATGAGATACTCGGGCAAGGTCAGCAGGACTGAGGTATCGAGCTGGTCGAGAGTCCCGTTCTCGACGGCGAGGGGAGCGAGGGTATCCTGCCCTTCGCCCGTGGCCTGATGTGATCCGGTCGCCGCTGCGTACCGGTCGTCGACCGTTGACGTGTAGCCCTGCACCGACGGCATCGCATCGCCGATGACGGCGTTGACATCGGGCGGGTCGAGGTCGGACAGCTGACTGGTATCAAGAAGGTCGGGATCGTAGATCGCGAACCGCCCAGGAAATCCAAGCGCCCCGACCGGGCGCGGGGAAGCCGTCGTCGTTGCCGTCCGGACGCCCGCCGAGCCGTCAGAGCTGGCGGCTCCGCGGGAGCCGACGGTACCGGCCGAGGCGATGGAGCCGCCGGAAATGCCGTGCCCCACCTCGACCACGCAGAGGATGGTGAAGACGGCCACGTCGACGGCGACGAAGCCGGCGATCAGGCGCGAGCGCAGCCTGGGGCCGAGGCGCCGCGCGAAGATCACGAGCGCGGCAGCGCCGGCGCCGAGCACCGCATACGGGATCAGCCACGGCTCCAGGCGGCCGATGACGCCGGCGCTTTCGCTGCTGCCCACCCCCAGCCACTGCAGCAGCCCCGCACCCCAGGTGAGGCCGACCACCACGACCACGATCGCGGCAAGCGCCGGCACCACGCCGAGGGCGGTTTCCAGGGCAATCCGGCGGGCCGGAAGGCGGCGGAAGAAACGACCCGCACGGAACCGGGAGGCCTCCAGGCCCTTCTCCCCGCCGAAGGGCCGGTCGGCCCAGTAGCCGAGCAGGACGGCGAGCGCCAAGTCCAGCACCAGGATATTGCGGCTCTGCAACCGCTGGTCACCGAACAAGGGCAGGCGGTAGAGCAGATCCCCCGCGGGGGTGTTGGCCCCGAGGGCGAGTACCACCCCGGCGAGCGCCATGACGTGCCAGACGGCCCACTCCGGGAGCCGGGGGCGCAACCGGAGCCGGCCGAGGAGGGCGAACGCGGCGACGAGCGGGAGGATGCCCACGTAGCTCGTCACCTCCGTCAGGTTGTAGGAGGTAACGAAGCTGGGCTGGCCCAGCGAGCCGGAGCCCCCGAGGAGGTCAGGCACCAGCGTCAGCAGCAGCCACCTGCCCGGGAGCGAGCCGGAACTAAACAGGGTCATCGAACTACCCGCGCGCTGGGAGGTGCTGATCGCCGCCAGGCCAGGCATCCACTGGACCGCTGCGAGGCAGCAGCCCAAGACCAGGCCCGCGAGTACCGAGGCGGCGGCTGGGCCCGCTCGGCGCCCCAGGCGGGCGACCTGCCAGGCCCCGTAGATCACCACGATCACGCAGGCGTCGTCAATGGCGCGCGGCTCGCCGGCGAGGATCACCAGGCCGGTGGCCGTCGCGAGGCCCGCGGTCCAGCCGAGCCTGGACGTTACGGGGCGGCGGCCACGGGAGAGCCGCAGGACGCACAGCAGCTGCACCGGCACCCAGCTCATGCCTGCTACCAGCCCGAAGTGGGTCACCTGCGCCGACATGGCCCCGGCGAAGGCGAACGAGAATGCGCCGAGGAAGCTGGCCAGGCTCGCCAGCCGGAGAGCCCGCAGGAAGCAGAACATCGCGACCCCTGCCACCACCCAGGTGGCGATCAGGTTGACCGTCCACGCCGCCGTGCCGGGCAAGACGGCGAACAGCCAGGTGAGGGGGTAGGCGGCGCCCGCGTTCCAGCCCGCGAGCAACGGCGCGCCGCTCCAGATGTACGGGTCGAACAGCGGCAGGTGCCCGCCCCGGATCTCGCGTCCGACCAGAACGCGCAGCGGAAAGTTCTGGCCCAGGTCGTCACCCGGAAGAACGGCGTGCCCGAGCAGCGCGGGAACGCCGAAGATGACGGCCGGAAGCGCGACGAGCAGGACGACGGCTACGAGGTCGCCCCGGCAGCGGGACGTCGGTGCGCCGCCCGCATCAGCCGCCATCCCGGCCGGCACCAACCGCGAACCAGTTTCCATTCCGCGCACTTTCGCAATTCACCCTGAAGGAAGACTGGAAGATTCTGGTGATGTACCTGAGTCACCGAAACACCGGGGTTCGTGATGTGATTATCCACGCCTCAGCTTCCACGGCAGTAACCGCGATGTTACTCTTAGGTAACTTAACGGGTGGAGGGCAGCATGAGCGACGCTGACGCGGACACGGGAACCGGGCCGAGCCCGGCATTCTCGCTGGAGCCGAGCGAGGACACGGTCCAGATGCGCGACTGGCTGCATGAGTTCGCGCTAACGGTTATCCGGCCGGCCGCCGCGGAGTGGGACGAGCGCGAGGAAACGCCGTGGCCGGTGCTCGAGGAGGCGGCCAAGGTCGGGCTGTACTCGCTGGACTTCTACGCGCGCCAGTACCTGGAGGGATCCGGGCTCGGCATCCCGGTCGCCTTCGAGGAGCTGTTCTGGGGAGACGCCGGGATCGGGTTGTCCCTGGCGGGAAGTTCGCTGGCCGCGGTCGCGGTGGTGGCCAACGGCACGCCGGAGCAAGTCGGCGAATGGTGCCCGCAGATGTTCGGCGGGCCGGGGGACGTCAAGCTGGGCGCGTTCTGCTCCTCCGAGCCAGAGGCGGGCAGCGACGTCGGGGCGATCAGGACGCGCGCGGTCTACGACGCGGTGGCGGACGAATGGGTGCTTAACGGGGTGAAGACCTGGGCCACCAACGGCGGTATCGCCAACGTGCATGTGGTCGTCGCGTCAGTGGACCCGTCGCTGCGATCGCGCGGGCAGGC
>Ga0182030_10028205_pt1 | contig 10047 bp, 12 predicted proteins | sample 812S3MmetaG_FD_121299 | JGI IMG/M metagenome (GOLD analysis project Ga0182030, IMG submission 121299) | Permafrost microbial communities from Stordalen Mire, Sweden - 812S3M metaG (Illumina Assembly) | ecosystem: Environmental > Terrestrial > Soil > Wetlands > Permafrost | place: Sweden... | reverse complement strand
TCGAAATAATTATTATTTATTTATTAATTTATATTTTTCAAAATAAATAAATCATTTATAAAATAATATTAATAAAACTATTATTTTTCAATTTATATAAATATAATTATTATATTTATAAATGATTTATAAATAATGTTAATAAATGATTTATTTATAATTATAAATGATAATTGTAAATATTTGATTAAAAAACATATCTTCTAAATAATAATTTAAATAATTCTAAAGGAATATATTTCAAAGAATATAAATGATTTATGATGTATAAATTATTTATAAAATAATAAATAAATAATAATTCTTATTTAATATTGATTTCAAAATAAATAATTATTTTGAAATGTTTTTATTTATTTAAATCATTTAACTTATTAAATCATTTATAAATTTTAAATAAATAGTTATTTGTCAATTTCTTCCGAACCTCTTGAAGAAAGCTATCATTTACAATTATTTAAAAATTTTAATGTCTATAATCGAAACAATAAATGATATATTATTAAATGGTAATGAAGAATTACTTGATGAATGGATAATTAAAAATGATAAAAAACAAATTTTTTTAGATCTAAAAGAAATTAATAAAGAGAAAGATTTTGCAAAACTTGATGACAAAATAATCATTCTTGTAATAAATAATCACAAAGAAATAGATTATATTAAACATGAATCAAGATACGAAATAATAGTTAAATTGCAAAATTTATGTAATATATTTTTTGCAAAATATTATAATGGAGAATTGGAAGAATATGAAAAATTATCTTGGCAATATAAAGTATGTTATTTTGAATCATTAGATGGAACTGCATATAATAATAGTGATCTTGAAATTTTGAATAAAATTAAAAAAAAGAAGAGAATGTTTGAAAAATTAAATAGTTATCTGGAAATGATTATATAGAAATTAAATTTATAAATTCAAATAAAAAAATATTTTAATAAAAGGAAATTTGTTTAATTAAATTAGATAAAACAGTTTGATTAATTTAATAAATGTCAACAAATAATGCAAAAAGCTCAAAAAAAAAGAAATCCAGAAAATCAAAAAAAGAACCAAAGGATAATGGTCCACAAAAATTATCACCTGGAGCAATTGCGGGAATAGTTATAGCAATCATATTGGTAGCATTGGCACTTGGATTAGGTTTAGGTTTAGGATTATCATCTTCTAGTAAATTATAAAATTTTTTTATTAAAAATAATAGATTCTTCATCTAGTTCTTCAAATTCATCTGCGAGTGGATCGACTGTTACTTCACAGACTATATTTAGTCAGAATGTATGTCAAATACTTATGGCCGTAACCATAACATCAGATGTTGTTTTTGGTGGAACTGCTTTTCCAACTGTTCATGGACCTTTCAATACTATTTTACCTCAAAGTTATACAGTTCCAACAAGCGGAACAGCAAATATTGGATTTGTCGCAAGTGCAAATAATGGAGGAGATTGTGTTATTGTTGGAACAACAATTAGTGGAGCAAATCCAACATTTACATTGCCAATGCAAGGAGGAAATATGTTTATAAATTCATATTTAGGTGTTGCAGCATTTTCTTATAATAGTTCTTTACCAAATCAAGATCCATATTTATTATATGCTCAATCATATTATTATTCCACTAATGCTGGCCCACAAACATTTTCATTTCCTGTAAAAAATGTACCACCTAGTACACCAGTCATATTTTATGCTCAAAATGGAAATTATAGTTTAAATCCATATCAAATAATTGGATTAAGTGGTGCTTCTGATACACAAGCAAATTTTTTGACTAACAGTGCAACTGCTGGTCAAGCATATGCAAATATTATAGCATGTAAACAAAAAAATTCTGGACCTATTAGTTTAACAGAATCACCTATTTTATACGCTGATCAATTAGTTGGTGTAATATCAACAGTTCCTAATGGAACAATATCATTTCCATTACCTCTGAGTTTAACTGGAACAAGTCCAGTATTTTTTGCAATAAATTCAAATGCACAAGCTCAACCAACATTGTTTGTATTTGGTGTAGAACAAAATGGGAATAGTGTTTTAATAAGTTATAGTTTGGGAGTAGCTGGATCTGTTGCATTTGATGTAATAGCTATCCAAAATACAGGAAATCCTGTATCTTATGGATATGCTCCAAATTCATTTTATGTATCTACTCCATAAAAATATTATTTTCAAAATTATGTTTTTTTTCATAATAAATTATTATAAATAACTTCATAAAAAAATGAAATATTCTGTAATGGACAAATTGAATTAAATTAATTTTTTCTTTTATAAAAAATTAATAAAATGAATTTAATTGATTTACATTAGAAGTATAGGAATTTTTTAAAAAATGAACCAAAATCCTAATACCAATAAACAAAATCCAAATACATTTAGGAAATCCAAAAATCCACCTTTAAGAGCCGGTGATATAGCATTGATAGTTGTATTTACAATCCTTGCTATTGTTCTTATTGGTCTTTTTCTTGGATTATATCTTCCTGGATCAAGTTCATCAAGTTCTAGCTTAATTCCGATTTCCTCAAGTTCTCGTTCATCTAATGCAACTTCACTGCTTGGAGGAAAACAAAAAAATAAATTACTTGGAGGAAATTTTTCGAATAATTTGTATCAAGTATTTATGGCTTTATCCATTCCATTTTCTCCAAACTTATCTGATGTTATAAATAATATTATTGGTGGACCATTTTCAACCGTCTTGCCAAGTGTTGATCCAATTGGTGGAAAACTTGGATATATAGCTATGTTTGGAAATTATGGGACTGAAGGCACAACACCAGCAATAATTAGTTCTACTTTAAGATTTCCAAGTCCTTATCAAGTTGAAATTAGTGGTTCTGGTTCAAACACAGGCGCGACGTTAGGATTTATCGGATTTTTTGAAGATGTTTTTGCAATTAACAATGATCCATATCTTGTATCGTTTGGAATTTCCAATCTCACTGTTGTATCGGGATACAATGGATCAATTGGGTTTTTTTCCCCTGTTGGTACATTTGTTGTTATTGCACAAAATGCAAGTACTTCTATAAATACAGGATTTGTAATTGGTCAAAGATCAACTGCAAATAATGATAGATTCGACATTTATTCTAGTGGAGTTTCTATGGCAGTATCCATAGTTATTTCTCTTATAAATAATGTTGGTCCAATTAATCTTACCGCTTCGCCAATATTATATGCTGATATTTTGCCAATTATAGACTTTACTCCTGGAACTGTAACACATACACTCACAATTCCAGATATGGGATGGGCGCAACCTGGGGTAAATCCAGTTTGGGCAGCATTCCCCATTTATATTGGTGGCTCTTATACGCAAGTTGTTGGAATTGTGCAAGTTAATTCTACAACACTAAATATTACTGTTATAGCCAATGGAGGGGCTTCATATTTCAATGTTATTGCGGTTCAAAATACAGGTTATTTTATATCATTATTAACATTTTCATAGGACAAGCAGTTGGACCAGTTGCAACATCTTCTGTTTTTGGAACTCAAACAGCTTCTTCTTATTCTTTTCCACCAACTTCATCATTTCCACCATATTTTGTAAATAATCAATATCAAATTTTATTAGCAATAAATCTTGCATATTCTGCCGATTTTACAACGGGAGAAGGCACTCCAATTATTGGACCATTCGAGAATGTTTTGCCACCTGGGTCTGGTCCATCAACATTAGGATTATCGACAATTGGATGTCTTGGGGCAATAAGCCCATATAGTTCTGCAAATCTTTTATGGAGTACTCAAATTGGGTGGACAATTTCACCAGTAGCCATTCAAACAATTGGAAAAGGAAACATGGTTGACAGTTCTCTTGCATTCGCAATGGGATATTATAATAGTGCTTTATCAGGAGTAGATCCATATTTACTTTTTGTTGGAACTCAAGTTACTACATTTGCTGGATCTAGTGTTGGCCGAAATTATGGAAATCTGATACTTCCTGGTGTAGGAACAAATCCAGTAATTGTGGCGCAAGTAAATTTACAAAATGTACCAGCAAACGGCGATTTAGTTTCGCTTGTTTCATTAATACAAACAACGAATACTACTGCTATAGCAAATTATATTGGTTCTCAACCAGGAGCTGGTGTAACTTTTAATGTCGGAATGTTTATTTGTGAAACAAAAAATACTGGATCTATAAATTTAACAGAAAGTCCAATTTTATATGCTGAAAATATATCTTTTACAGTTTCGGCAGGACAAACATCATATACATATCCATTGCCAATAAGCTTCGCTAATCCGCAAGTTAATCCAGTTTGGTTATATGTAAATTCGAGTGGAAATTTATATATGATTGTAACAAATTTAGTTCAATCTGGAAATAGTATTACACTTTATTTCAGTGGTGCTAGTGCGGCACCTGCATCGGTTGCCGTAATTGCAATACAAAATACACAACAACTTGTTCAAAATGTGCCAACACCTCCATCAGGTCAATATGATGTTGAGTTCTTTTGATAAGATTTATTAATAAATTATAAAAATAATGATTATTATCATATATTTTCAAAATACATTTTTTAATACTAATTCATCATATTCCTTTTGAGTTTTTTCACGTACTTTATCAGATAATTTAACATATATTTGGTTTAGAAATACTTGCAACATTTTTCTTCTAGATAATTTACCACATTGAGTATTGTAAATTCGACAAACGAAAACAATGTTTTCAGTTTCCCCATTTAGTCCACAATGTGGTAAATTATTATTTAATCTCTCGCAGCTAAATCTTCTTGGTCCATTTTCAATTGTTAATGGAACTTTTGAATAAAAACATTTAAAATTTTGGTCTACTAATTTCTTTACAATAATTTCTTTACAATAATTGATCTATCAAAATATTTATCCAATACATTTCTTTGTGAATCAATGTCAGATAATATATGAGAAGATGCTGGCTTAATTAATTATACTTAAAATTTTTAAAAAAAATTTATTTAATTATTTTCATAAAAGTAAAAATAATAAAAAAATACAAATAAAAATTAAATAAATAGAAAAAATAATATTATTTGATGATGATTTAATAGATCCAGTTGTTACAATTGGATTTGATGAAGTACATTCAACAATATAAACATTATTTGTTGGAATATTAATGCATCCTGTACTAACTTGATTAATTGTACCAATACATCCAATTCCTCCATATAATGTTATATTTCCAACATTATTAATACAACTAGCAGATATAGATGACATTGCTGAAGTTGTATCACATACGCCTTCTAATTGTGCGAGAAATGATGAAATTGATGCTCCACTATTTATGGTTGGACAAATTGCATTTTGATATGTAATTCCATAAACAAATCCAGCTGTATAATTGAGATAATATTGAGGGCTATTTATTGGATCGCAAAATTTGGTTAAATACAATCCAGTTCGAGGATCAACACTACAATTTGAAAAAGTTGAAAATCCTGCTGCTGAACATGTAAAACTAATTGAAGTACTAGCACCATAATAAATTGTTGATAATAAATTAGTATTTGGACATGGTTGAGTATTATAATAATATCCAATGGTTGGATTCGTTGCTTTCACAATAACAAAATAAAATAAAATAAATGTAATAAATATTTTCATTTTTTGGATATTTGTCGAATTCTTTTAAAAAAAGTGAAAGAAATAAAAAAATCTAATATTTTAAATGATTTAATATCTAAAAATTAAATCATTTAAAAATTTTAAATAATAGAATATATAAAATGATAGAATTATTTATTATTGATAAATTAACAATTGTTTAATGGATAAATTAGAATCATTAAAAAAAATTAAGATTTTTTATGACACAACAAGTTACTTTTAATTGGGCAAAACCAATTCCATTATTACCCAATGAAATTGTCCAAAATGGTGTAGCTTTTGATTGTAATCAATGTACTGATACGGCTGGAATTTGTTGTAATGCTCAATTAACAAATCCGGCTTCAATTGTTAATCAATGTTTTCAATGTGCTTGTCAACAAAGAGGAAATAATGAATGTGGAATAAAAGGTCAAAATAATAATGCTTGTACAGATCCAGCAAGCGAATTTGGATGTCTTGAATTAAATTATAATGTTAATGGATCGCTTTTTGCACCATCTCAAACTACTACAATGACTTGTGTTGATGCTGTACCTATATTATCAACTCCAGGAAATAATTTATCGCTAACTGCTGTTCAACAAATATTAGTACAATGTGCTCCAGCATTTCAATTGAGATGTTGCCAAAATGATTCTGTCCTTGGTCCCACTGTTTGTGGCGAATATTGGGGAAATGTAAATTTTCACATTTTTTTTATTTAATTATTTTTATTTAGCTTGGTACTGGATTTTGTGATCAGATTGCAGTAGAATATTGTTTAAATCCTACTACTGTTTCATCTAATTGTGCTTGTGTAAATAATACTACATCATTTCCAATACCAGAATGCTTTCTTATTCCATGTGCAGAAAATCCGAATGCTTTCAAATTAGCAGAACAAGTTGTACAAAGGAGTATTGGTTGCCCAAATGTAATTACTTGCATTCAACAATTTTATATATCTTCTGGAGCTTCAAGTATAATAAAATAATCTTGATTAATATTTTTTAGATAATATTGTTACAGGTGTAACTCTTCAACAAAATTGTGGTGGATCTGTTCACTTTTCTCAAACTAGTGGAAATAGTAGCGGAGGCGGAGGAATAGCATCAAATCCCGGACTCTTAGCTGTGGCGATATTAATACCATTAATAGTTGTAGCATTGATTATTGGATTAGCTGCTGGTTTAACTACTGGAGCTGCTGCCAATAAAGGAAAAAAAGGAAAAAAAGGAAAAAATACCAAAAGAAATAAAAATAAACCAAAACCGAAACCACAAAATCCAAAATAACGTTTTATCAATAAATAATTTTAATAATTGTAAATTATCTCATTTTTATCTAATTTAAAATAATTTTGCAATTTTTATATTTTGTTAAAATGCATTAGAATAAAAGTTCAAATAATTATGATTTTTATTTTACTTATTAATAAATAGTTATTCAATATATTTGTTGAAAAAAAACAAAAATATTTATAATGTTTTATATAATAAATTATAATTCCATATTCAAATAAGTTATTTAATATATTAGACAATATTCGCGAAAAAGTTCAATAAAAATATGATAGTTTATAAAAAATTTTAATTAATAAAGTAAAACATTCAATTAAAAGAGGAGAATTAAAACTTAAAATTGCTTTCTACATTTTTATCCATAAATTCATTAAATGTCCACAAATCCAAATAAAAAACCAAAACAAAGACCACAAAATAAGCAAAATACAACATATAAACCTACAATCATAACGATAGCTGTTTTGACAGTTATGCTAGTGATAATTGTTGTTTTTATTATCCTTTTAGCTGTTCTCATTCCTAATAATTCTTCACCTTCTTCATCTTCTTCATCTTCTTCAGCTTCTTCATTAATACCAATAAGTTCATCACATCCTGTAACATCATTACTTGCTGCATATCAAAGAAGTGATTATTTTGCAAATAATAAAGCGCAAATCTTGATTTCTGTTGAATTACCATTAAGTATTGGATCAAATATAAATAATTTAACAACTGGTGGACCTTTTCCGCAAATTTTTTCAACTGGGTTATCATCCACCTATAAGAAACCATCAGCATCAAATGGAGAAATAGTTATATCTTCTCCTGTTGGATTTTTAGGAACATTGGGAAATATGGGAAAAGATAATAATGTTTGGCTATCTGGAACATCTATTGGTTTGAATCCACTATCATGTGAATTATATGGAAATGGTGTGATAAATGGTGGATTATTATATTTAGTTGGATTTGAATATAATAATAAATTAACAAATGATGACCCTTATTTAGTTTATGCAAATTCTGTTCAATTTGAAAGTTTTGTAAATCATTCAACAAATTTATCAATCGACTTTCCAATAATAGATAATCCAGTAATATTTTATCAAAATGGTGGAGCAGCTCATAATTCATTAATTTTATCAAGTCCATCATTTATTACAAAATCGAGCTTAACATTTACTGTAGAAAATACAATTGCTTCAAATACTACAATCAATTATATTGTTTGTAAAGAAAAAAAAAGTGGTTATGCAGATGTGAAAGAGTCGCCAATTTTATATGCAGAAAATATAAATTTTGATATAAATCAAAATGGTTCTGGCACAAAAACATATAAATTACCAATTGATTTAATACCGACCTATAAATTAAAACCAATTTGGTTATGTTCTAATATGAGTTTTGGTAATCAGCCATCATTGATAATTTCAAATATTGTACAAAGTGGAAATAGTTTAAGTATAAACTATTTCAATTCAAGAGTTGGTCCAGCAACACTTTCTGTAATTGCAATTCAAAAAACGAATCATTTAATAACAACAGATCCAAAAAAAATTAATTTATTATAATTAATGTATAGCTTCATTTATTATTAAATCATTTAAAAATAAAATAAATCATTTAAAAAAATTTAAATAATTGATGTGAAAAATATTAAAAGATATAAAAGAATTGAAATTAAGAATTAATTTTTTCATACAATGAGCACAAAAGATCCTATGACAAGAACGGTTTCAAAAAACATTCTGGACTTTTCTCTAGCAACGAAAGATGAACGAGAATACTGGAAGGAATTTTTTTCAAAGAAAAAATAGGGTAAATGGACTGAAGTTAGATCCGATGCATCAACGAAGCCATGGGAAGTTGATTCACAAGCACTCAAGAATTCTGAAAATGAACTATGCCAATAGATATAATTTGTCATATTTTAAAAGTTGAATAAACCACTTTATTTATGTCAAAATACCATGACAATAAAATATTTAAATGATCGATTCTTATTTGATATATCTTAATTTAATAGATAACATTTATGAAATCAGAACTAATTAATGGGAGATATTTGCAAGATAAAAGAAATTAAACATCTCAAAACGAATAATTTATTGTAATCAATGAATGAAACATATTTAATTAATTTGAAATTTAAATTCTTTTCATACAAATTTTATTAGATGAAAATAATATTCTAATGTTATTAAAAAGTCATTTATTTTTAAAAAATCATTTATATTTTTAAAAATGGAATTTTTATAATTTGCGTATTAATAATTTTCATTGGTCTTCTTGAAAAAATCTTCTTTTCATCAATTGGTAAAAACTTCTTGAAATAAACTTTCAATTCACTTTCCATTAATTTTTTATCAATTGGAAATAAAAATTCATAATTTAATTCGTTTAATTCCTTTAATTCTATTGAATATTGTATAAGAAATCCGGTATTATCATAAATTTCAATAATATCTATTTCTGAAAATAATTTATAACTCATTTTTACGTTAATTTGAACCATATATTTCTTATATCCATCCAATTCAATCTCTCCATATTTTCCAACATCACTAAACCATTCATAATTTCCATATAATGTTTTTATAGTTAATTCGCAATCTTGTTCTGCCATTTTCTTTGTAAGATTATAGAACAAATAAATTTAATAAATGATTAAAAAAAACTTTTATTATTTGAATATTTTATATTGCAATTAAATTATGGATGATGAAGATTCTTTCATTTATATTTTAAATGATTTAATTCTATATTATTAATTAATTTTTCTAAACATTATAAAAATCTTTATGATTTTAATTTATAAATATTTTATAAGAGTTTAAATAAATTCTTTGTTTTTCACTTTCTTTTTCTAATAAATAATTTTATATTTTTCGATATTAGTTCATTTTATTAAATAAATATTATATTAAATCATTTAATAATATCTTTAAATCATTTAATATTACAATCTTTTTTTTAATTTATTTAATAAATAAAAATATTTAAAAATTAATAGAAATACAAAAATTTTTATTTTTTAATATTATTTTATAAATCATTTATGAAATAATAAATGATTTATAAAATCATATTTTATTCAATAATTAAATTTTCATTTATAAATATTATTTTATAATAATAAATATTTATTTT
>Ga0182030_10028204_pt1 | contig 10047 bp, 4 predicted proteins | sample 812S3MmetaG_FD_121299 | JGI IMG/M metagenome (GOLD analysis project Ga0182030, IMG submission 121299) | Permafrost microbial communities from Stordalen Mire, Sweden - 812S3M metaG (Illumina Assembly) | ecosystem: Environmental > Terrestrial > Soil > Wetlands > Permafrost | place: Sweden... | reverse complement strand
CTAGCCACCGAGAACTCTTTTGCCAGCGTTGCCACCCGATGGATGGAGCACTGGAAGGATGACAAGAGTCCCCGCCACGTTGATTCGACCCAGAGGCGATTGGCCATGAACATCCTTCCGTCCTTAGGCGCGCTTCAGATGGATGAGATTCAAGCGCCCGACATTGTTGCCATGGTCCGCGCCGTCGAAGCCCGGGGAGCACGCGACGTGGCGAAGCGCGCGCTGGAGACAACCGGCCAGATCTTCCGTTACGCCATCGCCCACGGCAATGCAAAGCGTAATCCGGCCAAGGAGATCGAGCCTCGCGACATCCTCAAAGCGTCGGCGAGAACCAACTACGCTCGGATCGAAGCAAAGGAACTCCCGAACCTTCTGAGGGAGATCGAAATTTATAGAGGCACGCCTATCACGAGACTGGCGATGAAGCTAATGGCCCTCACCTTCGTCCGAACCGGCGAGTTGATCTGGGCAAAGTGGTCGGAGTTGAATCTCGAAGCGGCCCGTTGGGATATCCCGGCCGACCGAATGAAGATGCGGACTCCCCACATTGTGCCTCTGGCGAGACAGTCGCTTGAAGTCTTGGAACTACTCAAGGGGCTGACTGGGCAAAGCGAATGGCTCTTTCCGGGCGACCGCAATGCGGAAAAGCCAATGAGCAACAACACAATTCTCAAAGCGTTGGAACGCATGGGATATGGAGGCATTATGACCGGACACGGCTTCCGCGGCCTAGCTTCGACCATACTGCACGAGCGAGGCTGCGTTCACGAGCACATAGAGCTCCAGTTGGCTCATGCGCCGCGTAATGCTGTGAGTGCCGCATATAACCACGCGCGTTATCTGGAACCGCGAGCCCGGATGATGCAGGAGTGGGCAGACTTCCTCGAACAAACTCAGCGCGGGGCAAGGGTACTCCAGTTTCGAGAAGTGGCGGGGTGAGAGCCCTGAACCTGTCAGGTATTTCAACCGGCGTTTGGCTTCTACGCAATTCGTTGTTTACCGGGCGCCTGGGACCCGGATGAGTCCAATATTATTTTCGATTGCGATAGTGGTCCCGAAGGGCTGCGATATGGTTTGCAGCTTCTTCAGGATTCGCTGGGCTAGGGCTGGCGAGGCGATTCGCGGGATTCCTTTTTCGGAGAGTGGAGCATCAATGCCCAGGTCAATCGGGTGGAGGCGAACTTCGACTAGGTGGCCGTTGTCGTGCTTGCACTCGGCGACGATGGATTCCATGTTGTCCTGACCGAGGCGAGTCTGGGCGGGGTTGGCCCAGGCGTCCCAGCTGAGTTCGGCGTCCGTCTTCTCGGTCGAGTAGGGGTCCTGCTTGGCAGCGCGATAGCGTTCGAGAGCAACCTGTCCCTGATTGAGCTGATAGACGAAGCTGGAGAGGCCGTAGAAGATTGGCTTGCCTTTGTAGATCTCGATGCTGCGCAGGGCATGGATGCCGGTGCCGACGAACATGTCAGCGCCGTTGTCAATGGACTTGTGGGCGAGGTCTACGAGGAAGTCGGCGGGCTGCTCGGAGAGGAAGGGCATGACCATGGAGTTGGTGTCTTCGTGGGTGTGGATGCCGGCGATGAGGAAGCTGGACCATTCTTTTCCGTTGCGGATGCTGCGCATGATTCCGCGGAGGTCGTCCTGGTTCATGGTAAAGCTGAGGCCCGCTGGGGTGGTACCGGCCTTGTACCAGGGGCCGAAGAAGTTGAGGCGGTCTTTTGGCTCGTTGGCCGGCGGGGGCGCGGCGTTCTTGATCTCGGAGCGGTGGGAGAAGGCGGCGTCGCGGATGTCGCGGAGCTGCTGAAGCTGTTCGGGCGTGACGACGTGGAAGGTGGTGAGGCGGAGGACGTTGACGCCGGGCGTGCCGCCAGAGTCCCCAAAGCGGTAGGTTGCCGTCTCCACGCTGCCGCCGAGCGGCGGGTTCGCCATGGAATACATGCTGACGATGCCGACACGGCCCTTCGGAGTGTCCAGGAACTGGGCGGCCCGAGCGCTTTCGAGGTCCTTGTCGGCGCCGGCGTGGACGACTCCCACCTCGTCGAGCAGGTGATTGGTGGAGAACATGACCTCGGTGCCAGCGTCGGTGGTGTGGTTGTTGGCGCGAGTCATGAGCTTGATGCCCATCGCCTTGATATCGGCGGCCGCGGCTTTGGGGCCAGTGTGGTCGGTGTAAGTGCCGGGATAGTTGGGGTAATCGACAAGGTTGGATTCCATGTTGCCGAAGCCGATGTCGGAGTTCTGGATGATCTTGATGGCGTTGTGGACCCTGGGATCGGTCAGTTCGGCGACGGGATGGACCTCGATGAAGTCGCCGACTGCGGCGACAGTGAAGGAGCCGTCAATCTTCATGGCGAGCTCGCGCTCGGGATTGACAGCGGGAGCCTGGGCGAGCAGGGGCCGATTGAGCAAGATAAGGCCCGCAGCTGCGGCGAACTGAAGAAGATTCTTCGGGAGGTTCATAAGATCCCCGGCATCGGCCCCAAGGCCGTTTGGCAATATTGATCAGCGAATTCTCGGTCGCTCAATCGCCGCGGAGATAGCTTTGCACAATCGAGACCCTGGCGAAGTTACCCGCGAAAATTCAGCAATGAAAAAACTCGCCGCGCAGTTCAACAGCGTGCCTTAGGAAATTTTTAATTGAGATTGTGGCGATTACTTCCCCGAAACGCGCTTGTGTGAGCAACTGAATCGCGGATCTGTTTTTTGCCATCGTCGTTCATGCTGGTCGCGACAGCGATTCTCACCCATGTGTTGCCATTCTGCCATGCGGAGCTTCGGGCCGCGAAGCCAAAGTCTGATTGCTATCCGAAGGAAATCAATAGCTTGGGTGACCACCTCCGGAGTCATCGGCTGGACCTCAATCTCCTCCAAATGGAGGTTGCGGAGCAAATCGGCGTCGACAAGACGACCATTCACAACTGGGAAAGCAACGCATCCACCCCCGCGATCCGATACGTTCCTGCCATAATCCGGTTCCTGGGGTCTGACCCACGGCCCAGCGTCGACTCATTCCCTGATCGCCTCGCCACCGGACGCAGGACGCTCAGCGAAAGATGGCGGAGAAGCTGGGTGTTGATCCGGGCACCTTACAGGGCTGGGAAGTCGGGAGGCATCAGCCCACCAGGAAGAGCTTGGAGATCATCGGGCGAGTTCTTCAGAGTCCGTGAAGGATGAATGGAGCAGCCCGAAAAAGACCCTCCCGGAACTCGGGAGGACAGCGGAACTGCTCGCTGAGCGCATCGGCCTGTTACCGCCAGTTGAGCACGTGACTTACCGACAAGCCGACTTTACGGGCTATACGGAATTTCTTCCAGAAAAGAGCGGCATCGTCTCAGTCTGAGATCGCGCTTCTGGCAAACGGTGTCGGAGGTCCGAATGCACATTGCCAGGTAGGGTCCGGTATGGGGGACTCCTAGTTAATGCCGGGCCTGGCTGGTGGAAACTGTTATGACAAGGGAAGACAGGTAACTATCCCGTTTCGAATTGCATAACGCACCAGGTCGGCAACTGAACTGAAGTTCAGCTTCCGGCTCATATTGATGCGATGAGTTTCCACGGTGCGAACACTGATTCGTAGCTCTGTGGCCGCCTGCTTACTTGTCATACCCTCCGCCAATAAGCGCATCACATGTCGCTCGCGCTCGGTCAGCTTCGCCTCCCGGTTATGACCCTTCGTCACCGGCTCCGTATGCAGCGTAAGGTATTTGCCAAGGATAATCTTCGCGATCTTCCCCCCGAAGTAAGGCCGATCCTGAGCGACCGATTCAATCGCAGCCAGTAGGTCGCTATCGGCGTCGCTCTTCAAGACTAGGCCGTTAACCCCCGTCTCCAGTACCTCGCGAATCACTTGTTCCGAGTCGTCCATGGTCAACACTAAAATTTTGGTCTTCGGCAGCTTTTCAAGTATCTGAACCGCCGCTGCAGGCCCATTTAATCTCGGCATGAAATAATCTAGGATAATGACGTCGGGCGTCATGCTCCCCGCCATCTCTACCGCGTCGACGCCGTCGCATGCCTCGCCTACCACCTGCCATTCAGACTGCGATGCCAGCAAATCCCGCAGCCCGCGGCGGATCAACTCATGATCATCTGCAATCACAAGCCTCAGGTTAGGCATCGAGCCCGTTCCCCGTCGGGAGCATCGCCACGATGCTCGTTCCTTCTCCATTGCAATCTAAGCTCAGCCATCCTCCCAGGTGTTCCACCCGCTCCCGCATTCCGCTGATGCCCACGCCGTTCCCGCTGCTGCGGGTTTTGATCCACCCCTGGAACGAACCACCCTTTCCCTGATCGCTTACGCGTAACTGCAACCAATTTTCCCGAGTCACCAGCGAGATTCGAACCACCGGACTGCCGGAGTGACGGAGCACGTTCGCCAGGCCCTCCTGAACAATCCGGAAGATCGCGGCCTCTACCTCGTTGGGGAACCTTCCCAGCCCGGAGCTGAGTTCAAGCGCCACGCGAACGCCACTGCGCTGCTCGAACCCCTCCGTCAACCAGGGGAGCGCCTGCGTAAGCCCGGCCTTCCCCAGTAAGGGTGGATGCAGCAGGTACGAAGCGCTCCTTATACTCGCCGAGCATTGCTGGGCTATCTCACTGGTTTGATCGACCAGCCGCTTAAGATCCTCGTCACCCTCGCTCACCCTCGTCTTGAGCCGCCTGAGATTCCAATTGAGTACGGCTAACTCCTGCGAGGTGGAGTCATGAAGGTCGCGCGCAATTCGGCGCCGTTCCTCCTGCTGCAGATTCTCCAGCTGGTCGGAGATCTGCCGGAACGCGGTACGCGCTCTCTTTCGCTCCGTCACATCCTGATAGAGCCCGTATACGCCAACTAACTCGCCCTCCACCATAAGCGGTATACCGTAAATCTCCACGTCCACCATCATTCCGTCCCGGCGCCGGCGTTGTGCCACCTTGTGCACCTTGGTGCCCTGGAGCACCAGGTAGGTCAGGCGCGCTGCGTCCTCGGCCATCTCTGGACCGGCGATCAATTCATCCAGATCGGATTTGGACAGTTCATTGCGGCTGTATTGGAAGAGCTTTTCGAAAGCGCAATTACACAGCGTATAGCGATGCTGAGAGTCAAGCAGGACGATAGCGATTGGGCTGTGCTCAAAGAGCGCGGTGAGATAGGCCGCGGACTTACCCGCATCCATTGGGATGGACGGGTAAGCAGCGAGAGTTCCGAAAAACTCCTCTTCTACCATGGGTCGCCTCTAGCGTAACAATTTCGGTTTAGCGAAAAGGACGTGGGGCTACGTGGGCCTACGCTGAAAATGTGAAAGGGTATAAGGTTTCGCCTTATATCAGCACTATAACCGACTCTTGGCCAAAGCGCGAACGATAATTAGGCCCAGCGAATTAGGCCCCCGCGCTGGCGAAGCCCGGAAGTCCCGCTGCCTCTTAGAGCCTCCGGCGGCCAGCAAATTCATCATCTGGACGCCCGATCGACCGGCGCAGCCTCCAGAGAACAACTGCTCTACTTCGACATACTTCCGGTGAATATGTTCTTTGGGCACATCGCATGGACGCCGACATTTCCGTCGACCAGCTGGGTAATGTCCAGATCCACGGCCACGCTCGACAACATGTAGGCATCATTGCGTGTCATGTGCTTCTCTTCCACCAGGAAGTCGATCATATCGCGCAGCGCGTGCTCGGTCGCCTCCTTCAAATCGGGGCTGAAACCCATGGTGATGTAGTGGGTTGGAGTCTCCGCGCGCGGCCAGCTCATCTGCTTGTTCTTGTGAACGACAAACTTGAACGTCCCGGTGAGGAAGGTTTCCATGGCAGTGATGTCCACCTCACCATTGCCTTGTCCGGCGTGGCCGTCACCCGCTACGAACAGAGCTCCCTTCATGGCGACAGGAATATACAACGTCGTTCCCGCAACCAGCTCCTTGTTATCCATATTGCCGGCGTGCGAAAACGGTGGAGCGCTGTCGATGCGTCCTCCCCCCGGAGCGACGCCCATGCTCCCAAAAAACGGATGCAGCGGAATCTCGATGCCCGGAGCGAAGTGGCCGATCATCTTCGCGCGATCCAGCGGAATGAGCCGCTGGCGGCTATAAGGAAACTCCATCGGCAGAAATCCGCGGTGCAGGCCGAAGCCATTGCATGCAAAGTTCGCATCGATGTCGATCTTTAGAATCTGGACTTCAAGCACATCACCAGGCTCCGCTTCCTCAATGGCAACCGGGCCGGTCAGAATATGTCCGCCAGGCCCCTTTTCCGACGCTGGAACATTCTTATAGACCTCGTCGTTGTAGGCCGGAATATCCTCGGCTTTGATGCCGCGCTCGACCAGCCTGTCGCTCGGACCGCAGGTTGACAGGGTCTGGATCTTTACCGTCTCCCCGCTCTTAACAGTAAGAACAGCCTTCTGCCCGCCGTAGTGGCCCCAGGAAACCGTCTTCGAGGTGGCCAGAAGTGTGTGATCCTGCCCCGGCATAGGCAGGGAGGCGCTCACAACAAAGGCGGCAATTAAGAACGTCGAGCGCATGGAAACCTCACAGAGATCAACAGGAAGGAACTACAAGGATAGCGCGAACACCCGAACGAGCTTATTCGGGTGCTCACGCTATGGCCGTCTAGAATGCATACTTCACGGCAAACTGAATCAACCGAGGTGAACCTGCGGAGCTGGTGATCTGGCTATAAGTCGTCGCATTCACAGCGGTTGACGGAGGGGAATACTCGGGGTGATTCCACACGTTGAAGAACTCAGTGCGGAAGTCCAAAGTTGCGCTTTCGCGAATGCCGCCAACCCGGGTGGTCTTGATGATCGCCATATCCCAGTTATCGTTTCCTGGACCGCGAGCCGCACCGATCGAGCTGTTTCCGAAGTCATAGGCGTTGACGGTACCGTTCAGAGCAGCGTTCGGAACTGGCGGGGCGAGACCGAACACGTTCGCAGCAGGATTGAGATAGGTATTACTCTTGACGCGATTCAGCATTGTTCCGCCGCTCTTATTGATGATGTTCGCGTTACCCATGCCGGGCAGGAATTGCGCACGACTCGCTGTTGTTCCCCAACCGGTGCCATTTCTCGAGTCCGTAAAGGTAAGGGGCTTACCTGACTGGAAGGTTGAACTGCCGGACAACTTCCATCCGCCGGTGGCAACGCGCTCAAACGAATTGCCATTCTTCCAGCTGGGCAACTCATAGGTGTAAGCGACCACCAAGCGGTTGGTGCGGTCGTATCCGGCGGGTCCCCAACGCTGGCGGCGAATATTGGGGTTGTTGCTGTTGCCGCTACCACCCTTGAAGACGCCGTTGGTTCCGTCACCTCCATACACACTGGTCATAGCTTTGCTCCACGTGTAAGCACCCTGCACGTAAACGCCGTGGCTGATCTGCCGCTTCACCGTCGCCTGCAGACTGTTGTACATGGAAAAACCATAGGTCTCAATCTCGGTCACCCCGGTAGCCGTAAAACCCTGGTAGGGCACACGAGCCTGGACATTGGAGGATAGAGTGCTGTTAGTCGTGACGCCGTTGATTGGATTGGTGGGGCTGGCAAGCGCTGCGAGATTGATGTTGCGACCCTCAGCGAGACGGGTTCCACGGGTTCCCACGTAGCCAACTTCGAGAACGACTTTCTTCGGTAGCTGCTGTTCGACCTCCAGGTTGTATTGCTCCACCGCTGCCGAGTCCATGTTCTCAGCAACGGCAGTTACTGACCTAGGGGCGGACGTCGCTGAAAGTGGCAACCATGCTCCTGGCGTTAGCGTGAGAGTGTAGGGAGTTTGAAAGGTGGAGGCTTGGTCAACGGCGTTAGACAGGCTTCCCGTGCTCACGAACGGCTGGCCGCCCAACGTCTGGAGGACCGAGTTGCCGTTCGGCAAGGTATAGAAGATGCCTACACCTCCACGCAGCACCGTTGAACTTCCGACTCCCAACGGCTGCCATGCAAAACCCAGGCGTGGGCCGAAGTTGTGCAGAGGGATGTCGTTAGCCGCCAAGCTGCGACTACCCAGCTTGGTAACGCCTGCGGGTATTGGCAAACTATAGTTGTTAGGAACGACATACCCGTTCAATGTGCCGGAGGCCGGCAGGGGTTGGTAGGGAGTAACCAGAGAGGGCCAGAAACTGCTTTCCTCGCCATGCCCGAAGCTCACCTGGCTGTTCAACTCCCAACGTAGACCCGCATTCACGGTCAGGTTTGGACGCAGTTTGATGTCGTCCTGAATAAAGAACGCAATGTCAGTTCCTCGATAGCCCTTGTAGTAACTGCCCTGCTGGCTTCCGGCTGAATTGACATTGCTATAAGCGGTACCGTTCTGGGCCGCGCTCTCACCCAGAAGGAAATCCTGAAAGGTCGAAAAGCCCAGGCTGCCGCGTTTTTGCTCGGGGTCGTTGAAGTCGAACTGATTTTTCTCGCCGATGAATCCGGCGCGGATGCTCTGCTTGCCATGAGTCCAGCTGATCTGGTCGTCGATTTGAAATGTGTTGACCACCGAGGACGACTCGTCGTTACCGCCGCCCCCGAGCGAAAAGTAACCGGTGATGGAGGTGACGGGGTAGAGTGGATAGCTCGGGTCGCTGGGTGCCGTCATGCCGATCTGGCTGGCGGTTAGTGTCGACTCTGTTTGCAGATGTCCGCTGCTGCGGATATAACCCACCAGCGCTTCATTCAGAAGGTGTGAGTTCAGCGACGAAGTCAGCTTCAATACCGCCAGCTGGCTTACAAACGCCGTGGATACGCCGTTGCCAGGGGTGTCACCCGCAGTGCCAAGGGGCTGATCTTCTGGATAGCCTGCGTAGAAGAACCGCTCGGACAGGGTATGTTTTGACGACAGGACATAGTCCGTGTTGACGAGGTACTGAGCCTCAAAGTACGTAGACGGGATACTGAAGGTCGAGATGCCGATCGGATTGCCATTGGCGTCCGTGGTGAGACGCTGAGGCGTCGGAATCAGGTAAGTACCGTTTTTGATCTTCTGATTAAGAAGATTAAGGGCGACCGGATTAATATTCGATCCATTGCATGCTACGTTTACTCCGCCGGTATAGGTTCCGCCGACATATGGATGCCACCTCAACATGGCGAGTGCACTGCTACCGCTGCCACTGGGGCAGGCGATTGCGCCGATTCCAGCTGCACTGCGGTCGTTCGTAATGGGAAAGAGGCTGATAGTTTGCAGTGAACTGCCACTGAGGCCGTTGATCTGACGGGTGTCCTGATAGGAACCGAAGATGAAGAGTTTGTCCTTCTTGATAGGGCCGCCGAGTGTTCCGCCGAACTGATTCTGCTTCATGTCCGGGCGGCGTTGTCCGGCAATCTTCAGGAAGGTGTCGTTCGCGTTCAGGAGGTCGTTGCGGAAAAACTCCCACAGAGCACCGTGAATTTGGTTGCTGCCGGTCTTGGTCACCACGTCGACATTGGCACCCGCGTCACGCCCGAAACCGGCGTCGTAATTGGTCGTCTGAATCTTGAACTCCTGCAGCGCGTCTGGACTCGGAATCGGAATACCGGCCTGCTGCACAAAGTCGCCGGAACGCCCGGATCCGAAGTTGTTGATGTCCGCGCCGTCCATGTGAAAGTTGTTGCTGATGCTGCTGGCCCCGTTGACGTAGACGTCGGGGCTGCCTTTCCCCAGCGTAGCGACGCTGTTCAGATCGCCCGAGATACCCGCGGACATGGTCAGAACCTGGGTGTAGTTGCGATTCGTCAAGGGGAGCTCTTGAATCGTGCTGGCTTGCACCGTTGTACCGAGGGTGGCGTTTTCGTTCTGTAGCAGCGGCGCCGCCGTTGTCACTTCTACAGTCTCATTTCCGCTGCCCAGCTCCAGCTTGGCATCTACGCGAGCCGTTTCCGTTACGACCACAGTCACAGGTTCCGGCTGCTCGGTCTTGAACCCGGGAGCCACGATGCTGACCTTGTATACCTCAGGCGGCAACAGGCCTACAGTGAACTGACCGCTGTTGTCGGTCTTCTCCACACGCATCTGAGCGGTCGCCTGCGAAGTTACTGTGACGGTAGCTCCGGCGATAACCGCTCCCTGGGGATCGGTTACGGTACCGCGAATTGCACCCGTTGTAGAGGTT
>Ga0182030_10028203_pt1 | contig 10047 bp, 6 predicted proteins | sample 812S3MmetaG_FD_121299 | JGI IMG/M metagenome (GOLD analysis project Ga0182030, IMG submission 121299) | Permafrost microbial communities from Stordalen Mire, Sweden - 812S3M metaG (Illumina Assembly) | ecosystem: Environmental > Terrestrial > Soil > Wetlands > Permafrost | place: Sweden... | reverse complement strand
GTGGCACAAGGCGGTAAAGGCATAGCAAACCAAACAGCAAGCAACGGTAGGTGTTGGAGTCCACCTGAAGAACGCTCAACTGGGCAGATGACTCCTCGAAGCTGAAACATACTTGGAGGAGTCATGCCCGAACCCGATGCGGAAATCGCAAGGACGAGAGAACCAAGAGCGCGAGAACCGGGGGCTCTTAACGAAGTCCAGCAGCGACGCCTGAGTATCACTTGCAAGTACATCGACAAACTTTTGTGCGACATCGAACAGGCTCTTCACTCGGCGGCATCGCTGTCTCCGTTCCCGCGCTACTTGGTGGACATCACGCCTGCGCAGTCGCGGGTAATAGAAGATCATATTCGGCGTCTGCGAGCTCAACTTTTACGGGCTCTTGATTGGCAGCACCTGAAGCCGGAGCCTGCTGAGATTCCAATCACAAGATCAGTCACAGTTGATCTTACTTTTATCGACATCGCGATCGAGGAACTCAAACCCAGCTACATGCGCGGGTGTGGGGCCGTGCCCGAGGATGCTGTCAACGAACTCAATGGAGTGGTCCATGAGCTTCGCTCCCTGGCTGGAAGCGTGGAGCGCTATCTCCGCCAGGAGTTGGGTATAAATCTCGAATCGCGCCTCAAGAAGCTGGAGGAAACCGGTTACGATGTGGCTCTCCTGCGATTGATCGAGGAACTCGTCACTCGTCATGGGTTGGTGGAGTTCCGGACGCGCATCGATTCGCTTGCGTCCCGCCTGGAGGACAACAACCTGGAGGTGGCTCTCTTCGGGCGGGTCAGCAGTGGAAAGTCCTCCCTTCTCAATGCGCTCCTGAACACAAACGTGCTTCCGGTAGGCATCAATCCCATCACCGCGGTACCCACGAAACTGCGCTATGGCGCTAAACTGCGCGCTGACGTGGCTTTTGCAGGCGGGAGAGAAGAAACCGTCACAATCGACGAGCTTGGCGTATTGGTAACGGAACAAGGGAATCCAGGCAATCTGCGGAATGTTGTGCGAGCGGTTGTCGAGGTTCCGTCGCCTCGCCTCAAGCAGGGTATCGTGCTGGTGGATACGCCGGGGCTTGGCTCCCTGGCCAGACGAGGCGCTCAAGAAACCATCGCCTATCTTCCATCTTGCGACCTCGCCCTCCTTCTGATTGACGCGGGAGCGGCCTTGAATGAAGAAGACGTCCGGACTCTGCGCCGACTCTACGAGGGCGGCATTCCGGCCATCGTTCTGCTTAGCAAGGCAGACCTGCTGACGGAGGAGGATCTCCATCGGGTCACCGGCTATACCCATGAACAGTTGCAAGCCGAATTGGGCCTGGGGATGAAGGTGCATCCGGTAAGCTCGCTCCCGCAGAACGCCGCTCTACTCGATCATTTCTTCGAGCTGGAATTGCTTCCCCGATTCAACAAGGCGCGAAGTCTCAGAAACGCATCTGTTGCTAGAAAGATCGGAGCCCTGCGTGGCTCATTGATCGCAGCCCTTGAGACGACTCTCGACCAGACCAAGCGCAGAGGGCAGGAGCTCCCGCACGATGTGCATGATCTGGAGGAGCAATTTCGCCTTGTGACCGGCGAGGTTGGAGAACAACGCACCGTTCTCAACCATGCCTTCTTTGAACTGGGTGAGACGCCGAAGACGGTTCTGAATGAGGTAGCAGACACCGCACTTGCGTGGATGACCATCTCGATGCTCCGTCTCGTGTCGTCACCGGCATGATCAAGGACTTGCACTATTACGGGCATACGCCGGTCATCTTTGCATCCCGATCTCCGCATATGGAGGATATCGGCGCGCTGCGCTCACTCTGCGCGAGCAAGTCGGAGCGCCTGGAACTGCAGAACCTGCCGCCGCAAATTGCATTGGAATTCGCACAGCGGGAAGCGGATAGGATTGAACTCTGGGCTTCCGATCTGGTCTCAATCCTGCCCTCCCTTGTCGAGTGGAGCGATGGCAACCCCGCTGCCATCCTGCACATGTTGGAGATGGCACAGCTCCCACAGTACAGAGTTGGAGATCACATCAAATCTCACATCCTCTACATCGACTACCGCATGGGCCGGCGCTAGCAGCCATCGACTTCAGCGAAGACTCCACGCTGTCGTAGACTCCCCAAACAACCAGTCGGAGAACAGCCATCCATGCAAGAACAATCTTCCAACTCGGCTTTGTGCACGCGCAAACATGTGCCTGTCCCCTCCTCGTCCTTTTGCGGGAACGGCAAACGAAAAGAACACGTACTTCGTCTTAATACTGTATCCTGCTCCAGAATCAGAAAAATGACACGGGTTGCGCCGCTCAATCGACAACGGGCGGCAGCAGAAGGGATTGGTCCGCATGAATAAGGAATGGATTGTTGGCAAACTCGAATTCAGCGGGGGGGTGCTGCTTGCGCTCGCCGTCATTGCTGTCGGAGCGGTTCCGGTATTCTTTGTCACGCTCGGCGTGCAACAGGTCAGCGCGCAGGGCACAGTTCAAAAGCCTGCAGCCAGCCCAGCCAACCCAAAGGATATCGCCGACACGTGGCAGGGAACGCTTCACGCGGGAAGCGATCTGCGCGTGGTAGCGAAGATCACCAAGGCCGACAGCGGAAGCTACAAGGCTGAGTTTTACAGCATCGATCAGGGCGGTCAGTCTATTCCGGTTGACACTGTAACGGTTGACGGCTCGACCGTGAAGATGTCGATCAAGATGATTGGCGGCACGTTCGAGGGCAAGCTGAGCGGCGATGGAAAGACGATCGATGGCAACTGGAGCCAGGGGCCGAATCCGCTGGCCTTGACGCTGGCGCGGGCCACGCCGGAGACGGAGTGGACCATTCCAACGCCGCCGCCGCCGGTGCCACCGATGGCCGCAGACGCCAACCCCAGCCTGGACGTCGCTACCGTCAAGCCGAGCGATCCCAGCAAACAGGGCAAGGGATTTGGCTTCAGGGGAACGCACTTCATGACATTCAATACCAATTTGAACGACCTGATCGCGTTTGCCTATGGGCTCCACTCGAAGCAGATCATCGGCGCGCCGGCATGGTTTGGCACCGATCTCTACGACATTGATGGTGTGCCCGATGCGACGGGCCGGCCGAACCTGAAGCAGATGGGAATCATGGTACAAAAGTTGCTGGCCGAACGCTGCCAGTTGAAGTTCCATCACGATCAGAGGGAACTTTCGGTCTACGCAATTTCGGTGGCCAGTGGCGGCCCAAAGATGACCAAATCTACGGCTGGGCCGAACGATCAGCAGGGGTTCGGGTTCCGCGGGCTCGGCGACCTGATTGTAAGAAACATGAATATGGCGGATTTTGCGTCGTGGATGCAATCGGGCGTGATGGACAAGCCGGTGGTGGATCATACGGGACTTAAGGACAGGTACGATTTCACCTTGAAGTGGACGCCGGATGATTCCCAATTCGCGCAATTCAGGGGTTCCGTAAACATGACTCCGCCAGCGACCACGGATCCCAACGCTCCGCCTAGCCTTTACACCGCAAGCCAGGAGCAACTCGGGCTGAAATTCGAAGCGACCAAGGCTCCGGATGACGTGATCGTGATCGACCACGTGGAGAAGCCGTCTGCGAATTAGCCTCTGCCGCAAGGACAGAGGACCAGCGAAACAAAAAGGGCGTCAGGTGTCGATGTGGGCAACTTCCATTCATTGAGCCGCCGGTACGAACCTTTCGCGCCTGAGACCGTGGCGCGTTTTACCTATGCAGCAATCCGCTTGACAGGTCCATATGTCGAATGCTACATAGGGGGAGAGAAAGGTGGGGAGCGCTCTTGGAAAGGATGCTACTGCGGATGGAGGTGCTGCGCGTCGCCCGCAGGCTTCTGCTGGGAACCGCCGGAGTTGTAGCGCTTATGGTTCCGGTGGTGTTCGCTGGGCTGCGTTCGGTTGCTGCTCAGGAACCGGCCCGCCCAGCGGAAAGCAAACAATGGAAGTTCGCTGTGGTATCCGTACGGAGAAATAACTCCGGCGGTCCCCAGCATGTCGGAGTTGCGACGGCTGACAGATATCAAATGAAAAACTTGTTTTTGGGGTATCTGTTGCGAATGGCCTATGTGCCGCAATCCGGCGGCGCAGCCTTCTATTCCGTTGACCAGTTCATAGGAATGCCCGCCTGGCTGATCGGCGACGACGATCATTACGATGTGGACGCGAAGGTCGACGAGGCAGACCTTGCGGATTGGCAGAACCCGGCCAAGCAACCTGCCATGCTGCGGTCCATGCTGCAAGCGATGCTTGAGGACCGTCTCAAGCTGGTGGTGCACCGCAGCACCAGGGAAGCTCCTGTGTACCTGCTGGTAGTAGGGAAGAACGGGCCGAAATTCAAGGAGACGAATCCCGGCGAACTTCATCCTGGCGCACGTCCGATGCCTGGAGGCGGGACACTATCCAGAGAACAAAATGACGACCAGGTGACAGTGCATTATTTTGGCGTTTCGATAGCGCAGCTAGCGCCATTCGTATTGGGGGACGCGGGGCGCCCGATTCAGGACAGGACCGGCCTTACGGGAAAGTATGACGTCACAATCCAGAGGCCAGTTCCGCTGGCTGCGCAGCCGGGTCCTGCGTCATCCGATCCAGGGCCCTCGGCATCCTCAGTTGCCGAGCAGCTCGGCTTGAAGTTGGAGCCTGCAAAAGGACAAGTGGAATTGCTCGTGATCGATCATGTCGAGCGGCCGTCGCCGAATTAGCAACTGGCTGGAGCAAATGCATGTCCCGGTGGCGAACTGCCCGCATCACGGTTGTCTGTGCGCTGATGAGTTTCAGCGCGTTGACGCCGGCTGCTGCTCGCGAGTATCACGGGGTGGTCACCTTCGGTAGTTTGCCTGTGCCCGGAGCTACGATCACGGTCACAAGAGGCGAGACAAGGTTCATCGCTGTCTCCGATCAGGGAGGTGTCTACGCCTTCACGGATCTGCCGGATGGGGACTGGCAAATCGAAGTGCAGATGCAGTGCTTTGCAACGCTTCATGCCCAGGTAACGATTGCGACAGACACGCCGGCGGGCAAGTGGGAGTTGACTCTGCTCCCAATTGAAAAGCTGATGGCCGCAACCAAGGCCGCGCCAGCCCTGCAAGTTGCGCCAAACGCGCCATCGCCCGCGAAGAAAGCGGAAGCATCGTCGAACGCTCCGGCCGAGATGCCGAAACCGCCCGAGAGCGAAGATGAGCGGAGCGCGGACGGCTACCTGGTGAATGGAAGTGTGAACAACGCGGCCACCTCGCGATACTCCACCAGCGCGGCCTTTGGCAATACGCGCTCGGGCACCAGGGCGTTGTATACCGGAGGATTCGCGACCATTCTCGATGACTCCGCGACCGACGCGCGGCCGTACGCGATCAGCGGACTGGAAGCGCCGAAGAGCGCCTATGACCTGATCACGAATGCCGCTTATGTTGGCGGACCGCTGCGGATTCCGCATCTTCTTCCGCATGGGCCCGAGTTCTTTGTCAACTACTCGTGGACGCGCGACAACAATGCCGCTATCAATACGGGGCTTGTTCCGACCGTCGAGGAGAGGGCGGGCAATCTAGCGGGATTGGCCAATGCGCAGGGGCAGCCGGTGACGCTCTACAATCCGGCAACCGGCCTGCCATACCTCAACAACCAGGTGCCCGTCAGTTCGCAGGCAGCGGCGCTGTTGGCGCTCTATCCGCTGCCGAATCCGAATATCCCCAGCGCATCCGGCTACAACTACCAGGCGCCGGTGCTGAACAGCACGCATCAGGACTCGATGCAGTCACGGCTGGAGAAGACGCTTGGCCGCAGAGACCAGGTTTACGGCGGCTTCAATTTTCAGAGCACGCGCGCAGACAGCGTGAACCTGTTCAACTTTGTGGACGCCACCGGCTCGCTGGGCATGAACGCGAATATCCACTGGACGCATCGCGTCAGCCCGCATCTTTTCCTGTTTACTTCTTACACTTTCAGCCGTTACAGAACGGAGGTAACGCCGAATTTTGACAATCGCGAGAATATCTCAGGACCGAACGACGCGAACATCGGCGGCAACGATCAGGACCCAGCCGACTGGGGTCCGCCCACGCTCAGCTTTACAAGCGGCATCGCCCCTCTCAGCGACGCGAACAGCGCCTTCAACCGCAACCAGACGGACGGTGTTTCGGCGTCCGTGGGGATCTATCGCGGCCGCCACAATATCACCGCAGGAGGCGATTTCCGCAAGCAGGATTACAACGATTTCTTTGAGCAGAATCCGCGCGGCACGTTTGGTTTTACCGGCGCGGCCACTGTAGCCGCGGCTGAAAGCTTGACCAGCGGTTCAGATATCGCCGACTTCCTGATTGGCGTGCCGGACACCAGCGCCATCGCCTTCGGCAATGCGGACAAATACTTTCGCGAGCCCGTATATGACGCCTACTTCACAGATGACTGGCGCATTCTGCCCGTGCTGACTATCAACGCGGGTGCGCGGTGGGAGTACAGCGCACCGATGACCGAGCTACACAATCGTCTGGTCAATCTCGATCTCAACTCCGGATTCACCGCAGGCGCTCCGGTGCTCGGCAGCAATCCGGTGGGACCCGTCACCGGAGCCCGCTATCCGACTTCGCTCATCCGCCCGGACCGGGACGGGATTGAGCCGCGCATCGGCATCTCCTGGCGCCCCATTCCAGCGTCTTCCGTAGTTGTGCGTGCAGGCTACGGCGTCTATCAGGACACGTCCGTCTATCAGAGCATTGTTGCTCAGCTTGCGCAGCAGGCGCCGCTGTCGAAAAGCTTCACCGTCCAAAACACCGCCGCATGTCCGCTCACGCTGGCCAACGGATTCGACTGTGCTTCGGTGGACACATTCGCTGTCGATCCCAATTACCGCATCGGTTACGCGCAGACCTGGCACCTGGTCGTTCAGCGCGATTTGCCCGCGGCGCTCCAGATCGTCGTGACGTATTCCGGAGTGAAGGGCACGCACGGCGCGCAGCAGTTTCTTCCCAACACCAACCCGATCGGCGCAGCCGCTCCGTGCCCCGATTGCCCTTCAGGATTTGTGTATCGCGCTTCGGGGGGCAATTCAACGCGGCAGGCAGGAGCCGTTCAACTGCGCCGCAGGCTGCACAGTGGATTCACAGCGTCGCTCGAGTACACCTATTCGAAATCCATTGATGACGATGCCCAACTGGGTGGGCAGGGTTACGTCGCCGCCAGCGTGCAGAGCCAGAATGCGGCAGCGGCATCAGCGCCCAGTTCCACCGCGGCCATCGCGCAGAACTGGCTCGATCTTCGGGCCGAGCGTGGACTTTCCACTTTTGATCAGCGACAGCTGCTCAACTTGACCGCGCAGTACACCAGCGGTGAGGGCCTGGGCGGCGGAACGCTCATGAGCGGCTGGCGCGGCAGGCTGCTGAAGGAGTGGACGGTGTTGGGCACGTTGACAGCAGGGACCGGACTGCCGGAGACACCCATCTACCCCACCGCAGTTCCCGGCACGGGATTCACCACGGTGATCCGGCCCAGCCTTACCGGTTCACCGATCTACAATTCGACAACGGGCGCGCACCTCAACCCGTCCGCGTATGAGGCGCCTGCGGCCGGGCAGTGGGGAACTGCCGGCAGAGACTCGATTACGGGACCGAACCAGATCAGCCTCAACAGCTCGCTGGCACGCACGTTTCGGCCGCACGGAAAGCTTTATCTCGATCTCACCGTGAACGCCACCAACCTGCTGAACCACCCCGACTTCACCAGTTGGGACGCGATGTGGAATAACGCCAGCCTGAGCAATTCGCAGCAATTCGGCCGGCCTGTTGCAGCCAACGCCATGCGCAGCCTGGAAACTACCATCCGGTTGAGGTTCTGACTATGCGACGCCTACCCGCCATCCTTCTGATTGCTGCCGTTTCCGCTGGCGCGCAGCAGATTGGCCAGAACAAGCCTGGCGACGAACAACAGGACTTTACGCTTAAAGTTCAGTCGCAACTGGTGATCGAGGCCGTCGTCATCAAAGACAAGCAGGGGAAATTCATCCCCGGGCTTACTGCCAAGGACTTCACAGTTACCGAGGACGGCGCCCCACAGACGGTGCGGTTCTGCGAGCATCAGGATCTGACGACGAGTGCGACGCCGATGACCGTCTCGACGCGCGCCACGGAAGACATCAGGATTTACAACCGTCTGGCTCATACACAGATCGCTCCCGAGCCGATGGACAACGAGCGCTACAAGAATCGCCGCCTGCTCGCACTCTACTTCGACATGGTGGGCATGTATCCACCCGACCAATCTCGCGCGCTGAAGGCCGCCGAACAGTTCATTCGCACGCAAATGACCTCGGTCGATCTGGTCTCAATCCTGCGTTACCAGGGCGGCGGGGTGGATATTCTTCAGGACTTCACCGGCGACCGCAACAGGCTGCTCAGCATTCTGGAAACAATGGTCGTGGGCGAGGGCCAGGGATCCACTGAGACTGTGGATGATGCGAGCAGCGCGGACACTGGCGCTGCTTTCGGGCAGGACGACAGCGAATTCAACGTCTTCAATACCGATCGTCAGCTTTCGGCGTTGCAAACCGCGGCAGGAATGCTTGGCAGGGTGAATGAGAAGAAGTCTCTCATTTATTTTGCCGGTGGCATGCGTCTGAACGGAATCGACAATCAGGCCCAGCTTCACGCAACCGTGGACGAAGCCATAAGGGCCGGCGTCACAATATGGACGATCGATGCGCGCGGACTTGTGGCGCAGGCTCCGCTGGGCGACGCGACCCAAGGCTCACAAGGAAACTCTGCTATGTATACCGGCGCCGCGGCCACGGCTGTCAGCAGCAACCTCCAACAGTCGCAAGACACACTGTTCGCGCTCGCCAGCGATACCGGAGGCAAGGCTCTGCTCGACAACAACGACCTGGACCGCGGCATTGTTCAGGCGCAGCAAGCCATTTCCGATTACTACGTTCTTGGCTACTACGCCACGAATACGGTGAAGAACGGCAGGTTCCGACGCATCAAGATATCGCTTGCGCAGGACTCATCCGCGGAACTCAACTACCGCCAGGGCTACTATGCCGACAAGGAATTCAACCGATTTACCGAAGTGGACAAGGAGCGCCAGCTTGAGGACGCACTGATGCTGGAAGACCCCATCACCGATCTAACCGTTGCGATGGAGATCGATTACTTCCAGCTCAACCGGGCCGAATACTTCGTTCCCATCATCGTGAAGATTCCTGGCCGCGAGTTGGCACTTGCCAAGCGGGGCGGATACGAGCACACGCTGATCGACTTCGTGGGCGAGATCAAAGACCTCGTCGGAGGAGCCACGATTTCGAACGTGCGCGACAATGTGAATATCAAGCTCTCCGATGCAACAGCGGCTGAGCTTGCCAAGCGGCCCATCGAATACGATACGGGCTTTACGCTGCTGCCGGGCAGATACTCGATCAAGTTTCTGGCGCGCGACGATGAGACGGGCAGAATGGGCACGTATGAAACCACTTTCGTGATTCCCAACCTGAACAAGGAAGACAAGCGCATTGCGATGAGCGCCGTCGTGCTGGCCAGCCAGCGCGTCGAACTTAACCAGGCGCTCTACGACGCAGCCAAGGCGAAGGACAGAGTGAAGGCCGATGCCGTCAATCCACTTGTGCAGGAAGGCAAGAAGCTCATCCCCAGCGTCACGCGCGTCTTCAGCGCAGGCCGGGAGATTTACGTTTACTTCCAGGCGTACAAACAGACGCCGTCGGCCGGCAATCCACCTCTGTTTGCATTCGTCAGCTTGTATCGCGGTGACGCGAAGGTCTTTGAGACATCGCCAATAGCAGTCGCTCCCAATGCCGCGAGCCGGCTTGGAACCATGCCAATGAGTTTCAGCCTCGGCGTTAATCGCCTCGCGCCTGGGGAGTACAACTGCCAGATTACAGTGCTCGATCCAGCGACACAGAAGGCTAGCTTTTGGCGAGCACCGATGGTGCTTGTCCCTTAGAACCTGTATAAAAACTCGGCGCTGTGGTGGATTGATCTGCTTTGAAAGGGCGCGGGTTTAGCCGCGCCGCCCAAGGTCAAATTGAATCTTGGGCTTTAGCCGCCGAGGGGATGTATT
>Ga0182030_10028202_pt1 | contig 10047 bp, 8 predicted proteins | sample 812S3MmetaG_FD_121299 | JGI IMG/M metagenome (GOLD analysis project Ga0182030, IMG submission 121299) | Permafrost microbial communities from Stordalen Mire, Sweden - 812S3M metaG (Illumina Assembly) | ecosystem: Environmental > Terrestrial > Soil > Wetlands > Permafrost | place: Sweden... | reverse complement strand
GGTCAAAGCCGGCGAGCAGAAGCGGCGGTCGCTGAGAGATCTCCGGCGCGGACGACGGTTCCCGCAGCAGCGCTGTCAATTCAAGCGGAAGCCGGCTGGGAGCGAGCAGATTGCCCGCGCGGCAGGCGCGATCGAAGGCCGAGAGCCAGCCACTGAAGGCCGCTGCGTCCTGCTGCCAGGCGCTTCGTGCTTTTTCTTTCAGAAATTGCGGTGCGTGAGAGCAGAGCAGATCGTGGGCTTTCATCGCCAGAGCGGCCAAACGGTGACGCGGGCCTTCAAGCAGAGTGGCTTCGTGGCCTCCGGCGGCGGCGATCTCGGCCCATAGAGACTGCTCCTGAGTGGGATTCAGAAGCAGGCGGCCATCTTGCGCCCGCTGCTGCCATGCGGCAACGACAAAACTGCTCCAGTCCTGAACCTGGGGTGCGGGCCATGCGGCGAGTCCCTCCGTCAGGCGGGCGCGATGGAAGGCGGCGGCAACAGCGCGCGCGGCACGGTCGCTGGCCGTAATCGCCAGCCCTCCGTTCAGCAGCCACGCATCGATCTCCGTGCCAGCAACCCCCATTCCAGCTTTATACGCTGCCCAGCCGGAGGCGTGCTACGGAAGTGCTGCAATCGAACGGGAGTTGGTTGTACACTGAGCCTGTGAAACGTCGATTGCTGGCTTTTTCGTTGCTCGCTGTAACTGTGCTGGCCGGGTGCCATTCCGGCCAGAATGCCTCCACAAAGGGTTCTTCAACGCAGGCCTCCACAGGCCAGGAATTCAAGGTATACAAACTGCGCGGCAAGGTGGTATCGATCGATGCCGCCAAGGGCGAGGTGACGGTGAATGCCGAGGCCATGCCCGGCTTCATGGATGCCATGACCATGCCTTACAAGATGAAGGATGCGGCCACTCTGAGCGGGTTGCATCCGGGCGAGGCTATTACCGCCGACGTGCTGGTCCCGAAGGACCCGGATGCGGATACGCTGCTCGATCGCATCGTCGTAGTGACCCAAGCCAAGCCCTAACCGGCGGTCTGCGGGTTCTCTTAGACTTATCCGCAAATTGTAGCGCCGGTCTCCAGACCGGCTGTACTGGCGGCTTCCTAGCCGCCAGATGGGATGTGCGCGGGTCTGGAGACCCGCACGACAGCCGCTCTGGAGAGCGGCGCTACAAAATACGCTATTTGCGGATAAGTTCTCAACCTGGCTTCGGGAGAGAGGAATCAGCCGGCGATCCTGCCGTCCCAAAATTGAACTATTTTATGTTCATCGGCGGCCTTCCGGACGGTGTATTGCCGCCGCGGGTTCAGATTCTGAATTGCGCCATTCGGGCGCAGATTCAATCGAGTAGACTCAATGTCAGATTCTGGAACGAAAGGAAGCGTACCATGGCGAAAGTAACGTTGGTTTTTGCAGTTCTCCTCGTTGCCTTGGGTCTGGCCGGTTTTCTGGGCACGGGCAGCCAGCACCCCACCGCGCTGATTCCGGCGTGGATCGGACTGCTGCTGGGCCTCTTCGGCTGGATGGCCATCAGATCCAATGAAGACCGTCGCCGGCTCTTCATGCACATCAATGGGACGATTGGGCTGGTGGGCTTTGTGGGGACAGTCGCGGAGATCGTCCGCAACCTTGCCTCTTCCAAAGAGCTGGATATGACCGCGCTGGAGGCCAAGATGGCGCTGGCTTGGCTGCTGCTGATTTACATTGCCCTGTGTGCGCGCTCGTGTAGAACCGCGCGCCGCCTGGGAAAGGTCTAGCGCATGGGAACAATGCGGCACGGCGGGATGGGTATGGGCCAGCGCGCCGAGCGGATGCCGCCAGGGCGGGGCGCGCAAGCGGGGCAAGCCGATTTGCCCAAACGAAAGACCGATATAAAAACGCTGTGGCCGCAGGTCCGCGCGCTGGTTGCGCCGCGCAAGGGTCTGCTACTGGGCGGAATGTGCCTGATGGCCGTCAACCGCGTCGCCGGCCTGGTGCTGCCCTGGACCAGTAAGTCGCTGCTGGATACGGTGCTTTCTCCGCTGCATCCGCATCCTGAACTGCTGCCCCGCATCATTGCGCTGGTCTTTTCGGCAATGGTGGTGCAGGCGATCACTTCTTTTTCGCTGACGCAACTGCTCTCTAAGGCCGGCCAGCGGCTGATTGCCGAGATGCGCAGGCAAGTCCAGCGCCATGTGGGGCTGCTGTCCGTGGCCTACTACGACGAGAACCGCACCGGCACGCTGGTGGCGCGCATCATGACCGACGTGGAGGGGGTGCGTAACCTGGTGGGCACCGGCCTGGTCGAGTTTGTCGGCGGCCTGCTGACCGCGGTGCTGGCATTTCTCTATCTGATGCATCGCAGCGTGACGGTTACGCTCACCGTCTTTGCCGTGATGGGGGCCTTCGTCTTCATTCTGCAGTACGCCTTCAGAATCATTCGTCCCATCTTCCGCGAGCGCGGCAAAATCAACGCCGAAGTTACTGGCCGTTTAACCGAATCGCTGGGCGGGGTGCGGGTCATCAAGGGCTATCACGCCGAGGAGCGCGAGGCCGGGGTCTTTTCACTCGGAGTAGACCGCCTGCTGGCTAACGTGATGAAGTCGCTCACCATGACCAGCGTGCTGGGCTCGGCCTCGACCACGGTGCTGGGGCTGGTATCGGCCATCGTGATGTGGCTGGGCGGACACAGCGTCCTCAATCACACCTGGACCGTCGGCGACTACTTCAGCTACAACATGTTTTTGGCCTTCATGATTGCGCCGATCTTCCAGATTGTGGCTATCGGCACGCAGTTGACCGAGGCCTTTGCCGGCCTCGACCGCACCAACGAACTCATGTCCGAGCTGGAAGAGAATCAGAGTCCGGGCCGCACCGAGAAGATGCCGCCGATCCAGGGAACGGTACGCTTTGAAGAAGTCGAATTTGCTTACCACCCGCAGAAGCCGGTGCTGCACGGCATTGATTTTATAGCCGAACCAGGAACAGTGACCGCGCTGATCGGTTCGTCGGGCTCGGGCAAGTCGACCGTGATCAGTTTGCTGTGCGCTTTCCACACGCCCTTGAAAGGCCGCGTCATGGTGGACGGCGTGGACCTTGCGCATGTGGACCTGGATACCTTCCGCTCGCAATTGGGCGTGGTGCTGCAGGATTCGTTTCTTTTCGACGGGACGATACGCGAGAACATTCTGTTTTCGCGCCCCGAGGCGAGCCAAGAACAGTTCCTCTTTGCCTGCCGCACGGCCCGCGTGGACGAGTTTGCCGAGCGCTTCCCGGAGGCCTACGAGACGATCGTCGGCGAGCGCGGCGTAAAGCTCTCCGGAGGGCAGCGCCAGCGCCTATCGATTGCGCGCGCTCTTTTGGCCGAGCCGCGCATTCTGATTCTGGACGAGGCGACCAGCTCGCTCGACTCCGAGTCCGAAGCCATGATCCAGGCCGGGTTGAGCCAGTTGATGCAAGGGCGCACGACCTTTGTGATCGCTCACCGCCTCTCGACGATCCGCCGCGCCGACCAGATTCTGGTGGTCGAAGAGGGACGCATCGTTGAACGCGGCAACCATGCCGAACTCTTCGCGCTGCGCGGCCGCTACTTCGACCTCTATACCCGCCAGCATGGGCTGGAAGCGAATCTCTTCCTTGCGCCGGGCGAAGGGGATGCAATTGACTTTTCCACAGAAACAGGGTAGGTTTTGGGTGACGCAAAGAGGAAGTAGGCCCCATGCAGCTTGAAATCAAGAGTCCAGAGTTGGAGGCCCTGATCGCTAAGCGGCTCGAAAGCGGCGCGTATCAAAGTATCGAAGAGATCCTGCTGCAAGCGCTCAACGATCCATCGAGTATCAGACAGCTTGGCGGGAGTAGCAATCGGCGCCAGTCTGGCAGAAAGAGCCTTGCGGCGTTATTTGCTGATTCCCCATTCAAAGGGCTCGACCTTAGTTTCGAACGCGAAGAGGATATCGGTCGTGACCTCCGGCTATGAACGGCTTCCTGCTTGATACGAATATTCCCTCGGAATTGACGCGCCCGCGGCCTGAGGCGCGCGTAGCGGCGTGGTTGGAGTCTGCCGACGACGGCCGACTCTATTTCAGCGTCGTTTCTTTGGGCGAGATTGTAAAAGGCGTCTCCAAGCTAGCCTCAGGCCGGAAGAGAAATGAACTTGAGAAGTGGCTGGAAACAACGCTGCGCCCGTGGTTTGGAGTCAGGATTCTGTCTGTCGATGAGCTGGTGGCTCGGCGCTGGGGAGCCTTGACGGCACACTCCGAGCGCAAAGGAAGAAGGCTCAAGGTCGCCGATGGCATGATTGCCGCGACCGCTCTCGTTCACGACCTGACGATTGTGACGCGCAACGTGAAGGATTTTGCAGGTTTGGGAGTGAATGTCTTCAATCCCTGGACTTCCTGAACAAACAGTCTTTCTATAGCCGCCAGCATGGGCTGGAAGCGAATCTCTTCCTCGCGCCGGGCGAAGGGGATGAGGTGCCGCCGGAATAAACTTGAGCACCCATAGGCATCGACAATAAGCGTCGCAATCTCACAGCCAGCAAGACCGTCTCAGTACTTGACACGGAAAGCAGTTCCGAGCAGACTGGTATTATATTCACAAGGTGAGATTTATGACCACAATGCGGGAAACATCGGCGCAAGGCATCTATAAAGTTCAGGCCCTGGATCGCGCGTTCGCCGTTCTGGATCTGTTGGGCGAGAGCGATACGCCGCTCGGATTGGCGCAGGTCTCTTCGTCGCTGCAACTGCACAAGAGCACAGCTCATCGCTTCCTGATGGTTCTGGAGCGGCACCGCATGGTGGAACGCACCGTGAACGGAAAGTTTCGCCTGGGCCTGCGGCTCTTCGATCTGGGCAATCGCGCCATCGACCGGTACGACCTGCGCGACCGCGCTCAACCGCACCTTCGCCGCCTGGCGACCGATACCGAGGAGACGGCGCACCTGTGCATCCTGGAGGGCGCGCACGTCATTTATATCGACAAAATCGAGCCGGCCCGCTCGGTGCGCATGATTACCCGAATCGGCGCCAGCAACCCGGTGTATTGCACCGCGGTGGGCAAGGCAATATTGGCTTTTCTGCCCGAGGAGCGCATGAACGATATAATGAGCCGCATCCGCTTCGAGCGTTTCACGCGCCGCACCATTACCACTCCCGAGGCCCTGCGAGTGGAGCTCGAAAAGACGCGCCACCGCGGCTACGCGATCGATGAAGAAGAGTTCGAAGAGGGATTGCGCTGCATCGCCGTGCCTCTGCTGGATGCGCAGCGTCAGCCGGTGGCGGCGGTGAGCGTCTCCGGGCCATCGTTCCGAGTAACTGCGCAGAAACTGCCCTCCATCGCCAACTATCTGCTGCAGTGCGTGCGGGGCATCTCGACGGATATGGGTTATGTGTCGGCCGCGCGCGTCAACCGGACGGCCTCGTTGTCGTAAAGCAGCTTCACGCCTGCCGAGGGCCGCTGGCCCGTACTTCTTCGATTGTTTCTTCGACAGTTTCCGGCCGATCTCCTCTGGAATGGACCAGGTTTTTTATAGCCTATTCGCCTTTCAAGACTTGATCGACCGTCTGAATATCGACTAATCCGCTGCATCCGTAGATCGCCGGAAGCACTCGCTCCGCGGGGTAGCTTCGCCGGAGTTCAGCGACCTTTTCAGTGCCGGCATGGTAGGCGGGCAGGTACATTCGGCCCAGCAGCGGATGCCGCCCCCAGGCCCCGGACAATTTATCGGCACGCTCGTCGGTAACGAGGAAATCGCGGCGCAGCGCGGCCGCCACTTCCGGCTGCGGCCTTCCTTCGCCCCAGGTCAAATACGACGACTGGTTCTTGGCATCATCCTGCAAGAGGGCCAGCAGCACACCGATCTGCAGCTCTTCGTCCGGCAACTGGTCAATCTCCGTGACCCCATGCGCGATCAGAATCGCATTGTTGGCGATACCCTCGAAGAGTGTGGCGGCGCGCGTGTTCATGGTGAGAACCGTGGCCTCGAATCCGGCCTTGCCGCGCAGGTAAAGGTTCTGCAGGTAGGCAAAGGTGGTTACGTGCCCCGGCACAACCTCGTGGCTGACCAGCTGTTCGAACTCTGGAAAAGAGATCTGCAACGAAGCATTGATCTCATAGGTGGCTTCGTATTGCGGAGTGCCGTCGGAATTGCGCGCCCGCCCGATATAGTTCATCGATCCAGAGAACCAGGCGTCCTTGATGGACTGGAAATCGATATTCGCCCGAGGCACCAGAGCAAGCTCCTGGGGAAGGTACGGCATAAGATTCTTGGCGCTGAGTTGATCGAAATGCGCGATCACCGCCGCGCCCAGAGCGCGCACCGAGGCCATCGGGATGGCGCGCTCCCGGCGCCATCGATCGACAGCATCGAGCACTCCGCCTCCATTCGAGCCGCTGTATCCGGCGCGGCCCAGCAGTTCGGCAACGCGTTCGCGCTGTTTCTCAGGCCGGGAGGGTTCAGGCGGCTTGGCCGTCGACGCCAGGACCGAGCGAGCGTAGGGCACCGGATCGCCCTTGCCGAGAAGCTCCATCCCGAGATCCCACATGGTCTCAAGAGAATCTGCCAGCCCGGCCAGATAAGGTTGCCGCAGCCCGCCGAGCTTTGCCGCCTCCTGGCGGACTCCAGCGATGGCCTGGGGAAGGTTGACCTGACGCAGGTACTCCTCGACGGCCTCGCGATTCTGGACCGAGACGCCGCCGGATTGCCGCAAATGCGCTGCCGTGGGATGCGTATAGGCGGCGGGCAGCGGCTCATCGGAGAACCATGAATCGGCAATGAAGCGCCCTGTGCCCGAGGGGCACATCACGTCGCCGCCCCAGAGCGTGTCGATGCCGAGAACGGCGTCGGCGATATAGATTGCAGCTTGATCCATCAGATCACCTTCACTTTCTTCAGTGAACCGAACCACACATACATACACAGCCCCACAAACATCAGCGCGGAGACGGATTGAGAGACGGGATCGAAGGAATAGAACGGGGTCGCGATCAGATCTTCGCGATACCAGGGGAAGAGCCGCAGGGCAGCGCCCAGCACGCCTCCCAGCGCCCCGCCCGCCATCAGCCCCGAAGCAATGATCACGCCGCGCTCGCGTATGCTTCTGGCGTGCGCACCTCCGACTTTCTCCGATCTTTTATTCAGGAAATGCGATAAGAATCCTCCCACCAGCGCGGGAGTATTCAGCTCCAGCGGCAGATACATTCCCAGAGCGAAGATCAGCGAAGGCTGCCCCAGCATCTCCAGCACCAGCGTAACCATGGCTCCGGCGCCGAACAGAAGATAGGCAATCGGCTGGTGGCTCATGAACCCCTCCACCAGGGCCTTCATGATGGAAGCCTGCGGCGAAGCCAGAACCGGGCGCGCGTCTCCGGCGAGAGCTTCGCCAAATTGAAATGTGTGGGCCAGCATCACGATGGTCAAGCCGGCGGCAATTGCCGACACGATGACGCCCAGGAATTTGACCTTCTCCTGGGCTGCCGGAGTGGAGCCGAGCCAATAGCCGACCTTCAGGTCGGTGATGGTTTGCCCCGAGATCGACAGGGCCGTGCATACCATGCCCGCAATCGCCATCACAAAAAACATGCCGGCGGTCCCGGTGAGGCCGAAGCGCAACAGGACGGCCGCAGAGATGATGATGGTCAGCATGGTCATTCCCGAAACCGGATTGCGCGCCGTGGTGGCGATGGCGTTGGCGGCCACCGAGGTAAAGAAGAATGAGAAGAGCAGCGTGAGCACCAGGCCCACGGCCACCACCGTCCATGAGACCGGAAAATGCCCCAGGAAGGCAGCTACTCCGATTGCCCCCAGCACCACGCCGAGGAGAATCGAGACAATCGGCAGATCGCGGTCGGTCCGCTCCGGCTGGGCAATCTCGCCGTGGCGGAAGGCGCCCAGCGCGATGCCGAACGATCCGGCAACCACGCGCAGAGATTTGACGATGCCGACGATGCCGGCCGTGGCGATGGCTCCCACGCCGATAAAGCGCACGTAGTTGCGATAAATCTCCACCGCGCTCATCTTTGAAATGGGCAGGATGGCCGGATAGACCGCCGCGTCGAGGTGACTGCCGATGAACCAGATCAGCGGGACCAGGACGAAATTGGAGAGAACGCCGCCCGCGCAAAGGATCATCGAACTGCGCAACCCCATCACATAGCCCAGCCCCAGGATGAAGCCGATGGCATCGAATTTGAAGACCATCCGGGCGCGATCGGCAAGCGAATGCATTACCGGCACGAACTGAAAATCCACATACTCTTTCCATACCTGAAATGTGGTGACGAAAAAGTCGAAAACGCCGGCGATGGCGGTAGCCTGCAGCAGCAGTTTGGCCTGCGAACCGCCCTTTTCTCCGGTGACCAGCACTTCGGTGATGGCGGTCGCCTCGGGATAGGGCAGAAGTCCATGCATCTCGCGCACAAAGTAGCGCCTGAGCGGAATCAGGAAGAGAATGCCGAGGCAGCCGCCCGCCAGGCAGATGAAGATGGTTTCCACCGGGTGAGGATCGAGATGCAGAATGTAAAGCGCGGGAAGCGTGAAGATGGCGCCGGCCACCACGCCGCCGGCTGCGCCGCTGATTCCGGTAATGATGACGTTCTCCAGCAGGCTCGACCGGCGTGCGTATAAGCGCGCCAGGCCGATGGCCAGGATGGAGGTGGGGATTGCCGCCTCCATCACCTGGCCGACCTTCAGTCCCGAGTAAGCCGAGGCGACGGTGAAGATCACGCAAAAAACGACGCCCCAAAGAATCGAGCGCGGCGTGAGCTCCGGAATCCGGGCTTCAGCAGGCACGATAGGCACGTAGGATTCGCCCAGTTCCAGCGGCTGGCTGGCGTTTTCCGGTAGAGATTTCGCTTCGTTCCCGTTCATCGATCGATGATCCCCCTCGCCGGCCAAGCCCACGATCTAGGCTCTTCATGCATCCTGGCCGTTGCCAACCGGCTTCCTCGGCTTGAGCAATGCAGTTCGCGACGCCGCGATTGATTCGGCAACTCAATACTGTCAGGGTGCCCCATCCATTTCCGCGTTTTTTGCGGAAATGGGTGGAAATACGATGCCACTGTTTTCTTGCCGGAACAATAAGCCGACTCGCGCGCAATAGTCGCATCGGCCAGTGGCAGTTTACCTCATGGGGTCAATGTTCTTCAGAAAACGGTGAGGAGGCCGCATTGAATTGCCGCCTTTCCTGTCGCCGCCTGCCGGTGAAGCCCATTGACCCCGGCGGTCTGGCTTCCTACAATCGAAACTCAGGCCTGCATGACGATCTCCGCTCTCATCATCGACGACGAGCAACTGGCCCGCGACGAGCTCAAGTACCTGCTCGACTCGGTGGGCGGCGTCGAGGTCGTGGCGCAGGGCTCGAACGGCATCGAGGCGGTGAACCTGATCGAGGAGCACCGTCCCGATCTCGTTTTCCTCGACGTACAGATGCCGGGGCTGGACGGATTTGCGGTCATCCAGCGCTTGCTCGAACGCCGCCGGTCCAAGGCTGGCGGGGCAACTGGCGCGGACGAGGAGAAGACTGCCTATCCTCTGCCGCAGATCGTCTTTGCCACCGCATACGACCAGTATGCGGTCCGCGCCTTCGACGTGAACGCCGTCGATTATCTGCTCAAGCCCTTTGATCGCGCCCGTGTGCTGCAAGCCGTGGAGCGGGTCGGGGAGCGCATCCATGCAAGCGCCGCGGCAGCGGCTTCCGGGGCCGCGCTTCCGCCGCCGGAGTTGCCTTCCGAGTCTCCCATCTCTCCCATCTCTCCCATCGAGTCTCAACTCGACGCTCTGCTGCGGCTGCTCAACCGTCCTCAGGGCGCCTCGCGCACCCCGCAGTTTGCCAAGCTGATCGTCCAGGCGCAGAGCCGGCTCTTGCTCGTCGACCAGGCGGATATCTGCTACGCGGCCATTGACGAGGGCGTAATCCGGGTGGTTGCGCAGGGCTTCGAGGGTGCCTCCAAATGCCGCACCCTCGAGGATCTTCTCGATCTGCTGGACCCAGCTCTCTTCTGGCGAGCCCATCGCGGCTTTGTGGTCAATATCAATCACATCCGCGAAGTCGTTCCCTGGTTCAAATCCAGCTACCTGCTGCGCAT
>Ga0182030_10028200_pt1 | contig 10047 bp, 8 predicted proteins | sample 812S3MmetaG_FD_121299 | JGI IMG/M metagenome (GOLD analysis project Ga0182030, IMG submission 121299) | Permafrost microbial communities from Stordalen Mire, Sweden - 812S3M metaG (Illumina Assembly) | ecosystem: Environmental > Terrestrial > Soil > Wetlands > Permafrost | place: Sweden... | reverse complement strand
CTGCACCTGGCGGTCTGCGCGATCTTCGCGCCGCTCCTGACTACGCCCAATTGGTAAACAAAACGTTCGCGCGGGAAGCCGGGTGCAGCTTTTGTTCCGGACGTGGAGGCGAAATTCCGCGGCACTCTTCCGCCATGCGGTGCTGCCGCCTGGGCGGTGGATCAGGCGATGCGATGTTCCATTCCGCCGACGCGCACCTGCTGCGGGACCAGCGCGGGCGACCACGTCACGCGACCCTCCGGCAGGCCGATGCCGTGCGCTGCCAGCGCGGGGCCGATCAGCGCTGCCGGGTTGGCTGTGGCCAACCGAATCGCCTCGGCCGGCGTGGCGAGGCCCCAGGCAGCCAGATTGCGCACCGCCTGGTCGAGGCATAGCGCAGATCCGGCCAGCACGGCGCTGCCCGGCTGGCGGACGGTTCCATCGGCGGCGTGCTCGATGTCCATGCCGGCGAAGCGATACAGTCCTGGCGAAGCGGCCGCCGCCGCCGTGGCGTCGGTCACCAGCACGCTGCGCGACAGGCCTTTCGCGCGCAGCAGCACTTTCAGGGCGGCCACAGGTATATGGATGCCATCGGCGATGAAACTGGCGGCCAGACGGTCCTCGGCAAGCTGTGCGACCAGCGGGTTCCGGAACTTTGCCAGCGTGTGGGGCAGGGCGTTGCCGAGATGGGTGCTAAGGACGGCGCCGGCGCTCGCGGCCTCGGCCACCACCGTCTCGTCGGCGGCACTGTGGCCGATCGCCACCAGCATGCCCTGCGCCCTCGCCCAGACGATCATCGCCATCCCACCCGATTGCTCCGGCGCGAGGGTGAGCAGCAGGATCGGCCGGGCGAGGGGGGCGGCCAGGCGCTGGAGCAAGGCGGGGTCGGGCGGGCGCATGGCCCCGGGCGGATGGCAGCCGGCAAAGCCCGGTGCGGGGTTGAGGAACGGGCCTTCAAGGTGGAACCCGGGCACCATGGCCTTGCCAAGCCGGCTGTTTGCCACAGCCCGGTCAAGCGCGGCGAACCGCTCGGCCAGCACGGGCTCCGGGGCGGTGATCAGCGTCGGCAGGCAACAGGTGACGCCCGAGCACATCATGGCGTGCAGCGCGTGATCGAGTGCCGCGGCGTCCAGGTCCGCGTCGTTGAAATCGACGCCGGCATAGCCGTTCACCTGAAGGTCGATCAATCCGGCGGTGTGCATGGGTCGGTTCCTGCCGCTGTTCCCGCAAGGAGCATGTGCGGCCCGAAGTCCGCAAGCCGGCAGCCGCCGCGCTCGGCTGCCAGGGCGTTGCGCGATTGTTGCTGCCCGGACCCGACGCGCCGAACTGACGCTGCGTCCTGCGGCCCGATGCGGCGGGAACCGGCGCGGACGCCGGATTGTTGCATTCCGCGGCGCTCCGTCGGCATTGTGGCGGCGCCCGCAGAGGAGACATCTGGTGCCACCGCCGAAGCCGCAGTTTCCCTCCGCTATCTGGCTGATCTTTCTCGGATTGCTCGTGGTGACCGTGCTGGGCCTGTTCGGCTCCGGCGGCGGCAGCGGGGGCGGCGGCACCAGCGTCATTCCGTACAGCCAGTTCCAGCAATACCTCGACGCCGGGAAGGTGAAGCAGGTCACTGTCTCCGGCGACGTGCTGCACGGCACGCTGACTGAGAAGATGCAGGACGGCAACGCCGAGTTCAGCACGGTGCAGGTGCCGCCGGATCTCGCCAGCGCGCTGGCGAAGCACGGTGTTGAATACAGCAGCGTGCCGTCGAGCACCGCGCTGAGCGCCCTGCTGTCCTGGGTCATCCCGCCGCTGCTGTTCGTCGGCATCTGGCTGTGGGCCTCGCGCGCCATGATGGGCGGCGGTGGCGGCGGGCGGGGCGGCTTCGGGGGCGGTCTGGGCGGAGGGCTGTTCTCGATCGGCCGCAGCCGCGCCAAGCTGATCACTGCCGAGACCGGCATCCAGACCACATTCGACGACGTGGCCGGGGTGGACGAAGCGAAGGAGGAGCTGCACGAGATCGTCGATTTCCTCAAGCGGCCGGACGAGTTCGGGCGGCTGGGCGCGCATATCCCACGCGGCATCCTGCTGGTCGGGCCGCCGGGCACCGGCAAGACGCTGCTGGCCCGGGCGGTGGCGGGGGAGGCGGGCGTCGCGTTCTTCTCCACCAACGGCGCCGAGTTCGTTGAGATGTTCGTCGGCGTCGGGGCCGCGCGGGTGCGCGACATGTTCGAGAAGGCGCGCGAGTCGGCGCCGTGCATCATCTTCATCGACGAGCTGGACGCGCTGGGCCGCGCACGCGGTGCCTCGCCGATGACGGGGCAGGACGAGAAGGAGCAGACGCTCAACCAGTTGCTGGCGGAGATGGACGGGTTCGACCGGTCCGTGGCGATCGTGGTGCTGGCGGCGACCAACCGGCCGGAAATCCTGGACCCGGCGCTGCTGCGGGCGGGGCGGTTCGATCGCCAGGTGCTGGTGGACCGGCCGGACAAGAAGGGGCGGGTGGACATCCTGCGCATCCACACCAAGCGGCTGAAGCTGGCGCCGGACGTGAAGGTCGAGGACATCGCCGCGCTGACGCCGGGCTTTACCGGGGCGGACCTCGCCAATCTGGCGAACGAGGCGGCGGTGGTGGCGACGCGCCGCGGCGGCGATTCGCTGGCCATGGACGACTTCACCCGCGCGATCGAGCGCATCGTCGCCGGACTGGAGAAAAAGTCCCGCGTGCTGATCCCGAAAGAACGGCGGGTCGTCGCCTATCACGAGATGGGCCACGCGCTGGTGGCGCTGGCGATCCCCGGCAGTGACCCGGTGCAGAAGGTGTCCATCATCCCGCGCGGTATCGGCGCTCTGGGCTACACCATGCAGCGCCCGGTGGACGACCGGTTCCTGATGAGCCGCCGGGAGCTGGAGGATAAGATGACGGTGCTGCTGGGAGGGCGGGCGGCGGAGATGATTTTGGGCGACGACGTGTCCACCGGTGCGGCGGACGATCTGGCGAAGGCGACCGATATCGCACGCGGGATCGTCATGCGGTTCGGCATGGACGAGAAGCTGGGCCCGGTGGCGTGGGACACGGACCAGGGGTCGTTCCTGCAAGAGCAGCCGGGGGTGTTCTGGCGCCAGCGGCGGTATTCCGACCAGACGGCGCACGAGATCGACATAGCGGTGCGCGAGCATGTCGAAGCGGCACGGGCTCGGGCGGTGGGGATCCTGCGCGACAACCGGGAGGCGTTGGATGAAGGCGCGGCGTTGCTGCTGGCGCACGAGACGCTGACTGGGGATGAACTGCCGAAGGTGAAGACGGCGCAGGCGGCGTGAGCTCATTCTGTGGTATGGATTGGGCGCGATAGGGGCTCCGGCTGGCGCCGTCACATCCGCGCAGACCGCTCGGCCTCGACTCTCATGGCCACGGCTCCCCCCTCGCTTCCGCGCCGATCGTGGGCTAGATTCTGTGTGCATTACCGAGAGGGTGAGGGGCACAGATGAGGGAAAGAACCATCAGCACCCAAGCAATCGACCAGATCGGCCAGGTGCGCTTCCGCGACCTGCTATGCGGGCACAATAGTGAGCGGGCCGCTTACAACCAAGTGCTGCTTGAGACGCGCGAATGCATCGTAGCGCCGACCCTTGGCTCGATCGTTCCCAATTGGCTTCTCATCGTGCCACGCTGTCCTGTGGTGAGCTTCCGGAAGTGGCAGGCCATCACCCGCATGGACCCCGTTTGGCTGATTGGCGAGATCCTTGCTGAGCTCGAGATTGAGGCCGAGCGGACGATTTGGTTCGAGCACGGACCGTCTGCGGAAGGCAGCCCGGTCGGGTGCGGTGTCGACCATGCTCACCTCCACGTCATTGTCGATGCACCATTCTCCTTCGAGCAGTTCGCCGCGTCGGGCGTCGAGAATGCGCGCGTCGGTTGGCGCTGGAGCTCCTCGCGGGAAGCGTATGACTCCATCTCGGCTGGAGGCTCGTATCTCGTCGGGGGATCGGCAGACAAGGCCGTGCTTGCCGAAAGTGTTGAAAGCGTCGGTTCGCAATTCTACCGCCGCGTTGTAGCCCAGCTTGCGGGCAAACCGCATCAATGGGATTACAAGGCCCATCAGCATCTAGAAAACGTGCAAAGGACAGTTTCGGCTTTCAACAGCCGGCGAGCGCTAGCTGCAGTGCTGTGAACGAAGAGCGTCATCCTGACAGTAATGGGAACCAAGACGCTGAGGGCTTGAGCTCGAAAGTGGCTAAACCGCCGGCACAATTTTCCACGCCTGGTCGCCCCGCAGATACTTATATGGATGGCCGGAGGCCGTATGATTGGAAATCAAAATACGATCCTGAAGCACGAGTCGAGATAGCTTATGAGGAAAAGCGGCTTCTCAGTTATCTGAGCATGTCGCTGGCGTTAGCGGCATTCTCATTGATGCTGTCTGGCCAAGCCATAAGAATACCGCTACCATTCAATGCTGTGTCGTCTGATGGAAATCCGAAGCAGCTATCGCTAACGATTAGCTGTCATATCCTAGCTGTGTTTTTGTCGGGTGGGTCGGAGGCACCACTTTCGCATTAAAATGGCTGGTTCATGCCTGCGCGACGGGTAAATGGCACCTCGACCGCAGGCCCTGGCGGCTGATCGTCCCTCTGATAGGCGGCGTTTATTCATGCGTGATGTTGACCCTGCTCGACGCCGGCATGTTCGGGCATGGCTCGGATGCTTCGCGGCCCCTGGCCGTGTCAGCCGCCCTCGCTTTCCTAGTCGGCTATTTTTCGGATGGTGTCAGCGGCCTTCTTTCCAATATCGCCAACGCAGTGTTCGGGACCCTTGAGAAAAAATGAGCGTCCTCTTTTCGGATGAGGTGCCCGACTTGGGCTGGTCTGACGCCCATGGTTACGGCGCGTCCTATGGCCCCAAGGGCTCGATGCTACTGGCGGTCCCGCGGAGTTGGACGCCGCCGTTCGCGCTTGTCTCAGCCGATGCGACGCGAGATGTCCTGCCTATCGCGCCGCGGCTTAGGACGCTGGCGGAGGAGGGCGGCCAACTCATCGTCCGATCGAGCGTTCTGGGCGAGAGCATCTGGGATCGCGGCAGCTATCGTAGCGTCAACTGTGACGCCAAGACTGACGGCTTCGAGGAACGCCTGATCAGCGCCGTCGACGAAGTCGTTCGGTCCGCTCCCGGCAAGGACGTCGCAGTTGTACTGCAGCGTTTCGTCAAACCACTGGCACGCGGTGAATTCGGAAATCTTCTTCGCATCTCGAAGACGCGCGATCATTGGGAACTGAGCACCGAAACGGGGGAAGCACGATCAACCATCAGGTTTAACACGCAGCGCGACGAAGCTGCGTCGCCGGATGCTCCTCTGCGCAACAGACCCTCGATACCTCGTGAGCGGCTCTTTGGATCAGTCGCAGCTTGGCTGAACAACAATCTTCTCAGGGGCCACCGTCAACGCCTCAATTGCGAGTGGGTAGCGGATAGCGAGAATCTCTTCATTGTCCAGCTTGACGAGGAGGATGAAGACCATGTCGGGACGAATCCGTTCCAGATCCGAGTTCTTCCAAGCCGCCGCCCGGCCGCGACGAAGGGTGCATTTCTCGCCCATGCGGAGGGCGAAGCCCTGAAGAAGTGGGACAAGCTGAAAGTGCTCGAGGAGCTATGGGAACCGGCTGCACCCACAAGCCAACGCTGTTTTTCGTGCCGTTGGCAGACTTGCAGGGAGAGGGCATTCAGCGGTACCTCGCGGACGATTTTAGGAACCTTGTGGCTTCGGGCAATATCGTTGTTAGGACAAGTGTCCGGGCCGGCGAGGAGAAGCCACCCAACCTCCCGCGGACGGAGGGAATAAGCCCGGACAGGGCCGCCGCGTGGTGTCTGGAGGAACGTGACCGCTATCAAGCTCAAGGCGTCTCTCTCGACGATCTTGCCTTTGTCACGCATCACTTTGTTCCCGCACGCGCGAGCGCATGGGCGCGCGCCGAACCCGGCAACCCTGTTGTGGACATCCACGGCCTTTGGGGACTACCGGACGCGTTGCAGTCCTGTCCCTATGACATATGGGAGGTTCACGTCCCGACTAATTTTGCGACCGAATATCCCGACTACAAGTCCAACATGCTGGTTGCGAGGGATGATGGCGGCTGGGAATATGTCAGGATCAAAAACGAACTGGCACGAAACCTCAGTGTTACGCAGCGCGAAGCCCTCGATATAGCGCAGCGGACCTTGGCGATATCCAAGCGGTTGGACAAGCCGTGCCACATCATGTGGTTCGTCGGATGCGTCGACGAAGGGGGTGTCCGCTTCAACATTCCCTGGTACTGGACAGAGGCTCACGAGACTGAGCAGAACGCAGACCGCACCAACTATGAAACGATAATCGTTTCCAACGCGGTAAGTCTTGCGGCATTCGAGAAACTCACAGGATCGCGGCTGAGGCAAGCCATCCAGTTCCAGCCTGTGACCCAGGAGCTGATGCGTGATCCAAAATTCATCAAATCGGTGGGAGACGCTGCAAGGGCCGCGGGCGTACCGGTGGTCTACCATGGTTCAACGCTTGCCCATGCCTACTTCCAGCTTACACGCACTGGCTGCGCCGTCGTCACGCCAAGCGAAAAGGAGCATTCACGCATCCGGCGTCCCGCGACGTTCGGAAAACTCGTCCGGGACAAGATCCCCGACCGCATCGCTGCGCGGCGCGAGTCAGGGGCGACACTGAAGCTACCCGACGAGGTCGTTAAGGGCTTCCTCATCGGCAAGCTGATCGAAGAGGCAATGGAGGTTCGCCATGCCGAGACAGCCGACGACAAAGCTGGCGAACTCGCGGACCTGTATGAGGTAGTGCGCGCGCTGGCGCATGCCGAGAAGGTTCCGCTCGAATATATTATCGAGCGGGCCAATGAGAAGAAGCGGAAGACGGGCGGCTTCGACGGTGGCATCGTACTTTTGCAGACCAGTATTCGAGGGCGTTACCAGCCGTCTGGGACGCCACGGAGGACATCGAGGACAGGCGAACGAGGATCACAAGTTCTGGCGCGCAAGGTCGCCGAAGACATCTATGAGATCCCCTTCTCGTTTTTCGGGTTCATGGAGCATGGTCTGACGAGATCGCTCATGCTTGAGGGCATCAACGGCCGGCTTGATGTCACGCTTCGGACGGATCGGATTGTGATCAGCGTTGTGAAAAATGCCGAGCAGCTCGAGTTTCCGCTCGATCTGACTGTCGGCCCGACCGATTGAGCAGGAGAGGTGGGCAGCCATCCGGCTGGCTTCTCTGTGCAGAGGTATTAGTTCCGGCAGGCTGTCATCCAGCCATTCGATCCGTGGCGACGGATGCAGAGTGATCGCGCGCTCGCGCATTGCAGCGGTCGGCTCGATTGCCAGGACGTTATGCCCGAGTGCGGCAAATCCGGCCGCGTCGCGCCCCGTGCCCGCACCGATATCCAGCACCCGGCATGGCGTTGTCGGGACGAGAGGCAGGATCGAATGGTGGTTTTCGGCAAAACCGAGGCTTTCATATTGCGCGACCAATGCCTCGGCTTGTTCGGCATATCCCTCGGTGCCGCTGACTGGGACCGTCATCGTGGTTTGTTTCCCTGCCACCGGGCTGGCGCAAGATTGCCGCCGCACGGTATCAACGCTTTGCCGGTTATAGTGAATGATAGCGCGTCGCCGCTTCGAGCCAATTTTGGATTTCCGCCAGGGGCGCGGTTTGTGAGTGTCCGTCGGATTGCGGACTGCTATGCTAATCCTGGTCAACCAGTGCGGAAACAGCATCGCATGAAGCGGGCACTCGTCATTGCGGCGGCAATAAGCCTTCTGCTGCCTGGCCTGTCGATAGCGCAGCCGGATCAGCGGGAGCGTGCGGGCAGCGGTGCGCCATCTGCGCCGGGCAATCGGCCTGGAGCACCACCCACGTCTACGCCGGGCAACCGGCCCGGAGCACCACCCAATCGTCCGGGAAATCCTGGCCGCCAGAGCACGCCCAATCGGCCGGGCCGGCCGAGCACGCCGCCCCGGCCGCAACCGCCCCGCCCGCAGCCGCCCCGCCCGCAGCCACCTCGGCCGCAGCCGCCGAGGCCGCACCCCGCGCCGCCGCATGGCGGCCGCCCGGGCTATCATCGGCCGCCGCCGTTTGCCCAGCCGCTGCCCCCTCGGGGCAACCAGTTCTGGCATCGCGGCAACTATTTCAACCGCTTGCGCGGGCCGGCCTTCGCCTATCCGCCGGGCTGGTACTACCGCCGCTGGGCGATCGGCGCGGTACTGCCGCCGCTGTTTCTTTCGCCGGCGTATTTCTATCCGGGTTGGGCGGCGCTTGGCTTGGAGCCGCCGCCTCCCGGCTACGCCTGGGTGCGCTTCGGACCCGATCTGCTGGAGGTCAATCTCAGCACTGGCGAAGTGGAGGACGTGGTTTACGGCGTATTTTACTAGAGCGTTTTCACCGCGAGTGGAAACTGTCATTGCGAGGCGCGCAGCGACGAAGCAATCCCCTGCCTGACGAGCGTAATTCGGCTCGTCAGGCAGGGGATTGCTTCGTCGCTCCGCGCCTCGCAATGACAGGGTGTTCGGGCGAGAACCTTCCTCCGTGTTAAGAACTTGCGGATTCGCGTGCCGCCCGATCAGGCCGGGTGGTTCGCGGCGGCTTGGCCAACGACGTGGCAATGCGAACAGTCGAGCTAAGCGGCCTCGAAAACCGCCGCCGTCTCCTCTGAATCAGCGCGGCATCCTGCTCTTTTCGTAATTGGCCTTGCCAACCTCGCGGCGTTGCACGACGCCGGCAAGGCGATGGCGGAGCATGGCAAGGCCCATATCCTCCGGATCGAACGCGCCGCCGCGCCAGGCGATCGCCTCGCGATACTCCGGATGTTGCGGCGCAGTGACGATTTCGAGAAAGCGTTCGTAACCAGGGGGTCCACCGACATCCTCGGGCGGACCACGCCGCGCCCCATCGACGAAGCGGGGATAAAGCAAGGCCGGATCGGCATCGCCGACAGCCTCGATGACGAGGCCATGCTCCCAACCATCGCCAAAGTCGTAAATGTAGTCGAACCGCTGCACACCCTTCGCGATGAGCGCGGCGAGCCGCGCCGACCTGGCGTGCAGCACCCTGCGGCCATGGTCTTCCCCGGGCGCAGGAATGCCATAGAGTTTCTCGCCGATGCGAAATTCAAACAGATGGTAATCTTCCCAGGCAAACACGGCCTGGATCACGTCGTGCAGACCCTTGAGATGCAGGTTGATCGGCACCTCGACCCGGCGCCAGATCTCCGGTGCGATCTCTGTCAGGCTGATGCGGATACGGACGATTTTCTCGGGCGGATTCATTGCACCAGCCTGACACGCTCCCGCCGCCGCATCCAGCGCCGGCGCACGGCCCAATGATCGCAGGCCCCCTTCTGTCCACGCCCCGGTCCGCTATGCTGTGCGTTCGTTCGCCGCACCAGGGAGGACCCGACCATGGCATCCATCACCGTCCAGGCCACCGACGGCTCCGGCAGCTTTTCCGCCTATTTGCTCGAACCGGGGGAAAAACCAGCCGGTGTTGTCGTGCTGATCCAGGAGATCTTCGGCGTGAACCAGGCGATGCGCGACGCCGCCGCCTGGGTGGCGGATATGGGCTTCATCGCCGTCTGCCCCGACCTGTTCTGGCGCATCGAGCCCAATATCGACATCACCGATAAGTCCGACGCCGAGTGGAAGAAGGCCTTCGAGCTGTTCGGCAAGTTCGACCAGGCCAAGGGTGTCGAAGACCTGAAAGCCACTGTCGCCGCGGCGCGCAAATTGTCCGGCGCCAACGGCAAGGTCGCCACGATGGGCTACTGCCTCGGCGGCCGCCTGGCATTCATGATGGCGGAGCAATCGGATGCCGACGTCAACATTTCCTACTACGGAGTCGGTCTCGACAACCTGCTTGGCGACCTCGGGAAGGTGACGAAGCCGCTGGTGGTGCATATCGCCGACAAGGACGAATTCTTCCCGCCGGAAGGCCGCGCCAAGGTGGTCGAAGCGACCAAAGGCCACAAGCTGGTCCACACCTATGTCTATCCCAATGCCGACCACGCCTTCGCCCGGGTGGGCGGCGTGCATTGGGACGG
>Ga0182030_10028199_pt1 | contig 10048 bp, 8 predicted proteins | sample 812S3MmetaG_FD_121299 | JGI IMG/M metagenome (GOLD analysis project Ga0182030, IMG submission 121299) | Permafrost microbial communities from Stordalen Mire, Sweden - 812S3M metaG (Illumina Assembly) | ecosystem: Environmental > Terrestrial > Soil > Wetlands > Permafrost | place: Sweden... | reverse complement strand
GTCGATCAGGGCGGCGCGGGCGTGGTGCACGAAACGGCGGGAACGCTGGCGCTCGTTATTGCCGTGGTCCTGGGGCCGAGGCACGGTCGGTTCGGACGCAATAAGCCCACTGCAATACCGGGACATAACGTGCCCTTCACCGTGTTTGGTAGCGTCGTCCTGCTCATCTCCTGGATGGCCGCCAACGCATTTGCATCCGGGCATCTTGCCTCCGACCCCAACTCGCCGAGCCCGGCCTCCTGTGCGGGACTGGCGGCGGTCAATACCTTGCTGGCTGCGACGGGTGGACTGGTCGTTTCATTTATTCAATCGGCCTGGCAGAAGCAGTCGCCCGAACCGGCCCGGCTCTGTCGCGGGCTGCTTGGCGGCGCGGTGGCCAGTTGCGGTTGCGCGGGGCTGATCGATCCGTGGGCGGCCTTCATCATCGGCAGCGTGGCCGGGTTGCTGGTTCAAGCGGTGATGAATCAACTCGAACGCAAACACATCGACGATCCGGTCGGCGCGGCGGCGGTCCATGGCGCGGGCGGCGCGTGGGGCGTCCTTGCTGTCGGACTTTTCGCCAATGGCACGGCGGGGTATGGGCTCAATGGCGTCGAGTCTCCGGTGCGCGGCCTCTTTTTCGGCGGCGCGTGGCACCAATTGGCCGCGCAGGTTCTCGGGTGCGTTACAGGCTTTGTGGTGGTCTATATTCTCGGTTTGGCCTGCGTTAACCTGGTCCACAAAATTCTCGGCGTCCGCGTCAAGCTGGATGAGGAAGCCAACGGTCTCGACCTGCCCGAAGTCGGCGCCCTCGGATATCAGGGGGATGTGGAGGAGGAGAACGGCGACGGTAAAAGCTGATTAGTCACTTGACTCTTCCCTCTGTCAAGACGAGCCTACTGAGTAGTTCAACCATGAAAACGGCCTCTCCCAAACATACTTCGCCTGTTATCGTGCCGATTAAAGGCAAAGATATTCAGAAGGACTATGCCCTTACGCCTGCTGAGGCAAAAAAGGTCGTTGCGAAACTGTCCGGCCTTCATGCCAAGCGCAAAGCGCAGGGCAAGGTCACTCGCGTCAAGGGACGGTTCAGCCCGAGCTTTTTTGATTGAAAGACATCGCATTGGACGATGACTTCAGGCGCGAAGTCAAAGCTCTGAACAAAGAGGAACGAAGCGTCATCGGTAGTGCGATCGCCGACGTTCAGGAAGCCTTTGGAAATCCTCACGTTCATTCCGGCATCGGTCTGCGCAAGCTAAAGCCACGGCTTTATGAGGCGCGGACGGACCTGGGGCAAAGACTGCTGTTTGAGGATCGGGACGATTGCCTTTTCTTCTTCAAGCTCGGCAATCACGATGAGATTCGGAAGTATTTGAAGAGCCTATAGAACCTTCCGATTCATGCTTAAAATATTCAAAGACGTAGCCAAAATACTCAAAGCCGCAGCCAAATTTATCATCGCATTTTTTGTGATGACCATCGTCTGCACGATCGCATGGGATGCCCTGATTAATGGAAAGCTGTACAACTGCACAGAAGCCATCGGATTTGATTACCTTCACCCTGGAGACTGGGTGCACAATTGGGACGATCATAAAATTGAAACCGTCGCCCATGTATTCCCCGACGGCGACATGAATCATCCCGACACCATTGAGCAAGGTTGGACCATCACGCGCTTATGGTATCTGTGGTACACATTTTTCACGACTTCCGTAGTAATCAGTGCGGTGCTTGCGTTCATTCCATGGGTTCCGAGGCGCTTCAACTGGCATAGTTGACCTCCCCAAGCCGTTTTCCTATGCTCGGCGATTCCCATTCATGACCACGGTGCCCAAGAAAACCATTGAGGTTTCGCTCGAAACCTTTCGCGACCAGGCGGCTCTTCCGCTGCTGGAGCGTGCAGAGGAGACGATGCGCAAGTCACAGCAGCATCTCCTCGGCCAGCAAAAGCCCGAGGGATACTGGGTGGGCGAACTCTACGTCGATGCGACCCTGGTTTCCGATGTGGTGGCGTTCATGCACTGGAACGGCGAGGTCGATTTCAACAAGCAATCCAAATGCGTGAAGCATCTGCTCGACCGCCAGATGCCCGATGGCGGCTGGAACACCTACTACAAGGGCCCGAGCGAGCTTAACGCCACGCTGAAGGCCTATTTCGCGCTGAAGCTGGCTGGCTTTTCGCCCGACGATCCACGGATGACCAAGGCCCACGCGACCATTGTGCGCCTCGGTGGTATTCCCAAGGCCAACACTTATACCAAGCTGTTCCTCGCCTTGTTCGGCCAGTACCCATGGAAGCACCTCCCGATCATTCCGTCCGAGATCATCCTGCTTCCGAACTGGCTCTACTTTAACATCTACGAGATGTCGTCGTGGAGCCGGGCCATGGTGGTGCCCCTCTCGATCATCAATCACTTCAAGCCCGTGCGTCATCTGCCGCCCGAGATGCAGCTCCACGAGCTGTTTCCCTACGGCACCGAGCACTCGAACCTGGGCCTGCCCTTCGACAAAAAGCCCTTTACCTGGAAGAATTTTTTCCTCGCTTGGAACAGCGTCCTCAAGTTCCTCGACACGCTTCCGTGGAAGCCCTTCCGCCGCCGCGCGCTGAAAAAAGCCGAGGCGTGGATGCTGGAGCGCATCGGAGACGGCTCGGACGGTCTCGGAGCAATTTTCCCCAGCATGATGTACACCTGCATGGTGCTGAAGACCCTGGGTTATGGCGAAGAAAACCCGGTCATGCGCAAAGCCGTGAAGGATTTCATGGGTCTTGAAATGCATGATGACGCGCACGACGAATTCCGGATGCAACCGTGTCTCTCTCCGATCTGGGACTCGGCCATCACGGCCTTCGCGCTGATCGAATCGGGCGTTCCCGCGGATCACCCCCAGTTGCAAAAGGCTGGGGAGTGGATCCTCTCCAAGGAAGTGAAGGATTTCCGCGGCGATTGGAAGCACAAGAACCCGACGCCGATCACCAGCGGATGGGCCTTCGAATTCAACAACAAGCATTATCCCGACGTGGACGACACGTTCAAGGTCCTGCTCGCACTGGGCAAAATCAAAATGCCGGACGAAGCGATCAAGGAGCAGGCCATGCAACGCGCGCTCGAGTGGTCGATCAGCTTCCAGTGCAAGAATGGCGGATTCGCCGCCTTCGACAAGGACGTGACCAAGAAGTGGCTGCAGGATGTGCCCTTCGCCGATCATAATGCCATCCTCGATCCGCCGTGCAGCGATATCACCTCGCGCGCGCTGGAAGTTTTCGGCCGCATGGGCCGCAACAGGAAGGAGCCCTTTATCCGCCGGGCCATCCGCTTTGTGCGCGAGACGCAACTCGAGGACGGCTCCTGGGAGGGCCGCTGGGGCGTGAACTACATTTACGGGACGTGGCTGGTGCTGCGCGGTCTCAAGGCCATCGGCGAGGACATGAACCAGGACTGGATTTTGCGCGGGATGAACTGGCTCGAATCGTGTCAGAACGCGGACGGCGGCTGGGGCGAGACCTGCGGCACGTACGACAATCCGAAGATCAAGGGCCAGGGCGAAAGCACGCCATCGCAGACGGCTTGGGCGCTCATGGGAATCATCGCGGCCAGCAAGCAAATGCGCCCGAGCGTCCTGGGCGGTGTCGAGCATCTCGCCAACACGCAAAACCCGGATGGCTCATGGACGGAGGACCACATCACCGGCACCGGTTTCCCCAAGGTCTTCTACCTGAAGTACGACATGTATCGGAATAACTGGCCGCTTTTGGCGCTGGCCGATTTCCGGGCGCTAGCCGCCAAGGATCGGCGATGATCTGCTACGCCTTTCCGCTCGCGCACGAGGCGGGACTGGTGCTTAAACATTGTACGGAGAAGGAATCGTTCACCATCGACAGCCTCCATTGCACGCTGGGGAATCTTGGCGCGCGCCGCGTGCTCGTTGCGCTCATCGGCATGGGCGAGGCCCAGGCAACGGACAACACCGCGACCATCTTTGAACATTTCCGCCTCAAGGCGCTGGTGCTGGCCGGTTACGGCGGAGCGTTGGTGCCGCCCATGAAAGTCGGGCAGGTGGCGGTCTCGACCAATTACAGTTCCGAGGCGGTGCTCGGTTTTTTGCGGATGCTCTCCGGTTTCGATTTCGCCAGTTTCTGCACGATTGACGAGATTGCGGCCACGGTTGAACAAAGGGCCTACTATGCGAATACCCATGATGCCCAAATCGCCGACATGGAAACCGCTGCGGTTGCCAACGTGGTGAGCGCGCGTCAGATACCCTTCATGGCGGTACGCGTGATCAGCGACGAGTACCATCAAGTCCTGCCGACTGGCGCGCTCGCCGCCGGTTTTGATGCAGCGAGAGGACATCCGACCCCGGCGCGATTGCTCGCCTACCTGGCGACGCATCCGCGGGAAATCGGGCCTTTCAAGAAATTCGTAGAGGGCCTTTCCGGAGCGCGCAGAAATCTCACGAAGTTCCTCGAGTTACTTAACAACGAGTTGCCGGCCAGTTGGTGATTGGAGGCTGACCCTCCGGATAAATATTACGGCGTCTTCCCTCGTTCCCAAGTTGCACTTGGGAACGCCTCCTATACCTCGCGAAATTCCATTTCGCGGTGATTCAATCCAGCGTTATTGCGTCGAGATCAGCCCCGCTTTGTTAGCTCTTCTTGTATTCAATAGTTCCTTTTCCTTTCAGCGGTTGGGAACGATATATCTCTTTGCCGCTTTCCGAGATAGTCAGGGTGACATCGGTATCATCATTCGCGCTGGTCACAATAATCTGCTCTACATACTGCCCCAAGAAACCCATATTCGAAGTCTCTTTAAAAATCCGTTCTTGTTCCACTCCGCTTGCGTTCCACTTTGCTGTAATCTGAACCTTGTCTTGGCCTTGGCCCATGACATTAAAAAAGAGCGTCTTGTCCGGCGGCCCTTTCCACCCTAAATCCGTGCTCTTAGAGGAAATAAGAAAGTAGTGCCCGCCAACGATCGCATATGGGACAGAGAACCCAAGGGGCCCGTTGGCAGTCTTTTTATATTCTATTTTGATCTGTCCAATGGGGAGATACGTCGGTTCAAGTTTCTTTCCACCCATTATGTACACCGACTGAAAATCCGCAGGAAGAGGTTCGAGTGAAATCCCTGTAATCTCCGTGTCGCTGAAAAACATCTGCTGAACGGAAGCCGCTTGCTTCTTGTCAGAATCGCTCATTCCGAGCGTATAGGTGATTGCATTAAGCTTCTCCAAGCTCTTCTCCTGAATGGCCGTTCGGAGAGAGGCGATAAATTCCGTTGGAGAGCTTGGCTGCGCCCAAGTCGAGAGAGGGATGATTCCAAAAAGGAATGCGAGAATTGGCAACAGGGATTGCATTTTGAGGAAAATTGGGCTCAGGCCGGAGGCTGACCCTCCGGATAAAGAATCAGGGCGTCTTTTTTTCGTGGCGGATATCGACGGCTTGATAGAGGTAGTAGACTTCCTCGGCGATATTTTTGCAGTGGTCGGCCACCCGTTCCAGCGCGCGGGCCACAATCGTGAGGTTCAGAGCGCGGGTGATCGTGGACGGGTCTTCCAGCATGAAGCTGGTGAGTTCGCGCGCGAGTTGCTTGTTGATCTGGTCGACTTCCTTGTCGCGCTTGACCACTTCCTGCGCGAGTTCGGGCCTGCGCTCGATCAGGGCGGTGATGGCGTCGCGCAACATGCCTTCGGCGATCTGCGCCATGCGCGGAATATCGATGAGCGGCTTGAGCAACGGTTCCTTGTTCAATTCAAGCGAGCGACGGGCAATGGCCGTGGCCTGGTCGGCGATGCGCTCAAGGTTGCTGGAGATTTTCGATGCCACGAGCATGAAGCGGCAGTCGGTGGCGACCGGCGCATGGGTGGCCATGTGGTTGATGACCAGTTCATCCACGGCGATTTCGAGTTCGTCGAGCTGGGAGTCTTCCGCCTCGACAGAGGCGGCAAGTTTTTCGTCGCGCTCAACCAACGCGCGCATCGACAACGCGAGATTGCGATTGGCCAGGCTCGACATCATAATCAGGGTCTGGCGGATGTTCGCGATCTGCTCGGAGGCAGGGCCGTTGGAGGTGGGTATGGGCATGATGAAAAAAGTTTGAAGGAAGAAGTTGGAAGTTAGAAGGAAGGCGTGGAAAGGAAATCCTAACTTCTTCCTTCACACTGCTTCCTTCTAACTTTTTAACCGAATCGTCCGCTGATGTAATCTTCGGTTTGTTTCTGGGACGGGTTGGTGAAGATTTTTTCCGTCGCGTCGATTTCGATCAGGCGTCCCATGTAGAAGAACGCGGTGACATCGGAGCAACGCCCCGCCTGCTGCATGTTATGGGTCACGATGACGATGGTGTAGTCCTGCTTCAACTGGTGGATGAGTTCCTCGACCTTGACCGTCGCGATTGGGTCGAGCGCGGAGCAGGGCTCGTCCATGAGAATGATCTCGGGCTCGACAGCGATGGCGCGGGCGATGCATAGGCGTTGTTGCTGGCCGCCGGAAAGACCGAGGGCGCTGGCGTGGAGACGATCGCGCACCTCCTCCCAAAGCGCGGCGCCGCGAAGGCTGCGCTCGACCGTTTCGTCGAGGCGCGCCTTGTCCGTGATGCCCTGGAGGCGCAGACCGTAGACGACGTTTTCGTAGATCGTTTTCGGAAAGGGATTCGATTTCTGGAAGACCATGCCGACGCGCTTGCGCAGCTCAATAACGTCAACTGAGGGATCGTTGATATCGACGCCGGAAATCTTGATGGCCCCCCCGCTGACGCGCGCGCCGTCGATCAGGTCATTCATCCGGTTGAGGCAGCGCAGAAGGGTCGACTTGCCGCAGCCCGACGGCCCGATGAAGGCGGTGACGAGCTTTTCCTTGATGGGAAAGTGAATGCCGTGGAGGGCCTTGCTCTCGCCGTAATGGAAATCGACGTTGTTGATTTCGATGATGGTGGGCGCATTCAGGCGCGCGTTTTTTTCGCCGGTTAACTGCGATTGGTTAGCCTGAAAAGCCCCAAAGTCTCCAGCTTTAGCGGCGGGAATCGATTCATCCATAACGGTTGGGCTGTCTTTAGGGCTCATGGTTGGGCTTTGGGAGTTGCCGGGAGGAGGCAGGGTACTCTAAAGGATATTGGTTTTTATTAAAATGTTTTACTAGGGCTGGTTAGCCAAGAGCACAACGGCTATTGTAATATTAAGGTTTCCAGCTCCAAGCTGAGGAGGGTATTGTTACAAACAGGTGTCGATCTCCAAACTTTTCGATGACATCCTTCTCCTTTTCCCTGACGAATTACCTCTTCCTCCACGGAAAGAATGACGACCTCCATAATTAAGTTTATATGACGTCATGGGTTTAACCAGGGAACACGACGCCGCCTTGCTCGGCGCCCTTTTTTCAGCCCGGGGCCAACGCATCACCCCGCAGGACGTAGCCCGCATCGCGCATCTGTCGCCCAGCAGCTTGCAGCAAATGCTGACGCCCTATATCGATGCCGGTTACCCCATCGAATTCCATCCGCAGGGGGGGATTTGCCTTCACGAGCCGCCCGACATCTGGTGTGCGGAAGAAATCATGGGACGATGTCCCAAGCGGGAGTACTCCCTTTTGCCGGCATGGGATCCGCTGCTCCTGGCTGAGACCTCCTCGACGAATGATGTGGTTCGCGAACAGGCGCGAAAAGGCGCGCGGAGCGGATTCCTCGTCGCGGCTTCACGCCAGACTTCGGGCCGCGGGCGCCAGGGCCGCAAATGGGAATCGCCGCCGGAGCGCGGTCTCTACGTCTCTATTCTTTTACGGCCTGACCTGCCCATGACGGAAGCGGGCAAGCTGACGGTCTTGAGCAGCGTGGCGACAGTCGATGCCGTGGAAATGGTTTCCGGGCTGCGGCCCCAAATCAAATGGCCCAACGACGTCATGGTGGGCGGACGAAAGCTGGCCGGCTTGCTGATCGAGACGGAACCGAAGGCCGCCCGTGTCGCTTACGCGGTGATCGGGATCGGCCTGAACGTGCGCCATGAAAAGGAAGACTTCTCGCCCGAAGTACGCGGCTTGGCGACTTCCCTCTATTTGGCGACGGGACATCTCTATCGCCGGGCCGATTTGCTTGTCGCCCTCTTGCAAGCCTTTGAAAAGCGACTGGCCCAGCCGTTTGAGGAAGCGCGCGAAGCTTGGACGGCGAGCAGCCTGACGCTCGGCCAGCGCGTGACGCTGACGACCGCGCGTGGCCGCAAGCATGGCCAGGCCCTGGGGTTGGACGAGTCGGGTGCGCTGCTGCTGCGGGGTGATTCCGGCGAAGTCGAGACGGTGACGGCGGGCGATATGCAGGCGTGTTAAAATACCGCCGTTAAATCCGAATGGTCGTTCCGATCTCGATCACTTGGCCGGGCGGAATATTGAGCGCCTCCGCAATGGGGCGACCGGTTCCGGCGAGAAAACGATAGGCCGAGGCGTAAAGGTTGAATCTGGACTTCAAGACCAGGGTTTCCCGCCCGAGCAGATAATAAAGCCGGCGATCCGGTGGCGCCTTCACAATCTGGCGCAGGGCGGGCTCCAGCTTGGCCACATTGATTTCCTCCATGAATCCGAAATCGGCTTCCACGCCGAAAAGATTATTGTCGTGCTCTTTTATCCTGAGCCGGTTTTGTTCGCTCACGCGGGGTTGCGAGGTCACAATCAAGGTCAACACGATCACCTGTTGATGCAGAACCTGCCCGATTTTGAGCCAGTGCAGCAGGCTGGGTGGCGCGATTTTCGGGCTGGCGGAAAGGATGATCCCGGTATTGCGCACGCGGTGCACGTCCTTGGTCGCCTTGGCGAACTCCTCGAGAGACATGACGCTTTGGGCCAACTGGGCGCGAATCGCCCGGCGCGTATGCTCCCACGAAATCAGAACAAACGCGACGACCACCCCAACGCTCACCGGGATGTAACCGCCGGTGAGGAACTTGGTGCTGTTCGGAATGAAAAGGGACAAGTCGAGGATAAGCAGCAACGCCGCGATCCACGGGATGCGCTTGTAAATCGAGTAGCTGATAGCCGCATACGCGATCGTCGTCGTCACCATCGTACCTGTCACCGCCAGCCCGTATGCGTCGGCCAGCGCGTCGCTTCGCTTGAAAATCAACACCAGGCTGATCGAGCCGATGGCCAGCAGAAAACAAATGCCGGGAAGGTAAATCTGGCCTTCATGCTCGGCGCAGGTGTGCTTGACCGTCGTGCGCGGAAAATAGCCGAGATTGACCGCCTGCCGCGTCAACGAGAAGGCCCCGCTGATCAAAGCTTGCGAAGCGATGACCGTGGCCGCGATGGAAAGCAGCGTCAGTAAAAATTGGAACCGGCCCGGGGCCAGCGAGAAGAACAGGTTGCCTGCGTCGGACGGAGCATTGAGGGCATGGGCGCCCTGGCCGATGTAATTAATAATCAGGCATGGCGCGACGATCATATTCCAGGCGATGGAGATGGCGGGCCGGCCAAAATGGCCGAGATCGGCATAGAGCGCCTCCGCGCCTGTGATGGCGAGGGTGACGCTTGCCAGCATCGTCATCGCCTCGCCGGGGTGCTCAAAAAGAAAACCGAAACCGACGAGAGGACTAAGTGAATAGAGAATTGCCGGATGGGATAAAATCGGAGGCAGGCCCAGCCCCGCAATAATCAGAAACCAACCGAGCATGATCGGCGCGAAGGCTTTTGAGATATTCTCCGTGCCATAACGCTGGACCGTAAAGAGGACGGCCAGGATAAAAGCGGAAATCCACGGGTTGGCCCACGCCGCCGGGTTCACCACTCCGCTATCCAGCGTGGGCGGAGCAAGGCCCTCCACTGCCGACAAAACCGAAATGGCCGGCGTGATGATGCCGTCGCCATAGAGAAGCGCGGCCCCGCCGATGAGAAGATAGACCAGCCATCTCTGTTTCGTGGCATTGGTCTTGGCCAGCGCCAGGAGCGCAAAAACGCCGCCTTCCCCGTGGTTGTCAAACCGGAGAAGAAAGTAGACGTACTTTAACGTGACGATGGCCAGCAGATACCAGACGATAAGGCTGACCGCCCCGTAAATGTGCACGGCATCCGCGTGGCCCTGGATACATT
>Ga0182030_10028198_pt1 | contig 10048 bp, 9 predicted proteins | sample 812S3MmetaG_FD_121299 | JGI IMG/M metagenome (GOLD analysis project Ga0182030, IMG submission 121299) | Permafrost microbial communities from Stordalen Mire, Sweden - 812S3M metaG (Illumina Assembly) | ecosystem: Environmental > Terrestrial > Soil > Wetlands > Permafrost | place: Sweden... | reverse complement strand
TGGAAGTCGTCGAGATTCTTGATGCCGAGTACCGCGGACGCGAACGCGGACGGAACGCTGAGCGCAGTGGACGGTGCGAAGTGGCTGGTTCCGTTGATCTTGTAGTTGTGCATCTCGGTAGCGAACGCCTGCTCCACCTGGCGCGCGGTACCGGAGAAGTGGATCGCATTCCTGCCGCGGGCCACGAGATCAATGGCAAACCCCTGCTCCTGGAGCCAGTTTTCAACCTTGCCGATGTCTGAGTCAGACATGCCGAAGCGCGCCGCGAACTGCTCCGGGGTGAGCCACTGGTGATAAAGCGGCGATGCCGGATTCTGCTGGGCGGCGATCAGGCTCTTCAGATCCGCTTCCTGCGCCGCGGAGCGGCTGAACTCGATGGTGATGCCGTTGAGGCGGGTGTTCGAGGCCATGCGGCCGGCGTCGAACTGGGGCTGCGCCAGCGGGTGGAGGGAATCCTTCACGGTAGCACGCTCCGTGCTGCTGATCTCCGAGTTGATGCGCGGGGCAACCGCTTGTGCGCCTGCGGAGGAAACGAACATGGCGCAAATGGCGATGAGACCGCATGCCCATGTGAACTTCTGCTGTGAGTTTGAAGTGATTGTCTTCATCGCCATCCTTCTAAAGTGAGGCATTCGTGGGGGATTGAAAGTTGATACGCAGGTAGCCCAAGTGGCTGGAACTTTCCGTGCGCAGCCAAGGCGAACCAACGATTTGCAGAGGGCAGAGGAAGCAACGCGGGAGACGTGCTGCGATGGCGTATCGCCGGAAGGTTCGAGGTGCATCCCCAATACCCCGGACGAAAGTCTCCCAGTTGTTTGACACGGTTTTTCTGGAAAGGTTGCGCCCTGTTGCAAAGCCCAGCAACCGGGCCGCGGCATCGAGGGCTTTGACGCAACAGGGAGCGATGGGGTTATCCATTTGCACTGCGAGGGCCCGCGCCCTTCCCGCGCGGCGCAGGTAGAGCCGATGCAGGCGCGTGCGGAGAACAGTGCGGAGAGATGCCGGAAGTGCCGTTCGGCGGGTTATGCTGACAGCAAACTATGAGCCGACGGAACCCTCTCCCCATCTTGGCCGTTCTTACCAGCGCCGCACTCTGCCTTCCTTCAATTGCCGCCGCGCAGCGCGCGAAGAAAGCCCTTCCCTATATGGAGGAGCAGCCAGTCCGTGCCGAGCACGGCATGGTGGTGAGCGTGCATCACTGTGCCACCGATGCGGGGGTGGAGATTCTGCGTGCCGGCGGCAATGCGGTGGACGCGGCCGTGGCAACCGGGTTTGCCCTGGCCGTGGTGCATCCGGCAGCCGGCAACCTGGGCGGAGGCGGGTTCATGCTGCTGCGCACCCATGACGGTCACTCCATCTTCCTCGACTACCGCGAGAAGGCGCCGCTCGCCGCCACGGAAACCATGTACCAGGACGCCGAGGGCAACATCGTTCCCGACGCCAGCCTCCTCGGCTACCGCTCCATCGCCACTCCCGGCTCCGTTGCCGGCCTGGTCTATGCGGAGCGCAAATACGGCAAGCTCGGCCTGGAGCGGGTGATGGCCTCGGCAATCAAGCTGGCCAGTGCCGGGTTTGTGTTGACCGCGGAAGAGGCCAGGGAACTGACTGATCCCGACCTGAGCAAGTTTGCAGACTCGAAGCGCATCTTCCAGCGAGGTGGGGTCCCGTACCGGGCAGGCGAAACTTTCAGGCAGACGGCGTTGGCTGCGACCTTGAAGCGGATCGCGGGCGGCCCGGACGATTTTTATCACGGCAAACTGGCGCGGGAACTGGTTGAATCGGTGCAAAAGGGCGGCGGACTGATGACGCTCGAAGACCTGGCCCGATACACCGTGGAGGAAAGGGAGCCGGTTCGCGGCGAGTTCCGCAATTACACCATCCTCAGCGCGCCGCCGCCGTCTTCGGGTGGAATCGTGCTGATCGGCGCGTTGAACATCTTGGCGGGGTACGACCCTGCCCGGCTCGGCGACCGGTCGGCAGGGTCGATTCACCTTATTACAGAGGCCTTTCGCCGCGCATATCTTGACCGGACCGACTACCTGGGCGACCCCGACTACAACGAAATTCCCACGGCAGCGCTAACGGCTCGGCCTTATGCCGACGCCTGGCGGGCTTCCATCAAGGCAGACGCTGCTTCGCCCAGCGCCTTGCTCGTCCGGCCATCGGGATTTCTGCCGCCACCTCCGTTGACGGCCGGCCGCCGCAAAATCGAGTCGCAGGACACGACCCACTACTCCGTGGTGGATGCGGCCGGCGACGCCGTATCCGTGACCACAACCCTCAATGACAGCTTCGGCTCGCACGTGACGGCGGGACCGCTGGGATTCCTGCTCAATGACGAGATGGACGATTTCGCTTCCAAGATGGGAGTACCCAACATGTTTGGACTGATCCAAGGGCCGGCGAACGCCATCGCGCCGGGCAAGCGGCCGCTCAGTTCGATGACGCCGACGATTGTGCTCGAGGACGGCAAGCTGCGCTATGTGCTTGGCTCGCCGGGTGGGGCGCGCATTATCACCACCGTGGCCAACATCTTTCTTTCGGCGGCGGAGGGCGGGCTGAATATCCAGCAGGCTGTGGACGCCCCTCGATTCCACCACCAGAACCAGCCGGACAAGCTGTATGTCGAACCTGGTTTTGCTCCGGAGACGCTGGCGGCGCTGCGCAGAATGGGGTATACGGTGGAAGATTCGGGGGAGCACTGGTCGAATGGCGAGTGCATCGCTATCGATCCGAAGACCGGGATGCTGGAGGGTGGCCAGGACCATCGAAGCCATTACGGGAAAGCCGGCGGCTATTAGAGCTGCCGCGCATTGTTATCGCGCAAAAGAGTCGTATGAAGATCAGATCCCATGTGCATTCTCCGAGAATTCTTTTGGGACAGAGCAAAATTGCTCATTTTTTCCGTTGGTCGCGCTCCTATCGTTCAAATACGCCGTTAGAGGCTCCACTTGATGGAGTGTCAGCGATGTAACCGGGGCGTTGGCAAAGCCCGGTTGTACGGATCACCACTTAGCCTGGATTCTCGTGCGGTCGCGTTGATCGAGACGCGAAGTCATCACATTGAATCTCGGCTTCCCTTTTTTCCTTTTCCAGTCTGCAAAAAGCGTGGCGCCTGCTGGCGATCCTGGATCGGAGGCAGGCGTTGCCACGTCTGCCAATGTGCGCAACCAGCCCGACAGAAGCAGCCACTGGCTCCCGCACCATCTCCCGCAATAGCTGCCTTGCTGTAAACTGCTCAAACAATGCGACAATCAGAGCAGAGCGCCCGGTGTGTGTTTGAGGTCTGCCGGACGCGGGAGAGTCGCCAAAGATGCTGCGAGTCCTGTCCACGCACCTGTTTCTCAATCAGCGGCTGCACCCCGGCCTGCTGGAACTTGCGGCGCGTTCGGGAGCGCAGGGCGTTGAGCTCTTTGCGGCCCGCCAGCATTTCGACTATTCGAGCCGGGAACATGTAGCCGAGTTGGCATCGTGGTTCCGGTCCAACACGCTGAAGCCGTTTTCTCTGCATGCGCCGTTGTTTCCCGACCGGGAGATGGGGCGGGCGGGTGCGCCGCCAGTAAACCTACTGCATCCGGAGAAGGCGCGGCGGATTGACGCCATGGACGAGATCAAGCGAGCGCTGGAGGCGGCCGAGCAGATTCCGTTTTCAAACCTGATTTTGCACCTGGGCGAGCGGGAAGACGGGTGGTCGCAGCGCTCAATTGAATACGCCATCACGGCGCTTGAGCACCTGGGCGCCTTTGCTCATCCCCTGGGTGTTCGTCTCCTGGTGGAAAACCTGCTCAGTGAGCCCACCAGTCCCGAGCGCCTGCTGACCATCCTTGAACTTGGCCACCAGTCCAGTGTGGGCATCTGCCTCGACCTGGGCCACGCGCACATTACGGTGGGCGTGAACGATGCCATTGCGACTCTTGGGAACCGCATCGTGACGGTGCATGTGCACGACAATCATGCGGTGAAGGACGAGCACCTGTGGCCGGGTGACGGGAATATCGACTGGACTGCCACCGCGAAAGGGTTGAAGGCCCTCACCGCCCAGCCGGCGCTGGTGCTGGAGATTCATCAATCCTTCGGCAGCGACACGGCCTCACTTCCCGCGCGCATCGAACAGGCCTTCGCCCTGTTTGCGTGAGCCTTTACTTCACAGCGCAACTGTAGTTGGCCGCGTCCTTTCGATCGCCTGAGCCACTGTAGATAGCGGCTTTGGGCCAGGCGCAGATGGGTTGGGTGAAGGCATCACCTTTGCCGGCTCCGGATGGGTCAGTATTTCCACGCCCGATCACCTGCTCGGGCGCGGTGCCTTTTTCGACCCACTGCTCCAGCGCAACCGTAAGGTTGTGCGCCGAATCGTTGAAGGCGGGGTTGGCGGTGAGGCCGAACTGGCCGAAGTTGGTTGGGCCGGGGCCACCGACGCAGTGTTGCATGCCGGGGATCAGGAAAAGCCGCAGGAAGGACGAAGTCTGCTCAGCGCCCATGGTCTTGGCGACGCTGTTCACGTAGTCGATGGTGCCGAGGGCCGAGATCGCCGGATCGTTCCATCCGTGGTAGAGGATAAGCTTGCCGCCGTGGGCTTTGAAGGCCGAAAGGTCGGGGTTGACGGCGTTGAGCGCGTCGCCGGACTTCTCCTCGGCGGCTTTGAGATCGCGGTCAAGGTCGAAACTGCGCAGGTACCAGCCAGGGTCGGCGTAGACCAGGTTGCGAAAGTAACCCTGGGAGAGTCCTGCGTCAGCGCTGGCGCCGGCGAATTTGCCAGTGATCCATAACGACCAGCCACTATCGCCCAGTTCAGCACCAGGCAGCATGCCGTGATTGACCAGCTTGCCGTCGCGGAGGTAGGAACCGGTGTAAAGAAAGTTGAGGCTGGCGGCCTGGCCGGGGGTGAGGCAGGCATCCGTCTCGGGCCCCTTGCAGAGCAGCGCCTCGGGCGATAGGTGGCAGCTTTGCGGGTCGGCGAGAAATGCGCCCGGTTCCTGCTTGTGGCAGGCATCGAGAACGGCCTTGTTAATGGCCGGGAGCTTGCTGGCAGGAATGTAGCTTTCCGGGCTGGACATGAGTTTGCGGGACAGGACCGCCCCTCGGCTGATCAGGCTGGTCCAGTTGTAAGCCGGAGCCCCGGCGAGGATGCCGTCGTAGTCGCCGGGGAAGCGCTGGGCTTCCACGAGCGCTTCGCGACCGCCGTTGGAGCAACTGGAAAAGTAATTTTGCCGGGGGGCGCTCGAGTAAAAGGCCTGGACGACGTTTTTGCCGAACTCGGTCATGGTGTGTACGCCGCGATAGCCGAAGTCGATGACTTTTTCGGGATGGCCAAGGGCCCAGGCAGAGTCGCCTGGCCCGCCGGTATGGCCGGTGTCCGTGCCGCCGCTGGCAAAGCCGGCAAGAACGGTCGCAGCCATGCCCTGATAGCTGATGGAGCCAGCAAAGCCTCCGTTGCCATGGCCGAAAAACTTGCTGTTCCAGCCGGTGAGCGGAAGCCAGACTTCGATTTCGATGTTGGAGTCGGGGGTGGGCCTGGCGATTGCCACAACGCGGCAAAAGGCTGGCAGATAGCCGAAGATCGGGCTTTTCTGGTCGGGATCGAGGACCAGCTTTCCGGCCTCTACGACCGTGGCCTGGACGACTTCAGTCTGGGGGATGCTCAGCTTGCCCAGCTTGGCGCATCCCTCAGCCCGATTCCCCTCTGTCTGCCCATTTGCGACTCCAGCCGCACAAATCCCGATCAGCACCAACGCGGCTGACTTGAACATGTATGTCTCCAGCGCCGGCTCGTTTTCACTTCCGAGCCGGAACGCCTTCGATCATACTTTGGTTCCCGGGGGTTTGCAGTGCGGCGGGTCTGTCGCGACGCCGGATCAATGGAAACAGTGCGCAGGTTCTAGTGGAAGACTCCGAGCAGCCAGCAAACCAGAAGGATGAGGAGGATGGTGCCGATCCCAATGCCTCCACCGCCGGCATAACCCCAGCGGCTGTATCCGTAGTATCCGCCACCGCCGCCAAACACCAGCACCAGCACAACAATCAGAATGATCAGCATCATAGAAGTTCTCCTTTTTCCCTGCGCTGCAATCGCCCGCTTTGCGGATCTGCAGCTTCTGCAATTGGAGTGTCCCACCCTCGATCTTCCCCAAGCTGTGCAATCCGGCACACAAAGGGACGCAGCGTTGCTGCTCACCGCGGCAGACGACGGAGGAGACTGCAATCCTGAGAATGCCGCGGCGGATGTGCTTTTTCAGCAGATGCGGGGGAGCTGCTCGCCGATCTGGGGGGCGATGACGCGATTGGAGCCCATGATGGTGCGGGCAACCAGCATCCCTTTGTGCTCGGCGGTGACGTGGCCGATGAGGGCGGCGTTGCGGCCGAGGGGGTGGTCGCGAAGGGTTGCGAGGACTGTGTCGGCGGCTTGCGGGGCGACGAAGAAGACGGCTTTGCCTTCATTGGCGACGTAGACGGGATCGAGGCCGAGCAACTCGCAGGCGGACTGCACTTGCGGAAGGACGGGGATGCGGGCCTCATCGATGTTGATGCCGACGCCGGAGGAGCTGGCGATTTCGTTCAGCGTGGAAGACAGCCCGCCGCGCGTCGGGTCGCGCATGGCGTGGACGGAGGGGCCGGCGATGCTGAGGACGGCTTCGATCATGCCGTTCAGCGCCGCACAGTCCGACCGGATCTGGCTTTCGAATTCCAGGCCTTCGCGGACGCTCATGATGGCCATTCCGTGGTCGCCCATGGTGCCGGAGACGAGTATCGCATCGCCTGGCTTTGCCAGATGAGGGCCGACCTGAATGCCTTCGCGGAGAACGCCGATGCCGGCAGTATTGATGTAACAGCCGTCACCGTGGCCGCGCTCGACGACCTTGGTGTCACCGGTGACGATCTGGACTCCGGCGGTTGCCGCGGCGGCAGCCATGGATTCGACGATGGCGGCGAGCTGGGCGAGGGGGAACCCTTCTTCAAGGATGAAGCTGGTGCTGAGGTATTTGGGGATGGCTCCAGAGACGGCGAGGTCGTTGACGGTCCCGTTGACCGCCAGCTCGCCGATCGACCCTCCGGGAAAGAAAAGTGGCTGCACGACGAAGGAGTCAGTGGACATGGCGATGCGGCCGGAGCCGATCTCAAGGACTGCGGCGTCGCCCAGATTTTCCAGGGCAGAGTTGCGGAAGGCGGGGAGAAAGAGGTGTTCGACGAGCTCGTTGCCCAGCTTGCCGCCGCCGCCGTGACCCATCACGATGGTGGGGTAGTCAGCCAGTGGAAGCGGGCACGACCAGTTGGAAAAGTCGGGGGTGCCCTTTGTAGGCATTTCTGATTTGATCTCAGCCATGGGTGAGTCCGGAGCCGGCGGTTACTAGTTGTTCAGCGGACAGGAACCGCCCGTAGTTGAAGTATGCGGCGCAAGCGCCTTCTGTCGAAACCATCGTAGCGCCGAGCGGGTGGCGTGGGGTGCATTGCTTGCCGAAGGCGGCGCACTCGGCCGGCTTGATGGCTCCGCGGAGCACGTCTCCGGCGCGGCAAAGCGCCGACTCGACGGTGCGGATGCCTTGAATCTGGAACCGCTCTTCCGCGTCGAACTCCCGATAAGCGGGGCTGAGACGCCAACCGCTCTTGGGGATCACGCCGATGCCGCGCCAGGCGCGATCAGTCACTTCGAAGACTTCCGCAAGCAGCTTTTGGGCGTGCTGGTTGCCTTCAAACTTGACGATCCGCTCGTAGGCGTTCTCCACCTCGTGGGTCCCCCTTTCGAGTTGGATCACGGCGCGGCGGATGCCGTCGAGCAAGTCAAGCGGCTCGAAACCGGTGACGACGAGCGGGACCTTGTACTTTTCGGCCAGCGGCGGGTACTCCCAATAGCCCATAACGCTGCTCACGTGGCCGGCGAGCAGAAAGGCCTGGACCTTGTTTCCCGGCGACTCAAGGATGGCCGAGATGGCCGGCGGAACCAGAACATGAGAGACGAGCAGGGAGAAGTTCTTGATGCCACGGCGTTTGGCGATATGGACGGACATGGCGTTGGCGGGGGCTGTGGTTTCAAAGCCGACGCCGAAGAAAACCACCTGTTTGGCAGGGTTTTTGGCAGCCAGTTCGACGGCGTCCAGCGGCGAGTAGACCACGCGGACGTCGCCCCCGGCGCCCTTGATCTGAAACAGGTCTGCTGAGGTGCCGGGGACGCGAAGCATGTCTCCGAAGGAGCAGAAGATGACACCCGGCTGGGCGGCGATGGCCAGGGCCTTGTCAATGAGTTCGAGAGGTGTGACGCAGACCGGGCAGCCTGGGCCGTGGATCATTTCCACGCTCGCCTCGGGGCCGTTGGGGAGCAACTGGTCGATTCCGTTTTTGATGATGGAGTGGGTCTGCCCGCCGCAGACTTCCATGATCTTCCAATGCCGGGTGGTGATGGCGTGGATCTCGCGCGCCAGACGCTGGGCCGTTTCGCCGTCGCGGAACTCGGTGAGGTACTTCATTTGGATTTATCTCGGGTAAGGGTCAGGTCGCCACCCGGGAAGTCGCCCGAATCGGTCTTGGTTGTGAGCTTGATGGTATCTCCGCTGACCGTGCCCTCATGGTGAATGCTCATGCCGTGTGCGTCCACGGTGAAGGAAACCTTGTCGCCGTCGATCTTGCCATCGGAGATCGGGATTTCATCTCCTTGAGGTGGGATGACCGTCCCGGTGAGCTTTGCGCCGTCCTGCTTGAAGGTGAAGGTGATGTGAAAGCTATCGCCGTTTGGTCCGGGCATGTCGCCGGACCATTTGCCGGTCAGGTCTGCCGCGAACGCGGTGGTGGCAAAGAAGGCGATCGCCAAAGCGGCGCATACGGAAAGGAGTCTCTTCATTGGCTTAACCTCCGGGAAATCCTTGCTGTTCAAGGCGGTAACGGCAAGTCAGCAAGCAGAAAGGCCGCCGGGCTTTCTCGACTCTCAATTTACTGCTTTTTCAAGGTCCGTGCTGCAGCTTCCGTCGGGGCAGGGGGATTGGGGTACGGCGGCGGCGCGGGCGAAGGCCTCGTCGCCTTCGGCGAGTTCTTCCTCCAGAGCGCCCATCTGGCTCAGCATTTCCAAGGTTTTGAGGGCTTCCTCCTCGTCGATCTTGGAGAGAGCGAAGCCAACGTGGACGATCGTGTAGTCGCCGATTTCGACTTCAGGGACGTAGTCGAGGCAGACACGCTTGATGACTCCGCCGAAGTCGACGCGGCCCATGCGGAGGCCGTTTTCCTGGGCGATGTCTACGACTTTTCCGGGGATGGCTAGACACATGTCAATTACCTTATACCGGTCTGACGGAACAGACGAGTGTGATTTGAATCACGGGATCGGTTGCAGGTCGCTTAGCGAAGGATTGCCGCGATGGCGATGCAGGCAAGGAGCAGCAGGAAGACCGCTGCGCCGACGATGAAGAGCCGCATGCTGTCACGATCGTCCCGCTTGGCCCGACCGTTGAAGGTTGGCAACCACGGCCTTAGCTTTTCCCAGCCCGGGGACCATGCGGCAGGCGCAGGTTTGGCGTTAATCAGCACCGTCAGATAGTTGTCCCCGTCGCAGAGCTTGAGCGCCGCATTGTCCCAGTCTTCTTCCTCGGCGGCTGCCTCCGGGCGTGCAACAAGCCGATGGACCAGACCGCCGATCTTTTCTTCGTACTCATCCTGGTTGAAGTCGCGGTCGAACTCTTCGCTTGCGGCAGCCATTGCCGGGGACAATCCGCCGTCTTCGCTGAAGTAGAGCATCTTGCGCTCGACTTCGGCGAGTGGCGCGCCTTCCAGTTTTGCCTGTTCGGTGATTCGTTTCGCCAGATAGTCCTGGGCGGCACGGATGGTCTTGAACTCCATGCCGGCTCAGCCTTTCTTCGGAGCCCTTGCTTTGTTGCGGGCGACGCAGGACTTAACCATCCTCTTGATCAGTGCGGCGGGGAACGGCTTGTCGAGCGGGAAATGGACCGTGCCCTTACTGACCCGGAAGCCTTTCAGCTCCTCGGCGAATTCCTCAATGGCCGCTGAGCCCATGGGAAAGAAGCTGATGTGGTTCTTGAAGGCGGCGTAGGAAACCAGAGCACCCAGATAG
>Ga0182030_10028197_pt1 | contig 10048 bp, 8 predicted proteins | sample 812S3MmetaG_FD_121299 | JGI IMG/M metagenome (GOLD analysis project Ga0182030, IMG submission 121299) | Permafrost microbial communities from Stordalen Mire, Sweden - 812S3M metaG (Illumina Assembly) | ecosystem: Environmental > Terrestrial > Soil > Wetlands > Permafrost | place: Sweden... | reverse complement strand
CAGGATCGCCAAACAGTCCCGGTGGCCCGTAGGAAGGAATGCCGATTGCCTCGAGGAAGATGCCGTCGGTCGCTCCCGTTGACATCGTCGGGACCAGCGGCACCCCCGGGTAATACTTGGCCACGAGTTTTTCGGCCGGGCGCATCACCTTCGGATCGAGTGCCGGGGGCACCGCGAGCGGTCCGCGCTCCTTGTCGGCCGTTACCGAAACACCGGGGTTGGCGATGGCGGCAACGAGTGCCGCGCGCGTCGACTCGACAGTGTCTCCTGGAAAGATTCGGCAATTGATGTTGGCACCGGCGCGCTGTGGCAATGCGTTGTTCGCATGACCGCCATCGAGCAGTGTTGCGACGCAGGTCGTGCGCAGCATCGAGTGAAAGCTCTTATCGCGATTGAGCGTGGCTTCCGCCTGCTTGTCGCCTGGATTCTTTGAGATGGCGACCATCGCCCGGCCGATGTCATCGGCCCGCGCGGCTCCCGCGTTGGCGAAATAAGCCCTCGTGGTCGCCGTCATCTGCAGCGGGAACTCCAGTGCACGCAGCTTCACGAGGGCGTCCGCCAACTCGTAGATGGCATTGTCGGGGACGGGCGCTGAGCTGTGGCCGCCCGGATTGGTTGTTTCGATTCGGAAGTTCTGGGCTGACTTCTCGCCCACGTGCATGTTCGCCGTCAGGAGCTTTCCGTGTCCGTCGGTTCGGCCGCCCCCGCCTTCGTTGAGTGCAAATTCGGCGGCCAGCAGTTCAGGACGATTTTTCGCGAGCCATTCGGCACCGTTGAACGGCGAACCGCCTTCTTCGCCGCAGGTCAGCGCCAGCTTGATGGTGCGCCTGGGATGGTAGCCGGATGTCTTGAACCTTATCATCGCGTCAATCCAAATTGCGTCCATGGCCTTCATGTCGGCAGCGCCGCGGCCATAAAAGTAACCATTTTCCTCGATCAGCTTGTATGGATCGCGCGTCCAATCCTCGCGCTTGGCGGCAACGACGTCGATGTGACCCAGCAGCAGCAGGGGCTTCAACTGCTTGGACGAGCCGGGCAGGAACACAACCAAGCCGCCTTCTTGCGGGTGGTCCTCGGTCGAGAACAAGGTGATTTGATCGTCCGCAAAGCCGGCTTGGCGCAGGTGCCCGGCGATCTTCGCGGCCAATGCCGTACAGCTGCCGGTGGTGGCGCTGGTGTCGGTCTCGACCAACTCCTGATAGAGCGCGCGAAACACGGCCTGGTCCGGTCTCAGTTGCGGCGTCTGCGCGATGGCGCCCAATGAGTGCGCCAGAATAGCGAATCCAATCGTCAGCCTGGCAGTCACCCGCATACGCGCTTTTCCCTTTCACCCTGTCACTAGACGGATCTGAGCACGGCGGACGACAAATGAATAGTCCCTGCAGCTCGCGGCGGTAAACAGGCTAGTTCGTTTGATGATCTTTTCCAGCGGGGTGAGTGCTGCGGCCAATGGGACCGGGGGATGCCTGCCGGCGATCGGTGTGGTCCCGGGAAATAACTGCGTTGCCAAGGACTTGGAGGGGCCTGGCGGTCGCCGGGTCAAAGTTCCCTGTCGCCGGCGTTGGTCAGCCGATGGGACTCGGTTAGAATTGTGTCATCGGGCGGGCACCAGGGAATTGGAAAAGACCGGTCGCAGTCTCAAAACCAGAAGCATGATAAAGCCGGATGAGCAAGGAGTCTCGCACGTCGCCAATCCCTGGAGCCCCGCCGCATTCGATGCCGGCTTAGCGTCAACCCAGGATATCGAGTCCACCGACCGTATCCATCCACAGGAGCATGTACCGTGAGTCTATTTGGCAAAGGAAACGACCTCAACCGGCAATTCATCGCGCGACCCGACGATGCCAAGGACTTGATCCTCTACAAGTGGCCCGACCAGACGATTCGCCGCTTCACCCAATGCACCGTGCAACCGGATGAGACGGCGCTGTTTGTCAAGGAAGGCAAGATCGCGGGAACGCTGCCCCAGGGACGGTCGACGCTCGACGGCGCGCTCATCCCGTTCCTCGGCGACATCGTCGATTTTGCGAGCGGCGGCAACATGTACCGCGCCGAACTCTATTTCATCGGTACGCGCGAGTTCGTCGGCCTGCCCTTCGGTGGTCCGATCGACGACATCGAGGATCCGCAAACCGGACTTGCGGTGGGTCTGCGCGTGTTCGGCGAGTATGCGCTCATCGTCAAGGATCCTTCCGCGCTGATCTTGAAGCTGGTCGGAACACGCCAGGCGTCCAACGACCTGATCACCGACTGGGCGCGCGAGCAGATTCTCAAGAGCCTGCGTACCGGCGTGGTGCGCAAATTGACCGAGGAGAAATGGCCGGTGCTCGGCATTGCGGGCCGGTCCGCCGATATCGAAGCCACATTGTTGACTGACGTCCAGGCCGCCGTGGCGGCGTATGGCCTGACGGTCACGCGGCTCGGCAACTTTACGATCAGTCTCAAGCCGGAGGACGAGCAGACGCTGAAGGGGTTGCGCAAAGATGCAGCGTATACGCGCCTTGCGGGCGGCTTCCGCGAATATGGCGTCGGGGCCGCCTTGAAGGGGATCGGCGAGGGAGCGGCTGCCGGCGGCGGCGGCAATGGCGCCGCCCTTCTCGGCGTCGGCATGGGTTTGGGCGGAATGGTCGGCGGCATGACCGGTACGCCGCCGCCGGTCGGCGGCGGACTGGGCGCCCAGCCGGCCCCGCCGCCGCCGCCCGCGCCGGCGGCCGGAGGGGCGGCGGTGCTCTGTGGAAACTGTCACGCTCCCAACAGCCCGGGCAGCAAATTTTGCGCGAGTTGCGGGACGGCCCTGGCACCGCCGGTGGCGGCCGGCCCGGCGCATTGCACGCAATGCGGTACCGTGCTCACCCCTCACGCGAAATTCTGCGGGGACTGCGGGACGGCCGTCACTTGATCCCGGGTTCCTGCCGGCGCGCGACAGGCTCGATCGGCGTCATCGCGCTCGGGGCCGCCGGTTCGGCCTCCGGTCGCGCCGGCGGAGGTGCGCACGCAGGCGCTGTGCACAGTGCGATCAGCCACAGCGGCGGCCACGGCTTCTATGGGGGAGGCTCCTCCATCGGCTCCATCATCACGTTGCTGATCCTGGCTCTCGTCGTGTGGTATCTCTACCGCCGCTTTTTCGGCGCCGCGGCCAATGGCAACCTGATGGCGGGCGCTTCGGGCTCGACGCTCGCCAACGGAGTCGTGGGTGCGGTAGTGGGCGCGGCGGTGAGCGCGCGCGCCGGGGGTTCTGCGCCGGCGCCGCAGATGGCGGCCGCCCGACCCGGGTTGCCGGCCGCGTTGGACGAGATTCGCGCACGGGATCCCGCCTTCGAGATCGAGACCTTCCTGCAACGTGCCGAAATGACTTTTTTTCTCGTCAAGCGTGGGATGCAGAAGAACGATGCCGCCGCCGTGCGCCCCTATCTCAACGACGAGCTGTTCGCCCGAACGTCGCGCTCCATTCAGGAGAGCACCGCCGGGCACCGGCACGTCCTGATGGAAAGCCTCAATGTGCGCGCCGTCCATCTGGTCGATGCCGGCGGCGATCAGGCCGGTGAGCGACTGTTGGTGCATTTCGACCTCGTATATCGCACCAAGGTGTTCGATGACGCCAATCGCCTCCTGCAGGACGAAGGCGAGGACGCCCGGCACGGCGAGGTCTGGACGTTCGCGCGATCCAGGGCGGCGCGCACTCCCGAAGGGGGTGGCGTGATCGCCTCCAAATGCCCGGTATGCGGTGCCGAATTGCGTCTCAGTCTGGACGGCACCTGCACCCACTGCAGGAGCAGCGTCACGAACGGAACGGTCGACTGGGTGGTGACCGATGTTCGGCCTGCTCCCTTCGTCGGCTTCGGAGCCGACCCCTTGGTGGGAATTGCAGCGCCCACCCCCGAAGCGGGCATCGCCAGCCTGATTGCCGCGGATCCGTCCTTTCAATGGGAGGGATTTGCAACGCGTGTCAAAACGGGGTTTACGACGCTGCAAGCCGCCTGGTGCCAGCAGAATCTGGAAACGGGCCGGGGATTTTTGAGCCCCGGAGCGTATTTCGCCTGGCGGGCTCAACTCGAGACCATGACGGCGGAGGGTCGGCGCAATGTGATGGAGAACCTGGTCGTGCGGGCGATTCAGCCGGTGCGAGTGATTCATGGTCGGGTGTATGACGATCTCACGGTGCGCATCGTCGCCGAGAGCTCCGATTACGAGGTGGACTCGGCCGGCAAGATCGTTTTCGGCGATCGGAACACGCGGCCGTTTCGCGAGGAGTGGACGTTTCAGCGCTCGATCGGCGTCGCCACGTCCGCCAAGCCCGGTACGCTGGAAAACACTTGTCCGAATTGCGGGGCGCCGCTCGCGCTCACACAGATCGGTGAATGCCGCTACTGCAAGGCGGCGGTGACCAGCGGCCGATTCGACTGGGTGGTTTCGCGCATCGAACAGGAAGAGGACGTCCAGCGCGCCGACGGCACCGCGCGGGATCTCGGTACGCAGGTCGCGACGATGGTGGGGGGTGCGTTGGTCGGTAGTCTATTGGGGAGTCTGTTCTCGAACGACGACCGCTGAACTGCGTTGTGCGCGTAATCGTGACCTGTTAAAGTTCGCAGTCCGCCGCAATGACGATGGCTCGGTGGCAGAGTGGTCATGCAGCGGCCTGCAAAGCCGTGTACGCCGGTTCGATTCCGACCCGAGCCTCCATCGAAGTTCACCGCCTCGGCATCGATCCGGGCGGCATCACGCCAGCGGCAGGTGATGCGGACGCACCAGCATCTGCCAGTCCTGATGTTCCTCCAGAATCAGCGCGAGCGCATCCATGACGGCAGTTTTGAGGGTGGCGGCACTGCCCGATGTGTGTGCCGCGTCCGATGCCGAGCGAATGCGTCCAGCGGCGGCCTGCAACTCGATGACCAGGCGTTCCGAGGTCGTGCTGAGGCGGTAGGCCTCGGACTGGGCGAGAGCGCCGTGCAGGGAGGCGCCGAGGGCGGGAAAGAAGGTCGTGACCAGCGACAGCCACAGGGTGTGCAGCACCAGATGTGCCAGGGCACCCACCGCGGTCAGCCCGAAGAGCCAGCTGTTCACCCCATGCACGCGGTGTTGCAGGGCGTGCTGTCTGGCGGCGATCCGATGATGGTAACGCCGTTGTTCCTCGAGAACCGCGGTGGTCCAGGCCGCGTAGCTCCGCAGGAACTTATCGTCGACCCAGGCCTCGGCGAGCGAGGCGCGCGCCAGTGTCTCGTGTTCCGTGCACAGCCGCGTGACCTCTGCAGAGGCGCTCGACGGCAGGTCCGACTCGAAGACGCGGGCATACCAGTTGCCGGTCGCACCGGCGGAGAAGTCGACCAGCGGAGCGACCAGGGGCAGATACCAGGTCAGTTCAGCGGTCGTGCGCGCGCGCAACCATTCTCCCTGCCAGTCGGCGCGGTGGCCGCGCCAGTAAATGGCGCTCACCACGGCGATCACGCCGACCTCGGCGAGGGCCCACAGGCCCGCATACGGATGCAGCGAATGGGTGCTCGCATCCCAGCCGAGGGCGAGCGGCAGGATGGCGAACAGGACGGCGAGCGCGCTCAACAGGTAGATCGCCCAGAAACCGCTGCGGTATCGATGTCCGAACAGCACTGCGCGGCCGTCGAACTCGCGATGGGCCGGACCGAGGGCCTCGATCAACGCCGCGAGCTGCATTGGTGGGGACGGAGGCGGGGCGGGCGGCAGCGTTTCGATCCGGATGCCGGTGAGCAGCATGCGCTGAATCGCCTGATGCAGAACCATGCGTCGCTCAGCCCGTCAGTTCGTACGTAGTGGGAAAAATGTCGGCCCCCACGATGCCGAGGCTGCCATCGCCGTAGTCGACCAGCCAGTCCCCGGCGTGGCCGCGCAGACGCGACTCGCCGTCCGCCAGCACCACTTCGAAGGCCCGGTTCATGAGCACGGCGTGGACTCGAATCGGCAGGCTGACATAACGTCCCGGCTCGCCCGCGGCGGTCGGCGGCAACGGCCGGTATTTCTCCGCAAATCTGGCCGCCGAGACGCGCCATTGTTCGCCGGCGGTCCCGCGCAGGACGGCATCGCCGCAGCGGGCGTGCACCACGCCTTCCCGCGTGCTGATCGTGCAGGGAGTCGTGGTGAACCGGACCGTGACTTCGTTTTCCCGCTTGTGCGCCTCGCGGCATTGCGGGTGATCCGCGACTGCGGCGGAAAAACCGCGCGTGCCGCTCGATCGGAATACCAGGACATCCTCGGTCCCCAGCGCCGTTCTCCCCCGTCGTCAATCCTCGCTCGGATCGGCCAAAAGTATGAAGCACGGCGGTCCGTTACGATAGAGCCCGTGGACTCTCAACGTGATCACGGCACCGCCCCGTGCCTCAGTCCTCAGACTGCCGCGAGCGCGGCATCGAGGTCCGCCAGAAGGTCGTCCGGATGCTCGAGTCCGATGGAAAGCCGCACGCTGTCCTCGGAGATGCCCGATTTCTCCAGTTCGGCCGGCGACAGCTGCCGATGGGTGGTCGAGGCGGGATGGGTTGCGAGCGAGCGAACATCTCCGATGTTCACGAGGCGCGTGAACAGTTGCAGCGCGTCGAGAAAGCGCGCGCCGCGTGTCCGCCCCTCGCCGGCGGGCCCCTTGAGGCCGAACGTGAGGATGCCCGACGCCTTTCCGGACAGATATTTTCGCACCAGCGCGTGATCGGGATGGGTCTCGAGTCCGGCGTAGTTGGTCCATGCGACCTTCGGGTGCCGCTCGAGATGCGAGGCGATCGTCAGAGCGGTCTGGCTGATGCGGTCCATGCGCAACGACAAGGTTTCGATGCCCTGCAGGATCAGGAAGGCATTGAACGGCGAGATCGCGGCCCCGGTGTTGCGCAGGGGCACCACGCGCGCCCGTCCGATGTAGGCGGCGGCCCCGAGCGCCTCCGTGTAGACGACCCCGTGGTAGCTGGGGTCGGGTTCGTTCAGCCGGCGATAACGCTCCTTGTGTTCGGCCCACGGAAACTTGCCCGAATCGACGATCGCGCCGCCGATGCTGGTGCCGTGGCCGCCGAGATACTTGGTCAGCGAGTGCACCACGATGTCGGCACCGTGCGTGAAAGGCCGGCACAGGTACGGGGTGGGAACGGTGTTGTCGACGATCAGGGGCACGCCATGCCGGTGGGCGATGGCCGCAATGCGCTCCAGATCGGTCACGTTTCCCTGAGGGTTGCCGAGAGATTCGACGAACACGGCCTTGGTCCTGGCGTCGATCAGCGGCTCGAAGGTCTCCGGTCTGCGGTAATCGGCGAATCTGGATTCGATGCCATATTGAGGCAGGGTGTGGGCGAACAAGTTATAGGTGCCGCCGTAGAGCGCGCTCGAGGCAACGATGTTGTCGCCGGCTTCCGTGATGGTCAGGACGGAATACGTGACCGCGGCCTGGCCCGATGCGAGCGCCAGCGCCGCAATCCCACCCTCGAGCGCGGCCACCCGCTGTTCCAGAACATCCTGGGTGGGGTTCATGATCCGCGTATAGATGTTGCCGGGAACCTTGAGGTCGAACAGATCGGCGCCGTGCTGGGCGCTGTCGAACGCGTACGCCACCGTTTGGTAGATCGGCACTGCAACGGCCTTGGTGGTCGGCTCGGGGGAGTAGCCCCCATGGACCGAGAGGGTTTCGAAACGCCAGTTGTCGCGGTTGGATTGAGCCATGATTGTCCCCCGGGGTAAATTGACCGGGAAGCATAATTCGCCTCCCCTGAAGCGGCTACTCAGGGTTGAACATGAGCTTATGCGAATCCAAATCGACGTCCAGTGCGAATCGGAGGATTACGATGAACAAACTCAGATTGACGGTCATGGCCGCCTGCGGCTTTTTTTGCGGCGCCGCGCAGGCGGCGCTCGAGCCGGGCGCACCGGCGCCGGACTTCACGACCGAGGCGACGCTCGGCGGCCGGCCGTTCCGCTTTGCGCTGGCCGATGCCCTCAAAACCGGGCCGGTGGTTCTCTACTTTTACCCGGCCGCGTTCACCAAGGGCTGTACCATCGAGGCGCATGACTTTGCCGAGGCCACGGAGCGGTTCAAGGCCCTGGGCGCCACCGTCATCGGTGTCTCCCATGATCCCATCGACACGCTCAACAAGTTTTCGGTCACCGAGTGCCGCAGCAAGTTCGCCGTGGCCTCGGATGCCGATCAAAAGATCTCCAAGGCCTACGATGCGACCCTCTTTTTCACGTCGTATTCGAACCGGACATCCTATGTCATCGTGCCGCCCGGCAAGATTGCGTATGCGTATACGGCTCTCGATCCGGACAAGCACGTCGAAAACACCCTGGCTGCCTTGACGCGGTGGCGCAGCGAAGGGACGCCGCCGGGCCGGTCTCCCTGAGCGGGCGCGTCCCCCGAGCGCCGGGGTGACTTCGGTATTGCCGTATTTGCGGGTATCCTGGGGGTCTAGATTCCGCACCTTGGAGAGCTCATGGTCGACGATAGCTCGAATCTGGCAACCCTGCGTCCAGCAAGTTCGCCCAACGGCGTCGATCTGCGACGGGTGGGTTCGCATCCCGATTATTGGTATCCGCTCGCGTGGTCGGATGAGTTGAAGCCCGGAAAGGCACTTGGACGGCGTTTCGCCGGGGATCCGATCGTGATTTACCGGGGCAAGAGCGGCCAGGTTTTCGCGCTGGAGGATCGCTGTGCCCACCGCCAGGTGCCGCTGCATCTGGGCGTCGTCCGGGGCGACGAGTTGAAGTGCCATTATCACGGCTGGACCTACAACTGCAGCGGCAAGTGCGTCGGGGTGCCATATGCCGGGGTGGACCGGATGCCGAATGGGGTTCGCAGCTACCCGGCGCGTGAGGTGGACGGGTTGATCTTCGTGTTTCCCGGGGATTCGGCCCTGGCGGAAGAGCGGTTGCCCGCCGGCCTCGGTTCCTCGCAGCGCAAGGACTACAAGACGCGCCGCTTGAACCGCGAGGTCGCGTGTCACTACACCTTCATGCACGAAAACCTGTTCGACATGAACCACCAGTTCATGCACCGCAAGCAGATGGGTTCCATCCGGGCGCGCTGCCTCAGCCGCAATCACGGCGAGAATTGGGCGCAGGTCGAATACAGCTTCTCCCGCACCGAGGGCAAGCAATCCGTCGGCGAGCACGTCATCGTCGATCTGATGCGCAAGCGCGGCGAGCCGAAGAAGGATTTCTCCGATCACATGCGCATTCGCACCGACTATCCGACCCAAAGCCTGAAGGTCTGGGTGGGTCGTGACATCAAGACGACGGACGAGCCGGTGCTGGACGTGTGGCTCGGCTACACGCCGCTGGACGCCGAACAGCGCACCAACCGCACGTACGGCTATTTGTCGATCAAGCGCCCGGGCATTCCACTGCTCATCGATGCGGTGTGGCCCTTCGTCACGTGGTTCACCGAGAACATCTTCCGCGAGGACAAGGACATCGTGGAATACGAGCAGCGGGCGCACGATGCCCAGGGCACGGATTGGAACAACGAGGTGTTCCCGCCGCTGCGCGACCTGCGTGCCGTGCTCGCCCGATGCGGGCAGCCCATGAAGTCCTCGTAGGCCGACGCGTGGCGCCGAAGGCGTGATGCGCCCAGCACCTCTGTTAGGTGCGGTATAGTTTGGCGCTTTCCCGGGGAACAGCATGCTCACCGTTCACACGGTCGCCGCGCAGATGACCAGCGGTGACGAGGTTCTGTTGATGGATGCCGACGTGCCATGCGTTGCCGGGGATGTGTCGCGAGACCCGGTCGCACTCGACGGCGCGGAATCTTGACGTCCCTGCGCCGCACGAGCCGTTCGTCGCGCCGTATGGTCGCCGACACGCGGGCGTGCGCGCTTCTCGTGCTGCTGGTTCTCTTCGGTGCGCGGCCGTCGTCCGGCGACGAGGTTCCCGGGGCGGATGCGGGCGGCGCGATCCCCGAGCAGCCGCCGGGGTCACTGGCGAAATTTTTCAATCCGGCGACCGCACCCTTCATCCCGGTACCGCTCATCGGGACCGACCCGAACAGCGGCACCACGCTTGGCCTGCTGCCGGTGTGGTTGAAGACCGATGACGATCATGAAATCCGGCGCATCAT
>Ga0182030_10028196_pt1 | contig 10048 bp, 12 predicted proteins | sample 812S3MmetaG_FD_121299 | JGI IMG/M metagenome (GOLD analysis project Ga0182030, IMG submission 121299) | Permafrost microbial communities from Stordalen Mire, Sweden - 812S3M metaG (Illumina Assembly) | ecosystem: Environmental > Terrestrial > Soil > Wetlands > Permafrost | place: Sweden... | reverse complement strand
TGCTCACTTTATGGTCAATGGTGTACTACCTGATGTTGGCGATGCCCCAAATAACAAAAAAAACTCAAGAACGAAATTGATTTTTCCGCGCGGCATCTGTATAGTGCCGCCTCTTCGGGGTGTAGCGTAGCCTGGTAGCGCGCCTGCTTTGGGAGCAGGATGTCGGGAGTTCGAATCCCCCCACCCCGACCAATTAAAACAAGAGCTTAAGCATTAACATTGCTCGTTGTAAAAGAAGAGAATTGACGGTTTCGTCAATTCTCTTCTTTTTTTCGGCTTGGAAACTTCATTATCACGGTGCTGACTGGAGCCGCTTGGTTCTTTATATAACCCTTCGTACTGCCAATTTCTGAATGCACCAGACCGACTTGTATTTCTTCAACCGTATAACCCGCTTTTTTGGCATCACTGGCGGCTTTGGAGCGAATATCTTTCAGGGTCAACCCCGCCACTCCTGCACGTTCGGCAGCTCGGCTAAACAGGCTCCTGATACCACTGGCGGTGTACGGCGTGCCTTGTTCCGTGTGGATGACGAAGGTACTACGCCCCTTTGATATGGATTTAATCCTTGCCAGCACTTTCCGCACATCGTCGCCTACCGGAACAATTACATCTCCACCGCTCGATTTCTCCGTCTTGGTAGGTTTGAAGGCGATCCCTTCCGGCTTAACCTTGTCCCAGCGAAGTAAGCGGATTTCCGTGGTGCGCTGATAAAGCAGGTAACATAAGTCCATATAGCATTGCACCATTTCGCCTGTGCGCGTTGGCTTATCATCAAACCCGATCAGAAGTTTGTCATAGATGGCATAGTATTGCTCATTGGTAATGTAGACATCACGATCCGGCACAGCTTCCAGTTCTATCTGGTCAACTGGATTGATTTCGATCAACCCCTTTCTGCTGATACACCACGCGAAGAATTTAGATAGGTATGATTTGTAGACTTGGGCAACCCGCTTACCTTCCCAGAAATCCAAGAATTCAGCAACGTCCGTTCCCTTTACCTGCGCCACATCGAAGCTGGAAAATCCTTTTTCAATCACGTTCAGAATGGATTTTAGGTTGCTGATATTCTTCTGGTGCAACGGCAAACGTGCAGGGTCTTTTGGCGCTTTGCTGCTCTGTTTCTTTAGTAACAGAGTGCGCCACTTATCAAGCCATGCGCTGAAATCACCGCTCCCTGCTGGTTTGTTGGTACTACCAACTAGTATGCGCTTCAGTTCTCTAGCTCTTTCCTCTCCATCACTTACTGGACATAATGTAATTAGCGTAACCATCCTCCCTGTTTTTGGATCGAGTACAGGTTCCGGTGGAAAATATTTGTACTTCCTGTCACGTATATAAATACGAGTTCCGGTCAAAGTGATCGATGATTTACGTGGACGAGTTTTCATGCTGTATTCAAGTGTTGTGGGCGATTAACTGTTGGACGCGGCTTCTCATTGGTTGCCAGTGACGTGCCAAGTCCGAGGCGTTTTTCAAGTAATTTTTCGTACGCTGTGTCGGTCAGTATTGGGCCGAAGCGATCGTGAGGCACGTCCACGCCGAGATGCTGACGAAACCACGCCACCTGCGCGCTTTTTCGCGTCAGGTGCGTTATTTCCACAATACTTTCGTAGCTGAGCCTCATTATTCAATTCTACGGCTTCCGTAAAGGAAAATTTTGGCGAGAAAGAGCGTAAATCGCGACTATTCATAAATTTCTGCAATAATTTAGTGGCAGAGCAGTACTTCATCTCTATACTTAACTAATTTACAGGAATTGGCGATTTACCAAAGAGTCTTTTGACCAAGTAATGAAATTTGGCATTAATATTTCGCTAGGCGCTATCCTGCTGATCTCATGACTACCCGAGGTGGGCGGCGGGATTGTTCATCTAGGCAAGCAATATGGATAACGATCTTGTTGCCGCAGAGCTGGCTTATACCGATGTACTTTGAATTCACACTGCTTGGCCTTTGGACTCCTTTTCGGCCTTTGCAGTCCTTCGCAATTTTCTAAAATTGGAGTAGGCGCAGCCTGATGCAATGTCCGCTTCTGAGAGTTTCGAGGAATCACAATCGCCCCGAAACAGACCGTCGACGTGTGTGCGCAGAGCCTCTCGATTGCCGGGTTGGGTATCATAGCTCCTCCGGCTTGGATATTTTTCCCGCGCCCAATGCTAGTAGACGCGGAAGTTTAGTTGCCTTGTGAAAGTTGCGATCAGATGTGACAAAGACGTCGTTTGCATAGTGCATGTGTGACCACATCGTCTGTACGTCGCAAATTCGATTTAGCCAAGCCGCAAACTTGAGAGAGTCTACAGTCTCTCCCGAAATTTCAATTCGTGGCGATTCCCCGAAGAGAACTTGTTCAATCTCCGTGGCACGGTTGGACATCACATCATCCGACCAAAGCCCGTGATCCCAGAAAGTCACGTCCCAAATCATCATCGGCATAAGGCGGGGCAATGTGCGTATGCCAGCTTCTTCGAGAAGTTCTTCAAACAAGTCAAATCTTTCTGGACGGATACCACGTCGGCGCATTTCTGACGCCCCAATCTCGACCACATAGGCTTGGTGCTCTTCGTCAGCGAGAACCTCGCGGAGGCGAGCGATGTTCGCTGAGCCGTTCGCCAAGTCAATGATCACGTTGTGGTCGAGCGTAAGTTTCATGATGCCCAATAGTTATTATTCACCGGATCCATCAGTCAGTATTTATATTTAGTGCAGAATGCCAATTTTCGATAAGTAATTGATTCATTGCACCCCCGCTTCACTTCCAAGGCCATGCGGCAGAATTTGCGAACTCAGGATCAGCTGGGCCTAAGACGATGTGATATTCAGGTGCGCCGAACTGTGCAAATAAGCGAAGAATTACGTGGATGTTAGTCCCACTTGCAAGAATCTTCATTGCATGAAGGCCCTTTGCTTCATTAACAGGCTCGCCGTTCCATGAACCGACCCAATGGCTAACCGACAAATCTTCTCCAAGAATCACTCGACGAATAGGCGTCGCAGTGAAGGGTGCTAGGCCGAGGACGTATATTGCGCCTGTGAAAGCAATCTTTGCCAAGGTTCGAGCAAAGTCGGATGGTGAGAAGTTAAGATGCGCACCAGCGAAATCTGCTTTATGCTGCTTCATGACCTCTTCGAACGAAGGACCCGCGAGGTGAAGAAAATTGAGTTGGGTTGAGATTCCTGCTAATTGCGGTACATCAATTAGACAGCCGGGCGGGGGAAATTGCGGTGTTGGTAAGTATAGCGGATATTCATTTGGTGGAACCTGAATCGTTCGCTGAACTCCATTCGATTCTAACTCTAATGCAAGACTTTTTGGTCGTTGTTTCGGACGTCTTGTTTGCATGGCAAGAACCGTACGGATTGGAGAGAGCAGGCTACGGAGAGTATCTCGCTCAAAGCGATGTGTGATATTCGCGCAATGTGAGCAGCTTGCCCGCAAAAGTATCCATGGGCCATTCAAACCGTACGGAATGGCGTGCTCTTTACTGAGCACGCACTTAGAAATGCCGCAGTAAATGCATTCGCCGATATCCGGTGCTTTGTTGGGGATCAGAAGTTCTGCCACGGCTCTTTACTAGCAATGCCAAGTTAAGGAAAGGGGTTGCGCGAGGAGGTAGGCATCAGCGCATCATTCGTTAGTAGTTGGTACAAAATACCGAGAAGAGGCATCCACTATTCGTTCGCGCTTCTCGTCTTCAAGTTGTTTTTCGCTCTTAAAGAAGAACTCAGGTTCATCGGCGAGATCAAATCGTGTGATGTCGAGCCATGTCACCTTATCACTGGGTAAGCTTAGTGCGTCGACTAGCAGCTTTGTCGTCATCTTGCTTAGGTTGTCAGGCATCATTTGCGTTAAGTGGTTTACGATCTGTAAATACGCCAGCGGGTGCGGATCTAATTGGTAAAAGTCGTATTCCTTACGGAAGAGCTCAACAGTGATGGGCTTCGGTGCTTCTTTCCTATGATGCACGCGAAGTGGCTCGTCAGTTTCCGCCATTGGATCAAGCGGCTGGCGAATACGGGACCGCCAAGCGCGTCGAACTAAGTTCTTCGCGTTGCTCGACAGCAGCAGTAGACGAATAACGTTCGAATCTACATAAACTGAAGCTCCCTTAAGCATGCCCTCTGCCACGTAGGCATTTGCGAATGCAAAATTCGCCGAAAAGTGGTCATCGCCCTTTGCTGTCACAAAGGGATAACGAACCCCTGTTGCGACCACGCATTTGCAACCAGGCATACCGCGTGACTCTTCTTGACGATTCACGAATTTTGCTAACCGCGCGATAAGTCCGACAAACAGCACGAGGTCAGCGACGGACTGTGCCAAGCGCGCGTTGAAGCGCTCAGAAAATTCGTCTTCCGAAGGTAGTTCAAGGAGGTCCCCATACTTTTCATTTAGTTCATTAGCGGACCAACCATTCTTAATCGTTTCGCCGACACTTGGCATTAGCTCATCGGGCAAATCGAGCGAGAGCACGATCGAATCATTGAGTCGGGTGTACTCCAATGATGGATAGAGATGGGGCAACAACAGTCTTTCTGTCGTTATGCGTAAAACTGCATCTTCGAGAAGCTGAAGCCGTTCAATGACGGTAGCACCGACGCTTGTACGTAGATCGGCTGACGCAGCCTCGAAATAGTTCGAAAAACCTCGAAGGTCGAGAAATGCGGCAACTGTATATTTCATGTTTGACTTCAACGCATGCTCTCCAATGCTGTCACGGATCAGCGCACTACATGCAACCAACGCCGATGATCATGCTAAATAACAATTATTCACCAGACCCACCGGTCAATGCTAATAAAAATAGTGTGGAATGCATTTTCGATAGCCAATTGATTCATTGAACGCCACCAAATTTATTGTCCTGCATATGCATAATATTACGTGTGAGCGCAAATGTCTCCTTACGGCACAAAGTGTTCTCCGAGTTGAAGCACAACTGAGCTGATATTCATATTTGCCGGAATTTTGCATGAGCCGTCAGTTTAAGTTTAGTACCTGACCGTCACTTTCAATTGATTGTTGCACAACCAATTTGTTGTAACGGATGTGCCCGATGAATTAGCTACCAAGTGCACATCAGATAATAGAAACAATTCCATGGCACTGAGGGTAGTTGGTGCAACCCCAGAATGTGTTGCCCGCGTTGGGACCTTTCTTTGCTGTTCGCTTGACCATGACGCTACCGCACTTTGGGCAATCAGGAGTTGCAGACGGGACAGGTGAGCTTTGATACGTACGCTGCCCCGTACTTGCAACAGCGTGCGATTGCCGTTGAACTTGCCTAATCATCGCTGTCAACTCAGAGCCGTCGACCAGATAAATACTTTTTCCATTTGCAAAGAACTTGGCCTCCTGAGTGAAAACGCCCGAGGTCACTACAAAGCCGCCAACTGCGCCCTCCGAAGCCATCACTCCATATAACTCACGTATGGTAGTCACGCCGACCTTGAACGCTTTCCACTGTTTGCATTGAACAAAATATTTATCGCCATCTTTTCTGAGCACAAGATCAATGCCACCATCGGCCCCTCCACCACCGGTTTCGTTTACCGCATATCCCTTGCGCCGGTATGCCTCGCCCACAAGCATCTCAAATTCTTGCCAAGACATTTCATTCAACGCTCCGGCAGAATTGCTTTGCTCTACATCCGAAAACAGTTGCGCTCGTTTCCACCGTCCAAGAGCGGAAAACAGCGCTCCTAGTAAACAGATTAATGGCACGAAGTACTGCCCGGCAGTGGCAAATCCCTTGTACATAGTTTGAGTAAGTGCGGTGCCAACTTGCCCTGGCTGACTAGACACGACTAATGGAGCCTCAGCAATGTGATGGAGCCAGAAATATGTAATAACCGCCAATATAAGACCAACCCACCAAGGGAATAATGCGATGAGTTCGATAAAATCATCAAGCGGGCTTTGTTTTCTTTTGTTAGCCATGAAGACTCCTCCAGTGGATGATCGTCAAGAAGCAATTGTTAGTTCCGTTTGCCGGGATCCAGATGATAGTGGAATTTCGATATGTCGACCGATCAAGTTTAGAACCATATCGTCCTTATCGTCCTTATCGTCCTTATCGGCCATTGCGGCCGTTTCAATGGTCTGAAACTTTGTCTGCTGTTGTTCGCATTGCGGAAGCTCTAATCTCTTCGGGCGCACGCAAGCGGAAAGAGCTGGGCACTGGGAGGTGCAAAGTGTGCTGTCGTGAAGGTGCTCCAACTACAACACTTATTAATTAAGGAGAAGATCGTTATCTGCGGCCAATTCGAGTATCTCGCCGCCAATGAAGCCAACGAACTTATCGATTGGTGCCGGTAATTCAAATGACCGATCAGCAGCGAGCTTGATATTGTTTGTGGCGACAATAACGTTGTGCTTCCAAGAGCCATGATTGTTGCTATGCATTCCTGCGAGCGCTAGTAATGCATTTGGATTTTTTGCTTCAATGAAAGCTGCTTTGGGAACAGATAATCTTTCCGAGCCAAGGCCAACATATAAGCCTTCTAAACATGTTTCTATGGCTTTTTGCCTCCGTCCATCTCGCCGCTTTATGATTCCGCTCTCAAATGCCATTAGTACAAATAGATCCGTGTAAAAATAGCGAACATCCAGATGGTCACTTGCATCTTTGAATTCCATGAGAATTACTCCTCCCTCATTTCCTTCGCCAACAGCAGAGGACTCAAAGCCTAGCTTCTCAATGAGATAAATCGATGGTCTCAATATTCTTTTGTGAATGTCCCATGAGTTTGTTGCGGCTCCAGAGCATACGGACTTAACCTGAGTTTTCTTCAAACAATCTTTATCATCAAAGATTACGTCGAACCCATCGTGATCAACATCATCAAAATATGTGTTTAGATAGTATCCACTGCGGGTAGCGGCTAATTTGACATCAAAGAACATGCGATGCATCAAGATTGCTTCTCTTGCATGCATATTTTCAGGCTCATTAAGAAATTGTTCTAGTTGATTGCTCATGGTAACCCCTTCATCCAATACCAGTGGCCTGGCCTGCAAGCCAGACTTTATTAAGATATGTAGTCTATCAGATGCACGCTGCGCGAAAAGCCGCGCAGGCGCTTCAACTCCTCATTGATGACTGCTCTATTCATGCTAAGCAGTCAGATTTCTAGCTCCGCTGATTCGGCAGCTATGGCCACGTGTGAGGTTTGCTACAGAACATTCTTGTAGGATTGTTCAATGATACCCAGCACGTAATCCAGCTCATCCACGGAACCGAGATAGATACGGCGATCCATGGTCCAGTTATAACCCTCTGGAATTTTTTCGACCTTGCCATTGGGGTCGTCGTAATCGATAGGCCTCAGATGAATTTTGATCTGATTCTTCCCGATGTGGACTTCGGCAAAGTTTCCCGAGGCCCGAAAAGCCACGTATAACTGCGTGGCTTTCTCTTCGATATTCTCATCGAGTGCGAGCACTCGTTCTCGCAACGCATCAAACAGCTGCTGAATCGCTTCCGTTCCCTTGGCGCGGAGAATTCCCACGGAAGACTTCGGTGACTCAGATACGTCGCTTGCCGACTTTGCCAGTTCAAGCTTCTCGACCTGATCGCCCACGTTGACCCGCTCCAGCCCGAACACATCTCCTTCGTAGTATCGGTACTTGAACAACTCGATACGTAGCGGCACGACTTCCACCGTATCGATGTCGAACTTGCTGTAGCTTTCCGCAATGCAGATTACCCTCGGGTTGTTCCAGTCCAACTTGATTTTGTCTGCGGTCTCCCTGCCCAGCTTGTCCTGCACCAGCTTCTCAAAGAAGGCAGGCTTCTGGGTCTTCAGCCATTTGAGGTAGGAGAGCGCTTGGTTGATAACGTTGTCGTTCCTGTTTCGCTTATATTCGATGATGACCGGCGCACCGTTGGCATCGATGGCGACTGAATCGATTCTGCCGCCTGCGGTAGTGACGTATTCCGAGGCTAGAAAGCGCAGCTCCAGCGCCTCCATCAAGTTGCCCTCTAGCAATGCCTGGAGGTTCTTCTCTTTGTTCAGCGTAATGATATTCAGTTTCTTCAGCTTTCCGTTCTGCACCTTGAAGATAGGCATTCATTTCTCCCTGTTCATACTGGTTAGCCGTGGCCACGGGCAATTTCATTCATGGGCAAGGAACTGTAGTGAATCGCCCACGAAACAGTTGACACTTTACAACTTAATTGACTGGAATGTGCATCAATGCGGTCGTTTGAAAGTGTGTCACCATGTGTCAGCTCTGGCAGACGACCGGGCTTCGGCCACACTACGGCGATGCACCTGTTGCAGGCTGGTGTCGATATCAGCGTCATCGCGCTCTGGCTCGGTCACGAGAGTCCGGCAACTATTCATCATTACGTTGAGGCTGATCTGACAATGAAGGAACGCGCCTTGTCCAAGCTTCACGAGCCAGACGTTAAGATACAACGCTACCGTGCGCCTGACACATTGATCAACTTTCTAAAATTGCTTTGATTATGTGAAGTGCAAAAATCGCGTCAACCTCAGTCCATCAGCGGTTGGCGCGTATCATCAGAATCAAATCCACATAATCGAGCGGTCTACATAATCGGCCTAAGCAGACCATTGTGCTTTTATGAAAATGGTATCGGCTCAGCCTGCTTCATTGTCTGCTTCCGAAAATTTCGAGGGGGGCTAAGTACCCATTCTTGCCACTTAAATTAGATATAGTACCTGAATGGCAATGGCGGTAAATCTGCCGGTATTGGCCCTGCGGTCAATATCTCGCCAATCGCATCAGCAAAGCGAAGAGTTACCGGAACACCATCTCCATAGATACAGGCGTTATAGTTTAACTTTGTCAGCGCCAACACGTCCGCCGCGACAGTGCGAATGTCTGCCAGACCTTGCGCGATATCGATAGCCAAGGGATTTGGCACCTCACGCCCCGGATAAGTTTGCAGTCTTGGTATGAAGCCGCGTGTCCATAAATATGCACGACGCTCATGTGCGACCCATAACATTCCTCGAGGAACATTCATCGTACCAAGCCTGAATAATTTCAGGTTTTGAGCTTCACGTATACGAATACAACTGACCATTGTGTCTGCGGGTACCGCCTCGGAGAATCCTTCCCACTCTTCCTTAGAAAAGTGAATTTTCCCATGTATAAATAACTCCGATGGAGCTAGGCCATCATGAGTTCTACGATAAGCATCCACTACCAGCGTCATTAGCTCCCTGGCTTTTTCTCTATTAAGGTGAAAGCTCTTGTTCGCCGCTGAATACCATGGCCCAACTGCTCCCTTGAACACGACGCCATCACCGGAATCCAGAAACATCTGTGCTCCACAGCAAGCATTACCGTCTTCTCGTGCAAAGGCATCACGCTTGAATACGATGCCCACATAACAGACTCCCGGCCTAGGTGAGCCAAGCCTCCAGGGCTGCCCACACATTTTAAAGAATGCTGTTGTCGTCAAATTCCAGGCCAATGTTGCGGCGTCTTGTAATGGTCGTTGAAGTTGGCCATTGGCTTTCTCAAACTCTTTCGGTGTCAGGGTCGTTTCTCGAACAACTTGTATAGGAGCTTTTTGCTTCAATAGCCGCGCTTTTAACTGATTGTGAAAGTTGAGTTCATAAAGATATATTTCTGCCGCCTTGTTGTCGGCCTCAAAAAGCGAAGGACTTTTCAGCATCCTTGTCGCAGTCTTTTTGTCCATAAATAAATCAGCTTTTTGCCGATCAGCCTTTAACACAGTTGATTTAGGTCGTCCAAGCGCATAGACAAATTCCGGAACAATCACCATCCACAAGTCAATTGCCACTTCGCTTTCAGACTGTAAATATTTTTCAATTTCGCTTGCATATAGGCTGACTGCTTGGTAAATCGCCTGATGGCGGTCTTCAATATGCATAACTCGGCGCAATTCACCTAAATCGATTTGCAAATTTGCGATTGGTGTTGAAGGATAGGAAATTCAACCACCCAAGTCAATATATTTTCGGCCCCGCTGCCCTGAGCCCCCCCATTCTTGTCTTCGAATCCCGGAAAATATCTTCACTTTGCTTTTCGCCACCCCGCAAT
>Ga0182030_10028195_pt1 | contig 10049 bp, 9 predicted proteins | sample 812S3MmetaG_FD_121299 | JGI IMG/M metagenome (GOLD analysis project Ga0182030, IMG submission 121299) | Permafrost microbial communities from Stordalen Mire, Sweden - 812S3M metaG (Illumina Assembly) | ecosystem: Environmental > Terrestrial > Soil > Wetlands > Permafrost | place: Sweden... | reverse complement strand
CGCAGCCTGCATCGCCGGTCTCGATCCGATCAAAATGGCGAAGCTCCCCGATACCGACGGGATGCGCAATGAGTTCATCGTCGCGCGCAGTCATCGCAATTCCTACGATCATGGCGTGCGCGCAGCCGGTGCGCGCCTCGTCGAGGTGGGACTCCCCGATCGATTGACGGCGTGCGGTGTGCGCGACACCGAAGCGTGGGAGATCGCCGGCGCGATCAGCGAGCGCACCGCGGGAATCCTGTATCTCGCGCGCGCCGATTCGCGTCCCGCACTCGAGGAGGTGGTCCGCGTTGCCCACGCGGCCCGCCTTCCGGTGTTGGTTGACGCGGCCGCGGAACTGCCGCCAGCGCATAACTTGCGGCGCTTCATCGAGGCCGGCGCCGACCTCGTGGTGTTCAGCGGGGGCAAGAGCATAGGCGGCCCTTCGGCGTCCGGCATCCTCTGCGGCCGGCGTCCGCTCGTGGCCTCCGCACTTCTGCAGCAGCTCGATCTCGATTACCTCTATGAGGATTGGAATCCGCCCGCGGAACTGATCAATAAGGGTGATTTTCCCGGCGTGCCGCGCCATGGCATCGCCCGCTCGTGCAAAGTGGGCAAGGAGCAGGTGGTTGGGCTCGTCGCCGCGCTGCTGCGATTCGCGCAGGAGAATGATGAGGCGCGCAATCGCCGCCTCTCGGCAGTCACGGAGGGGCTGTGCGCCGCTTTGCGGCGGCTGCCCGGGCTCGCGGTGCGGGCGATCGCGGACGCGGCGCACGCGGACCTGCCGCTGGTGGCGGTCGACATCGGCACGGGCGCTGCCCGCGTGGCGGCACGGCTTCGTGCCGCCGCGCCGTCGATTCACGTCGACTCGACCCAGGCGGATGGCGGCACGCTTGTGCTTGTACCGACGTGCCTCAAGACCGAGGACGTGGAGGCGATCGCGGCGGGGTTTGCGAAGGCGCTCGGATCCCCCACATAAAGTAGTGCTTTACCTCTCTGGCGCGAATCCCCGCCTCGGTTGTCAGGATTCTCTGACTACGGACGAGTGACTTATCCACGTTCGCGGGGGACTGCGCCTCGGTAGGATTGATCCCGCGCTGAGCCTGCACTTGCCTCTGGCGCGAGAAGTTCGTCGAAGATTTCCCGAACGCAATGCGCTCCCAGCTTCAGCGTGTGTTTAATCTCATGACACCGGCCAAGGCACATCCGCTCCGCTCACGCGACGGCCCGATCACGCGATGGGAACGCTGGGCTGGCCATTTTGGGTACACGGCCGAGGGCGTGTTCTACCTTCCGGTCGGCTTCTTCGCGTTGCTCGCTGCCCTGGGACCCCAGCAGCCGAACGGATCGAAGGGCGCGCTGGCCAAGCTTGCCGGGACGCTGCCGGGCAACGTGCTGCTCGCCGTGCTCGCGGTCGGCTTGGCCGCCTTCGTGTTGTGGCAACTGGTCGTGGCGTTCGCAGACCCGGAACATCGCGCAGAGCGCCGCAGCCCCCAGCGCCGCATGCTGCGACTGGGGCATCTCCTCAACGGGGTGTTTCACTGCGTGTTTGTGGGCGAGGCGGTCTGGAGCATCCTCGGCCTCAGCCGAGCGGACGATGAAAAGCAAAGCTCGGTCAGATGGACTGCGCGAGCGTTCGCACTGCCGGTGGGACGCTATCTGGTTGCGCTCGTCGGGCTCGGCATCGTCATCTTCGGCCTGTGGCAATTCTATCGTGCCGTGACCCACGACAAGGACAAACGAGTCGATCTTAGCCGCACGCGCTTTCGAGTCATTATCAATGCGCTCGGAGCGTATGGACTCCTCGCGCGCGGTACGCTGTTCGGCCTCGTCGGCGGCTACCTGATCAACGCAGCCTGGCGCCACGACCCCCGCTATTCGCGCGGTATCGCCGGCGCGCTCGGTGGACTGAAGCAGCAATCTTATGGGGAGTGGCTGCTCGGGGTCATGGCGGTCGGGCTGCTCTGCTACGGCTTTTATCAAATCGCCAAGGAACCGTATCGAGAGTTGCGGAGGAGCTGAATCGCGGGGGGGGGGGGCTCGCCGGCGGGTGACGGTCGACATCTGCCCAACTCCTCAGGCGGGTCGAAGTCGCTCCGCGATTTCGGCGGCGCTCGCACCGTCGACGTCCAACACCTTCCTGCGGCTCGTGGATCCCGATGCGAGCCGGACGAAGCGCTTCGCGATGCCCAGCCGTTTCGCCACGAATTCGATCAGCGCGAGATTGGCCGCATTTTCCAAAGCCGGCGCCGCAATGCGTATCTTGATCAGTCCGTCGTGGAGCCCGGCGAGTTCCGTTTTCGAGGCGCCCGGCTGAACGTAGACTTCGATGCGGACGGTGGGCATGCCCGTGCGATTCTGCACGACGGCGCCCCGCCTTGGATACACCGGCGAGCCGATTCCATGCAGGGGCTCTGCTAAAATTCCCACCATGCGCCGTACCTCGAATTTACCCGCCGATCGGCCGAGGCCGCATTGAGCGCGGCAGCGCGCTGCCGGCATGCGTAGGGGCGTAATTCTAGCCGCCTCATCGTATGCGGCCTGGGGGCTATTTCCGGCCTATTTTCTGTTGCTGAGGTCGGTGTCACCCGTGGAGGTGCTCGCGCACCGGATGATCTGGTCGCTGCTGTTCCTCTGCCTGGTGCTGACGTTTCGCCGGCACTGGTCATGGCTTGCGCCGCTGGTCCGGCAACCGAGGCTGGTCTTGGGTTTTTCGGTCAGCGCGGCTTTGCTGTCGGGTAATTGGTTTCTCTACATTTGGGCGGTCAACAGCGGGCATGTGATCGATGCAAGCCTGGGCTACTTCATCAATCCGCTGGTGAACATCGTGCTCGGCTTCTTGCTCCTGCACGAGCGGCTGCGCCCCGCGCAATGGTTGGCGGTCGTCATCGCAGCGCTGGGAGTTTCATGGTTGACCTGGCAAGGGCACCGCTTCCCGTGGATCGCCATCGTTCTGGCGCTGACTTTCGGGTTCTATGGCTTGATGCGCAAGCTCGCCGCGCTGGGCGCGCTCGAAGGGCTGGCGCTCGAAACACTGCTTTTATTTCCGCTGGCCGCAGCGTACTTGGTCTGGACAGTCATCGAGGGACACAATGCATTCATTCACGCTCCGCCGGTGCTTCGAATTCTGATGATTGCGGCCGGCCCGATCACTGCGATACCGCTGTTGTTGTTCGCTGCGGGGGCCCGTCGCATCAGGCTTTCGACGCTCGGACTGTTGCAGTTCATTGCTCCGACACTGCAACTGCTGCTGGGCATCTGGATGTTCCATGAGCCATTCAACGGCGCGCGCATGTGGGGTTTCGTGATCATTTGGGCGGCGTTGGCCTTCTATTCCGTGGAGGCATTGCTGCGCAATTGGTGGACCGAGCCGCACTCCGCGGCCACACGGCCTGCGGTCGCAACGGAGCGGCCGTGAGGTCGAAGGCGTAAATCCCCGTTAAAGGGCCCGCGAAAACTCCGGACGCAGCGGGCTTTGCAATCAAGGATGCTCTGCGGATCGAGTCACATCGCCCGCATCATTTCAAAGCTTGGAGCCGGCGCGAATCTTCGAGCGCCGCCCGATCGGTCCGTTGCGAGACGAATTGGAAGGCGGCTTCGACCGCCGTGCGCACGGCGAGGTCGTTGCGTGCCCGCTCAGCGGGGGTCTCGAAGAAATGCAGATCTACATTATGTTTGATGTAGCGCGGCTTCAGCGAATTCAGCGCAACGCACGCCACGTCGGATAAAAGGCCGGGGCGCGAGGCGAGCGCTGGATAGCGCGCGGCGCTGGCTGTGATCAGATCGCAAACTGCGATCTCCTGATAATTTCGAATCGTCTCTAGATCCATGGGGCGTGGGCAACCGTGTGACGGGCAGATGGGCAGGACATCGGCACCCGAATCACTTACTTGACCTGATGCGGCAGAGCGCCGTGACTAGGGGAAACCCTTCAATGCAATGCCGGGCTCACACGATTCCGCGGGGCAGGCAGCGGGGTTGCCGCAAGCTGGGATGTAGTTCCCTTCAGCGGTCCTCCGCGATTGACGCTAATAGGCCCGAGCGCAAAACGGAGTCAATACAGTTGAAGGAATTGTCATGAAAGCGGACCCACCCAGCGGCGGGATTTTTGCTGCACCACGCCAAGTCCTGACGTTCTCGGTGGGCCCCGAGCAGTATGGCGTCGACATTCTTCGCGTCCAGGAGATCCGCGGTTGGTCGCCTGTGACCAAGATCCCGAAGCTGCCTCCGCAAGTGCTCGGTGTGCTGAATCTGCGCGGGTCCATCGTCCCGATCCTGGATCTTCGGGTCAAATTCAATCTCGCGAGTGCGGAATTCACGCCGCTCACAGTGATCATCGTGCTGTCGGTCGACTCGCCCGACGGGCCACGGGAGTTCGGTCTGGTAGTCGATGCGGTCAAGGATGTCGTCGACATCGAGCCTGACCACCTCAAGCAGACACCGAACCTGGGCGGCCGATCTCCGCCGTTCATCCAGGGGCTCGCTGCGCTCGGCGAGCGCATGTTGATCCTGCTCAACGTCGACGAATTGATCAATCGGGACATGGAGCAAGTGCCTCTCGACGATATAGCGAACGTCGCCTAGCGGGCCGGCCGCTCCCCTCTCACCCTCACTCATTCAAGGAACAGGTACATGGCCACGAGCAAAAATAAACCCAAGAAGCGCAGCGGCGCTTCGCGCAAGGCTTCGCAGGCCGAGCTTCTCGGTCAAATCGCGGCGCTCAACCGCTCGCAGGCGGTCATCGAGCTCGATCTCGAGGGGATCATCCTGGATGCGAACGAGAATTACCTGAAGATGCTGGGCTACTCGCTCGAGGAAGTGCGCGGCAAGCATCATCGGATGTTCGTCGAACCGAGCTGGCGCGAAAGCCCCGAGTACCGGGCTTTCTGGGAAAAGCTCGCGCACGGCGAATTCCAAGCCGGCCGCCAGAAGCGGGTGGCGAAGGACGGACACGTGGTGTGGATGCGCGCGAGCTACAACCCCATCCTGGACGCCAAGAACAAGCCCATCAAAGTGATCGCGTTCGCGGCGGACATCACCGAGACCATCCGCAAGGCCTATGATTATGAAGGCCAGCTCCGCGCGGTGCACAAGGCACAGGCCGTGATCGAATTCGGTCTCGATGGCACCATCCTGACCGCCAATGAGAACTTCCTCAAAGCAGTCGGCTACTCGCTGGAGGAAATCAAGGGCAAGCACCACAGCATGTTCGTCGATCCGGTTTACCGCGAGACCGGCGAATATCGAAGTTTCTGGGAGAAGCTCGGGCGGGGCGAGTACGACGCGGGTGAGTACAAGCGCATCGGCAAGGGCGGCCGTGAGCTTTGGCTCCAGGCGACTTACAACCCGATCATGGACATGGACGACAAGCCGTTCAAGGTGGTCAAGTACGCGACCGACGTGACCGGTCAGAAGCACCAGAACGAGATGAACGCAGCGTTCAAGGGCGCGCTCGACAACCTGGGCTCCAGCGTGATGGTCGCGGACAACAATCTCAACGTCATCTATTTGAACCAGTCGATGCAGACCATGATGGCCAATGCGCAGGCCGACTTGCGCAAGGATCTGCCGAACTTCGATTCCAGCCGCCTGCTGGGGGCAAACATCGACGTGTTCCACAAGAATCCCTCACATCAGCGCGCGATGCTGTCGAACCTCACGAAGACTTTCGCGTCTCAGTTCGTGATCGGCGGAAGAACCCTGCGAATTTCCGCCAATCCGATGATGGACGCGAACGGCAAGCGGCTGGGCACCGTGGTCGAATGGGGCGATCGGACGGTGGAGCTCCTGGTCGAGGCCGAGATCAAGTCGCTGGTGCAAAGCGCGGGCGCGGGGGACCTCACCCATCGCATGGCGCTCGACGGCAAGAGCGGCGTGTTTGCCGAAATCGGCAAGGGCATCAATCAGCTCACCGACAACATGAGCGAGGTGATCAGCCGCGTCCAGGCCGCCGCCATCGAGGTGTCGCGCGGCGCAGAGGAGATTTCCCAGGGCAATACGGACCTGAGCCAGCGCACCGAGGAGCAGGCCTCGAGTCTCGAGGAGACTGCCTCATCGATGGAGGAAATGACCTCGACAGTGAAGCAGAATGCGGACAACGCCAGCAAGGCCAGTCAGCTGGCGACCGCGGCGCGCGATCAGGCCGACAAGGGCGGCAGCGTCGTTTCGCAGGCGATCCGCGCCATGACCGAAATCAATGATGCCTCGAAGAAGATCGTCGACATCATCGGTGTCATCGATGAAATCGCCTTCCAGACCAACCTGCTGGCGCTCAACGCGGCAGTCGAGGCGGCGCGCGCCGGCGAGCAGGGCCGGGGTTTCGCCGTGGTGGCGAGCGAAGTGCGTAATCTGGCCGGCCGCAGCGCGACCGCTGCCAAGGAAATCAAGGGCCTCATCCAGGACAGCGTCAAGAAGGTGGAGGAAGGCTCATCGCTGGTCACCCAGTCGGGACAGACCCTCGATCAAATCGTCACGTCCGTGAAGAAAGTCAGCGACATCATCGGTGAGATTGCCGCCGCCAGTCAGGAACAATCTGCCGGCATCGAGCAGGTCAACAAGGCTGTGATGCAGCTCGACGAGACGACGCAGCAGAATGCAGCGCTCGTGGAGCAGGCCTCAGCAGCGAGCCAAGGCATGGCCGCTCAAGCGAAGGCGCTCAACGAAATGATGGACCGTTACCAGGTGACCGAGGAAGCGAGAGGCGCTGCGTCGACGGCCATGGCCGCGGTCGCGGTGGGCCGCACCGCAAGTGCGGCAAGGCACGATGCGCGGCCCGCGGCCGCTGCTGCGGGCGGCGCCGAGCGACGCGGCGGGTCACGGCCTTGGAAGGCCGGCGAGAGACCATCGCCCGCTCCGGTGAAGGCGCGCGCGGCCGTTGCGAACGGCAACGACAGCGAATGGAAGGAATTCTGAGGCGCGGATCGACAGGACGAGACAGTGCACCCGTGGGACATCTATCGAATTTTTCGAATCGCACGGCCACCGTACCGAAATCGGTCGCGGTGCCTGGCTTCGAGCACGTCCATCGCTATTGGGATGCCCATGTCGGTCATTGGTCCGCGAAAATCCTGCCGGGCGAATATTACGTGACGCGCTGCGATGAGGTGGTGAGCACGGTGCTTGGCTCGTGTATCGCCGCGTGTGTGCGAGACACGGAGAGCGGTGTCGGCGGCATGAATCATTTCATGCTGCCGGAGGATCTGTCAGTCGGCAAGGATGCCTGGAGCATGGGCGATGGCAGTCCGTCGACGCGTTACGGCGCATATGCCATGGAGAGCCTGATCAACGAGACCCTCAAGCTCGGCGCCCGGCGCGAGCGTTTGGAGATGAAACTCTTCGGCGGAGGAAGGATTCTTCCGTCCATGACCGACATCGGCGCCCGCAACATCGCCTTTGCCGACTCCTTCGCCGCGATCGAGAAGCTCAAGGTGGTGGCGCGCGACGTCGGAGGCACGACGCCGCGCCACGTGATCTATTTTCCGGCAACCGGCCGCGTGCTGCTCAAGCACCTGAAACCGCTCGCGGCGAAGGCCGTGGCCGAGGTCGACGGTCGCTACCGCTCGCGGCTCGCCTCGCAGCCCCCCGAGGCCGATGTCGAGCTGTTCGACTGAAGGAATGGAGCATGAAATCCAGAGGGCGCATTGGTGTATTGATCGTCGATGATTCGGCGCTGGTGCGCCGGCTACTCACCGAACTGCTGTCGAGTGAGCCCTCGATCGAAGTACTCGGGACCGCCGGCGATGCCTATGCGGCGCGCGACAAGATCAAGGCATTGAATCCCGATGTACTGACTTTGGACGTCGAGATGCCGAAAATGGACGGCGTCAATTTCCTGCGCAACCTGATGCGGCTGCGGCCCATGCCGGTCATCATGGTCTCGAGCCTCACCGAGGATGGAGCAGCCATCACGCTCGATGCACTGGCAGCCGGGGCGGTGGACTATCTGCCCAAACCAAAAATCGACGTTGCCGCCACCATCGGCGATTACCGTGATTTATTGATCGCCAAGATCAAGTCGGCGGCGACCGCGCGGCCGCGTCCGTTGGTCGTGCCGCTCGAGGTTCCGAAGAAGCATAGCGTCGAGGCCGTGCTTCCGAAGCGCGCGCCCAGGCATTTTCGAACCACCGATCGCATCGTCGCGATCGGCGCATCCACCGGCGGCACCGAAGCCATCAAGAAGGTCTTGATGGGGCTCGAGCCGGATAGTCCGGGAGTCATGATTGCGCAGCATATTCCCAAGGCCTTCAGCACGCCGTTTGCAAAACGAATGAACGATTGCTGCCGCGTGACCGTGTTCGAAGCCGAGCACGGCCAGCAGGTGCTGCCGGGGCACGTATACATCGCTCCGGGCGACCGGCACCTGATGCTGGTGCGCGACGGAGCCCGCTATATTTGCAGCCTGGACGACGGTACTCCCGTCAACCGCCACAAGCCATCCGTCGACGTGCTGTTCCGCTCGGTCGCCCAGCAGGCCGGAAGCAACGCCATCGGGGTGATCCTTACCGGCATGGGGCAGGACGGGGCGATCGGCCTGAAGGAGATGCGCGAGGCGGGCGCCTACACATTCGCGCAGGACGAAGCGAGCAGCGTCGTCTGGGGCATGCCGGGCCAGGCGGTTGCCATGGACGCGGCCGTCGAAGTCCTGCCGCTCGACGAGATCAGCGCGGCCGTGCAGCGGCGGGCCGATGAATCGGTTCAGTCCGTCGCCCTGGCACGATAGAAACTTGACCCGAGGATTCTCATGACAGCCACCATCCTTACAGTCGACGATTCGGCTTCCATGCGCCAGATGGTGAGCTTCACGCTGAAACGCGCGGGCTACACTGTCGTCGAAGCGGCGGACGGCGTCGAGGCGCTCAACTACGCGCGCACCAGCACGGTCGATCTCGTGCTCACCGACGTGAACATGCCGAACATGGACGGAATCAGCCTGGTGCGCGAACTGCGCCAGCTCCAAACCTACAAATTCGTGCCGATGCTGATGCTGACCACGGAATCGGGCCAGGACAAGAAATTGTTGGGCAAGGCGGCCGGCGCCACGGGATGGCTGGTGAAGCCCTTCAATCCGGAAAAGCTCCTTGCCACCATCGAGAAGGTCCTTTGACCGATGACGATCGATCTCGAAATGGCCGAAATCATCAACGTTTTCTTTCAGGAGAGCGATGAGGGTCTCGATGCGATGGAGGCGGGACTGCTGTCGCTCGAGGACGGCTCCGATTCCGAAACCATCAATACCATCTTCCGTGCGGCGCATTCGATCAAGGGAGGCGCGGGCACCTTTGGCTTCGGGGAGATCTCCAAGTTCACGCACGCCGTGGAGACCCTGCTCGATCAGATGCGCAATGGGACGCGCGGGATAAGCTCGGACGCTGTTCAGGTACTGCTTCAAGCAGTCGATGCGATGCGCGAGATGGTCGCGCTCGCGCGGGACGGAACACCGGGGCGACCGGCAACCGCGGACGCGGTGGGGAAACGGCTCACCGCGATTCTCGAGGAGCCGGCCAATCCCGCGAGTTCCGGGGCTCAGGCCGGCGCGCAGGCGACCTTTCCTGCGGAGACGCCCGTTCCTGTGGCGGCACCGGATTCAGCCGACCCTGCGCTTGGGATGGCGCCGAAGCCGCCCGCAGAGTCTCCCGCGGATTCCGCGACGCCGGGGCCCGCCGTCCCGAACCTGGTGGTCGCCGCGACGCCGGAGCCGCCGACCGCTGCCGGCGAGACACACTGGCGTATTCACTTCAAGCCGCACGTGAGTCTGTTCGAGACCTGTAACGATCCGCTGCGCATTTTCACCCAGCTCGAATCGCTTGGCCGCCTGAAGGCGCAGGCCTTCACTCAAGCGGTGCCCACGCTGTCCGAGATCGATCCCACGCAATGTCATATGTCCTGGGCGCTCGATCTGCACGGTGCGGTAACCCGGGAAGAGCTCGCGGAGGTATTCGACTGGGTGGATTCGAACTCGTCTATTACCTACGAGCTGTTGGACGATTCCGCGCCGACAACGGACGCGACCCCCTGTGCGGTGGAGTCGCCGGCTGCACCGCCGGTCGATGCGCAGGTCGATGCGCCGATCG
>Ga0182030_10028194_pt1 | contig 10049 bp, 14 predicted proteins | sample 812S3MmetaG_FD_121299 | JGI IMG/M metagenome (GOLD analysis project Ga0182030, IMG submission 121299) | Permafrost microbial communities from Stordalen Mire, Sweden - 812S3M metaG (Illumina Assembly) | ecosystem: Environmental > Terrestrial > Soil > Wetlands > Permafrost | place: Sweden... | reverse complement strand
CTCGTACTTCTCGTCTGGATGTTTGGGGCATACTGCTATTGTACGCATAGTCTTATCTATGTGCAAGATTTCATTGCATTTAGTACACCTTATACCCCAGATGTCGAATCTATCCGACCAGTCTTCGTGATTGTTATTGTGTCGCAACTCGTCTTGAACTAAAGCTTTAGTATCGGTTCGTTCGTTAACCGCTTTAAAACTCTTGCTCCACCAGTGATAGACCCACGATTTTGTCGTAGCAACACATCGATACCCATACATACTCGCTAGGCAAGACCACCAATAATCTTCACCTGCGCCAGGGTACAGCTGCTCTGGCAACATACCGACTTCTAAAAATCTCCTAGTATCACAGACGCAAGCGTACATAGTAACACCATCGAATACAGACCCAGGCTGAATAGTTAAATGTTCGTTAATATAGTGTTTTTCATTTACCAAAAAGTCCCAGTCCTCTTTGGTATATTTTTCTTTATACGGCAGTATTTCGAAATCATCACCACTAGCTCGTCCTACCGACCAGTCAGCTAGACGGACAGAGGCAGCACAAACAATAACAGGTAATCGGCTAGGAGTAGCTTTTTCTACCTGTTTAAATGCGTCCATAATACCTTGCCACCACTCAGGGTAGATTAGTTCACAGTCGTCGTTGAGCATCGTGAAGTAAGGAGTTGAGACTAAACTAATGCCCAGGTTAGTAGCTTGAGCAAAGCCAAGATTTCCAGTGTAGTGATAATCACTTTTAGGAGTTCTAATAACCATCAAGTTTCGATACTGGTTTCGGAGTTTAGTAGAATCGATGCCTTCAATTGTTTGGTCTATAATAAAGACATAGAAAGTGCCAGGCTCAGTATTGGCATAGATAGTCTCAACACAACGCTCGATCAAGTCGTCCCTAATTATTGGGATAACGAAAGTATTGAACTTTGGTCGCTCAAATTTCACTTTGAATCCGGCGTCCGATAGATAGCTGGAGCTGACATATACTTATTGAACTCAGCGTCAGTAATCTCTTTAACGTCAATTAACTCAAAACCAAGTTCTTTCAGGGCTTCTGGTGTAGACACCCATTGTCGAGTGTTCTTAGTCTTATCTAGTAAGTAAACTTTATCTAACGTCGTCGGGGTGCGAACTACCATCGTGTCTTCGGGTGGTGCTACTACTGGTGGGCCAGAGGCAGTATTAGTAGTTGAACTAACAGGCTTCTCCTGCTTGTCCATCCAGTCGTCTACAAATTTATGAAGTTTATCTCTTAATTCCATTGGAACCTCCTAGTTATTAATTACTTCGTTAATTGAACTCATCATGGATTCTAAATCAAGGTTGTGGTCTACAAGATATTGTCGGTAGTTCTGCGAGTGGTAGTCTTGCTGGGTAATAATCTCTATAGCTTCATCTATACCGTCCCAGGTCAGCCCAGGCCAAGTCGCTTCGGCTCCGTAGTAATGGTGAAATACTGGTCTAATTCCTTTTGCCATTGCCTCGGCCACCGCATAAGAATACGCCTCTTTTGCTGAACAGTGTAGTACATAATTCTTGTCTTCCCACCACTCATCTAAGTTTTCAACACGTTCGCTACTGTATCTAATCGGTAACTCGTTTCGTTTTATAAAGTCGTCGAAGTAAGCTTTGCCCCAGTGGTACATCTGTTGCGGGCCAACCCACTCGATGTTATACCTATGGTCTATTTCCTTTAGTTTTAAAGCTATTTGTAGAACTAAATCTACTCCTTTAGACTCCCACAGTTCAGAGACGATACCAATGTTAAAACCGTGTTGTCGTTCTTTGAACGTCCACCTGTCTAAATTCACTCCACAGGGGATAACATGCTGTTTAAAGTTTCCTTGTTGGGGTCGAGAGTCAGACATCATTAGTTGTTGTATATGGGGTGCTATGAATATAACGTCATCAACAACACTCCAGTCTACACTTGCATGATGCCCCGTCCATATATCTATATCAATCGGTCTGACGATCACTTTCTTTTCACCCATATCTTGCAACCGCCAAGGAGAGTAGTTAGCGTCGTCAGCTAACAAAGCGGCATCTGGATTTGTAGCTGATATTAAGTTATTTGAGCATGTATCGAACCAGACCAAATCTGCCCATTCTGCTAGCTTAGGGTCGTATTCACCTTTGGGGTCAGTTCTAACTTCGTACCCCTGACTTTCCCAATATAACCTCATGTCCAAGGTGAATTTGGCCAAGTATGGGTCAAATAAAGCTATACGCATGCAAATTACCCATGATACTCTAACGCTGCCTTTTTATAAGCAACGGCGGCTTCTTGGGCGCTTGGATATAAACCTATATGAATATGTTTACCGTCAATATTAAGGGTGACTATCCCATCATAGCACGTATTTGTATCTTGTACACTCACGGATTTACCTCCTTAAATTGTTTAGCGAACTGTTGGCTGCACAAGCTACGAAACTCCATATCGCTACTTATGGTATCAACGAAGCCGTACAGTTCATCTATGTAGTAAATGGCACTTTTATGCTGGTGTGCCAAGCTAGGTTTGTTGCGACCCTGCTTAATCCACAGGTGCGGTATTCGGGTCGGGCAATCTTCCCACGTTTTGTATAGCACTGGTGGCATAGTGAAGTTGCCCCACAATGCTGTTTTCTTAGTCCACGGACTGCCGTACTGGTATGGCTGGTAGGTTGCTACTGGTTTGCCTAAAAAGTCACGTAAGCGACCCATAGCAGGGTTTTCAATAACCCACCAATCGGGCTGTGCCTCGTCAATTATCCGTAAGCACTCTTTCACCAGTTCCATACCTTTTTCAGGGTTACGACTTTTGCCGCCGAGCCGAGCGGTTGAAAACTCCAAGCACACAGGGTTGGCTATGATACCTCTCACGCCTTTTGGTGGGTGATAGTTTTCTACGCCAATCTTTTTGCCTATCAGTATCACCTCGTAATTCGGGTCTTGCTGGTACGGTTTGGTGTCGCTACCAGTGTCAGCACATAGCTGTAGTATAATGGGTGTATGACTAGACACGACTTTCTCCAACTCCTGCGATAGTCACCTTATCAATTGATTGGTCGTCTACTACTGACGTATTGATTATAACATAGCTCATAGCACCGACCCCACTATAGTCAGTAAATCTCCAACTCGAGTATTAACCATTAGATTTTCCTTGGCATATTTATAAGACGCTTCAGCTCTTACGTATCTGGGTAGCGATTTATCTTCATGCAATAGATAATCTATCTGTTTAATACAATCTTCTATACCAACGAAATAATTAACATATCCTTGAAATCTGACCTCAGACAATGGCACATACCTAAATAGTGGTACAGCTCCACAAGCCATAATCTGAGCGTTACGATCTGACCAATACCCAGCTTCAATAGTGTGGTCGATTGAAAGAATAACTTTGGCCCTGGCGTAGAGTTCTGGTAGCTTTTCGTCCATAATCGGTGGGCGAACATCTTTGAACCCAGGCCAGCCATTAACAGAGTGAATAACTAGGTTAAATTTATCATCAACAGCTTTGAGGGTTTCGTTTCTCTCCGTTGCCCAAGGCAAGTATGACCCCGTAAATAATACATCTATGTCTTGCTTATAAAACGGCCCTGAAGCCGAATGTAAAACCGGCTTATCTAAGAACTCTGGTGCAAAATCCTGACTAAGCCACCGCCAGTTAGGGTATTTAGAGTCGGCTATACGTTTAGAGAGATAGAGGTCAGATTGCCCTATAAGTCGTTCGTGCCACTCTTGTCCCCATTCCTGAAAATCAAAACTCCATAATACTACAGGACATCTATACTGTTCTCTTAATCTAGGTACCCAATCAACAGGATACTGGTCATATTGAGAAATAAGTACAAAACTAATAGGTTTCTCTACATAATCAAAGTCTGGTAATACCGAATGGTCTTCTCTTTGTATCTTAAAAACTGTGTGACCAAGTTCCTCCAAAGCATCCGATATATGATTTTCGTCAGTTATGCTGCCGTCCCAACCCCGATTAAGAAAATTGCCTGTAAAGACTACATTCATAGCTCATTCAACCTTGCAAATTCACCATAACGCTCTATAGCGGCTTCGTTATAGGCTCTAGCCGCATCTTTAATATCATCAAATAAACCCAAGTGAACCGTTTTGCTATCAACATAAAGTTGAGCCCACCACTTATTAGCTTGTTTAGACCAACTAACACCTCTATAGCCAGAAGTATTATTCTTTTGGATGGCACGATTGGCTAGATTCTGCCAGTGAGTAGCAACCCTGAGATTGTTTTTTTGGTTATTTAGACCATTATTATCCGAATGGTCTACTTCCTTGCCTTCTGGTTCACTCATAATCTGGCGATGCATACGGATGTCTTTAGCATGTCTAACCCCTTTAGATATGCGGGTATACACTCTTCTAACAGCATAACCCTGAGCATTCTTGCGCCAAGTATAGGGTAATAATTTCTCATATTCCTCATCATCTACTAGGGCGTATTCAGAACAGTTGGAAAGCTTGATTTTTTTCATCAACCTAAGTATATCAAACTTGATAGTCTCAGGCAAGATAGAGCCGTCCCATCCAGTACCAAAATTCCCAATTACTAAAATTCTCATGAATCCAAAAACATACCCTTCCATGGTGGGTCAAATATTAGCTTGTCTTCTAATACCATATTCTTGTTGTACCAAACGTCAGCTTGGGGTTCATCGTCACGAGTGTAACCAAATTTAGTTCTGTAGTAATCAAAGTTCTTTTGCCATTCTTCTTGGTGTGTGCCGTCAAATGTACCTGACTTATTAGAGAAGTGGTAAACAAGTACGTCTCTAAGCCTCACAGGCGTGATTCCAGCTATGTTTATAAGGGTTTGTAGGTCAGTATCGGAATTAGAACCCCAGGGGTCGTAGGCTGTATCGTAGCCCCCTATGGTTCTCCAAACTTCTCTGTCAATAAAGAATGGTAAGTTAAAACCTGTTTCTGGCTTAATTTTATTGGTAACTTTTCTTTTAATATAATGATCTACCTCTGATGGTTTGAACTCATCTAGCGTATAGCCACCGTTGAACTTCAAGAATGGGTCAGCCGAACCGTTATTATTAGTCGGTTCGACTAGGTTAGGCGAGAAGCAAAGCGACGGTGGGTTATCGACATCTAGGTTCTTATCCCAGCCAAGAGAGAAGTACATGTCTGAGTTAATAACGAACAACCACTTAGTGTCAGCTTCAGCTAGTTCCGCACCGATATTAACAGCGTTACACTGTCCCTGTTGCCGAGTGGTAATAGCTTTGGTAATACCAGTCATACCTCTGAACGGTGCCATGTCTCTAGTGCCATTAGCGACAACGATAATATCGCCATCAAACCCAGAACTGCGTAGTGAGTTAACGCAAACTTCTAGGTAAGGTTTATCTACGTCAATTAACGATGGAATAATTACGGTAACTTTACTCATATCTTGAATCCTTCCTTGTTATACCCCTCTGGTACGGTTGGTGGTACTTTGAAAAATATAAACATAGATGAGTAACCGATTGAGTTATGCCATTGAAGCTCCCAGCCACGTTGCGTGAATAACTTTATGACCGCTGATTCATCCAGAAAATCGTTGTTTTCGCCAGCAGGTGTTTTGAGTTGCTCAGGCGTGTAGTCCCAGCTCGTCCCACCGATGGGGACACAGAATACTACACAGCGTCCGATGTGCTTCCATATCTGGTCTAGAAAGTGATCGAGGTTATTAACGTGTTCGCCAGTTTCGATACTAATTAGTACATCGGCGTCAGGTAGTTCGTCAACACTCAAGTCATTTACCTGAAAATCTATATTATCCGCACTCCAACGGTGATTACCCTCCGCTATACAGCCTGGGTCAACATCTAGACCGATGACTTTTTTAGCATACTGGGCTATAAGGTGACTACCATATCCTGTAGCGCAAGCTGCGTCAATCACCGTTTCTCCAGGCATCACCCAACCTCTAGCCATAAAGTACCTAGAAATGTGGGGGCCGTTGCCGCCTCCACCACCCCACGCATAAGGATTACCGCCATAGTGTCCCGACATCACAAAACCTCCGATACAAACTGAAACAGTTTTACGTTTTTAATTAATTCCCGTAACTGGGGCATAGTTTCTTCTATGCCGTTACCCATACAATTCCAAGTATGCCCATGCCAAGCAGTCCCTATGTCGGTATCTTGGTCGCCATTCCAGGCTACGAAGTTACCGTTGTTATTCACGTAAGCTGGTAACTCCTTGGCTATTTTAGCTCGGCGGACGTTGTTGTAGGACTGGTCTGCTACCCACCAGTCGTTATCTCGTAACCATTTGTAACAGTCGTCACTGATCTGCCAACCTGGGGCTTTAAATCCCTTAACGAAATAGGCTTCTAATATCGGCTCAAGCCCAGCCATAGCCATAGAGAAATCGTCTAACGTCATCTTTTCACATTCGTAGTTAGAGGAGTGAGTAAAGCCATGTACGGCCAATTCAACCCAGTCAGTATTCTTAGACCACTCTAAAAGTTCGTAAGTCATCTCTGCCGGTATAGCGAAAAGAGTAGCTTTGAACTTAGGGTTAACTTCGTGTAGGGCTTCTAGTTGCTCTCGACAATCGTGTGACTGACATTGGTCACTTATAATGTGATTCCTAGCAAAATCATCGAAGTCAATCACCATAGCTTATCAACCTTTCTACCCAATCGTCAGGGTATTGTTCGTTTATTAACTTAGCGTTAGGCGCTAGACAGTGGCCGCCGATCTTACCGTTAGGTGGGTCCAGTACGAACTTCTGAAAATGCCTATCTAGCCCTAATTCTCGGTATAACTGATTATAGTCTCGATTAAACTCTTTAGTCAGCTCAAAGTCCATATCTAGGTTGTGAGCGACACGAGCCTTGTAATCGGCAAAGATGATGTTAATACCGTATTCTGTCGTACTAAGGAGTTTTAAGGCTTCGGTGTGGTCAGTGTTGGGCACGAGTTTAACTTTGAGGTGCCGGTCAGCAAAGTAAGTATTAAAGAAGTCAGCCGACCTGATACTATTGTGCCCAACCCATCTGGGCATTAGTTTAATACTCCGAGCTAGTTTAGGGTGCTTACCTTCTACCGGAGTATGGATTACGGCTTTACCGATTTTTTTGGTTGTGCCAATAGGTACAGTAGACCAGATAGCGATATAATCCGGTTCGTATCGACCTCGGTAATCTTTCACTTGCTGAACGAACTTATCCGAGTAAGGGAAACAGATGTGCATAACATCTATTTGACCAGTCTTGTAGTTTCTAGTATTGGTGTCGTAAGTAGCAGCGTCGGGACAGACAGTCTCTTGGACAGCTTTGCCGACTTCTCCTAGACCGATGATTAAACCCCGCTTAACCATGCTGGGTCTCCTTTATCAATTATAAAGTAAGTATGATGCCGGTTGGCCTTTGGTGAGGTTTCAGTCGTCAGCCAAGGATAATCCAAACTATCTAAGAACTTTTCCCATTCATCTAAGTTGTAATCCGACCCATAGCCATTCGTCCCCTTATCGGTGTCATCGTTGGTCTTAGTCGTGACGCCTTTCATCTGTCGCCAGAATACCACAATCACCCGTTTTCTAGCTACTCGAATAGCCTCTTTAACGGGTTTTTCGTAGCCATTAGTGTGTTCCAGAACGTCTTGAAGCAATACTACGTCCCAAGATTCGTCTGGCTCCTGAACGTCACGCATATCGCCAAGTTCAAAAGGCAATACTTCGCTAGGCGGTATCTGTTTCTCTACCCTTCGTTTGTTAGCCACTCGCAGAAACCGAGGAGATAAATCTGTACCTTTATAAACCGAAACTCTGGGGCCATATTCTCGGAAGTGTTCCATATTCCAGCCAGGCCCACAACCTAGGTCTAAAACTGATTCACCGTCATTTATAAACGCTCCGATAATCATACGTGTTTCACAACCTGGCCCCTCCCCGTAACTGTCCATATAGCTAGCGGCGTGTTCGTCAGTTAGCATCAAGTTGTCCCAGTAATCGTTCATGTTCCGAAAGCTCCGATGTATTCTTGTGAGAATAAGTTTTTAACTCTGTCAGGAATGTCAACTGAGAATAGTGGTGGTATTTCTAACTTCTTATCAAGGGAAACGTAGGTAGTATTGGGGTTAACTTTAATTCGACGGCCGTTGTTCCAAAGATAGAAAGATACCGCTGTAGATAGCTTAACTAAGTCCTTATCGTCCCACAGTTCGTCGTCAATAATATCCTTAATAGCTGACACGCGGATAACTGCACCAGGGACAAAAGCAATCTGAACTTCGTAAGGCTTAGAGTTTAACTTCTCTCTAAAGGGCTGGACATGCCAACCTTTAATTTCAGCTTTCTTGCTACCGACAGCAAACTCACCCTCTTTGATTTTGTCGAGTCGATAGTTGTAAATTCGGTTGGCAAAGTTATTAATGCCCAAACAAGAAGCTAACATAGCAAACTTCATATCGCCACCGCCGCCTCGGATACCGCTAGTGTGAGACCGACCCTTACTACCAGCCACCCTAGGCTGCGCTTTAACCATAATACCGACATTACTGGAGTAATAACTGGAAGAAAAAACACAGTCTGGCTCTATCAGAGAGACGTAGGGCGTTCTGACTTGTCGCAAGCCTTCACCCCAAGTATCAACTAGAATAATCTCAGCGCCATTAGTAGAGCCAAGTTGCTTCACTAAGTCGGTCTGAGTCATCTGTATAACTTTTGGTTCTTCAGTTCGTTTTATTATAACTGTAATCAAAGTAACTCCTTGCCAATTCGTCTCCTGCGAAAGCGGCGACGTCTTCAAAATTATCACCATTTTCTAACGCTGGGTGCCATATGTCTGAGTGCCCAGAATCTTCGGGTTTCATCATCTCATCATAGCCCCAGCGTTCTTTAGTCGTGTTCCTATCACCGAATAAGTGTAGGCATCTAATGTTCGTAGCGAAAGCGGTACCGTATCCTGCCTCTCTGAGTTTGCCACAGATATATCGTTCCTCTGCTCCTCGGCCTGGTGTATTTCTGTCCCAACCGCCTACTTTTCTAACGGCATCGGTTCGCATCATACGGAAGCTTCCCCCAGGGTGAGGAAAGTCGGTTATAGGAAAACGGATTTTATCAGTCTGTTCAAAAATGTTCCCAGTCCCAATCATAACTTGAGTTCTCTGGGAAATGGCTGCGTAGTTTTCGTACTTTTCCATGAGATCGAACTGTGCTGGTAGCCAGCCTTCCGGCGGCAGACAGTCGTTGTCGATACAGACAAAGTACTCAGTAGTGGTTTGCTCTAAGAGTATCTGACGAGCAGCCTCCAGACCGATATTGTCAGGAGTGTTATCCCATATCATCAAATTGTAAGTACCGGATTTAGTATTACGCTCAATCGTTCTGATAACCAACTCAGTCATTTTAGGGCGCATCCAGGTCACAAGATGAAGGTCGATCATTCTTCTACCTCGGTATCAAAGAGTTGACCAAAGTATTTATAGTTGTCTTCGCTACTCCTCGGATACTGGATATAAAGAGCAACATCTAACGCCATTGACCAGTTATCTCTGGTAAGGAGATAGAACTGCAAAAAATCGTCGCCCCAGGGATTGCCTACACTGGAACCTTGCCTCATTACACCGTCTTGGAACATTCCCTCTGGGTTCTCGGTGTTATCGTACCGCCATTCGTCTTCGTCTCTCGTAAGCTTGTAAGGGAATTTACTTGTGGCAGCAAAAGCAAAAGGACTGGCTTCATCTGGAATACGGTACTTTTTATCTTTGTTCCAAAGCAGTCTTTTAAATATAAATGACCCAGCACCGATATGCCCAGATCGGAACCACTCGTGCCCGTTGCCATCGATAGCCGGATGAAATGCTGGTCTAATTTCGCTCCGGTGATCGGCCCAGTAAATGATAGAAGCAAAGTTAAATATCTTATATTCAGGAAAATCCTTTATAGCCTGATCGAGTTCTCTCAGGTAGTGGGTGCAGTACTCGTCGTCAGAATCTAACCAGCATATCCATTCACCAGTGGCAGCATCCATACCTGTATTCCTGGCTACAGCTCGGTTTTCGTTCTTTTTATGGATG
>Ga0182030_10028193_pt1 | contig 10049 bp, 9 predicted proteins | sample 812S3MmetaG_FD_121299 | JGI IMG/M metagenome (GOLD analysis project Ga0182030, IMG submission 121299) | Permafrost microbial communities from Stordalen Mire, Sweden - 812S3M metaG (Illumina Assembly) | ecosystem: Environmental > Terrestrial > Soil > Wetlands > Permafrost | place: Sweden... | reverse complement strand
TCCCGCGGCCTGGGAATGGTATTACCGCATCATCGGCAAGAGTCGCTGCCCCATCGTCGATACCTGGTGGCAGACCGAAACCGGCAGCATCATGATCGCACCGATGCCGGGAGCGGTGCCTCTAAAGCCAGGCTCCGGCACGCTGCCCATGCCCGGAGTGGTTCCCGATATCGTGGATTTCCACGGCTACCCGCTGGAACCCGATCACGAAGGTTTTCTGATCCTACGGCGCCCCTGGCCCGGCATGATCCGAACGATATGGGGCGATCCGGAGCGGTTTAAAGAAGCGTATTGGAGCAAGGTCCCCGGCGCGTATTTTACGGGCGACGCCGCGCGTTGCGATCACGACGGCTATTACTGGATACTGGGCCGGGTCGACGACGTGATGAACGTCAGCGGACATCGTCTCAGCACGATGGAAGTGGAATCGGCGCTGGTGCACCATCCGGCAGTGGCGGAAGCCGCCGTGGTCGGCAAGCCGCACGAGATCACGGGACAAGCCGTGTGCTGTTTCGTGACGCTGAAGAAGGGCGACTACGATCACGAGGTGCTCGGCAAGGAACTGCGCAACTGGGTCGCAAAAGAAATCGGATCCTTCGCGCGGCCCGAGGAAATTCGCTTCACCGACGCGCTGCCAAAAACCCGCAGTGGTAAAATCATGCGCCGCTTGCTGCGCGAGATCGTCACGAGCCACACCGTCGCCGGCGACGTCACGACTCTGGAAGACATGAGCGTGGTGACGAGGCTCGCGGCCCAGCAGGATGAAGAGTAAACGGAGCTAGACTGAGGGGATTAATTGAAAGGGGGATCGAGGCGATGGCCGAAGAACCAATCAAGCTTTTTGGGAGCCACGCGGAACGGTACCCCGAATAGAGTGACGCTGACAAAGTTCACGGAGCGGCGAGGGCCGTTTTGGCGACGATTCCTGTGTTTGGCGGGACGGCGGCAGAGATCCTTTCGCTCGTTCTTGAGCCGCCAGTCACGCGTCGCCGCGACGACTGGTTAAGGGAACTTGCAGAAGCGGTGGACGGGTTGAAGGCCAAGGTTGACGGCTTCAAGATAGAAGACCTCGCGAACAATGAAGCTTTCGTCTCCGCCGCTATTCAGGCAACACGCATAGCCGTCAGTACGCATCAGGCAACAAAACGCGAGATGTTACGTAACGCGTTACTGAACGTTGCTGCGGGGACCGGTCCGCAGGAAGATTTGCAAGAGGTCTTCATCGCCGCTATCGAGACGTTGTCGCCCACCCATATGAAGGTGCTGAAATTCCTTTGGACCGGGCTCACCGATCTGGACAAGGCCGGACTTTGGAACTCGCTGCACCCGTATGCCCTCGGCAATTACTCGACCGCGATCGGCCAGCTATACCCCGACCTGAAAGGACAGGACGACCTGCTCTCCTTCGTAATGACGGACCTCCACAGTCGGGGTTTCTCGAAGGTGGCGCGGCCGGGCGGAAGTTTTGCTGGGGCTCCGGCGGTCACCAACATGGGGATTGAGTTCCTGAGGTTTGTTCTTGAGCCTCCGAAATAGCGGAAGAACGAAAAGCAGATTCCTCGCTGCGCTCGGAATGACCCGGATGGGGTTAGGCGGAAGGGCTGCGGTGCGAGCGTTGACATCCCGCGGTGCCGCTCCGCTTTCTGCTCAACTCCTACGAGGTCATCCCGAATCCCGCGCAGCGGGTGAGGGATCTGCTGTTCAATCTTCCGCGATCCGGCGCGGTAACAGAGACTTGCATTGCTGGCCGTGCCTAAGGGCGCTCCAGCGACTACAGCGCGACTTGCGGCTCGTAACGTCTGACCTTTATCTCATCCTCGTGAAGCCGGGCCTGTGCCAGATCGTAGGCCGCTTGCACTCGCAGCCAGTGATCCGCGTTCGACCATCCGGCCTTTTCCAGACGGATCGCCATTTCAGGCGAGATCCCTGCCTGGCCATTGATGACGCGGGATAGCGTGTGGCGCGCTACGCCCAAGATTTTGGCCCCTTCGGTCACGCTCAGGCCCAAAGGATCAAGACAGGCGTCCTTGATGGAGTGGCCGGGATGCGGCAAGTTTTTCATAGGGATGACAGATCAGTGAGGTTGCGGTCGCTATTTTTCCTGCTCCACCGCGTAATATCCCTTACGAGCCTGCACCTTCAAATCCTTGTTCGCCACGCGGATCTCGATCTTGTGATAGGAGCCGTCCTTTTTCGGATTCGGCGGCGTATACGTCACCACGTATTGCGAGCGCATCTCTTCCTGAATGTCGCGGAAAATATCGTCCAGCGTGAGTTTGTTGCTCACCGGAAACACCTGCCCGCCGGTCTCCGACGACATCTTACGCAACTCGCCCTCGCCGTTCGGCCCGACGTTGATCGTCCCGAAACGGCCCATGCCTCCGCCGTACGCCCCGCGATCCACATAATAGATGCTGTAAATTATCGAGTCCGCCTTCTGCGCCGCTTCAATCGATTTATCGCGCGAGAGCTTGCTGCCTTCGTCCACGCCGTCGGTGATCACCACAATCGCCTTGCGCCCAACCTCGGTCTTCAGCCGGTCGTTGGCCGCCAGATAAACGGCGTCATACAAAACAGTGCCCGCCATATTCTGCATCGTGGGCACGGGGCCCGGATGCAAGCCGCCGACCTGAACGCTGAGGCGTAATTGGCCGAGAGCTTCGCGTAACAGCCGCGGCGAGTTTGTGGAATCCTGCAGCAGCTCGGCTTCGGTGCCGAACTGGATCAAAAACGCCTCGTCCTTGGGACGCAGAACCTTGGAGAAGAATTGATCCGCCGCGCGGCGCTCGATATCGATCAGGCGCGCCTGGCTCCCGCTGGTGTCCACCAGCAGGCCGATCGTCAGCGGCAGATCCGTTTCGCGCGTGAAATTCTTGATGGTCTGCTCTTTGCCGTCTTCGAAAATCTTGAAGTCGTTTTTGTTGAGGTTCCCCACCAGCGCGCCATTCTTGTTGCGGACCGACGCCAGGATGTTCACCAGGTCGACGTCGACCTTGATGACGTCGTCCTTGTTAGCGTCACCCCTGTTGACGTCACCCTGCGCGGCCAGGAAAGGAGCCGCGCAAAGCAGGGCAGTTGCCAGGGTTGCAGTCGGAAGAGCCACAGTGTTTCGCCGCATATATACAATGTAGGATGTTTCGGCGCGGAGCGTCGTTACACGAAATCATTACAGGGAAACCGGAGAAGATCAATTGAAAAAAGTCCTCAACCACCTGAAAAAGTCCGACCCGGTGCTCGGCGCGATCATCGAACGCGTCGGACCCTACGCCATGCCGTATCGCGAGCCCGGCTTCCAGACGCTGGTGCGGTCGATTGTTTCCCAGCAATTGAGCGGCAAAGCGGCGGCGACGATTTTCAGCCGGGTGATGGGCGCCGCCAGCCCGGCCGGTGAGGACGGCGTCGATGCGTCCGAGCCCTTGACGCCCGAGGCGATCCTGAAACTGCGCCCGCAGAAAATGCGGAAATTGGGGCTTTCCCAGCAAAAAGTGACGTACATCCGCGAACTCGCACGCATGACGCGCGATGGCGAGATCGTCTTCGAAAAGCTGCCGGAGCTGGAAGACACCGAAGTGATCGCCCATCTGACGCGCGTGAAAGGCGTGGGCGTCTGGACCGTGCACATGTTCCTGATGTTCGCGCTGCGCCGCCCCAACGTGCTGCCCGTGGGCGACCTCGGCGTCCGCATGGGAATGAAGAAAGTCTATGGATTAGCGGAACTCCCCAAGCCCGCGGAGATGGAAAAAATCGCCGCGGCGTGGCATCCCTGGTGTTCCGTCGCGAGTTGGTACATGTGGCGAAGCCTGGAAAACGAGGGGGCGATGTAGGCCGATACAACGCATTTGTAACCCAGCGATATAATCGTACTGAATGGATCTCTATAGCGAAATCGTGCGTCTTCGCAAGGCCGGGCAGAAGTGCGCCGTTGCGACCATCGTGCAGGTGAACGGCTCCATCCCCAGCTACGAAAGCGCGAAGATGCTGATCCGCGAGGACGGCTCCATCATGGGCACCATCGGCGGAGGCTGCGTGGAAGCCGACGTGTGGACCGCCGCGCGCGAAGTCATCGACACCGAAAAACCCCGGCACCTGACTTTCAGCCTGGGGCAGGATGCCGCGTACGATAACGGACTCATTTGCGGAGGCCAATTGGATATCTTCCTCGAACCCGTGACGCCCGAGCCGCGCGCGTATATCTTCGGCGGCGGGCACGTTTCCAAGAGCATTTCGAAGATCGCGAATATGGCCGGCTTCGCGACCGTCATCATCGACGACCGCGAGGCCTTCGCCAACAAGGAACGTTTTCCCGAGGCCGACGAAACCTATGCCGACGAGTACGAAAACGTCTTCCCGAAACTCGACATCAGTTCGTCTGCGTATATCGTGATCGTCACGCGCGGCCATCGCGACGATATGCGCGTGCTGCGCTGGGCCGTGGGCACTCCGGCGCGCTACATCGCGATGATCGGCAGCAAGCGCAAGACGATTTCCGTGGTGAAAGAGCTTGTAAAAGAAGGCATTCCGCGCGAATCGTTCGACAAGATCTACGCGCCGATGGGCCTGGAAATCGGGGCTGAAACGCCCGAGGAAATCGCGATCTCAGTTGTCGGTGAAATGATCGCTGTGCGCCGCGGGCCGAAGGCCGATTGGCGGCAACTTTCCAAATCGATCTTCGCGCATGAAGAGTTGAAGGCCTTGTTGAAGTGATCGCTGGTGTAATTCTGGCGGCAGGCGCGTCCAGCCGCATGGGCGGCCATCCGAAGGCGCTGCTCGATTATCGCGGAGAAACATTCGTCGGGCGACTGGTGCGCGTTCTCTCCGGCGTTTGCGATCCCGTCATCGTCGTGCTCGGCTATCACGCGGATCGCATTCAGCCCGTCGTCCCGCCGGGCGCGAGGGTCGTGATTAATCCCGCGCCCGAACGCGGACAACTCAGCTCTCTGCAGACTGCTCTTATTGAACTGCCTGACGGCATAGAGGGTTTTCTTTTCGTCCCCGTCGATTGTCCCGCGGCGGAACCTGCAACTGTCGCGACTGTGGCCGCGGCCTTTCGTGAGCGCGATCCAAAAATTCAATTGGTCGTCCCGCAATATCGCGGCAAGCACGGGCATCCTGTGTGCGCCTCGCCGGAGATCGCCCGCGAATTGCTCGCGCTGCCGGACACCGCGCAAGCTCGCGATGTGGTCCACGCGCATGTGCCGGATACGCTTTACATCGATGTCGACGATCTGGGAATTCTCACCGACATCGATAACCTGGAACGCTACCAGGATCTGGCACAGCATGTTCCATCCAGGGGTGTGCAGTGAAGGTGAGCGTGCAATGAAAATCACCCGGCGCACCTGGTGGATGGTCGCGATCGCGTTCGTGGTCGCCGCCTGTGCCGCGCCTTTCTTGCCGCTGCCGTTCCTGCGTCCGCGCGTGGAGCGTGCGCTCTCCGGAAAGCTCGGGCGACGCATCGAAATCGGCGACGTCTCGCTGACCCTCTTCACTGGGCCCGGTCTCGCGCTGTCGAACGTCACGATTCACGAAGACCCTCGCGCCGGAATCGAGCCCTTCGTCTACGCGCCGACGGCGGACGCGCGCGTGGATCTGCTGGCGCTGATCCAGGGCCGCAGAGGATTCTCCAGCTTGCGTCTGGTCGACGCGACGCTCAATCTGGTCAAGACGGAAGCGGGTGTGTGGAATTTTCAATACCTCAATGAAGCGCGCTTGGAAGATGCTCCCGCCGTGCATCTGCGCGCCGCGCGGGTGAATCTGAAAGTCGGCCAGACGAAATCCGCGCTGTACTTCGACGGCGCCGATCTCGACATTTCTCTGGGCAATCAGGGATCGGTGAATCTGCAATTCTCCGGCGTGCCCGGGCGCACGGATCATCCCGCGCAGAATTTCGGACAGCTCTTTGTTCGCGGCTCCTGGGTGCCGTCCGCCGCGGACCATCCTCTGAACATGAGCGTGGAACTGGAGCCCAGTTCCTTCGACGGCGTCGCGAAACTGTTCGGCCGAAGCTGGTTCGATCTGCAGGGCCAGGTTTCTTTGACGGCCCAGTTGACGGGCGTTCCTTCGCGCATGACGGTGAACGGAGAAGTTCAGTTGGACGAAGGACGCCGTTCGGATTTCCTGCCCAATCGCGACGCGAAGTGGAAGCTTCCGTATCGCGGAACGCTGGATTTCGCGGGTGAAACGCTGCGGCTCGAAAATGTTGCCGACGTCCAGGGGAGCGTGCCGGTCGTGGCCGGCCCGATGGTCGTGAGTTTGCAGGCCGCGGATCTGGTGGCGTCGCCGCAGTGGACGGCTTCGATTGATTTCCATGACGCGCCGCTCGTCGTCATCGTCGATGCCGCCCATCGCGTGGCCGCGCTTCTTCCGGAAAAGTTTTCGGGCACTGGAACGGTTTCGGGCCATTTGCAATACGAACCCGAGGATGGATTGGCGGGCAGTGTCGAAGTGCATGACGCCGCGCTCACTCTTCCGGATTCGCCCGCGCTGAAGGCCCCGGTCATTCCCGTGAAGATTGCGGAGCAAACGGTCACAGCCGGTCCCGTCCTACTGAGTTTGCGCGAGAACCCACAGGACGCGCAGAATGCGCAAGTGGAGGCCAGCTACAAATTCGACGGATCCCTGGCGGCCGATGTCAAGATGACGACGCGCGGTGTGGATCTGGCGTCGCTGCGCGCGTTGGGATCGGCGCCATTCCTGGACCGGGTGGTGTTCGATCCGAAGACAGTGAATGCCAAAGCGGTGGATCCCCAAGCGGGCGTCGCCAAAGCCCCGGACGCAGATGCCGCCCAGAAGTCGCACGATCCAGCCGCTGCGGATCCGTCGAACTCCGATCCCGACGCCAATCGCGGCATGTGGCGCGGGACGCTGCACTATCAGTTTATGGGCGGGGAAGCGCTGTGGACCGGCGATTATTCCGTGGAAAACGCGCGCATCCTGATCGATGGAATCGCCGATCCGATTCGCGTGCAATCGGCGACGGTCAGCGCCGCGCCGCAGCGTCTGGCTGTCACCAGGATCAAGGCCAGCGCGGGTGACGTTGCGTTCACCGGCGAATATCATTTTGACAAAACAGCCGGGGATAAAAAGAACGGGAACGAAAACAACGGGGCCGAACAGAGCGGACCCGAAAAGAGCAAAGGTGACAACCGGAGGCTTGCTGAAAATGAAGCTGCGGACGCCACGCTGCCTCACACGTTCAAGCTGCAGATCGCCGAGGCATCCGCGGCGGAGCTCGACCGCTTGTTCAAGCCTTCTTTGGTCCACGGCGGAGGATTCATCCAGCGGACCATTCGGCTTGGCGGTAATTCACCGGTTCCCGATTGGCTGGCGCAGCGCAAGGCCGAAGGATCCATTTCGATCGCGACGTTGATCGTCGGCGATCACAGATTTGCGGTCGATGCTCCGGACGTAAAATGGGATGGGCCTTTGGTGCAGTTTTCTCTCGTGAACGCGCGTATCCTTAATGCGGGGGCCCCAGGCGATGCGGCCGCCCCCGGGCCGCCCGGAGTGTTGAACGCCGATCTCACGATCGATCTCTCCCCAGCGGCGGTTCAATATCGGCTGACGGGGAAGCTGGCCGGTCTTCCTTATAAAGGCGGCCGCGTGGATTTCGACGGGCTGGTGGAAGCGGCCGGCGACGGAGCGCCGTTGCTTGCGAGTGTCCACGCCACGGGCACTTTGAGCGGACGCGCCATCGCCTTTGCGCGCAACGCGAACTTTCGTACGGTGAGCGGTCTGTTTGAAGGATCGTTCCAAGGGGCTTCTCCACGCTGGAAGTTCACGGATCTGGAAGTCACCCAGGGCAACGAGGTGTATAAGGGCGAAGGCGCGACGCAGGCGGATGGACGCGTTGCGCTGGATTTGAAGAATCTCGGAAAGCCGGTGCACTATACTGCGCCGCTTGCGAGCGCGGCGCATTGAATCACGACACCGAATGAACGGCACACTGAATAAAGACCCTTGCGCGCCCACGCACCCTCTGTTAGATTGATGCCCATGCACAAGGGTTTCCTGCTTCGCTTTTCGTCCGCCCCGGCGCTCTTCGCACTGGAAGCGCTGTTCGCACTGGCATCCGTTGCGTACGCGCAAGGTCCGGCGATCCAACCGCCCCCGGCATTGCCGCTCTTGCAAAAGATCAAGGACGATATTTATCTGATTACGAACTCCGACGTGACGCCCGAGGCGCTGCGTTACTGGGGCGGCAACATTACGGTGGTGTTGACCAATGACGGCCCCATCCTGATCGACGCGAAGTACGCGCGCGCTCACGACGACGTGGTGGCCAAAGTGAAGTCGCTGACGAACAAGCCCATCAAGTATGTGATCCTGACGCACAACCACGGCGATCACAGCGAAGGCGCACCGGCGCTGGAAGCGATGGGCGCGACGGTGATCATCTCCAACGACGATCGCGAGAATATGACGCGCGTCGCGAAGCCGGGGTGGCTTCCGGCGGTGACGTATATCGGCCAATCGCGCCTGTATCTGGGAGGCAAGGAATTGCAGCTTTCGCAGTACCGCGGCCACACCCGGGGCGATACGGTGGTTTATTTTCCGGCCTCGCGCCTGATCGTGCTGGGCGATTTGCTGACCACGAGCGATCTGCAACCTCCCATCGTGAACTACGGCGATGGCGGCAACTGGACGGATTGGACCACGTCCATGAACGAAATCCTCAAGATGGATTTCGAATACGCGATTCCCGGCCACGGTCCCATGGTGACGAAGGCGCAAGTCGCCGCCATTCGCGATAAATTTGTGGCGATCCAGCAGCGCGTGCGGACGCTGACCCGCGAGAAGAAAACGCAGGACGAAATCTCCGCCACATTGATGAGCGAATTCCATTGGGCTCCGGCCAACAATATCCCGGGCATGATTCAGGAGCTGCGCTAGACGAGGTTTCCGATGACGAGCCGCGCGAAACTACGAAGCGTGATTGCGCCGGCGTTTGTTGCTTTCATCGCGATGTCGCCGACGATCGCGCAAACCCAAGCGCCAAACACGCCCGCGAAAAAATGGATTCCTGCGCGCACACCCGACGGCCACCCCGATCTCCAGGGCATCTGGTCGAACGCCACCATCACGCCTTTGGAGCGTCCCGTCGAACTCGCCGGGAAAGCGGTGCTGACCGAACAGGAAGCCGCCGCGTACGAGAAACAAATTCGCGAACGCAATAATGTGGATCGCCGATTGGAAGTCGGAACCGAAACCGACGTAGCGCTCGCCTATAACGACGCCTGGTACGATCGCGGCACGAAAACCGTCAAGACATTACGAACGTCGTTGATCGTGGATCCGCCGGACGGCCGCATTCCCGCGCTCACGCCCGAAGCCCAGAAAAAAGCGCGCGATCGGGCCGAAGCCCGCAGGCTGCATCCCGCCGATGGTCCCGAGGATCGTTCTTTAAACGAACGTTGCCTGCTGACGGTGACCACGGGGCCGCCCATGCTTCCGGGTCCGTACAACAATAACTATCAGATCGTACAAACTCCGCAGTCGGTCGTGATCTTCAATGAAATGGTTCACGAAACGCGCAGCATTCCCACCGACGGCCGCCCTCATCTTTCCGCATCGGTTCGGCAATGGAAGGGTGATTCCATCGGCCACTGGGATGGCGATACGTTAGTGGTGGACACGACCAATTTTTCGGACCGGACGAATTTTCGGGGTTCCGGAGAGAACCTGCATCTGGTGGAGCGTTTTCGCCGCGTGGATGCCGACACGCTGCTCTACGAATTCACGGTGGACGATCCGGCATCCTTCGTGCGCCCCTGGACCGGGGTCATCGAGAGCGTCAGAACGGCCGGCCCCATTTATGAATTCGCCTGCCATGAGGGCAATTACGCGATGTTCGGAATTCTTTCCGGCGCTCGCGCCGACGAGAAGAAAGCCGCCCAAAGAAAATAGCGCGTAGCGAAGATAACAGTCTAGCAGGCTGCTGAAAAACGAAGCGTCCGGACCGATCCTTCTCTTTCAATGAGCTCTTTTGACGGGTTTCGCGGGATTTCAGCGCTCGATTTGTATCCGAATGCCCTGTTTTCAGGCATTCG
>Ga0182030_10028192_pt1 | contig 10049 bp, 8 predicted proteins | sample 812S3MmetaG_FD_121299 | JGI IMG/M metagenome (GOLD analysis project Ga0182030, IMG submission 121299) | Permafrost microbial communities from Stordalen Mire, Sweden - 812S3M metaG (Illumina Assembly) | ecosystem: Environmental > Terrestrial > Soil > Wetlands > Permafrost | place: Sweden... | reverse complement strand
CAATTTCAGCTTGACTGATGTTGATAGAAAAAGTGGACATATTTTGTGATTTCGCACTTACAAAATTGCCACTTTTTTAATGTGTCAACAAATCACTTTTTTATCCCTTGCGGAGTATAAGTTCAAACATGAAGTTCTTTGACATAATAGTGTAGGGGCAACCCTTGCGGTTGCACTTCGTCAGATGACACAGAAGCACAAAATGAGAAAAGCAAGTCACCGTTTACCGGCAACTTGCTTTCAAAATGTTTATGGAGTTAACTTATTTTCCTTTCTTAGCGGCAGCAGGAGCAGATTTTGCCTGTGCTTTGCCATTATTATCCACACCTTGTGGTTTTTGGAAAAACATAACACTGATAATACACAGGCCGCCTATTACACTGATCATCGTCCAGGTGCCTTTTTCCATCACATCAGTAGATTGCTTTACGCCCATCACCTGCGAGCTCATGGTACCGAAGGTGCCCGTAAGTCCACCACCTTTAGGGTTCTGGATCAAAATAAAGAATGCCAGAACTACACACGCCAACAGTATCAATATGGTTATTAGAGGTATCATGATTGTTTATCCTTTAAAATTTCATCTATTTTGCGGGCAAAGTAAACGTTTTTTTGAGGATTTCGCAAACTTAATTTACGGTACACCTCAATAGCCTTATCATATTTTCCTTGCTTTATATATATGTCGGCCAGTGTTTCACTTACGAGGCCATCTTCATTGCTTATTGAATTTACCGCCATTTCAAATACATTTTCCGGTATTTCCTCATTTTCTTCTTCCATTGCAGCCGCCAGTTTTTCTTTTTGCCACATGGTCCTTAGCGCCTTCCGGTCTTTCAGCTCTTCTTTTTGTTTTTGTGAAACGTTTTTAAAATGTAGCAGCCATTCAGAAAAACTCATCATCACCATCAGCGATTTGTCCTCATCTTCAGTCACCTTGTCATACTTCAGTTCGTTTATTTCTTCTGGCAGGTCTTCAGATACACGCTCTCCCTGGTGCAAAAAATAATCCGTTGAATGTATTGGAATGATCAAAGGCTCCTCTTCTTTTTCCTGCGTTTTATCGCTCGTGGTTACCTCGGCAAATATAATATCCTCACTCACAGTTGGTCCCGTAAAAATAACATCAGCTGTAAGGTCTTCGGCCCCGCCGGTATGTTCCTCTTCTATAACTTGCGTGAAAAACGGATTATCAGTTGTAGCTGCAATGAAGGTATACGTTGGCTCAGGCGCTGCAATGTGTTCTTGCGTGTCTGCGAAATCTTCGGTCGGGGGCACTTCAATATTTGCCTCCCCAACAATTACAGGCGCTTCGTCGGTCAGAGCCTCTTGCTTTTCGTCTACACTTTCTGTTGGTGCTGCTTCGGTATCTATTTCAGGCAAAAGTTCCTGTTCTTCAGTTGCGGTCACCTCATTTTGTTCATCAGCCAATAGTTGTGGATCCGCACTTCCTGCTTCCAGGAAAGCTTGAAATAATATCTGGTTCCCGGTATAAGATTGTATGGCAGAAAGCATTGCTGGCGACCATGGCGATTTTTTATGGCCCTCCACAGCCAGTAAATATCTCGTAGGAATGAAGTATGGATATTTCTGACGGAATAGTGCAATACTGCTTTGATCTCCTTCAGAGATGCCCGCAGGGTCGTTTATTAATGAAGAAATATATTGTATGGACTCTTGCTTAGTCATAAACAGCTACCAATTTACAAAAGCTTTATTAAAAATATCATCCGCAAGCTGAGTACCAATATCGGTTATCAGCGCGGGTTCCACACTTTGCAATATTTGTGAGGCATCAAAATCAGAAAAGCGGGTGAAAGTTTGCGTAAAATTGGCCTTCTCATTTAATCGGTTTTTAAACACTATCTGCACGCTTATGGTGAGCCTGTTTTTAGATGCCACCTGCACACTTGTAGCCCCGGTAACAGTAACCTCATAAGAAGTTATTGCGCCGGTCATGTCATAGTCGGCATCGTCTTTATTTACCGGGGAGAGGCCAGTTTGGGATAATATCCTGCTCCTGAGCATATCAGTGAGTGTTGCGCTCAGGCTTGGCACTACATTGCGGGCCTTGTTATCCAGTTCATGGATATTCAGTGTCTTACCTTCTATAGTAGCTCCCGAGAGGCTATATATGTGACACCCAGCTAATGAAAACATCAGCAGGGGCAGCAACAATGGTAATAATAAACGCTTTGAAAACATATGAATGATCAAATAAACCAACTAACGTTAAGCATTATTCCTGTATGTCATACTCTTTTATTTTGCGGTATAAAGTCCGCTCTGAGATTCCTAATTCGGTAGCAGCGTCCCGGCGGCGACTCTTGTGTTTTTTCAATGCCTTCGTAATAAATTCCTTTTCGCGGTCGGCTAAAAGCAATGTTTCTTCCACTTCCTCGTGATGGTCGTTCGACTCAAGGAGTATAGGGGTGTTATTGTTAAAGTTATTATTCACCGGTTCTCCGTCATTATATACAGGTACCAGGTTATTGGAAGCAGGATCTGCAGGAGTATAGCCCTGGTGGTGGGCCACGTCAAATATCATCTGCTTCAGGTCGTTCATGTCCTTTTTAAGATCAAAAAAGAGCTTGTATAATATATCCCGTTCAGTATTAAAATCGGAGGAAGTGGTTGAAGAAATGCCTGTTTGTGCGCCGGTATTGATCAATGCCAGACTCCTCGAAGTATTGCGTTGAGGCAAAAAACGCTGCAACACCTCGGCAGTAACCAGCTTGTCTGTTGACAATACCGAAATCTGCTCAGCAATATTCTTGAGTTCCCGCACATTTCCCTGCCAGTAATAATTGACCAGCAATTGCTCTGCAGGCTTATCTAACTGCACGGATTGTGTTTTATAACGTTCTGCAAAATCAGCAGCAAACTTTCTGAATAGCAGGGGCACGTCTTCTTTCCTGTCACGCAACGCAGGCACGCGAATGGGCACCGTACTTAAACGGTAGTAAAGGTCTTGGCGGAAATCTCCGTCCTGTGTGTACTCCAGAAGGTCACGATTAGTAGCGGCAATAACACGCACATCCGTTTTTTGAACCTTTGAAGACCCTACACGGATAAACTCACCAGTTTCAAGCACACGGAGCAATCGTGCCTGGGTACCAAGCGGCATCTCCCCTATTTCATCAAGGAATATGGTGCCGCCATTCACTGTTTCAAAATAGCCCTTGCGGCTGTCCACTGCTCCTGTAAAAGACCCTTTCTCATGCCCGAAGAGTTCACTGTCTATAGTACCTTCCGGTATCGCGCCACAGTTTACTGCAATAAAAGGATTATGTTTCCTGGGAGAAAGCGCATGGATGATCATCGAAAAAACTTCCTTGCCTACTCCGCTCTCCCCTACTATCAACACAGAAAGGTCTGTATTGGCTACCTGTACAGCGGTATTTAAGGAGTGGTTAAGTGCCGGAGAAATCCCTATGATACCAAACCTGTTTTTTATGCTTTGGATGTCCATTGTTCGTTGTCAGTCGTAAGTCAGTAATTCTATTCCTAAAATTGATTGAACCTCATTTTTAAAACCCTTATTCTTTTTACAAATCATCCAGATCGTTGAACCCTCGAACCAGTGCTCCAATTAGATCATTTCTCCCATTAAAGTTGCGGATGTTGCACTGGTAATTTTTACCTGTACATAATCGCCCTTTTTCAGGCTTGTAGTTTTTTTGGGGAATACCACCATTTTATTTTGAGTGTTCCTGCCACACCAGTCCCTGTCACTTTTTTTGCTGTTACCTTCTATAAGCACCTCAAAGGTTTTCCCGATATCATTTTTATAGCTTTCGCGGGAGTGTGCATTTTGCAGGTTAATTATTTCTGTCAGCCTTCTTTTTTTAGTTTCTTCAGGTATGTCATCGGAATACCGGCGGGCAGCAAGAGTGCCCGGCCGCTCACTATAAGAAAACATATATGCCATGTCAAAACGACTCTTTTCCATTACGGATAATGTGTCACTGTGCTCTTCCTCGCTCTCAGTACAAAACCCGGATATAACATCTGTGCTCAATCCGCAATCTGGCATTATCTCACGTATGCGTTTTATTTTACTCAGGTACCATTCCCGTGTATAAGTGCGGTTCATAAGCTGTAGTATGCGGGTATTCCCGCTTTGCACTGGCAGGTGTATATATTTGCAAATGTTGGTATATTTTGCCATTGTATGCAAAACATCATCAGTAATGTCCTTAGGATGTGATGTACTGAAACGGATGCGCAGTAAGGGAGAAATCAATGCCACCATTTCAAGGAGCCGGGCAAACGTAATAGCCCCTTCAGGGGTGGAGCTGTAATAATAGCTATCTACATTTTGTCCAAGCAAGGTTATTTCCCGAAAACCTCTTTCAAATAGGTCCTTTGACTCATTAACTATACTCTCAGCGTCGCGGCTGCGCTCCCGTCCGCGGGTAAAAGGCACTACACAGAACGTACACATGTTGTTGCATCCACGCATAATACTTACAAAAGCGGTTACCCCATTGCTGTCAAGCCTTATTGGTGAAATGTCGGCATAAGTTTCGTCCCTGCTCAATAATACGTTTACTGTTTTCTGACCACCTTCTGCCTCAGTTATTAGTCCCGGCAGGCTTCGATAAGCATCTGGTCCTACCACTATATCTACCAATTTCTCTTCTTCCAGGAATTTAGCCTTCAACCGCTCCGCCATACAACCCAATACCCCTATAAGCATGCCTGGATTGTTATCTTTTACTTTCCGGAATGCCTGCAGGCGGTTGCGCACAGTCTGTTCAGCTTTTTCACGGATAGAGCAAGTATTGAGCAGCACCAGGTCCGCTTCCTCGAAATTCCGGGTAGCACCAAAACCCTCTCCATGAAGAATGGAAGCAACAATCTCACTGTCACTGAAATTCATCTGGCAGCCGTAGCTTTCAATGTAAAATTTTTTAGGAAATACGGACGGATCGCCTTTAAAAGGAGCAAAGGCTTCCCCCTGGCGAACCTCATCTATCACTTTTTGCAGTACCTCTGCCATAATTTCCGATTCGTTTGCGCAAAGGTACTGCATAGCTTGATAAGTTGAATGATTGTTGCCTGCTTTTAGGATTTATGGATATTATCAGTAAATTTGGTATTCTTGTCTCGCAAGCATCTATTTCAGTCACCATTTATCGGCTTTTATATAATATTATGCTGACAGAAACAAATAGTAAGAGAATACTATTACTAACCCTAGTGCATCCTGATTTTCTTCCGCCTGTATATGCTTTTGCACAGGTCTTGAGAGACGAAGGATACAATATACACATTCTAACTTTTGATTCTTTTGTTCCCTCCGAGTTAGATTTGGGAAGTGACATAATATTGGAATCTGCAGGAAGGCACTATGACGCACGCACTACCGAAAGGATAAAGCTCAGAAATAAGTTCACTAAAAGAGCATTGGAACTGGCCGAAGGGGAAACTATAGCTGTTATTTCTTTTTGCCCGTTTTCATTTCATACTGGTATAATTGTCAAATCAACCTACAAAATACCGCTTATTTATCATGCGCTTGAGTTATCAGATTTCAGGTTAAGTGTATTTCTGAAATCTCCATTATCGAACTACCGAAACCTGCGTGCTTTACAGACATTAAGCGAGGCAGATCTTATCGCCACACCATCTATCCAACGTTCTGCCTGGTTGGCAGGAAGATGCCACCTCACCTATATGCCATATACCATTTTGAATACCTCTTATCTGTCAGCCACAGCTCCTGAAGCCAGTTATGATATTTTCAGGGATTTGGTACCCACAAATTTCCTGGATAAAAAAATAATACTTTATACGGGCGCCGTAAATGCGGATCTATGCACGATGGAACTTGTGCAGGCTTTTGAACTGCTTAACGATGAACAAAGTGTACTGATCATTACCGGTATAAAAGACACTGATTATTGTGAATCAATTAAGCATACAGTGGAGAAAAGCAAAGCAGCAAAAAGAATAAAACTGTTCCCATATATTACCCGCAAAGAAATGTTATCCCTCCAGGCAAATGCACATATTGGAGTATGCCTTGCTAAAGAATCGCAGGAAAACGTGAAATCAAAAATGATGGCTCCCAATAAGGCAGGAGAGTATTTGGCTAAGGACTTGTATTTATTGGGCATTTTAAGCGAATATCTGCGGCCAATGAAAATTCAAGGGACCGCTTCACTAGCTATTACCACTAGTCCTGAAGATATCTGTATTTCGATGAGAGAGGCGCTTCATGCAGTGAATGAAAAGGACTATAAAGATAAGATCACAAATTTTGTCAGAGATTTTTTCTGTATGCAACAGCAATTGAAACCGATCATAAAATATTTGCGTAAGGACAGATGACAAAATAAGTATTATCGCTGATTATCAATAAATTATAAAAATAACACCCTATTTTTGAGCTGTGTGACTGTATACCCAAACATTCTTTATAATGCAGATAATTGAAATTATTTAATCCCTTATGTGTGGAATAGCTTGTTATTTTGGCAATAATAAGGAGGAGGGTTTATTATTTGGCACAAACGCCTGTAATATGCTGCGGCATAGAGGGCCAGATGACAGCGGTATCTATAGTGATGAGTCAATAACACTTTCTCAAACACGATTGGCTATTTTAGAATTGTCTGAATTAGGCCATCAACCAATGATATCTTCGTGCGGCAGATATGTCATTATTTTTAATGGCGAGATATATAACCATCTTGAATTACGAAAACAATATTTACCCAGTCATCCATTCAGAGGCCATTCTGATACAGAAACAATAATTGAGCTTTTCCGGCTGCAGAAAGAAAAAATGCTTCGGGATATGGTGGGCATGTGGGCTTTTGTGATCTGGGATAAAGAAGCGGAAAAAATATTTATTAGCCGGGATCGTTTTGGACAAAAGCCTCTATACCTGAGGCAAAAGAACAAGGCGTGGCTGGTGGCCAGTGAAATACAACCACTATTATCTGAAAATGAACATCCCCAATATGACGCAACTGCCTTGGTAGAATACCTTGCACTAGGCAATTACGGCCACCTGGGCGATCATACTTTTTTTAACGATGTGCGGCAATTCCCTGAAGGGAGCTATGCGTGGCTATCAAAGGATCAGCAAACGTTAAAGATTGAACACTATTGGGAGTTACCGAACATTAATGAAGCAGACAAAGTGCCATTCGATAAGAATGTAAAAAAAGGTTTGCACAATTGCATTGTAGAAGCAGTTTTGTCCCAAACACTTTCGGATGTGCCTATTGGCATTACCTTGTCAGGCGGTATTGACTCGTCAATAATAACAGGAATTATAGCCACTTATTATGATAAGGGGATGCATATTTTTACGGCGCAGTCTCCGGATAGCAAGTTTGATGAAACGAGGTACGTAGATGCAGTTATTTCCAAATTTTCCAACAGTAATTTTATAGTACATCGCAAAAACCTTAATGAACTCTCCATAAAAAATAATCTCGACAAATATATTAAGGTCCAGGAGGAACCGTTTGGTGACCCGTCTATAATAGCGCATGGTTACCTGATGGATATGGCTGCCAGCGCCGGGATAAAAGTTATTTTGAATGGACAGGGCGCAGATGAGCTTTTTTTTGGTTACAATAATATGGCCCAGGCAATTTTGTCGAGGCAATTCAAGTCAATGAAGTTTAGCCAATTCAGTGAAAACCTAAGCGCAATGCGGTTGGGCAAAGGATTCCTGCTGCGGATTTTGCTTGAGTCATTTTTCCCGAGTCTTGAATATAATCTAAGAACCAAGTCGAGAAGAAAAAGAAGAAATATACTACAGCCACAACTACTGGACAATGTGGATAATAACATCCTCTCCCTGCATAAGTATAATAACATCTACAACGTGTGGCGCGAATCGATTTACGGCGTGCACATTCCTCATTTAGTTCATTATGATGACCGGAACGCTATGGCATTTAGTATTGAAGGCCGCATGCCATTTCTCGATCACAGGATTGCGGAATATGTAGCGAGTATCAGGCCAGAAGAGTTTATAAAAAATGGCATGAGAAAATACATCCTGCGCGAATCATGCAAGCAATACCTCCCTGATATAGTGTATAACCGCACTGATAAGATAGGGTTTTATACTCCTCTTATTAATTCTCTAAACAAAGACAAGGATTGGGTGCTAGCCCAAATGAAGGAGAATGGTTTATTAAAAAACGAACATATCCACTTCTTGCTTGAAAAATTAAAAACTGAACGGTTGGCCATAAATGATGGGTTACAAATCTGGAGGTGTATTTCTGTCATTCGGTGGATGAAGGAATACAATATTAATATTTCTTAATGTTATATTGCCGGATCTTTATTAGATATCCGTTTTCTTAGGTTCATAATGGGGTATTCAAAGAAGCGATAAATCAAGAAAGACAAAAATACCACCACCGACAAATACAGTATAAAATATGGTATGCAGTTGTACACTGTAAATGTTCGATACTCCCAGAACGGAACATAGATCAGTGAAAAATGGACCAGGTATATGGAGTAGGATATTTTACTTATGAAGATTATCCCTTCGCGGCCTAATTTATTTTTCATTTTCCTGAATTCCATGGCATAAGGCAGGCAAAGTGAGAAAAAAGCAGGGATGAGTGTTAACAGGAACGAATTGATAAACAGCCTGAAAGATGCAAACTTTCTGTAAAAATCGAATGATGGGTAAATACCTGCAAAATGTATAGCAGTGAGCACAATTATTCCTGATACCGAAATGGTTAATAGTGTTTTTTTAAGTTTTGATACTTTTTCTTTATGAAAAAGCGGCAGGTAAGCCATTAGAAATCCGTAGCTAATGGCATCTAATCTATAAACGACAATTTTCCTGATACTACTATCGAAATATAGTGGATCCGTGGCTTGAGTGCCGCTGAGCAATCTACATAACAAGGGTATCAAGGCATAGCAGGTAAACGTAAACAGGATGATCTTTTGTTTTCCTGGTTTTCTAAACGCAGCATATAGTATGTAGACAACCAGGGGCAAGGACAGATAGAACCACTCTTCTATAGCCAAACTCCATGATTCCGGGAAAAAGGGAATAGATGGTGAAGAAAAATTTTGAACAAAGAAAAAATAGCCTACGTGGTTAAGAGTAAAAAAGCCCGGATTCAACCAACTATATAAAATAATGTTTGCAATTAATACCAGCCAATAATTGGGAAGCGTTCTGAACCACCGTCTTATAAGGAAATTACGAATATCGCTAAAGCCGTATTTTTCAGTAGCCATAAACCTTTTGAGCAGGATGGTTCCAATTAGAAATCCACTTAAAACAAAAAATAACTCCACACCTAATAGTCCAAATGGCTCGGACAGCGACAGGAATTTATGAATGCTGGTCCCGAATGTGGGAATAGATGATAGTGGCTTCAGTATAGGAAATGAATGAAAGATCACTACCATAATTATGGCTGTTGCCCGCACAATATCCAAACCAATAATACGATCAGACTGCATTCAATATAATTAATGTGAAAGACTTTATTAATGTGAAAATTACAAATGTGAAAATGTGAAATTCCGAATGTCTTATCAATACGAAAATTACAAATGTGAAAATGTGAAATTCCGAATGCTTTATCAATACGAAAATTACAAATGTGAAAATTTCCGATATGCATGTTCTATTCAATCTATATTGCCAGACCATGACTTTTCCGTATATTTTTTCAAAGTGAAACTTTTTTCCCGTACCTACCCTAAGGAAGGATATTTTGCAGTTTCCCTCGTTCGCTGAGCTTCGGCGGGCGACGGACCATTTTATTTACATTTTTCATATAGTTTGTGTATGTGACTGTAAATGTCGGTTTTTCTATTTTGATTTAGGTGTTGTTACGGGTAGGAATATTTTTTGCCTTCCTTTATTTTATCCCCGAAAAAAGCGAGACGAACAATGACGCCGTGTAGTCAGTACCCCCCTCCTATGATGAAATTGCGGAAGAAGCAGAAAGCTATTGTATGTTAGTTGTGGACTACATAAAATTAAATATTTTAAGTGATTGATCAAAAATCTAATTGGTTTTTTTAATTTT
>Ga0182030_10028191_pt1 | contig 10049 bp, 10 predicted proteins | sample 812S3MmetaG_FD_121299 | JGI IMG/M metagenome (GOLD analysis project Ga0182030, IMG submission 121299) | Permafrost microbial communities from Stordalen Mire, Sweden - 812S3M metaG (Illumina Assembly) | ecosystem: Environmental > Terrestrial > Soil > Wetlands > Permafrost | place: Sweden... | reverse complement strand
TCTGGAAACTAACCTGAGCGACAGTGCCCGACTTACTGTCTCCGAAAAGGGGGGAAGGTCATGATAACCCTTATTTTCAACTCGGGCAGATGCTCACGAAGAATAGACACTGCAGCCAAAATTTCCAGAGTGGGAGTGTCGCCGCAACAGCCCATCACAACGTCTGGCTCACCATCCTGATCATTACTAGCCCATTGCCAGATACCAATTCCTTCCGTGCAATGTACGACAGCTTCATCCATCGTTAGCCATTGCGGAAGCGCGTGTTTGCCTGCAACTACTACGTTGACGTAATTGCGGCTGCGAAGACAATGATCAAAGACTGACAATAAGCAATTTGCATCAGGCGGCAGATAGCAACGAACAATGTCAGCTTTCTTATTTATGACGTGATCAAGAAAACCAGGATCTTGATGTGTGAATCCATTGTGATCCTGCTGCCAAACATGGGAGGCAAGAAGGTAATTGAGCGACGAAATTTTTCTGCGCCATGGCAGTTCTAAGCATACTTTTAACCACTTAGCGTGCTGACTGAACATCGAATCAATTATGCGAATAAAAGCTTCATAGCTGTTAAAAAGTCCATGCCGACCTGTCAAAAGATAGCCTTCCAACCACCCCTCGCATTGATGCTCGCTTAACATAGAATCAAGCACTCGTCCTTTGGGAGCTAGAAATTCGTCGTTCTCGACTTGGCGTGCTTCCCATTGACGATTTGTTACTTCAAAAACTGCGCCCAAAAGATTCGACAGCGTCTCATCCGGCCCGAAGATGCGAAAGTTTTGCTTGTCTTGATTGAGCTTTGAGACATCACGTAGAAACTGACCCAATATGAGTGTGTCCTGAGCGTTGACAGCACCAGGCGCAGGCACAACGACAGCGTGTTTATGAAAATCCGGCATGCGCAAATCATGCAAGAGCAGACCGCCATTGGCGTGTGGATTAGCTCCCATCCGTCGGTTTCCCTTCGGTGCCAGTTCGGCCAGTTCAGATATAAGACGACCACTTTCATCGAATAGCTCTTCAGCCTTATAACTTTTCATCCATTCTTCAAGTTGCTTAACATGCTCGGGGTGCTCTGGATCTACCAGGAGCGGCACCTGGTGCGCGCGGAATGTGCCTTCAATTTGGAGTCCGTCAACTACCTTCGGACCCGTCCAACCTTTTGGTGATTTTAGAACGATCATGGGCCAACGCGGGCGCGTCAAATCGTTTTTGTTTGCCGCATTACTTTTGATTTGGCGAATGTCTTCAATTACAGAGTCCATGGTAGAAGCCATTAGCTCGTGCATTTCTTCTGGCTTATGACCTTCTACGAAATACGGTTTCCAACCGCAGCCTCGAAGAAATTGCTCCAACTCCTCATGCTCGATTCTTGCCAGTAGAGTAGGATTGCTGATTTTGTATCCATTGAGATGCAGGATCGGCAACACGGCTCCATCTGTAATCGGGTTGAGAAACTTGTTAGATTGCCATGCTGTCGCCAATGGGCCAGTTTCAGCTTCACCATCACCTATGATGCAAGCAACAATAAGATCCGGATTGTCAAATGCAGCTCCGAAAGCGTGACTGAGTGAATAGCCTAGCTCGCCACCCTCGTGAATTGATCCGGGTGTCGTTGGCGCCACATGGCTGGAAATTCCTCCAGGAAATGAGAACTGTGTAAATAGCTTTTTCAGACCCTCTTCATCCTGACTGATATTTGGATATATTTCAGTGTAAGATCCTTCAAGGTAAGTATTTGCCACCAGTGCAGGTCCCCCATGACCTGGACCAGCTATGTAGAACATGTTGAGATCATTTTTCGCGATAACCCTATTTAAATGAACGTATATAAAATTCTGTCCTGGTGTTGTACCCCACTGTCCAACTACCAAAGGCTTCACGTCAGATAACTTTAGCGGCTGCTTTAGCAGTGGATTATTGTATAGATAAATCTGTCCGACCGAGAGATAGTTAGCAGCACGCCAATAGGCGTTAATCTTGGCGAGTGAGTCTTTATCGAGTGTCTGTGCTTCTGTAGACAGCCCATTTTTTTGCCCTGGTTTCAAAACTTGCATAATCGCGCCTCTGGTATATTAGTGGCTGCTTAGACCTAGGGGGCACCACGTGTGGTGAGCTATTTTTGGTCACAGAGATCATCGTACGCTTTCGCAGATGCTTGTAATCCCTATGCAATTATGTGGTTATCCCTGGCATAGTCTTGATGATTCAGTTCCATCCGCATCTTGAAGCATTGTTAATTTCGGGTACTGTATATTTATTGGAACGTTTGTAAGTGCAGATTCATTATTCTCAGCGCTAGAAGGCAAGGCGTAGCTCAAACCAAAGCCACCGATTGTTGAACGAAGGTATCGACTGCTCCGAATTCTTTCATTATGCATTCTGCGCGGCGCATTCCGTCAATGTCCAATACTGGCACTCTGACGAAGACGCGCGTGCGGTTTGACGCTTGAGTGACACTTAAGCCGTATAGGAGAAAACCACTCTGAGCCCCGGCTAAATAGCCGATGCCCATTCCGGTTAGTCCACTTAATCCCAGCAAGAATCCGAATCCTTCGCCAAATTCTAGAGCTGTAGGAAATACGGAAAGTCCAAGGCATCCTCCCAGCAACATTCCGATATCGCGCCCGGCATCAAGAAAACGTGAACGAGTCCTTTTGCGTTCTTCATGCTGCTCTGGTCTCGGCTCCGTTATTTCACAACGGGCTGGGTTGAATTGGGCCTGTTTTAATGACTGTAGCACCCATTCGCAAGTGCAGTTATCATCAAATATTCCAATGAGTATTATTTCTTTCATCGTCGTGCAGCTCTCGTTTTATTGCGCGTCATGGTCATTGATGTTGACGCTGTTTATTTGGCTCAAGACTCTGGTTCTCGTCGCTTGTCCAGATAATCTTTATTCCGGGTAAGCATAGGAAGGTTCTGGCAGCGTAAATTTTTCTGCCTAGAATTGTCGTAGATGGAACACTAATGCCAGCATGCTCGAGCGATTCAGCGACAATTCCGGTGCAGCTTGCATTTGGATTCTCAAAGTAAGGATCATAAGGAATTCCCAATTCGGAATGTCCATAGGCCAGCGCGCGCCGCAACTGTTTCTGTCCGGAATACGTCGGTCTGACAAGCACTACCCTCGTGCTGTGCCACTTGCGATAGATTGAAATTGGCAGCTCTTCGACTCTGCTAGCCACAGTCAATAATTTTCCATTTTCATCGACCAATGAGGCGTGTACCCAAGAGCTTCCCGTGAATATAAAAGAAAGACCTACCCACTGCCAGTCGTGCATATTCGTCTCCACGATCACGTCGCCCGGACGGGAAAGCGATTGCAGTGTATTTATCTGTTGCTGAGTAATGTCTGTCGGTAGCGGCCAGGGCCATAGGCTCATGGAGAAAAAACTGTCACGCACTGGCGGAAAGAAGCACAGTGTTAGCAAAAGTAATAAGAAGCCACTGAATATAATGCCACAGATTAGCGGAACTCTTTTCATAGCAACAATTGCGCGATCGTTGTTAGTCTGCCATAGAGTTGAGTCCATTATTTGATCTCTTCCCGCCCCATATCCTCTGTTGGCAGGGACACAGGCGATTCAAATAAGTTCCTCAAATGAGGAAAACAGATCATCGACAGTAGATCAGATCGGTTACCGTTGTGTCTGTTCGTGCACAACTTGTTTCTCGTTGTGGAAATCCACCATAACCACGCCACCTGTAACCACTGTAATTAACACAATCGCCATCACCATCACCCAGTGAGAATCTTGTCCAGATCTATCTTGTTGCCTCGTTGCACTCTTTGGCGCCGTCAGTGGCGATTTTTCGTCTGGTTTAATGATACTCTGTTCACTCTTATACATATGACTTCCTTGTTCGTTTTCTATTTTGAACTTCTTCATCGATTTGCTTCATGCCGTTTCGTGACTTTGAACTCAAAATTCTAAGAACGGTATGTTGCGGAAGACTTAATAAGGTCTACGAAGTTCCAGCTTTGAGTGAAAGTCTGTATGACAATGTTGCCTAAAGTCAAATCATAGGGCACTTCTGGCGGTGTCACATGTTCAGCAGATGTACGGAGTCAAATGAAGATTACTTGAAATTATGAGCACCGCAAGCAGTCGCTCTTGGAATTGATAAATAAAGCTTCGCCAGATTTGCCTGCTTTAAGATTCCGGTCGATGGCTTGATCGTAGTCAGAACTGTTCTTGATAGCATGATCGTAAATGGTCGGATTTGAAGTGCGTCCTGTCACCGATAATTCCTTGATATAGCGCTGCAGGGTTCCACTTGTTAAAAGTGCTCGTGTGATATTATCCAGCCAAATGCTCTGGCCCAATTCATGGAGCTTTTTTGTGGCTTTCATAATGCTTCTCCTGCTAATTCGCGTTGGACTATTTCTGAGCTGACACATGCTTAGTATTTGCCACAGTCTGCCGTCCGAAATAGAACAGCATGTATCTGAGGCAATAAGACAAAGGTGAACACTCCGATTCCAAGCCATTCGTGGTGCATTCAGCGGATTGTATATGATTCTGCATGCTAGTATGAATCAGCTGTGTGAAAATCAGGTGAAAAGCAGCTGGGGCAGCTGAAAGAAATTCTTTTCCGTTTTAATTGGAACTGATTGCTATTAACTTCTATCCATTAGACAGATTCCTAGAGGCAAAATTTGATTGCCAGAACCGACGGGTCGGAAGAACGAGAGTGTGAACAAAATGAAAAATTCGATAACTGCTGTTACGGGAAGTTTTTTGAGTGATGTAAACGCGGCAAAATGTCTCAGGGCTATGTGCAGGTTGGACATATTGCCGGAAAATATTTTGGTTTCCGGTGTGAACTCAAACGGTTTGCGGGCGCTTGCGCTGCATTTGTTAACGGTCCATCCTATAGGCAAGACGATGTGCAGTTTCGGTCTCTGGGGAGCAGCAGCAGGTGCAGTCATCGCTTTCAGCATTAGCGCTTTAAGTCCAGCAGCATCATTCTTGCGCATATTGGGTATATTTTCGAGCTTTTGTCTAGGTGGCGTCCTCGGTTGTATGTTTGGCACTCTGCTTGGAGCTGTAGCAGGAATGGGAATGTCTTACTGCCACGTCACTGACGGAAGGCTGGCTGGCGGTAAGGTGTTTATTTCGGTGAACTTGCCTGATGATTCTTCAGATAAGCAAAAAGTAAATGCCATTATGAAAGAATGTGGTGGCTCTGACATAACTGAGGATATTGGGGCTAAACCTTTTTGATCGGCAGCTTCTTCTGCTTGAGAAACTCTTCAATAGCGGATGGATCTCCTGTCAGCGACCATGAAGGTACGGAAATTATGCGCCCATCTTTGCCATGAAATAGGAAAGAGGCGTTATCGCTCGGACTGAAGTATTCTACGAACGCCACGTCGTTGAATTTCATTCGATCTACTCTGGTTTTTTGCTGTTTTTCGGAGCTCTTCAATATCATTTCTGTGTCGGTCAATTCCAGCTGATAGTTCGCAGTGAAATCACCAATATATCTAACCGTGAAAATGGATAACACCGCTAATAAAACAACAGCGGCTATGGAAGTGGATGTGACTAGACCAGGCTGAGGAAAATGGTGCAGGATGCCGAACAGTGAGAAGGATAGCAACGATATTACTATTAGCCACTCTGTCGTCAGGAAAATGATTGTAGGTACAAATGCCGGACGTTTTGATTTCGCGCGGGAAGCAAAACTCAGTCGGACCTTTTCTTGTAATTTGTCTTTAGCTTTAATCATGGATGGACTGCCTCTTTTATCAATATGAGGCATGAAGATCGGGAATGTTCCGCTAATTACAAGTGAGACGAAACTGAGCAGCACTGGTTAGCGCTTTGCCAATATTTGTGCGGAGACGTTAATCAGTCATTCAGTTCCTCTCGGATTGCGTCTAATTCTTTGTGGCGCTCAGGGCTCGTCTTCGGATACGCCATCTTAAGCTCCTTAAACGAATCAAGAACGATTTGCGACACAATCAAACGAGCGCTCTCTTTATCGTCCGCAGGAACGATATACCAGGGCGCCTCCTTGCTGCTAGTAGCGTTAAAGCATTCTTCATAAGCTTTCATGTATTGCTTCCAGTATTTCCTCTCGTGGACATCGTTCAGGTTGAATTTCCAATTTTTGTCCGGTTCATCAATACGAGCCAAAAAACGCTTTTTCTGCTCGTCTCTGGAAAGATGGAGAAAAATTTTGACGATGCGGGTTCCGTTGCAATAAAGGTGATTCTCCAAATCATTGATTGAACGATAGCGATCTTTCCAGATAGTTTTCTCGTGACACAGTTCTTTTGCCAGATCTTGCTTCTTGAGAATCTCCGGATGCACTTTCACTATCAGTACTTCTTCATAATATGATCGATTGAAGATTCCGATATGCCCCCGCTCAGGAAGATGGCAGTTAGTACGCCAGAGAAAGTCGTGTTCTAGCTCTTCGGCGCTTGGTTCTTTGAAACTAAAAACCTGGCAGCCCTGAGGATTTACTCCGGACATAACGTGCCTGATGGCGCCGTCCTTGCCGGCAGCGTCCATCGCCTGAAAAATTAGCAGCAGCGCATATTGGTTGGAAGCGTAATGAAGCCGTTGCAGCTCACTCAACTCATCAACGTGTTCCTGGAGGAGTTTTTGGTAATCCTTCTTCGAGTCGCATATTGGTTTTGGATTCGTAGGCCAGTCTGTTAGCTTGACTTTACTATCTGCATCAACGCGGAAATCCTTTGTATGTATTTTCATTCTTTCCTTTGGTTCGAGTGATCATTGGTCCGTTTTCAGGCAATCATTTTGTTGTCTGGTAGGTGAATAGATTCAATCTGAGTCGAAACGCAGTCGTCCTCTGCGATATATTCTCCACGCCGAGCAGCCTGGTTGCACCTTGCTCTATGCAATAGAGCCTGCTGCGCAGCTGTAACATTGGACTCTTTTCCATGCCAGATTTCCAGGGCTGGCTGCTGGAGGGCTCGTGCAAAGGAAAAAGTCAGAGCCCAGGGAAGTGAACCTTTGAATTTGAGATTTATGGCATTCAATCTTGACGATGCCAATTGGGGAGATTGTCCGCCTGAAAGGAAAGCAATACCTGGCACCGCAGCTGGTACTGCCCTTAAAAGACAGTTGATTGTTGCGTGGGCTACATTGTCCGCGTCTTCCTGCTCGGGGCAAGCCAGCCCGGGCAACACCATGTTTGGCTTCAAAATCATTCCCTCAAGCATTACTCCCTGGATCTGTAATTGATTAAATACTGTATGCAGGATTTCGGAACTGAGCTCTGAGCATTTGCTCATAGTATGCTGACCTGCCATCAAGAGTTCAGGTTCTACCACTGGCACTAGTCCAGCTTCCTGGCACAATGCAGCATAACGAGCAAGTGCCTGCGCGTTAGCTTCAATGCAGGCTCTGCTGGGAATGCCTTCACCTATGGTGATAACGGCGCGCCATTTAGCAAAGCGAGCCCCCATTTCAGAGTATTCAACCAGGCGCTCGCGCAACCCGTCGAGGCCTTCAGTAATTTTCTCTCCGGCATGAAGCGCCATGTCTTTGGCACCAGTATCCACTTTAATACCAGGAAGCATGCCAGTATCAGTAATGAGCTTGACGAAAGAAATTCCATCTTTGTTTGTCTGGCGAATTGTTTCGTCATAAAGAATGACTCCACTAATGTAGTCGGCAAGTGATGGTGTCGTCAGAAGCAACTCGCGATATTCTCGTCTGAGCTCCACAGTTTGAGGAATTCCAAAACGGGCAAATCGTTTGTTACAGGTAGGGTTACTTTCATCCATAGCCAGTAGTCCCTTGCTATTGGTTACAAGGGCAATCGCCGTATCAACGAGTTCTATCTTCATCTTTCTCTGTTGCCCCACTTAATTACTTTTTTAGCCATGCAGTCTCTTTCTTATGATCACACCTGTAGGTGAGAACTGGATGAAAACTCGGTCATTTGCTCATGAAATAGCACTAGTCCTAAGTTGAATAATCGTGATGGAACCTTTTCATCGCAACAGCTCTCAATAGATCTGTCTACCGAATTCTTACTAACGACATGTTTGGTATTGAATCTGTGAGATGACCTTTAGCAACCAACACAAATTTAAAAAGAAGCGAATATTCGCCGCGCCCAGCAAAAGTGTTTATCAATGAATACAATTACCTTAACATCTGAGATTCTCACAGAATCATGAGTAATTATTGCTTTTAAGAAGGAGTGAATTAAGATTGCCAAAACGTGTACTAATTCTATCTGCTTCAGTTGGGACTGGGCATATACATGCTGCTCAGGCTATTCAAAACGCGCTCATATCCATTGACAGCGAAGCCGTAGTCAGGCATGAAGATGCCCTAGAGTTTGCGAACCCAACTTTTCGCAATCTAATGAGGCACGGGTATAACGAGTTAGCCAATAATGCGCCTGAAGTCTTGGGCTTAGCTTACGAATATTCGGAACGAGTTTGGTCTACCGAAATTCATGGCGTCGCGTTTGAGCGTTGGAACTCTGGAGACCTAATAAAACTTGCCACCGAATTTCGTCCTGATCTTGTGGTTTGCACCCATCCCTTACCTGCAGACATGACCTCCTGGCTTATCTGCAAAAAACGCCTTTGGGCACAACATGCTGTTGTGCTAACAGACTTTGATCTCAATACTATGTGGTTGTGTCAACATTATTCAGGCTATTTTGTTGCACTGGAGGAGACTCTTGAGTGCATGGTAAACATCGGATACGAGCGGTCACGAATTATTGTTTCAGGAATACCGGTCGATCCCATTTTTGCCGCGACTAAAGACAAAATGGAAATGCGCAAAAAATATGGACTTAATTCTGAAAGCACTTGCATTCTGATTTCAGCCGGTGGACTTGGTGTGGGTCCTGTGGCTGAAGAGATCGTGCCTGCATTAATGGGATTGGGCCTGAAAAGCAAAATTCAAATTGTCGCGGTTTGCGGCCATAACGATGAGCTGAAGCAGAAACTAGATGCCTATTCAGAGCAAATCGCTGCGACCTCAGATACCTCCTTGAAAGTCTTTGGACTGACATCTCAGATGGATGAATTGATGTCGGCGGCTGATTTGATACTGGGAAAACCAGGTGGACTGACTGTTGCAGAAGCTCTCAGCAAGGGACTGCCTATGGTTATCGTAAATCCAATACCTGGACAAGAAGAACGTAATTCCGACCACTTGCTGGAAGCAGGCGCCGCAATCCGTTGTCACAATCTAGCCGGACTTGCTTATAAGATGGGACTTTTACTGAACGATCCCTCGAGGCTTGCAATCATGCGGGAGTGTGCACTTCGGTTTTCTCGCCCGCGAGCTGCAGAAACGGTTGCGCGCGAATTATTGGCTATGATCGAAAAATCGAGGGGTTGCGCTTTCCATCCTCCTGACCACAACTGTAACGGATCGCTTCTGGGCCTTGGTTAAATGTACTTGTGCTAAGAGATCTTTAGACGGCGAAAAACCGGAAATTTGATCAGATCGAACAGGAAAGCAAAGGCTGCCGCTGAAGCCAACGTTCCTGCCACCACCCAGATCGGCAGAGATGCCATTGCTATGCCGCCGATGGCAAGTGTTGAAGCGATTGAAATATCAGCCACAGAAGAAATGAGCAGAAGAATGCTGGGGCAAGAAGACCACAAATGGCGACGCTCGCGATTGCTATACGCCGTTGCCTGATTGCCAAAGACTATGAGAATAAATGCCAACGTCTGCAGCGCAGCGATGCTGAAGCCCAATCGGTAAACAGCAAACGCCAAAATCGATGTACAAAATACCAACTCGCCCAGTCCGACGACGACCCCAGCTATTGTGATTTTGCCAACCGGCCAGGTGTTCGGCATTGGTGAAGCCTTGACGTTGTCGGTGGTCAGAGACATTCCAAGAAAGTCGCCTGTAATCATAACTAGAACCATCAAAAATGGTGTCAGAATGGCATGACCGGTCATGATCAGGCCGACCGCTAGAAAGAGTGCTTGTACCGTTTTTTTTGTAACTGAATTCAACGTATAACTAAGAATACGTTGGAAAGTCATTCTTCCTACTTTAACTGCAGAAACGATA
>Ga0182030_10028190_pt1 | contig 10050 bp, 7 predicted proteins | sample 812S3MmetaG_FD_121299 | JGI IMG/M metagenome (GOLD analysis project Ga0182030, IMG submission 121299) | Permafrost microbial communities from Stordalen Mire, Sweden - 812S3M metaG (Illumina Assembly) | ecosystem: Environmental > Terrestrial > Soil > Wetlands > Permafrost | place: Sweden... | reverse complement strand
TGGGACCGGTGGAACGCCAAGGCTCCCGAGGCCCAGGTGGCCGAGGCACTGGTGGCTGATCGCCAGTTCCTCGACGAGATGCACGCCCTCGACGAGCACGACCGGCGCAACTGGGCCATGGCCCTGTTCGGGGCGGACCAGAAGCTGGTCGACCTGATGCAATTCCGGTTGAGCGAGCACGCTGTCCACACCTGGGACGTCGTGGTGATGGCCGACGAGGGTGCGGCCATCGCCCCCGACGCCACCGCCCTCCTGGTCGACACCCTCGCTCCGCTGGTGGCCCGGGTGGGCGCTTCGACCCCGGATCCCCTGCGGGTGCAACTGCACACCCACGATCCGGACCGCCACTTCCTACTGGTGGCCGGAGGGGATGGTGCCGAGCTCGGGGAGCTGGCCCAGGGCACCGCTCCCGGCGCCGACGAGGCGGTGGAGCTGCCGGCGGAGGCGCTCATCCGGTTGTTCTACGGTCGGCTGGATCCGGGGCACACCCCGGAGTCGGTGGGTGGCGACTTCGACATCGATGCCCTGCGCCGGATCTTCACCGGCTTCTGATCGACCCCGAGGCTCACCATGACCGATGTTGACACGGGCATCTCGGGTGACGCCACGGGGGCCCGCACCGCCCGGGCCCACCTGTGGATCCTGGTGGTCATCGCCGGGGCCCAGCTCATGGTGGTACTCGACTCCACCATCATGATCATTGCCCTCCCTTCGGCCCAGAAGGCACTGGGATTTTCCAACGGTGACCGCCAGTGGGTGGTAACGGCCTACACCCTGGGGTTCGGCGGTCTGTTGTTGCTGGGCGGGAGGATCAGCGACCTGGTCGGACCCAAGCGCACCCTGATCCTGGGGGTCATCGGCTTCGCCCTGGCCTCGGCCGTCGGCGGTGCTTCGGTGAACACCGCCATGCTCATCGGGGCCCGGGCCCTGCAGGGGTCGTTCGGAGCGCTGCTGGCACCGTCGGTGCTGTCTCTGCTGTCCACCACCTTCAGCAATCCCCGCGAGCGCGGCAGGGCCTTCGGGATCTATGTGGCCATCGCCGTGGGCGGAGCGGCGTTCGGGCTGATCCTGGGGGGCTTCCTCACCCAGTACGTCGACTGGCGGTGGTGCCTGTACGTCAACCTGCCCATCGCCGCGCTGGTGGCCAGTGGCGCCTTCACCATGATCCCCAAACGCTCGGGTAATCCCGGGGGCCGCCTCGACATCCCCGGTGCCGTTCTGGGCTGTGGCGGCCTGGTGGCCCTGGTCTACGCCCTGGGCGAGGCGGCCACGGCGGGATGGAGCTCCCCCCGGGTCATCGGGCCGCTCATCGCCTCGGCCGTGTTGCTGTCCATCTTCGTGCTGGTCCAGGCCCGGGTGGCCAACCCCCTCCTACCCCTGCGCATCCTCACCGATCGCAACCGGGCCGGCTCCTTCTTGACCATCGTCCTCGCCGTGCTGGCCATGTTCGGGACCTTCCTGGCGTTGACCTACCTGCTCCAGACGGTCGATGACTTCTCACCCCTCAAGACCGGGGTGGCCTTCCTCCCCCTGCTGCTGGTCAACGGGCTCACCTCGACCCAGTTGGCCAGTCGGTTGATGGCCCACCTCCCCACCCGACTCCTGGTCGTTCCGGGCCTACTCATTGCTGCCGTCGGGTTGGCCCTGCTCACCCGCCTCACCCCGGGTGCGGCCTACGTGAGCCACATCCTGCCCACCGAGCTCCTGTTGGGGGTGGGGCTCGGACTGGCCCTGGTGCCCTGCATCTCCACCGCCACCAATAAGGCCGAGCCGCGCGATGTGGGTGTCACCTCAGCGATGACCAACACCTCCCAGCAGATCGGGGCCTCCATCGGGACCGCCCTGCTCAACACCATCGCCGCCACCGCGGCGACGGCCTATCTGGCCACCCACTCCAGAACGGCGGCCTCGGTGGCCCGGGCCACCGTGCACGGCTACGCCGTGGCCAGTTGGTGGGCGGCGGGCTCGCTGCTGACCGCGGCCCTGGTGGCAGGGGTCATGATCGACGCCGATCCCCGAGCCGATACGGCCCGGGCCGATCAGGCCGCGGCGGCTGGGGCCGACCGACGGGGGAGTTGACCGCGGCACCGCCAGGGGGCAGGTGGGGGAGGCGACCTGGCATACTGGTGTGTGGGGGCACACCAGGGGGCGTGCCGGAGAGACGTTCCGTGGTCTCACCAGGCACCGGACGCCATCAGGGGGAGCACGTGAGCAGCGGGGCATCTGTGGCAACGGATGGGAAGCGGATCACCCCCCTGGACGGGATGCGGGCTTTCGCCGTGACCGCGGTGATCCTCTATCACGCCTCCACCTGGGCCAACGGTGGATACTTCGGGGTCGACGTGTTCTTCGTCCTGTCGGGATATCTGATCACCACCCTGCTCCTCAACGAGTGGCGGGGCGCCGGCGGGATCGGCCTCCGGTCCTTCTGGGCCCGGCGGGCCCGGCGGCTCCTGCCGGCGCTCTTCCTCATGCTGGCCGTGGTGGGGGCGGTGGCCGTCGCCCTACCCCAGGTGCTCGGATCTCCGGGCCTGCTCGGGGACACCATCGCCACGGTCTTCTATGTCTCCAACTGGCACCTGTTGGCCAGCCACACCAGCTACTTCGACCTGGTGGCCAATCAGTCGCCGCTCCTGCACACCTGGTCGCTGGCCATCGAGGAGCAGTTCTACCTGGTGTGGCCCCTGGTGGTCCTGGCTCTGGTCGGTGGGCTGCGCCATCGTGGCCGGCGGTCACCGGGCCCCGATGACGTCAGGAGGCGGCTGGTGCTGGTGGCGGCGGTGGCGGCCGTGGGAGCGGTGGCCTCGGCGGTGCTGATGGCCGTAATCACCCCGGTGGGCACCCTTGCGGTGGACCGGTCCTACTACGGAAGCGACACCAGGGCCCAGAGCATCCTGGTGGGTGCGGCCCTGGCCGCGGTGTGCCTGGCCTGGGGACCGGTTCGCACCGCCTGGGGTCGTCGGGCCCTGTGGGTGGCCGGCTTGGTCGGAGCGCTGGCGGTGGTGGTGATGTGGCGCACCGTGCAGGAGACCTCGGCCCTCACCTTCCACGGGGGGTTCTTTTTGGTGTCGGTGGCCACCGCCGGGGTGATCGCCTGCGTCATCCAGACCTCGGGGCACCCGGTGGCCCGGGTCCTGTGCTTCCGTCCGCTGCCCTACATCGGGCGGATCTCGTACGGCATGTACCTCTGGTACCTGCCGGTGCTCCTGGTTATGACGGCCGAACGGACCCACCTCGACGGGGTGGCGCTGCTGGCCGCCCGGGTGGCGGTCATCGTGGTCATCGCCGCCGCCTCCTTCCACTTCGTCGAGACCCCCATCCGACGGGGCGCCCTGGCCGGGTGGAGGACCTGGGTGGCCATCCCGGTGACCGCGGCGACGGTGTCCCTCCTGCCGGTATTCGTGCCCACCCTCGGTGGCCTGGTCCCGGTGGCCGACGCCGCCGCCGTGACCCATACGGGGTCATCCCTGCCCTTTTCGGCCCCGTCGGCACCGGCCGGTCCGCAGGTGCGGATCCTCCTGGTGGGCGATTCGATGGCCGGCTCCCTGGGTGTGGGCATGTCCACGGTGGCGGCCCACTTCGGGGCCCAGGTGATCAACGAAGGATCCCCGGGCTGCTCCCTGGCCGAGGGGACCCAGGTGCGGGTGCTCTGGTACACCGTCGCCCCCGGTCCGCCGTGCGCCAGCAATCCCCAACACCTGTTGGACGTCTACCGCTCGGAGGTGCAGACGCTCGATCCCGATGTGGTGGTGTACCTGGCCCGGAGTGACACCTTCGATACCCATCTCGACGGGAGCTGGCAGAACGTGGGCCAGTCGTCGTTCGACCGGTGGGCCCTCTCCCGCTACCAGCAGGCCATGGCGGTACTGGGCTCTGGCGGCGCCCACGTGGTCCTGATGACCTCGCCCTTCTATGACAGCGGTGAGCAGGGCGATGGCCAGCCGTGGCCCGAGAACAACCCGACCAGGGCGGTCGAGGTCAACCAGCTGCTGGCCCGGGCGGCCCAGACCGAACCCACCTCCACCACGGTGGTGGGCCTGGGAGCCCTGGTGGATCCCTCGGGCCAGTTCACCACCGACGTTGACGGTGTGCCGCTCCGTTGCACCGATGGGGTCCACTTCACCGTGCCAGGAGGACAGTGGGTCGGGGAGCAGCTGCTCCCCGAACTGGTGTCCCTCGGGAAGTCCCATGCCAATGTGGCCCTGCTGGCGCACCGGCCCCCACTACCTTCCCAGCCCGCCGCACCGAGCTGGTACGCCAGTCTGCCCTGCGGCACCTGAGCCAGGCTCACACGCCGCGCTCGGGGAACAGCACGTGGGGGTTGAGAATCCCCTCCGGATCGAGGGCCCGCTTGATGTCCCGGAAGGCGGAGATCTCCTCGGCGGTCCGGGACAGGTCGAGCCACCGCCGCTTGGCCGACCCGATGCCGTGCTCGGCGCTGATGCTCCCCCCGGCAGCGGCCACCATGTGCACCACGGCGTCGTCGACCCGGTCGTCATCGGGGGCGAGTCCGGTCACATTCACGTGGACGTTGCCGTCGCCGACGTGACCGAACAGAAAGGTTTGGGCGGTCGGAGCGATGGCCCGGACGGTGGCGGGTACCCGGTCGACGAAGGCGGCCAGAGACCCGAGCGGCAGCGTCACATCCAATTTGTGCGGCGGCCCCAGCGTGTTGATGGCCTCGGTGTGGCCTTCGCGGTAGCGCCACAACTCGGAGCGGCGGCCGGCGTCGGTAGCCACCACCACCTCGGCGACGCCATCGAGCGAGCCGGTGGCCTCGGCCAGGGGATCGGTGGGATCGGTACGGTCGGCCACCTCGACCAACAGGTACACCGGGTGGGGTGCGGCAAAGGGCGTCCGCAGGCCGGTCGCCGCGCACACCAACTCGAGCCCGGGGGCCAAAAAGAGCTCGGCCGCCTCCAGGGCGGTCAGGGACCGTCGGAGATGGACCGACGCTTCGACCGCCTTCGACACCTCGGCGAAGGCCAGGATGGCCACGGTCCGGTGCGACAGAGCCGGCACCAGCCGGAGCCGGGCCGCAGTCACCACGGCCAGGGTCCCTTCGCTGCCGCACAGCAGGCTGGGCAGGTGGTACCCGGTGTTGTCCTTGAGTAGCCCACCGAGGTGGGATACCACCGCGCCGGTCCCGAGTACAGCCTCCACCCCGAGCACCTGGGCCCGGGTGTCGCCGTAACGGAGCACCCGGGTGCCCCCGGCGTTGGTGGCGATGGTCCCGCCCACCGTGGCCGAATCGCGGCTGGCCAGGTCGACCCCGTAGGCCCAGCCTGCCGACCGGGCGGCCCGGTGCACCGCGGACAGGGCCACCCCTGCGGCCGCGGTGACCTGGCCGGCGGCGGGATCCACCGATCCCAGGGTGTCCAGGCGGGAGAGGCTCAGGACCACCTCGCCGTGGAGGGGGACGCTGCCGCCCACCAGCCCGGTGTTACCTCCCTGAGGTACCAGGGGGACACCCAGCTCTCGGCAGACCGAGACCACTCCTGCTACCTCGTCGGTAGAGGACGGCCGGACCACGGCCATGGTGTGGCCGGTAAATCTCCCGGTCCAGTCGGTGGTGTACGAGGCAATCAGGTCACCGTCCACGATCACCTGCTCGCCGACGACATGGCGGAGCCGTTCGAGGACCGGGCCACGTTCAGGCATAGCACCACTCTGCCCGATCTCCGGGTCCCCGGCCGACCGCCGCTCAGGGTCCGGGCTCTTGCCCTCTGTGGAGCCAGAGCCGAGCTGTCGGGACGCTCACGGTGTTTGGAGCTGGTTCCAGAGGGTCGAATCACCGGTGATCCCGGACCCGTTGCGCCAACCCGGGGCGCTGGGTAGCGTCTCAGCCGAAACCATCGAGCGGAGGTTGGTCCATTGGCATACAACGTGATTGTCGTGGGAACGGACGGGTCGGAGCGGGCAGCGATAGCGGTTACGGAGGCGATGGTCCTGGCCAAGGCCACCGGGGGGAAACTCCACGTCGTCCATGCGGTCCATCCCGCCGTCGAGGCGGGGTACACCGAGTCCAAATCCGGCCAACTCACCATTGACAAGGCGCGCCACGGAGTCGAGGGATTCCGAGCCGCGTTGATGGACGAGGCCGCTCGTCAGGGGGTGGAGGCCGAGGTGCACAACCCGGGTAGCACCGATCCCGCCGATGCCCTGATCGAGGCAGCCGAGTCCCTCGACGCCGACCTGGTCGTAGTGGGGAACAAGGGGACCACCGGAGTGAGCCGTTTTGTCCTCGGGAGTGTGCCCAACAAGGTTGCGCACCACTGCCCGTGCAGCGTCATGATCGTCAACACCGACGCCAAGTGACAAGGAAGTGATCGCCGATCAGAGGCGCGAAAAGTGTTCGGCCTCCTGTGCGAACTGCTCCAGGGCCTCGGAACTCACGGACGCCCGGGTGAGGGCAATGGCATCCCGCACGTCGTCCGCACCGATCTGAGGCGCTCCGCCGGAGACGGCTCGGTCGAAGGCAAGCTGCGCACCGCGCTGGGCGGCCAGGGCGAAGTCCGCCGGCGTGAAGCCGGCCGTAGCGGTGGCCACATCGGCCGGGTCCCCGGCCGGGAGGAACTCCGAAGCCAGTTCGGCGCGCTCGGTCTGGTTGGGGGCGCCGACCGGAATGATCAGGTCGAAGCGGCCCGGTCGCAGCAAGGCCTTGTCAATGGCGGCGATCGAGTTGGTCGCCATCACCATCAGGCGGTCGGGTCGGGATTTGAAGGTCGGAATGGCCTTCAGCAGCTCGTTGACCAGTGACTGGCTGTCCGGTCGCTCACTGCGATCCGAGGCGATCTCGTCTGCCTCGTCGATGAAGCACACCAGGCGATCGACCCTCCCCAGTTCGGCCAGAGCATCCCGGAGGGCGCGTGCCCCGTCGGGACCGTGGCCGAGGAGGGAGGGATGCAGCTCCACGAACGCCCACGACAGCCGGGAGGCGATGGCGCGGGCGAACGAGGTCTTCCCGGTGCCCGGTGGACCGAAGAGCATCACCGCGGCGGGTGGGACCAGACCGAGCCGGTCGGCCAGCTCGGTATGGGCGAGGGGAGCGATGACCCGCCGGTCCAGGACATCCTTGGCCGAAGAGAACCCCTTCAACGACTCCCAGAGGCCCTCGGGCAGCACCTGGCCACCGAACCGCTCCACGATGGCCAGCTCCTCGGGCACCATCGAGGCGTCCCTCAGGTACAGGTGCACCCCGTCCACGTGGGTGAATCCCTGATTGGCGAAGGCGAGCTCCCCGACCTGGCCGGAGTGGACGAAGGCCAGGAGCCGGAGCGCGCCGCGGTGGATGACCTCTTGATCCAGCTGGCGGAGGAGCGCCGACCCGATCCCCCTCTTACGCCAATCCGGATGGAGTGCCAGCGTCATCAGGTGAGCGTCAGCGCCGGACACCTGGGCGACGATGGCGCCGACGAGTGCGCCCGCAGTGACGGCCACGGCAGCTGGTTGGTGCTCGTGAAGCGCCTGGACGATATCGCTACGGCTGTAGGCGACACCGGTCGCGGCTCCGGACATCTCGACGAGATGCACGACGTCCTCGATCGACGCCGGGGGGTCCAGGTAGTCGAGGGTGAGCACGCGCCACTGGCTGTTCACGTTGGTCACCTCTCCGATCGGTGCCATCATCGTAGCGGTAATGGGCTCGAGATTCGTGGCCAGGGCGGTAGGACATCCCGGCAGCCAGCCGACTAATCTCCTGTTGGTGGTGGGTCCAGTCGACAGGTCAGGTCAGCAAGCGATCCTCCGGTCCAGCGGGCTCAACTCTCCGCCCGGACGCTGCCGTCGGATCGGTCCCGGTGGACACCAGCGCTGTTCGCGCTCTACGTGGGCGTAGCGGCCGTGGTGATGGCCGATCATACCGACCAGCACAGGACGGGATCCGTGCACCCCACGGCCACGAGGGACGGTAGGAGCGAACGGATCTGGAAGCTGGTGGCCGTCGCATCGGTGCTGCTGCTGATCGGATTCATCGCCTATGTGGCCACCCGCCCCCACCAGGCCCGGCCAGTGGCTTACCCGGTGACGGCGCCGGCCACACTTGCGGTCGGCAGCGAGGCCCCTGCGTTCATCCTGCCACGCCTGGGCGGCGGAGTACCGGTGGCGTCGGCCAGTACCCGAGGCACCCCCACCGTCATCAACTTCTTCGCCTCGTGGTGCAGTAATTGCCACGCCGAGCTCGCGGCGTTCGCGGCGTTCTCGGCCAGAGCGGCGGGCCGCGTGGCCGTCATCGGCGTGGATTCAAACGATTCGGACGCCCGGGCCGCTGAGCGTTTGCTTTCCGGGGCCAGGGCCAGCTATCCGGTCGGTGTCGACAGCGACGCCAAGGTGGCGACGGCGTACCTGGTCAGTGCCTTGCCGGTGACGTTCTTCCTCGACGCCGGTGGACACGTGGTCCACGTGGCCTTCGGGGCGCAGACGCTTGCCTCGCTCAACCACTGGGCGGATGTCCTCACCCACCGAGCTGCCAGGTGATGAGCGGTGAAGGGACAGAAGAGGCGTCCATGGCGCCAGCCATAGACGGGAGCAGCATCACCGGAAGTTCGCTGTCGGAGTCAGAGCGGGCCGCAGCCTTCGCCACCGGCAAGGCGCCGATCGACCGGGCCAGTGCCCTGCGCGCCGGATCGGTGCCAGTGCCCCGTAAATTCATCCGCCTGGTCATTGTGGCCTTCGCAGTGCTCGGAGTGGGTGGGATCCTGGCCGAGAAGCTCATCGGCAACGCGGGGGTCGGTGCCCTCATCTCGACACCGGTGACCACCCTGGCCGGCACCGGCGGTACCGGGCGCAGTGTCACCGGTGGGGGCGCCCCGTACACTTCCCCCACCCAACCGAATGTGCCGGCGGTCGGGGCGTCGCCGGGCGCCGTGATCGGCCTGACTCGTCTTGGTGGCAAACAGGCCCCTCCGATCTCGTTGCAGAGCCAGAATGGGGCAACGTGGACCTTATCCGATGCCAGAGGAAAAGTGGTCGTGCTGACGTTCATCAACGCAGAGTGCAACGACATCTGCCCGGTGCTCGCCAAAGAGATCATCGAAGCCGACCGGCTCCTCGGTGACCGGCGCGCTGACGTCGACTTCGTCGTGATCAACTCGGATCCATTGGAGACCTCGCTTACCCCTGTGCCCCCTGCACTGACCCAGACCGGCCTGAACGCGGTGACCAACGTCACATTCCTCAACGGATCACTTACCGATCTGAGCACCGTCTGGAAGAGGTATGGAGTGACCGTCGCCCTGGATAACACTGATCGCGTGGTCACACACAACGACGTCATGTACTTCGTCACTCCGGCTGGGTCGCTCAGGCTGAGTGCATCTCCGTTTGCCAACGAGAGCACCGTCGGCACCTACAGCCTGGAGCCCACCGTCATCCACACGTTCGCCAGAGGGGTGGCTGACGCAGCCGCCGGCCTGTTAAAGGAACCACAATGACCGACGAACCTTCCGACCAGTCGGGGCCCGAGGACCCCTTCACGATCGGCGCCATCATCGCCCAGGAACCAACGCGGCCCGCCTGGTACAAGCGGACCTGGGTGCTGGCGGCGGCGGCGGTGACGGTCGTTGTCCTGGCATCGGTCGCCGTCGACCTACCGAGCCACACCACCGTCGCCTCCGACACTGCCGATCAGACCAGCATCATGCAGCAGATCAACAGCGATATCGATGGCTGTTCCTACGGTGTGAAAGAGACGTTCACCATCTACCAGGACCTGAAGGCCGATTCGCTGACCTCTTCGGATCGAGCCGAGGCCCCGGCCATGATGCGCGACGACCAGACCGCTTGTTCGTTCACCAGTAGCGAGATCTACGACCTCTCGAATGTGGAGGGCACCGGTACGCCGGCGGGCAAGGATATCGGCAACGTGGTCAACGTGGTGACGCTGTGGGCCACGTCCGATGCGCTCGGGGCCATCGAGGACATCCAGAACCTCGACACGGATCCGGGGGACAAAGCGGCCCAGGCCAACCTCTCCAAGGAGGAGGTGGCATTGGCCAAGGACCGGGCCACGGCCGATGGCCTCGTGAACGCCGCCGACCGGATCCTGAAGGC
>Ga0182030_10028188_pt1 | contig 10050 bp, 9 predicted proteins | sample 812S3MmetaG_FD_121299 | JGI IMG/M metagenome (GOLD analysis project Ga0182030, IMG submission 121299) | Permafrost microbial communities from Stordalen Mire, Sweden - 812S3M metaG (Illumina Assembly) | ecosystem: Environmental > Terrestrial > Soil > Wetlands > Permafrost | place: Sweden... | reverse complement strand
GTAGTTGCACATCCTTGACCTGGCCGTGCGATACCTTCTCGCGCGGCAGTTCGGGGATGGACAGGAAGTAGTCCCAGTACTCGTTGTACTTCTCGCGCAGCGGAGGTTGCGGCTCCATGTTGATGGCGCGATGCTTGGCTTCGCTCTTGCTCTTGGCCGCGCAGACGGCGACGCATAATCCGCAGCCGGTGCAGTCTTCAGGAGCGACCTGCAAGGTGAACTTCAGGTCGGTGAACTCGCGCCACTTGGGAACCGCAGTCTGGAACCCTTCAGGTGCGTGATTGAAGCTGGGATCGTAAACCTTGGCGCGGATGACGGCGTGCGGGCAGACCATGACGCATTTGCCGCACTGAATGCAAAGCTGATCATCCCAAACGGGAATTTCCAGAGCGATATTGCGCTTCTCCCACTTCGTAGTACCCGTGGGGAAGGTGCCATCGATGGGCATGGCGCTGACGGGAATCAGGTCGCCGTCGCCAGTGATCATCAGCGCTTCCACGTTGCGGACGAAGTCGGGAGCGTTAGCTGGAACCGCCGGGCGCATCTCAAATTTCGAGGTAACGGTTTGCGGGACCTTCACTTCGTGCAGGTTTTCGAGAGCGGCATCGACGGCGGCAAAGTTCTTGCGGACGACGGATTCGCCGCGCTTGCCATAGGTCTTCTCGATCGCGTGCTTGATAGCGGCAATGGCGTCTTCGCGGGGTAACACGCCGCTGATGGCGAAGAAGCAGGTCTGCATGACGGTGTTGATGCGGCCGCCCATGCCAGCCTTGCGCGCCACATCCACCGCGTCGATGGTGTAAAACCGGAGCTTCTTCTTGATGATGGTTTCCTGCGCAGCACGCGGCAGGTTGTCCCAGACCTCGTCTGGTCCGAAGGGGCTGTTGAGCAGGAAGACCGCGCCCGGATCGGCGGTTTTCAGGACATCCAGCCGCTCCATGAAGCTGAACTGATGGCAGGCCACGAAGTTCGCACGCGAGATGAGATAGGTGGAGCGAATGGGCGCCTTGCTGAAGCGCAGATGCGAGGTGGTAACCGCGCCCGACTTCTTGGAGTCGTAGACAAAATAGCCTTGCACATTCAGTTCGGTTTCTTCACCGATGATCTTGATGGTGTTCTTGTTTGCGCCCACGGTCCCGTCTGCGCCCAGTCCGAAGAACATGGCGCGAACCGTGTCAGCCGGCTCGGTTGAAAACGCCGGATCGTAATCGAGGCTGGTGTGCGTGACATCGTCGTTGATGCCGATGGTGAAGTGGTTTTGCAGCGTCGGCTTGCTGAGTTCCGCGAAGATGCGATTGACCATCGCGGGCGTGAACTCTTTCGACGACAGGCCGTAACGCCCGCCTATGACTTTGGGGAAGGTTGCCATCGGAGCTTTGCCGGCAGTGAAGCCTTCGGTCAGCGCGATGATGACGTCCTGGTAAAGCGGTTCGCCGATAGCGCCGGGCTCCTTGGTGCGATCGAGTACGGCAATGCTTTTGACTGTTTTGGGGAGTGCTTCGAGGAAGTGCTCCAGGGAGAACGGCCGCATAAGACGGACTTTCAACATGCCGACTTTTTCGCCTTGCGCGGTGAGATGGTCGACCGTCTCGTGGACCGCTTCCGCGCCGGAGCCCATGACGACGATGACTTTCTCAGCATCAGGCGCGCCTTCATATTGGAAGAGTTTGTATTCGCGGCCAACCAGCTTGAAGAACTTGTCCATCGCGTTCTGCACGATGGTCGGGCAAGCCAGGTAATAAGGATTCACCGACTCGCGGCCCTGGAAGTAAACGTCGGGATTCTGCGCCGAGCCGCGCAATACCGGGTGGTCCGGTGACAGGGCGCGTTCGCGATGCGCGCGTACCAGATCGTTGTCGATCATGGCCTTCATGTCGTCGAGGCTGAGCTGTTCGATCTTCGCGACCTCGTGCGAGGTGCGGAAGCCGTCGAAGAAATGCAAAAAGGGGATGCGCGATTCCAGGGTCGCGGCGTGCGCAATCAGCGCGAGATCCATGGCTTCCTGGACCGAGTTGGACGACAGCAGGGCAAACCCGGTGGGGCGGACGGACATGGCGTCCTGGTGATCGCCGAAGATGGAGAGCGCCTGGGCGGCAAGGGCGCGGGCGGCCACGTGAATGACGCAGGGCGTCAGTTCGCCGGCGATCTTGTACATGTTGGGGATCATCAGCAACAGGCCCTGCGACGAGGTAAAGGTGGTGCCCAGAGCTCCCGCCTGCAAGGCTCCGTGGAGCGCGCCGGCCGCGCCGGCTTCGCTCTGCATCTCGACAACTTTGGGAACCGTGCCCCAGATGTTCTTGTCGCCGGCCGACGACCACGCGTCGGATGATTCGCCCATGGGCGACGAAGGGGTGATGGGATAGATGGCAGCGACTTCGCTGACGTGGTAGGCCACGTAAGCGACCGCTTCGTTGCCGTCGAGCGTCACTTTAGTTCTTGGCATCGTGCCTCCAGCAGCTTCCTCGTCATGGGACGAGGTGCGCGGCGAAGATTCCCCGGCCGCCGATGAATCTGTAGGAAGGGTGGCAGCCGACGAAGCAGAGTATTCAGTTGTTTTCACGTTGTTGTTCCCCCAGGGCCGGCCAGTGGCGCGGCCCGCTATGAAGTCCGTATCAGTAATACTTACGATATGCGGCAGATGGCGTTGGGGCTGTGACGGGGGTACTTACAAGTCTGTGACGTAGATCACATACAGAAGTTAGAGGGCGTTTTATGGCGGTGGATGAGCGGGCGAACGAGACTCTTGCGGGACAGTGTCGTCCCTACGGGACTCGGCAAATTCTCCAACTTGACCCAGCACTGCGCCTACGGCTCCGTGCTGGGCTAGATTGTTTCGCGCCTACGGCGCTATGTTCGTGCGACGCAGCCTGAAGGCCGCTCGGGATGACAAGAATAAGCGGCTGATCGGCGCGCTTGAACAGGCCGCTGAAAAACTCAAAAGCAGATCCCTCGTCGGCCTAAAGGCCTCCTCGTGATGACAAATTCAAAGGGTTTGTGACGGCGCACCTAAAGGTACGCCCCTTCAAAACTCGGCGGCAATCGAGTTTTTCAGCAGCCTGCTAGGCGAACTGGGGTGCGGGTTTCGTCGCGGCGGCCTTTTCGGCGTCGAACACCACGGCCAGGGCATGAATTACCGAGGCGATGCGCATAGCTGCCAGGATGGTTTCTTCGGTCAAACCTTTTTCGCGCAGCGTCTTTTCGTGCGAGTCGACGCAGGCGCCACAGCCGTTGATGGCCGAGACCGCAGTACACCAGAGCTCGAAGTCGAGCGGGTCGATGCCGTGGGTTCGCATCACATTCATCCGAAGACCGGCGCGCATGGTGCGGTACTTCTCATTCGAGGTCAGGTGCAGGAAGCGGTAAAAGATGTTGTTCATGCCCATGATGGCAGCGGCAGCCTTGGCAGCTTCCAGCGCTTCCGGGGTCAGATGAGTAGCACCCTCGTCCAGCGCGGCGACAATCATCTCCTGGTTGCGCGAGGCCATGGCGGAGGCGACCACGGTCCCCCACGCCTGCTGCTCGGTGAGATCGGTGGGCTGGCGGACCACGCTGGAGAAGTTGAGTTTCAGGTCTTTGGCGTAGGCGGGAATGGTCTCGATCAGTTCATCAAAATTCATAGCGTTCCTCGAATGGGCGGACGAAGAAAATAAGGCTCCGTCGGCGTATCGGCGACGGAGCCCTCTCCTGGCCCAGCTAGACCTTCAGTGTTTCCTGACCCTTCTGCCAGTTGCAAGGGCAAAGTTCGTCGGTCTGGAGCGCATCCAGCACGCGCAAGACTTCCTGCGGATTGCGGCCCACCGACAGGTCCGTAACATACACGAAGCGGATAACGTTGTCGGGGTCGACGACAAAAGTGGCGCGCTGGGCGACACCTTCTTTCTCGTCAAGTATACCGAGTTGGCCGCAAAGATCACGCTTAATATCGGCCAGCATGGGGAACGGAAGGTCTTTCAGGTCGGGATGGTTGTTGCGCCACGCCAGGTGGACGAACTCGGAGTCGGTGCTGCCGCCCAGGAGCTGTGCATCGCGATCTTTGAATTCCTTGTTCAGCTTGCCAAAGGCGGCGATTTCCGTAGGGCAGACGAAAGTGAAATCCTTGGGCCAGAAGAAATAGATCTTCCACTTGCCGGGGTAGTCTTCGTTGGTGATGGTTTTGAAGGCGGTATCTTTATTGGTGCTGACGGTTGCAGTGACACTGAAGTCAGGAAATTTCTCGCCAATGGCTAACATTTGTTGGGTTCTCCGTAGGAAGGTATGTTTTATGAGTAACTTTTCACTGTAATTGAGTGGAGAGGAAATGGACGGGCTTTCGAGGAAGTTAGGTCGGGCGGAGTTCCAATTTGGGAAAACAGCGGTGTCGATGGCCTCCTGCTCGGGGCGAGGAATTCCTGTCGTTTTGCAATTCGCAATCCAGAAATCACTCAATATCGCCTATAATTCTCGTTTCCAGGTAATGGATCAGTCTGAAATTGCGGTCAAGTGATCCTGGGTGTAGCGCGCCCATTTAGCCCTGTGCCGCCGGCTAAAGCCGGCTCTGGAAGAAAACTAAAGAGCTTATCGGCACGACTGAAGTCGTGCCCTGTTACAAAGCGCGTGTATCGGCGCGGCTGAAAACCGTGCCCTGACATAAATCAACGGGCGGGATGGAAAGAGCCTGCCGTGCACGACCGGTGTCGCCGCTGGCGCGGCTCGGACCAATCTCCCACTGGACCCGGGGCTTACGCCCCGGGCTAACTTCATAGCCGCCACTGCGCGGCTGGTTTGATCGCAGATGCAATGGTTCGTTCCGCCGCAAATTGTCTTGCCGGTTGCGACAAAGTCCATGAAAACCGTTTTGTTCTGCTAGAAGCAGCTCCGCTTAGCAGCAGCATGGAATTGTCATCGCTTCAAGGAACCGACTTAATCAGAGCTTCCGTAGAGATCGAGGTGGGTAAGAATATGCGAGTCTTCGTAATTCTGGCGCTGCTGGTCAGCTTGTTGTCGCCGGCGCTCGTGGCACAACAGGTCCAAGTTGCGGCGGCTGCTGACCTGACCTACGCCATGAAGGACCTGGCGGCGCGCTTTGAGCAGAAGACTGGAAACAAAGTGGACTTGTCCTTTGGCGCGTCCGGCAACTTCTATTCGCAGATCCAGAATGGCGCGCCGTTTGACGTATTCTTCTCCGCCGATCTTGACTATGCCAAGAAACTTGCCGAAGCCGGAAAGATTGAGAGCGCTTCGGTGCGCACCTATGCGATTGGCCATCTGGTGCTGTGGGTGCCGAACAGTTCGAAGCTCGATCCGGAAAAGCTGAAGATGGAGTTGCTGCTCGATCGCTCGGTGCAACGGATTGCCATCGCCAATCCGCAACACGCGCCTTATGGCCGAGCGGCGATGGCCGCGCTGGAGCATTTCGGTTTGAAGGACAAAGTCGCGGGCAAACTGGTGATGGGCGAAAACATCAGCCAGGCGGCGCAATTCGTGCAATCCGGCAATACCCAGGCGGGGCTTATTGCGTTGTCGCTGGCTATGTCTCCGGCGATGAAGAACGCGGGCAGGTATTGGGAGTTGCCGCAGGACGCTTATCCCGAGATTCAGCAGGGAGTCGGCATCCTGTCGTCGTCCAAACACAAGCAGGCGGCGCAGGCCTTTATCGATTACATTAGTTCGCCAGAGGGCACGGCGGTGCTGGAGCAGTACGGCTTCCGCGTCCCGTCATACTAATGATCCTTCAGGCACTCACGCTGACGCTGCGGCTGGCCGTCGCGGTATCGTTCATCCTGCTGATCGTGGGGGTGCCGCTGGCCTACTGGCTGGCCTATTCGCGGCAGCGCTGGAAGTTTTTTGTCGAGGCGCTGGTCTCGCTGCCGATTGTGCTGCCGCCGACGGTGCTGGGCTTCTATGTTCTGGTGGCGATTGGACCGCTCAGCCCGGTGGGACGCTGGTATCAGGCCATCGCGGGACACCCGCTGGCCTTCACCTTTGAAGGCCTGGTGGTTGGCTCCGTGCTATATAGCCTGCCGTTCGCAGTGCAGCCGATGGCGACCTCGTTTGCGGCGATCGACCACAAGCTGCTGGATGCATCGGCCTTGCTGGGCGCATCGCGCTGGCGCACCTTTCGCCGCATCGTCGTGCCCCTGGGATTGCCGGGCGTGCTGACTGGCTTCGTGCTGAGCTTCGCGCATACCTTGGGTGAGTTCGGCGTGGTGCTGATGATCGGCGGCAATATTCCTGGCGCGACGCGGACTATCTCAATCCTGATCTTTGACCAGGTTGAGGCGCTCGACTACGCGGCCGCTAATCGCACCGCGCTGCTGCTGCTTGTGCTTTGTTTTGCGATCCTGGCAGCGCTCTATGGATTGCGCAAGCGCGCGGCGTGGAATGTGTGGGGATGGAAATGAGCGGATCGCCTGCATCCGCTTCGGGTGAGCTCAGCGTTCGCATCCGGAAGAGTTTATCCGGCGAGAGTGGCGCGTCGTTCGAGCTGGAGGTCGACTTCACTGCGGCCGCCGGCTTCACGATTCTGTTTGGCGCGTCCGGGGCTGGGAAGACGACGATCCTCGACTGCATCGCGGGATTGCAGAACCCTGGAGCGGGTAGGATCGCCGTCGGCGATACCGTACTGTTCAGTTCTGCGGGAGGAGTAAACCCTCCACCCAACCGCCGCTCCGTCGGATATCTGCTGCAAACGCTGGCGCTGTTTCCGCACATGACGGTTTCGCAGAACGTGCAGTACGGTCTGGAGGGACTTCGCGAATCGGAGCGCCAGTCGCGCTGCGGAGAAATCCTGCATTTGTTTCGAATCTTTGAGCTGGCTGGGCGGCGTCCCGACGAGATTTCGGGAGGCGAGCGGCAGCGGGCGGCGTTGGCGCGCACGCTGGTCACGAATCCGCGCGTGTTGCTGCTGGATGAGCCGCTGACCGCGCTCGATGCGGTGACCAAAGCGCAAATTCTGGACGACCTGCGCGCCTGGAACGATCAGCATCGGATTCCGATTCTTTATGTCACTCATCAGCGCGAAGAGGTTTTTGCGCTGGGCGAGAATGTCATTGCGCTCGATGCGGGCAGGATCGTGGCGCGCGGCTCGCCGCATGAGGTGTTGTTGCGCCCGCAATCGGAGACGGTGGCCCAGTTGGCAGGCTTCGAGAACATCTTCGGCTGCGGCTTTGTGGCCGACCATCCCGAGCAAGGAACGATGACCTGCCGGGTTGCCGGCTCGACGCTTGAGTTGGAAGTTCCACTGTCGCGCGTGGATCGGGCGCGGCCATTACGGATCGGGATTCGCGCCGGCGACATTCTGCTGGCGTCGTCTGCGCCACAGGGGTTGAGTGCGCGCAATGTGTTGTCTGGCGTGGTCACGTCGTTGCAGCAGCGCGATGTCATGGTGGTTGCGCGGGTGAGTTGCGGTGCAGAGTTTGAAGTTCATATCACGCCGGCGGCGAGAGAATTGTTGCATCTGGAGGTGGGCGGAGCGGTCTGGGTGGTGGTGAAGACGTACTCGTGCCAGGTGCTGCAGGGGAGTTGATCTTTTGTGACAACCCGCGTGCCGCCCGCGAGAGGCTCAGTTATATTGGGATGCTTCTTCGGCACGACTGAAGTCGTGCCCTGACACAGAGCCGACTCATTTCTCTACGCGACTCATAGATATGGCCGGGGTTTCATTGACACCGCGCAATCGGCTCTGATAGCTTCAATAGTTCCAGTTATTTCTCTGCGCCCTCAAGTGCATCTTCAGTAGAACGCACTCAACGATACAGGATGGACACTACTCTCCGACAAGTAGGCCAATTACTGCTCGACGCCATTCCGACGATGGTGCTGTTGCTGCTGCTGTACGCCATCTACCAGAACCTGCTGCGTAAGCCGATGGAGCGGGTGCTGGCGCAGCGTCGGGAGCGCACGGACGGAGCGGTTGCCAAGGCGCGTGCGGACGTAGCGTCGGCGGAAGCGCGAACCCAGGAGTACGAACAGAAGTTGCGGGAAGCGCGGCTGGCGATTTTCAAGGCGCAGGACGCGCGCCGTCAGCAAGCCCAGCAACTGCGGACACAGGCATTGGCTGAGGCGCGGCAGCGCGCGCAACAGCAGCTTCAGGAGGCCAAGGTCGCCATCGACCGCGACATGGTCGAGGCGCGCATGAGTCTGGAAGCCGAGACCCAGCGCATGGCATCGGACATTATTCGCACCATTCTGAAACCCGCTGGCGCAACTCCTGCGATAGGCGGTCCAGCATGAGCCGGCGACTGCTGAACCGCTGGACGGCGATCACTTTCCTGGCTTGCCTGTTGGCGGCCAGTATCTCCGTGGGCGCCTTTGCGCAAGATTCAGGCGACCACCCCACGGCGCAGAAGACTGAGCCGGGCAGTGCTGCTGCCGAACCAGGCGCCGGAAATGCCAATGCTGGTGTAGGCGCAATTCTGGCCAAGACCACGGAGCAAGCCTCGCATAGTGCGGAGAAGCTTGGAGGCAAGCTGGGCCTGGGCCCGGACCTGTCTTTCTGGCTATCGATCCTGCTGAATTTCGGCGGCGTCGCGGCGGTTGTGTATGTCATTCTGAAATCGAAATTGCCGCAGGCATTCCGCGATCGCACAGTTGCCATACAAAAAGGAATTAAGGAAGCGCAGGCGGCCAGCGCCGATGCCAGTCGCCGCCTGGGGGACATTGAGTCGCGCCTGAGTAAGTTGGACAGCGAAGTGGCTGAGATCCGGGCTTCCGCCGAACGCGAAGCTGCGGCGGAAGAAGAGCGGATTCGCCATGCCGCCGAGGAAGATAAGCAGAAAGTGGTACACGCCGTCGAAGCCGAAATTACCGCCATCGCTCGCAACGCGCGGCGCGAGTTGAAGGGTTACGCGGCGTCGCTAGCGGTGGATTTGGCGGGCCGCGAGATTCGCGTGGACGAGCCTACCGACCAGGCGCTGGTGCGCGACTTTGTCGGCCAGTTGGGAAAGGACGGCAAATAGACCATGGCCGCCATCGCCAGCCGTTACGCCCGAGCTTTGGTCGAGGTCATCCTTGAGCAGAAAATCGATGCCGAACTTGCACGGCAACAACTAAAGTCGGTCGTAGAGGCCGTCCACGAGAGCGATGAGCTGCGCAAAGTGTGGGAGTCGCCGGCGATTTTGCCCGAACAGAAACGCGCCGTGCTGGATGCGATTGCCAGGCAGATTGAGTTGGTGAAGCCGATCCGAAACTTCATCGCAGTCCTGATCGATCACCGGCGGATCGGAATGCTGGACGACATGCTGCGGCAGTTTGAATCCGAGCTCGATGCACAGATGGGATTCACTGAGGTGGAAGTGTCCAGCGCTCGTCCGCTGTCGCCGGAAGAGAAGCGCCAGTTGGAGTCGCGCGTCGAGACCGTGACCGGCAAGAAGGTGCGCACGCGCTATGTAACTGCTCCGGAGTTGCTGGGTGGAGTGATGGTGCGTGCGGGAAGCACGATATATGACGGCTCAGTGCGCGGACAGTTAGAGAAGATGCGGCAGGAACTGAGCACAGCATAGCGCCTGACGCCGGCTGAAGCCGGCTTTCCAGGAATGGAGAAATAATAAAGAGCTTTGCGGCACACCCGTTCAAAGCTCCGCTCAGGATGACACAGGTTTAGAGCGAACCTCCGCTCAGGATGACACTTTAAGGAGTTTTGACGGCGCGGCTGAAGCCGTGCCCCTTCAAACTTATGGCGCAGATCAAAGCAGACGAGATCACACAACTGCTGCGGCAGCAGATCGACAACTACGAATCTAAGATCGCTGTCGACGAAGTCGGCACGGTCATGTCCATCGGCGACGGCATCGCCCGCGTCTACGGCCTCGACAAGGTCATGGCCGGCGAACTGCTCGAGTTCCCACACAACGTGGCCGGCCTCGCCATGAACCTGGAAGAAGATCAGGTGGGCGTGGTGCTGCTGGGCGACTACACGGAGATCGAAGAGGGCGACGAAGTCAAGCGCACCGGCCGCATTATGAGTGTTCCCGTGGGCGAGGCGATGGTGGGCCGCGTAGTCGACTCGCTGGGCCAGCCCATCGACGACAAAGGGCCAATCAATACCGATCAGTTCATCACCATTGAGCGGCT
>Ga0182030_10028187_pt1 | contig 10050 bp, 6 predicted proteins | sample 812S3MmetaG_FD_121299 | JGI IMG/M metagenome (GOLD analysis project Ga0182030, IMG submission 121299) | Permafrost microbial communities from Stordalen Mire, Sweden - 812S3M metaG (Illumina Assembly) | ecosystem: Environmental > Terrestrial > Soil > Wetlands > Permafrost | place: Sweden... | reverse complement strand
GGAGCGCTACCGCACCGCCTGGGCGCACAACGGAATCAACAAGCAACTGCTGGACGACCAGGAAAAGATCGTGCTGCAAGACCAGGGCGCGGTGAAGAACGATCAAGGCACGGTGAATTACGATCAGGTGCAGCTCAGTTACTGCCACATCGCGTCGCCCATTTCCGGGCGGGTTGGCCTTCGGCTGGTGGACCCCGGAAACGTGGTGCAGGCGGGCGGCAGCACGGTGCTGGTGGTCATCACCGAGGTGCAGCCGATCACGGTGATCTTCACTCTGGCGGAAGACAGCCTGGGAACGGTGCAGGCGCGGCTGCGCAAGATGCGCACGCTGCCTGTGGAAGCGTGGGATCGCGCCCGGACGACGCAGTTGGCGGCGGGCAAATTGGAGAGCATCGACAACCAGATCGACACCACGACGGGAACCGTGAAGTTGCGGGCGCAGTTCGACAACAAGGGCGGGGCTCTTTTCCCCAACCAGTTTGTGAACACGCGGCTGCTGGTGAACACGCATAACGGCGTGACACTGGTTCCCAGCGGCGCCGTCCAACACAACGGGCAGGTGTCGTTCGTTTACCTGGTTGCCAACGGAGCGGCCAGCGTTCGCAACGTGAAGACGGGGGTTACCGACGGCGGCCTGACGGAGGTTGGGGGAATCAACCCGGGGGACGTGGTAGCCACCAGCAGCTTTGAGAAGTTGCAGGCGGGGAGCAAAGTCATCTTGTCGAAACAGGCGATCTCAGCCAATCCAACGGAGGGCAATACCCCGTGAGTCCTTCCGGGCCTTTCATTCAGCGCCCTGTTGCAACTTCGCTGCTGATGGCCGCAATCCTGCTGGTGGGTATCGTTGCGTATACCCAGTTGCCGGTTTCCGCCTTGCCGCAGGTGGATTATCCCACCATCCAGGTTCTGACCTTCTACCCCGGCGCGAATCCGGACGTGATGGCCACCACGGTGACTGCGCCGCTGGAACGCCAATTTGGGCAGCTCCAGGGGTTGAGCCAGATGACGTCGACCAGCTCCGGCGGGTCGTCGGTCATTGTGCTGCAGTTTACGTTGAGCCTGAATATCGATATTGCCGAGGAAGAGGTACAGTCGGCGATCAACGCGGCGCAGAGTTTTCTACCGTCGAACCTTCCCTCGCCCCCGGTCTATAGCAAGACGAATCCCGCCGATGCTCCGGTGCTGACGCTGGCCATCACGTCCAATTCCCTGCCCTTGTCGCAGGTTGAAGACCTTGTTGACACGCGACTGGCGCCGAAGCTGTCGCAGTTGGCCGGCGTGGGCCTGGTGAGCATCAGCGGAGGGCAGAAGCCGGCGGTGCGCATTCAGGCCAATCCGACCGCGCTGTCGTCGTACGGACTGAATCTCGAAGACCTCCGCACGGCGCTGGCCACTACCAGCGTCAACCAAGCCCTGGGCAACTTCGACGGTCCGCATCAGGATTACCAGATCAACGCCAACGATCAGTTGGAGACGAGCGACGATTATCGGAAGGTGGTGGTTGCGTACCGCAACGGCGCGCCCATCATCCTGAAGGATGTCGCGACTGTAGTGGACGGCATCGAGAACAACAAGCAGGCGGCGTGGATGAACGAGACGCCGGCTGTGATCCTGAACATTCAGCGCCAGCCCGGCGCCAACACCATCAAGGTGGTGAAGGCCATCAAGGCGGTGTTGCCGCAGCTTGAGGTGAACCTGCCGGCCTCGATTCAGGTGACGCCGCTAACCGATTTGACCACATCGATCAACGCCTCAGTCTCCGACGTGGAGTTTGAGTTGATGCTCACGGTTGCGCTGGTGGTGATGATCATCTTCGTCTTTCTGCGCAACGTGTACGCCACCATCATTCCCAGCATCGCGGTGCCGGTTTCGCTGATAGGCACGTTTGGGGCCATGTATGCGCTGGGCTACAGCCTGGACAATCTCTCGCTGATGGCGCTGACCATCTCCACGGGATTCGTGGTGGATGACGCGATCGTGATGATCGAGAACATCTCGCGCTATCTGGAGGCCGGGGACTCGCCGATGGAGGCGGCGCTCAAGGGCGCCGAACAGATTGGCTTCACGATTATTTCTTTGACCGTGTCGCTGATCGCGGTGCTATTCCGCTGCTGTTCATGGGCGACGTGGTGGGGCGGCTGTTTCGCGAGTTCGCGGTGACGCTGGCGGTGACCATTGTGCTGTCGGCCGTCGTCTCCCTGACGCTGACGCCGATGATGTGCTCGCGGATTCTGCACCACAGCACCGAGGCGCAGCAGGGCCGGTTTTACAATGCGTCCGAGCGGGTCTTCAAGAACATGATCGCGTTTTACGGACGCACGCTCAAGTGGGTGCTCGGCTATCAGACGATCACCTTGCTGGTGGCCGTGGCCACGCTGATCCTGACGATTTTTCTTTACATCGTGATTCCCAAGGGATTCTTCCCCACGCAGGATACGGGTGTGATCCAGGGCATTTCGCAGGCGCCGGCGACGATTTCCTTTGCGGCCATGAAGGAGAAGCAGCAGCAACTGGCGCACATTGTGCTGCAGGACCCGGCGGTCGAGAGCCTGTCGTCGTTTATCGGGGCGGACGGGACCAACACCACGCTGAACAGCGGACGCCTGTCAATCAACCTGAAGCCGGTGGAAGAGCGGAAGCTGAGCGCCTCGGACGTGATTCGCAGGCTGCAGGGGAACCTGAAGCAGGTGGATGGCATTGAGCTGTTCATGGACCCGGTGCAGAACATCACGGTGGACGACCGGGTGAGCCGCACGCAGTACCAGTACACGCTGGAAGATCCGGACCCCAACGAGCTGAACCATTGGACCAACCGTCTGGTGGCGAAGATGAAGCAGTTGCCTCAGCTTGCCGATGTGGCGACCGATCAGCAGACCGGGGGCCTGGCGGTGTCTCTGGTGATCGACCGGGTGACCGCATCGCGGCTTGGCGTGGCGCCGTCCACCGTCGACAGCACTCTCTACGACGCCTTCGGCCAGCGCCAGATCAACACCATGTACACGCAGTTGAACCAGTACCATGTGGTTCTGGAGTCAGCGCCGAATTTCCAGCAAAGCCCGAGCCGGCTGCAGGACCTTTATATCCAGAGCAACACATCCTCGGGCGGATCGGGTCCGGGCGCGTCCTCGACCTATGCGTCGTCGGGGTCTTCTTCGGCGGGGTCGAATGCGACGACGAGTTCGGTAGCGTACACTCCATCGGCGGCGGTTCTGACGCCGCCCACGAATGCCCTGACCTCGGGCATCGGCGCGAGCAGCAGCGCAACCTCGACAAGTTCGACATCCAAAGCCGTCAGCACCACGCTTTCCAATGCCGTGCCGCTGAGCGCGTTCAGTCACATCGAGCAATCGACCGAGCCGCTCTCGATCAATCACCAGGGGCAGTTTCCGGCGGTAACGATCTCGTTCAACCTGGCGCCCAACGCGGCGCTGGGCTCGGCCATCTCGGCCATCGAAAAGGTGCAAAAGGGCCTGAACATGCCGGCCAGCGTACAGTATGGCTTTCAAGGCACGGCGGCTTCATTCGAGGGTTCGCTGGCCAATGAGGGACTGCTGATTCTGGCCGCGCTGGCGGCGGTGTATATCGTGCTCGGGGTGCTGTACGAGAGCTTCATTCACCCCATCACGATTCTCTCCACGCTTCCCTCGGCGGGCGTGGGCGCATTGCTCGCGCTGATTCTTTTCAAGCAGGATTTGAGCGTGGTCGCCATCATCGGCATTATCCTGCTGATCGGCATTGTGAAGAAGAACGGCATCATGATGGTGGACTTCGCGCTGGAGGGCGAACGCGAGCGCGGAATGAATTCCCGCGATGCGATTTACGAAGCGTGCCTGCTGCGTTTCCGGCCCATCATGATGACCACCATGGCGGCTCTGCTGGCCGGGATTCCATTGGCCATGGGCACCGGCATGGGTTCGGAGCTGCGGCGTCCGCTGGGCATCGCGATGGTAGGCGGGCTGCTGCTGAGCCAGGTGCTCACGCTCTATACCACGCCGGTCATCTACATCTTCTTCGATCGCATCGGGCATCGCTTCATGCACCGGGAGAAAACCGTGGAGACTGGAAGCGCGCCGATTCCGGCGGAGGGAAAATGAATATCTCCGCTCCCTTCATCCGGCGGCCGGTAGCCACCACCCTGCTGACGGCGGGCGTGTTGCTGGTGGGGGCGATCGCTTTCAATGTGCTGCCGGTGTCTCCGTTGCCGCAGGTGGATTTCCCGACCATCGCGGTCGGCGCCAGTTTGCCCGGCGGAAGTCCGGAGATCATGGCGTCGTCGATTGCGACGCCGCTGGAGCGCGAATTCGGCCACATCGCCGGCGTGACGGAGATGACCTCGTCGAGTTCGCTGGGCTCGACTTCGATTACGTTGCAGTTCGATCTGAGCCGCAATATTGACGGAGCGGCGCGCGACGTTGAGGCCGCCATCAACGCGGCGCGGACCTACCTGCCGGCCAACCTGCCCGCCAATCCGACTTATCGCAAGGTGAACCCGGCCGACTCGCCGATCATGATTCTGGGGCTTACGTCGGACAAGTACGACAAGCCGACACTGTATGACGAAGCCTCGTCGGTGGTGGCACAGAAGCTCTCGCAGATCCAGGGTGTTGGCCAGGTGTCGGTGGGCGGCGGCGCAGGCCCTTCGGTACGGGTGGAAGTGAATCCAACCCTTCTGAACAGCCACGGACTGACGATGCAGAATGTGCAGTCGGTGCTGAGCCAGCAGAACGCTCACGAACCGGTGGGGCAGATCGTTGACGGCGCAACGACGGCGGACATCGTGGTCAACGACCAGATGCACACCGCGGATCAATACGAGTCGCTGGTTGTCGGCTATCACAAAGGGGTCGCCGTCCGGCTCTCCGATGTGGCCGAGGTATCGAATGGGGCGCAGAATATTCGCACCGCCGGCTACCTGAACGGCGTACCTTCGATCACGGTGATCATCTTCCGGCAGCCGGGCGCGAACATCATTGACACCGTGGATCGGATTGCCGCCGAACTGCCGTCGATCAAGGCGTCGATCCCGCAAGGCATCAACACCACCATCGTTCTGGACCGCACGACGACCATCCGCGCTTCGGTCAATGACGTGGAGCGCACGCTCATTCTCTCGGTGGTCCTGGTGATCCTGGTGGTCTTCCTTTTCCTGCGCAACGGGCGGGCGACGCTGATTCCCTTCGTCGCGGTTCCGGTCTCGCTGGTGGGCACCTTCGCCGTGATGTACCTGCTGGGCTTCAGCATCGACAATCTCTCGCTGATGGCGCTGACCATTGCGACGGGATTCGTGGTGGACGACGCGATCGTGGTGATGGAGAACATTTCGCGCCATCGCGAGTCGGGGATGAAGCCGTTTGAGGCGGCGCTGCTGGGGTCAAAGGAAATCGGCTTCACCGTTTTCTCGATCAGCATGTCGCTGATTGCGGTTTTCATTCCCATCCTGCTGATGAGCGGCATCGTGGGCCGGCTATTCCGCGAGTTCGCCATCACGCTGGCGACGGCCATCGTGGTGTAGATGGTGATCTCGCTGACGACGACGCCGATGATGTGCGCCTACCTGCTCAAGGATGAAGCGGAAGTCAGGCATGGCCGCGCGTATCGTGTCAGCGAGAAGGGGTTCGCGTGGCTGCTGACGGGCTACAGCCGCTCGCTTACCTGGGTGCTCAAACATCCGGGTCCCATGCTGACCATTCTGCTGTTGACGATTGGATTGAATTTTTATCTTATCGGCATCATCCCCAAGGGGTTCTTTCCGCAGCAGGATACGGGAGCCATGATCGGGATGGTGCAGGGACCGCAGGACGCATCGTTTCCGGTGATGGACAACTCGGTTCGGCAACTGGTGAATGTGATCAAGGCAGATCCAGCGGTGTCCAATGTGAACGCGTACACCGGCGGCCAGGGCTCTTCGAATGGCGGTTTCATCTTTATCGCGCTCAAGCCGCTGGGAGAGCAATGCAAGGAGTCGCTACAGTGCGGCGTGCGCCGGACGACGGCGCCGGAGATTATCAATCGCCTGCGGCCCAAGCTGAACCGGCTTCCGGTTGCGTCGTCCTTCCTGCAGGCGGCGCAGGACCTGCGCATTGGAGGGCGAGCGAGCGCGGCGCTTTACCAGTACACCATTCAGTCAGACAATGTGAGCGACCTTGCGCACTGGGGCCCCGTTTTGCTGAGTGAGATGAAGAAGCTTCCCGGCTTTCAGGATGTGAATACCGACGCGCAGAACGCCGGATTGCAGGAGATGCTCACCTACGATCGGCCCACCGCGGCAAGGCTCGGCCTCACGCCGCAGTCTCTTGACCAGTCTCTCTACAGCGCTTTCGGGCAATCGGAAGTATCCATCATCTACACCCAGCTCAACCAGTATTACGTGGTGCTGGAAGTTGCCCCGTCCTATTGGCAGAGTCCGGATGGGTTGAAGAACATTTATTTGAACACTTCGGGCAAAGGAGTCGTTCCGCTCTCGGCTGTGACGACGGCCAAGGCCACCACGACACCACTGGTTTTGAACCACACCAGTTCGTTTCCCTCGGTCACGGTATCGTTCAACCTGGCGCCGAATCTGTCGCTGAGCGACGCGACCCGGTCGGTGGGGGAGATGCAGGAGCGGCTGGGCATGCCGCAGACGGTGCGAGGCTTCTTCGCCGGGACCGCGGCGGCCTATCAGACCTCGTTGGCCAGCGAGCCCGTTCTTGTCATTACCGCTCTGCTGGCGGTTTACATCGTTCTGGGCATTCTGTACGAGAACCTGGTGCATCCGCTGACCATCATCTCCACGGTCTTTTCGGCCAGCGCGGGCGCGATGCTGGCGCTGATGCTGTTCAAGATCGACCTGAACGTGATCTCGATTATCGGCATCATCCTGCTGATCGGCATTGTGAAGAAGAACGCGATCATGATGATCGACTTTGCTCTGGTGGCGGAGCGGGAGCGCGGCAAGTCCACGTCGGACGCGATTTTTGAAGCCTGCATGCTTCGCTTTCGTCCTATTTTGATGACCACGATGGCGGCCTTGTTCGGCGCGCTGCCGCTGGCATTCGGGACCGGAACGGGCTCCGAGTTGCGGCGTCCGCTGGGCATCACGATTGTGGGCGGCTTGATTGTGAGCCAGGTTCTGACTCTCTACACCACGCCCGTCGTCTACCTGTTCTTCGATCGCATGCGTCTCCGCTTCCAGGGCAAGCGGCGAGATGTTCTCATCCCCGAAACCGCGGAGACCTCATAGCAATGGATGGTCATGGAGTGTTGGTTATGAAGAAGTCGATGGCGCCAAACCGGATCGTGTCGGTTGCCGTGCTTGCAGGCCCCGCCCTCGCGCTTTCTGTAGCGCTGGCCGGATGCCATGTGGGACCGAAGTATGCACCGCCCACGATGACGGCGCCACCGGCATTCAAGGAATCTCCCGCGCAGTTCAAGGAAAGCGACGGATGGCAGGTGGCACAGCCCCAGGACACGGTTCTGCGCGGCAAGTGGTGGGAGATCTACAACGAGCCGGAGTTGAATGCGCTGGAAGAGCAGTTGAACATCGACAACCAGACGATCCGCCAATCCTTCGAGAACTTCATGGAGGCGCGCGCGCTGGTGCGCGAGGCGCGGAGCCAGTATTTCCCGACGATCACCATCGGGCCCTCTTATACCCGGTCGAAGACCTCGTCCAACATCGCCTCCTCGACTGGTTCGTCCTCGACGGCCGGGAAGCAATCGCAGTTGTTCTCGCTTCCCGGCGATGTTTCGTGGGAGCCGGACCTCTGGGGCAGAGTGCGCAACACGGTGCGCGCCAGCCAGTATTCCGCCCAGGTGTCGGCGGCCGACCTCGAAGCCGCGCGCCTGTCGGAGCAAGCCACGCTTGCCGAGTATTTTTTTGAGATTCGCGGCCAGGATATGCTGCAACAGATTCTGGACGAGGCGGTGGAGGACGACCAGAAGTCAGTCGCCTCAGAGCAGTCACGCTACGACACCGGGGTCGACGATCAGATCTCGCTGGTTGAGGCCCAAACCACTCTGCACAGCGCGCAGTCGGCGGCTATCAACAACAAGATTGCGCGCGCCCAGTATGAACACGCCATCGCCATGCTGGTGGGGCAGGCGGCCTCCTCGTTCTCCATCCCGGTTAAAGCCGCGACCAGCGCACCTCCGCCGATTCCCGTCGGATTGCCGTCGCAACTGCTCGAGCGGCGTCCCGATGTGGCCGCCGCGGAGCGCACCATGGCGGCGGCAAATGCGCAGATCGGGGTTGCGTACGCCGCGTTTTACCCCACGCTGACGCTCTCGGCCAGCGGGGGCATGGAGAGTTCCGCGATAAAGAACCTTCTGGACTGGCCCAGCCGCTTCTGGTCGGTGGGGCCAGCGCTATCCGAGACGGTGTACGATGGCGGCCTGCGCCGGGCCACGGTGAATCAGTACATCGCGACTTACAATGCCGACCTGGCGGCCTATCGCCAGTCGGTGCTGACCGCATTTCAGCAGGTGGAAGATTCTCTGGCGACGGTGCGGCTATTGTCGCAGCAGATCAAGCGCCAGCAGGAGACGGTGGAGTCGTCGCTCACGTTCGTGAAGCTGGAGCAGTCGCGCTACGACACAGGAATCGATCCTTATATCGATCTTGTGGCAGCGCAGACCACGTTGCTGTCGAACCAGTTGTCGCTGACGGACCTTGAAGTGCAGCAGATGACGGCATCGGTGCAACTGATTCAAGCGCTGGGCGGCGGCTGGGAGCGGCCGCGGTTGCCCACTCCGGCCCAGATCACGGAGAAACCGTCGCGGGCGGACACCAAGATTCAGCAATGATTCCCGGCGCGTAACCATTTCCGGGAAATCCGTCTACACAATAGGCTGGATGACCGCCAGACCGGCTTTGCCCACGGGCCCGGCATTCGAGGCGAACGCTGGTCGGAATCCATTTCGGCGCCGCGCCGGTGGGGATTTGGTGTCGCTGGCTCCAAGCAATGGGTTGCATCGATGCGCGATGCGAGCCTGTTTTTGCGCGTCGCGGCAGAGTTTCATTTCATTCTTTCCGAAGTTGAGAGGAGCATGGAACCATGATGAGGATTGCGGCCAGGAATTTGCGCGCGCCGCGGGCGCTGTTGATGGCATGCGCGCTGGCGGCCAGTTGCCATGCGCTTCAGGCGCAACCCGACGGGCCAGGGGGACCGCCGCCCGATGGACCGCCTCCGGGCGAGATGCAACCGCAGAGCCGCGGTCCCAGCGTGGATCGGGAGCTGAAGCAGTTGACTCAATTGCTGACCCTGACCACGGCGCAACAGACGCAGGTCAAGGCCATCCTGACGGATGAACACCAGCAGGTCGAGGCGCTGATGAGCCAGTCCAGGCAGGCGGCGCAGGGTGAAAAGACCTCCGCCGAAGCCGGCGACGACCGGGAGGCCCATTGGGCGGCGATCAAAAAGACGCGCGCCGCGGTGGAGGCCGTTCGCGAAGAGGCTCATGCCAAGATCGCCGCGGCCTTGAGCGACGATCAGAAGACGAAGTTCACCGCATGGGAGAAGAAGCGCGAAAAGGCGGCGGCGCGCGAGGAGAGCGATGACATGCCGCCCCCGCCGCCGGATGGGGGAGACGGACCGCCGCCGGATGGCGGGGGCGGAGCGCCGGGTGGCGGCGGCCCTCCGGGGAATTAGAGCATTTTCCGGAATGGTGTAGACCTGGAGTTCATTGGTATCCCACCCATTTCCGCAAAAAACGCGGAAATGGATGGGGCACGGAAGTCTATAGCAAAAGCGAAAATGCTCTAGCAAGAGGGCACAGGAACATCGCGGGCCGCATCCAGCATGGACGCGGCCCGCAGCGTTTTTGTGGCAAGGTGAAGCCGCAGACTCCGGCTTTCGCGGCGTGTCCCATTCTCGGACAGATTTGCTTCTCAGGCGCAAAATGGAACCGGCAAATTGTCCTCGCGCCGCCCCGTGTAATGTCTGCGATTTGACATGCGTCCATTGGAGTATCTCGGGGCAGGCTCGGTTTACCGCGAGTGTTCGCCGAGAAATCCAAGCGAGAAGGATCGACATCCATGTTGATTTCCAGTTTGCAGAGCAACAGTACCCT
>Ga0182030_10028185_pt1 | contig 10051 bp, 9 predicted proteins | sample 812S3MmetaG_FD_121299 | JGI IMG/M metagenome (GOLD analysis project Ga0182030, IMG submission 121299) | Permafrost microbial communities from Stordalen Mire, Sweden - 812S3M metaG (Illumina Assembly) | ecosystem: Environmental > Terrestrial > Soil > Wetlands > Permafrost | place: Sweden... | reverse complement strand
CGGCAATTTGTGAGGCCGTCGTAGATCGCGAAATCGTGGCGCTCATCCGGAGAGTCTCGGGAACAGTCCGCGCGGCCGGAAAGCCAACACGAGGAGAAATGCCATGTGGCCGGCGAGGACCTGCCATCCCGGATTCATCTCAGCGCCAAGCCCTTGCGCGACGCCCAGAATGACACCGCCGACAAGAGTGCCCCAAAGGTTCCCGAGCCCGCCTATGATCACAGCCTCAAATCCGAAGATCAGGCGACCAGGGCCCATGAAGGGATCGAAATTTGAGCGAATGGCGAGAAACACCCCCGCGAGGGCGACGATCGCCAAACACAGCGCCATAGCCCAAGCGTAGACCTGGCGATTGTCGAGACCCATGAGCGAAGCGACTTCGGTGTCATCGCTCGTCGCGCGAAACGCGCGGCCAAGCGCGGTGCGATAAAAGATGGTGTGCAGAGCGAAGATGACGCAGACCGCCGTTACGAACATCAGGAGCGGGAAATACCCGATAGAGACGTCCGGCAATATTTCGAAGCTGCCGGTCTCTAGCGCGCCGGCATTGAGCTTGTGGCTGTCGACCGTGAAAACAGCCAACAGGCCATTTTGGATGATGACGGATAACCCGAAAGACACCAGCAACGGCGGCAGAATGTCCTTGCCGAGCACGCGATTGAAAATCCCCATCTGCAGTCCGTAGCCGGCCAGGGCGGCGATCGGCAGGACGAAGATCAGGCTGGCGAGCGGGTGCAATCCCGTCGCCTGAATTATCACCCACGCCAGATAGGCTGCAGCTACGATCAGGTCTCCGTGCGCGATATTCACCAGCCGCATGACGCCGAAGATCAGGGACAGTCCCGCCGCGAACAACGCATAAAGGCCGCCGATCAGAATGCCTTGGACGACAGCGTTCACCCACTCCATCGTCTAGGTTCCGAAATAGGCGTGGGTGATCGCCTCGCGAGAATAATGCGTCGGCTCGCCGGCCAAAGAAATGCGCCCCTCCTGGAGGCAGATGAAACTCGTGCCGGAATTGAGGGCACGGGTCACGTCCTGTTCGACCAAGATCGCCGTCATACCGTCGCCGGTGATGCGGGGAAGCAATTCGTAGATATCCTTGATGATGATCGGAGCAAGGCCGAGGCTCAGCTCGTCAAGAAGCAGGAGCTCGGGGTTGGACATCAGCGCGCGGCCGATCGCGACCATCTGCTGTTGCCCCCCCGATAACGACGTCGACGGTTGGTTGCGCCGTTCGCTCAAGACCGGAAATAACGAGTAGACGGTCTTGAGAGTCCACGGCCCTGGGCGCGCGACATTCCCGCCGAGGATTAGATTTTCCTCAACCGACAGAGACGGGAACAGCCGGCGGCCCTCGGGAACCATTGCAATGCCAAGCTTGACCACCGCACTCGCGGGTAAAGCGGAGATGTCTCTCCCCTTGAAGCGAATCGCGCCATGCTTGCGATTGACGAGGCCGCAGATGCACTTCAACAGCGTGCTTTTCCCGGCGCCATTGGCGCCGATCAAGGCGAGCGTCTCTCCCCGGCTTAGCGAAAAAGACAGCCCGTGGAGGGCGCACGCGTCGCCATAAAACGCTTCGAGCGAGTCTATGCTGAGCAACGGATCAGACATGCGCCTCTTCGCCGAGGTACACGCTTTTGACTTCGCGGCTCGCCATGACGTCGCCCGGCCCGCCGTCAGCGATGATTTTTCCGAAGTTCATGACGACCAGCCGTTTGGCGACCGAAAGAAGCGCGTGCACGACGTGCTCGATCCAGACAATGGTCACGCCCGTCGAATGGACATCAAGGATCGCCGTGAGCAGCGACGCGCATTCGCTGTCCGTCAAGCCCCCGGCAATTTCGTCCAGCAAGAGCAGTTTCGGGTTTGCGGCGAGCGCCCGCGCCATTTCCAGACGCTTACGATCGAGCAAAGTAAGCGCTCCGGCGGCCTTGTTGGCGCTTGCCCGCATACCGGTCTGCCTCAACACTTCCAACGCGCGCGTTTCCGGGTCTTTTGGCGCGCGCCCAAATGTCGCGCCCACCAGCACATTTTCGAAGACGGTCATGTCGCTGAAGGGCTGCGGCACCTGAAATGAGCGAGAGACGCCGCGTTTGCACCGTGCGGAAGCGCCCAGTTTCGTCACATCCTCACCGTCGAAATGGATCGAGCCAGAAGCAGGCATCACCGTTCCGGCGATCAGGTTGAACAATGTCGTCTTGCCCGCGCCATTCGGCCCGAGGACCCCAAGTATCTCGCCCGCAGCCACATCAAGCGACAGCGCGTCGGCCACGACCAGCGCGCCGTAGTTTTTTGAAATCGACGTAAGGGAAAGCAGCGCCATCCAAAATCTTCAAGAAGGAGATGGCGGCGGTCCGCCCGTAGCGGTGATCGTCAGCCGAGAAGCCTGAGCGTGCCGTTGGTCTTGATGTATGGGTGCTGAGGATTGACGATGATCGCCAGGTCATACTTGCCGCCAGCGGCCTTGTTCCACTGGCCGCCGACAAGCGGCGTCTTGCACACGTTCTTGACCGGGTTGTTCGGGCCGCCCTTCCACGAGATAGGCCCGATGATCGTATCGAGGTTGGTGTCCACTAGCGCGGCGAGCACCGACTCCGGATCGTTGCGATCTTTGGTGCGCTTCACCACGTCAAAAGCGATTTCGAACAGCGCGTGCGCGAAACCGAGCGGCTGCGTCCATTGTTTCCCGGTGCCCTTGGTGTAGGCCTCGCATAGCTCTTTAGTGGTCTGGCCGGTAAGGCTCGACTTGAACGGATGGTTGGGCGACCACCAGATTTCCGTTGTCAACCCGTCGCCGCGATCGCCAAGCGCCTCGATAGAGGATGGAAACAGCAAAGCCTTGCCGACGGTGACGACCTTGGGCTTGAAGCCTTGCTGAGCGGCCTGTGACCAGAAAGTCGCGAAGTCCGGAGGTATCATCACGCCGGTGACGATCTCGACACCGGCCTTCTTGAACGCCGAGATTTGCGAGGAAAAGTCGTTGTTCAACGGCTGATAGCGGCCGGGGTCGACCAGCTTGTAGCCGGCCTTTTCCAGTGGGCCCGGGAAGCCGATCTTGGGATCGCCCCACGCGTTGCCATCCGAGTCATTGGGGAACAGCCCGCCAACCACCTTGGCCGCTTTTGACGCATCCCATATGGCGACATAGTTAACGATGACGTCCTCAAGTCCCCAAAATGCGTGATACGTCCATTTAAAAGGTTTCGCCGGGTCGCCCTTGCGGCCGAAGAAATAAGGCTGCCAGGGCGCGTCATCGGTTACGCACGGCACGCCGTTTAACTCTGCCTGATCGGCGACGGGGTTGGTCGTATCGGGAGTGCCTTTGGCCAGCAGCAGGTTGACTTTATTCTTTTCAATCAGTTCGGTTGCGACCTCTGCCGCCCGATTAGGGTTGGATTGCGAGTCTTTCTGGATGATTTCAACCGGCACAGGCAATTTGGCCGTCACATCCTTGAGGCTGTCGACGACCCAAGCCGTCGATTCCCCGAAGCCAGCTATCGGTCCCGTGACGGGGCCAACCTTGCCTATTCGAAAGGTTTCCGCCGCGTAGGCCCGGCGCAGAACGGCGGGACTTGCGACAATAGCGGCGCCAGCTTTGAGCACCGACCGCCGATCCATTTTGAGCAATATCGACATGTTTTTATCCTCCCGGCTCGATTTTCTTTGTATCCAGACCCTTGTCGATGAGCCTGATCCCTCGTTCTTAATCCACGCCTTATGTGGCCGTCCGCACGGGGCGCCCACCAAACGATACATCATCTAAGAAACGTTTCACATTCATCGCGTTGCTTCCCTTTTGGCGAAGGCAAAACCGACGCTCCTTGGTCGCCTCCCTTGCCTCAAAGATATTCTCCTTGTCCACCGTCTAGACCCGCGAACACTTTTCGAAGTTGACGAAAGCGCCTCGCGCCATAAAGCAACGTATCCTCGCCGACCCTGTGCTGGGTCGCGACGACATCTCCAAACAGGACCGAATGCGTTGACTGCTGAGACATCTCCGCAAGCACGCAATCGAACGCGGCCGAAGCGCCGACGAGAATGGGGGACCCTGTCTTTAATGTCGTCCATTCGCCCGTCGCAAAGCGATCCCCCTTCAGGCCGTGGAGGCCAGCGAAAACCATCGCGATTTTGTCCTGTCCTTCGGCCAGGACGTTTACGCCGAACCGACCGACCGCGACAATCTTTTCATGAGTCGTCCCCGATTTGTTGACGCAAACAAGAAGGCGCGGCGGGTCCGCGCTGACGGACGAGACGGCCGTCGCGGTTAGGCCAAACCGCTCCCCGTCGACCGCCGTCGTTATCACGCATACGGACGAAACATGATGCGCGATCGCAGACAGGTATTGTGCGGTCGGAACAAGCGGGTGCGTCGCCTCGGCCAGCTTCATTGACCGAGTCTCAAAGAATTCCCGTGCCTGGATCGACGCCCAATAGGACGCGGCCATAAATTTCAGCGCCGGCATCGTGCAGCAGGAATCCGTGCATCGAGGTGGCCTGAAGATTGCGGAAGTTGAGCTGGATCGCACTCTTAAGCGAGAGTCCCGCCGCCCCGCCGATAGTCAGAAGCTTGTGCACAGCGTCCCGGCAGAGGCGTGGGACGGCCGTGATATCCATTCGGATGCGGCCGCGCATTTCCCACGGCATCTTCTCGCCCCGGCGGGCATACTCGTCAACGTCGTCAGCGCATCGGTAAAATATGAGTTCCGCCGCATGAATCATCGACGCCGCCTCGCCGAGCGCGATCTGAAGCGCGGTCCATTCATGAGAAACATGCGACGTGTACATCACCTTTTTGCCGGGCACGACCTTTAGAAATTCTTCGAGCGAGCGGCGCGCGGCGCCGAGCGCCGATGTCGCGATGAACATGCCAAGCGCTGGACCGGCCTGGCATTTGTGAACCGTCGGCGCGTCGTCCCGAACAAATATCGGCGTCTGGTTTTCGAGGAGCGCAGGAAGCGAGAGGAAACGATGTGCGGGGACAGCGACGTTCGAGCATTTTACCGAATTCGATCCGGTGCCCTGGAGCCCAGCGACGTGCCAATCGTCGAGCCGCTCGACGTCCGAGACCGGCACTGCGAAGTCGCCGGCATCGAGCAGGTTTTCGTCTTCGTCGAAGACCTCGGCGCCGAGCAACAGCCAGTGGGCAGCGGCGTTCCCCGAGGCGAATGGCCAGAAGCCGCTCAGTATGAAGCTGCCGTCGGCTTTGCGGACGGCCTTGCCGCGCGGGCCGATCACGGCAGCGACAGCTTGGATGTCGCCCGTCGTGTAGATCTCCTCCTGAACCTCATCGCTCATATGACCGATGATGTAATCGTGCGCGTGGTAGACGCCGAGGACCCATCCCGTCGCCGCGCAGCCTTTCGAGATTGTGGCCACGGCATCGACATGGGCGCGCATCGAAAGCTCCGACCCGCCCCATTTCTTGGCCCGGAAAACGCCAAGCAGACCCGTGTCCTGCAGAAGCCTGATGTTCTCGATTGGCACTCGACGTTCATTTTCGGCTTGGAAGGCGCGGGACGATAATTCCGGAACAACGCTCTCGGCAACCGATTTGACTTGCGATTCAACAAGTTGCGGACGTGCGTGGTAATTCATCCCGACCTCCCCGGCCTCTTCGCGAACTCTCGGCCCGTAGCGCATCGGTTATGAACGTCATTCAGTTTCGAGTTGAAGGCAAGTCTGCCCGTCAGGAAAATCGATCATATTCGATTCCGATTGCCATTCGGTCTTGGCTCGACGCCATACGCGGCTCCAAGCGGGGGGAGACGGAACCTGGACACGTATGCCAAGCCATCGGCGCCTCGGGGGCGAGTAGCCATCCGCAAAGAGCGGAACCGAGAGGCGCCCGTCCAGGCGGGATATCGCGTCACGTCCGAGAAGGGTATTGACGCGGCGACGATGCAGGAAATTGCCAGTCTCGCCGACGTCGGCGCCGGCACGGTCTACAGCGTCGTCCGCGGCCCGCTCTCGCAACCGAAGCCACTCCGTTCTGACGATTTCGCTAGGCGGAGGGTCGCAGCGCGCCCGCAGCGAGTTCCATCTCTCTCCGGCAGGTCTTACGCTCACGCACCCTTAATCGAGCCGAGGGTCCAGAACAAACTTGACGCCGTCCAGCGCGAAGCTGCGGTCGAAGGCCTCCTTCCATTGCGAGAGCGGCAAAGTGGCGCTGACCAGGCATTGAAGATCGAGCTTACCAGAATGCATCAGCCTCATAGCACGGCGCCAGGAGCGTGGGGTCGAGGCGAATCCCGACGTTATGGTGAGCTCCTTGTAGCAAATTAGATCGGTCGGTAATGAAGAGTCCGCGCCCGACAGGCCCATCTGCGCGAGATGGCCCGCTTTCGCCAGAAACCGCAGCGCATCGGCGTAGCCATGCATATTGCCCGAGCATTCGATCGCGACATCGAAACTGTCTTTCGGCAAATCGTCGCCGGCGTAGCTGATGTCGAAGCCGAGACTTTCGCCAACTTCCAGCCTTTGACGGTCGCGGTCCGTGCCGCGCAGCGTCACGTCGCCGCCCTGTATCCGTGCGACCTGCGCGGCGATCAGGCCGATCGCGCCGGGGCCGACGACCAGCACCTTGTCGCCGGGTTCGATGTAGGACGTCTCGCCGAAGAGGGAGTTGGTTACGCAGGCCAAAGGCTCGGCCAACGAAGCCGCGGCATCGCTCATGGCTTCAGGCGGCGCGTGCAGATTGACGACGGGGACCTCGACCCGCGGCGCCATCGCGCCGTCGACGTGCGAACCAATCGACTTGCGGATGGCGCAGAGGTTCGGCCGTCCGGAACGGCAATGCGCGCAATGACCGCAAGTCGAAAAAAAGGTCTCGCATACAAATCGCCTGCCGAGCAGCGCGGGGTCGACGCCTTCGCCGACGTCCTCGACAAAGCCGCAGACCTCATGTCCCATGACGACGGGCGAGGCGACTTTGTACTCGTTCTTGAAGATGTGCAGGTCGGTACCGCAGATCCCCGCGCCGGCCGTCCGCAGAACCACGGTCCCCGCTCGCGGCTTCGGCTCCGGCCGTTCGGCAAGGGCAACGTCGCCATATCCCTCGCTTCGTTTGGTCACGCCCCGCGTCGTCTTGCCTCCCTGATTTTCTTTGCTCGTTCGAGCCTAGCGCGGCGATTTGCGGTTCAATTCCATGCCGAGGCTCACGAAGATCGCTTGCACCACCGTTGAGGTCACGGAGATAGAACGGATCTCGCTGATATTGGAGTCTTCCACGCAGATGACGAGTTCGGCGAGCCTTGCAGGCGGACTGTCGGGTCGATCCGTGATCGCGACGATCTGCGCCCCTTTCTCCCGCGCCAGGGCGGCGGCGGCCATCACGCCTTCGGCGTAGGGCGAAAAGCTGATCGCCAAAAATATGTCCCCGTCCCGCAACATCGCGATTTGACTTTCGGCCATGCCCCCGAGCGCATCGATCAGTACGACCTGACGCATCAATCTCGCCAGCCCGTAGAAGAGATACGCGGCCAGCGGAAAGGCGCGCTTCTGACCCATCACGGCGATGATTCGCGCCGATTTCAGCGCGATGACCACGCGATCGATCGCAGCGAGGTCCGCGTTCGCGCGGTACCGCTCCATTGCTTGAATGTTGGCGGCGAAGAAGGCCTCGAACACGAAATTGATGCTGGGAACCGATGGATCGCCGGGGGGACGCAGACCCTCCAGCCGCTTGCCGTACGCAACCGGCGCTTCGCGGGTGATGCCTTCCTTGAGGATTCGCTGCATCGGGGCGAACCCGGAAAAGCCCAGCGCCTTGGCGAAGCGGACCAACGCCGAGGGCGCGACGCCCATGATGTCGGCGAGCTCCGGGGTGGACAACATCGCGGCTTCGCGGGGCCGGTCGATCAGGAAGTCCGCGATGATCCGCAGCCGGTTCGGCATGCCGTTGCGTTTGAGGCGAACAACATTGATGAGCTCGTCGCTCGTTCGAAGGCTCGAGGCATTCGCCGGCGCGACGGAAGGGGAGGCCTGAGCGGCGTCGTTGTCATCATGCAGGTCGCTCACTGCGCCGCCTCGATGGCCAGTGGCAAGGTCGCCTCCCGGGCCTCGCGCCAGATTTGAACCACGGCCTCGAACCGCTTGGCAATTTCCGCGACGGCGGCGGCGTCGCTCATCTCCCCCGCGAACCAGCCGCGCGCCGCGTCCATGAATACGGACCGTCCGATCGCGAAGCCCGCGCAGGCGGATTGCGACGCGGCGCGTGCAAGGCCTTCGCCGAGAGACTCGAGCGGCTGATCGAGCCCCAACACCAGCGAACCCCGGCAATCCGGGTCGAACCGAGATATGAGCCCGGCGAGTCGCGCCCACGAATCTTCCGTTGAAAACGCCTGTAGTTTCCAAAAATCCGGCTTCAGGCCGGCGTCGTAAAGCTGCTCGACCGCAGCTAGGATAACAGTGTCGGAGCTCTTCTGATCGCGTGGCGGAATCACTTCGAGCGCCCATTCGCGATCGTGAGCCATGCAAGCGGCGGCGAGCCGTTTGAGTTGATCGATCTGTTGGCTTCTGAGGGCCTCGGGATCGTCGGGATGGTGCCAGACCAGACATTTGGCAACGTGGGCGGGATGCCACGTCGCGATCTCCCGCTCGAGATCGGCCTCGGCCTCGAACCGCAACGGGCGGGAGCCGGTGACTTCGACGGGACGAGCGACGAACCAGTCTCGATCTGTGAGGTCGGCGAGGACCGGCTCCCCGAACGTCGCGTCGACAAGCGCGCCCGGCGCCGCCAGCCTATTCGCGCTCGCAACCTGGAGCGCCGCCTCGGCGATCAATTGTTTGAATCGCCTGATATCGTCCTCGGCGCGACCCGTTTCGCGCATCAATCGGCGGAACGGCTCGCGATGATCGAATGCGAGCGCCGTCACCGGGACCGTTCGGGGGCGCCGCTTGGCGACGCGATGGGCGTGAGCGATGGTCTCGCTGAGGTAAAGGTCGCCACCGCGCGAAGACGCTTCAAAAATCTCAAGTTCGCGAGGGCTGGGCATCGCATCGGAACAGCCGTGCCGGGAGACTACAATGGCGCCGGCGGCATTGCCGCGACGCAGCGCGTCCCGTACCGGCAAACCGCCAAGGCGCGCGGCGAGATAGCCGGACAGGAAAGCATCGCCGGCGCCGACCGGATTGACCACGCGGACCGAGTACGCGGGAACCACATCGATATCATCGGTCGACTCGGGAATGTCGCCGTCGAAGGAAGCGACCCCGTCCGCCCCCAATTTTACGATCAGCAGCGCCTGCGTCTGCGTCCGCAACCCCCTCGCGCCGGCGAAGCGATCGGCAATCGGAGGAGGCGCCGCCGCGCCGACGATTTCAAACTCCTCTTCGTTTCCGACGACCACGTCGGCGAGCGCCGCCAAGCCAGCGACGTCTCGCACCATCCCCGGCAGGCCGCCGGGATGAAGCGGCCAGAGCGCCGCGCGGTAGTCCAGATCCACGACGATCAGGAGACCCTCGCGGCGCGCGATGCTGAAGGCGTGACGGACGGCCTCGGCAGCGCCGGGTTCTAAAAGATGCGTCGCCGTCACCGCGAGCGCTTTCGCACTCTTGAAAATAGGCTCGGATATGTCGGCCGAGGAAATGCCGAGATCGGCGGGGTCGTGGCGGTAAAAATCGAGCGCGATCGCCTCGGCGCCTTCCATGCCGAGGAAAGCCAGCGGCGTTCGGCGCACGGGGTCCACGCTGACGCTTCCGATATCGACGCCGTTGGCCGAGAGCTGCTTCAGCAGGTAACGGCCCATTGCGTCCGCGCCGACGCGGGAGATCAGCGCCGTTCTCAGTCCCTGGCGCGCGCAGCCGACCGCGAGGTTGGCGCTCGATCCGCCGACGTAGCGACGGAACGTCCGTGCTTCCTCGATCGATGTCGCCATTTGCTCGCCGTAGAAATCGACGGCGAGGCGGCCGAGGCAGATGACGTCAAACGGCGCCGCATCACCTGGACTTTCGTCGATCCGCATATTCGCTTCCCGTCCGGCCGCTATTCCACTGATGCCCGCAAGTCTTCGTCGGACATGCCGGTGATAACCGCCTCGACTTCGCT
>Ga0182030_10028184_pt1 | contig 10051 bp, 12 predicted proteins | sample 812S3MmetaG_FD_121299 | JGI IMG/M metagenome (GOLD analysis project Ga0182030, IMG submission 121299) | Permafrost microbial communities from Stordalen Mire, Sweden - 812S3M metaG (Illumina Assembly) | ecosystem: Environmental > Terrestrial > Soil > Wetlands > Permafrost | place: Sweden... | reverse complement strand
ACGCACCTGGCTCTTGCGAGCACCCGAACCTGCGGATCACCAATCTGTAGATCCGGCTGAACCCAGCTGGCGGATCTCCGGCACGGCGGCGGCTGTCTATTACGGAGCGCCGATAGTTGCCGCAGGGGAGGTCCCAGTTGAGCTCTACGTCAACGGACCGGTCGATGTGTCCATCGCTGTTCGCCGGTACGGTGCCGCAGATCCTGGAACTGGTGCCGCTGTCATCGCGGTACCACCGACCTCGCTGGTCAATCATCCCGTCGAAGGAGGACTTTTGGAAACGCTCCGGGGTTGGCCATTGGCCCCCGAGGTAGCTGTTGCGCTTGACCTTGCCCAGGACCGGGCCCGCGGCAGGGAGATCCTTGACGATTGGATGGCGGGTCGTGGCATCTGGATCTGAAATTGTCCTTCCCGGGTCGGCCATGGTTGGCCTCATCCGGGCCGTCAGGTCATTGGCCGAGATCAACCCTGACGGCTACGTCATTGTTGGTGGCGTAGCCGTTAATTCTCGCCTAGGCCAAACGCACCGTGCGACCGCTGATGTCGACACCGTGGTTGATGAAGTCGCTAACCCAGATGCAATCGAGGCTCTGCTCGCCCTTCCCACTGCTCTGCCCGACCCGAGCGGGAATCACCGGGTGCTGGTATCGGGAACCAAAATCGAGATGATCGGAGTCGGACCCGTCGATTCCGAATCATTCGAGGGAATGACCGACCTCCAGACTCTTTTTATTGGTTCCCATACGTGGGCGCTCGAGACAGCAACGCCCTTGACGTTGGTTTCCGGAGACGACCCTTCCACCCGCGCCACCAGCCCGTTCGCCACTCCGGCAGCGTTGTTTGCGATGAAGCTTCACGCCATTCAGGATCGTCGAGCCACGAGCCGTATGGAAAAGCAAGGCAGCGACGCCATAGACCTCCTTCGGCTTCTCCTTGACCTCGACGCAGATGGATCCCTTTGAGAAGCCCTCGCCAGCGCTCCCGAGCCACTTCGAAACGCCGTGCGTTCGGCCGCTCAGAACATTTTGATTGACAATGCGTCTCGGACTCGAGGTTGGATCACCGCCAGCAACGCAATTCAGGTTCAGGTAACAGCGGAAGAACTTCGAGCCTTGGCTGAACCGGTTGTGAGAGCGATCAGTTAGGCACTACCGCTCGGGTCGTTCCGCAACAGTTTCGACGTAGGCGTGGTTGGAAGTCTGCTTTCGATTCTTTTACGACTGGTCGAGTATTTCGAGGAGCCACGATGGCCCGACTACCTCCGCACCAATGGCTTCGGCGCGACGCCGCAGTTCGCGATCTGCCGTCACCAGGGTCACTGGATCAGATGCATCCGAAATGACCTCGATCATTTTTTCGTCCCCACTTCCCGGAGCATGAATTACTTGTACGGAGTCGACGACGCCAGCGGGGACCCCACTGCGGAATTTCCCTTCAAGGACAATCACGGGGTCAGTGAGATGACCCGCTTCTGAGGCGATACGTACTTGATCGACAAATGATTTCGCAGCTCCGGGGCGATCCCGCCACCAGCCAGTGGGTCGAGATCCGATGACATTGGCGGCGTCGATGAGTGGCACTGTCTCAGTCTGATCGTTGTGGCGGACCGTTGGGGGCATCAGTCAGGCTGCTCAGTAGTATTCGGGTGGTGACGCCGGTAGATGAAAGTGCAGCTGGCGCACCGATCACCGGGTTATCCCACATACAGCTCCTAGTGACTGATGCCGAAGCCAGTGCCCGTTGGTATTGCGCCGCCCTCGGCCTACGCATTATGGCTGAAGATTCCGAAATCGGGTACGTGGCTCTCCGGCATCGCCAGGCAAAGCTGGTTGTCGTGCTCACCTCGGGTCTTACTCCGCGCACCTCGGAACGCGCTTCGACTGATGAAGTGTTGGACCATCTGGCCTTTGCCGTACCGAACGGTGAGTCCCTTAGCGCCTGGGCGAAGCACCTCATCGAAATTGGTATTGACCATCCGGGAATTGTGCTGGAGGGTGGCCATCCTTCGTTGCAGCTGCGCGATCCCGATGGCATTGCAATTGAACTTGTGGCGCCCTGAACGCAGTCATTCGCCCAGAGTGCGGCGACGGCTTGGACTAAGTGACGATAAGGCCTCGGCCGGTGATCTGAGGCAGGTCCAGCGCGGTCACCAAGCCTGGCTTAGCGGCGATGACGGCGGGGATGGCGTTGATCAGGCGCATGGCGGTGGCTTTGAGTCCGGCCGTGTTGTGGTCACCATCGGTGCCGATGAGTTGGAGGTCGAGGGTGTAGTTGGGCTCGCCAGTGATCTGAATTCGGTAGCAGCCGTGTCCGGCTGGCTGGGGCCAAGTGGCACCGAGGTCGTCGCGCAGACGAGTCACGTGTTCGAGCACCACCACGGTCTTGTCGCCGATCTTTCCTCGCACCTCGAAGTGGAGTGCGGCGGCGGTGCCTTTGGCGATGAGGCCGGCATCGACTTCGAAGTCTTCGGGCGCGGGTTCGCGTTCGTACCATTCCTCTATCTCGGTCAATGTCTCGCCCAGCCCGGCGGCGATCTGGCGTACCACGCTGCCCCAAGCCAGGGTGAGAACGCCGTCAGTGAGGATGAAGGGCACCTCGTCCATGGGTCGTCCAAAACCCATGATGTCGAAGAGCACCATCGGTTGGTTGTAGGTGTTGTAGTTGAGGACCTCGGAGCAACGCACTTCTTCGATGCGCTCGCTGATGCCTGTCAGCACCAGCGGGAGGGCGTCATTGGCGAAACCGGGGTCAACGCCGTTGACGAAGAGCGAAACATTGTGCGCCACACCAGCGTCGTGCAGAGGCTTGGCCATGGGGTCGTCGTCGGTCGGGTACTGCAAGAACACGGGACACGATGAGACCACATTGATGCCGGCTTCGAGGAAGCGTCGCAAATCAGCCAGCGCCTCGAACATGCGGTCGTCGGCCATGGCGGTATGCACAATGCAGTCGGGCTTGAGGGCAAGGAGGGCATCGATGTCGCTGGTGCCGCTCACGCCGAGTTGGTTGTCGAGGCCCGCCAGATCTCCGGCGTCCTTGCCGACCTTGTCGGGGTTGGAGACGAAAAGCCCGACCAGTTCGAGTTCGGGATGGGCGTCAATCCCAGCCAGGGCGTGACGCCCTACGTTTCCGGTGCTCCATTGCACGATGCGGTACGTCATGTTGGTGTCTTCTCTCTTTAGAGGTCCGGTAGACCGAATTCGAGGTTGGCCGATTGCAGCCCGCCGTCAGCTTCGATGATCTTGCCGGTGATGAACGATCCGGCCGACGAGGCCAGAAAAAGGACGGTGGCTGCGATGTCTTCGGGGTCGCCGATCCGCTTAAGGGGGGTGGCTTCTTCCATTTGGGTGCGGAGCTCGTCACTCGCCATGACGATGTCAAGGGCGGAGGTGGCGGTGGAGCCAACGGCGACGGCATTGACGCGGATACGGGGAGACAGGTCACGGGCGGCCAGGCGTGTGTACTGCTCCAAGGCACCCTTGACGGTGCCGTAGGCGATGTAGCCGCGAGCGCCGACGTGCCCCATGACCGAGGAGATGTTCACGATGGCCCCACCGGGGGCGTCACCTTCGAGCATGATCGGGACGGCAGCGCGCACGAGGGCATGGCCGGCGCCCACGTTGAAGTGGAAAGCTTCTTCGAGGGCTCGAGGGGACGTATCGAGCAGCGGGCGAGGCATGGTGCCGCCCAAGTTATTCACGACAATGTCGAGTCGTCCCAGCTCGGTTTGGGCCGTGGTGGCTAATGAGGCCATGAGTTCGATGTCGGTCAGGTCGCCGGCGACGACGATGGCTCGGCGGCCGGTGGCTTCGACCTGCTTGGCCACTGCTTGCAGCTGCTCTTCGGTGCGGGCGGCCAGGACGACATCGGCTCCGGCTTCGGCGAGGGCAAGGGCGGTGGCGGCACCAATGCCCCGGCCGCTGCCGGTAACGATGGCGACCTGATCGGTCACAGTGAAGCGGTCGAGAATCATGCGGGCCTCTTGAGGTTGTTGGTGCGGGACGGAGCGGACTGTAGTGGCTCCGGTCGTTCTTGACGCCAGCGGCGGGGAACGGCGAGGGTGTCGGTGGTGGAACGAGCCCTCTCCAATACCGACCCCGTACTGCGACGGTGCTGGCATCCGGTGGCCCGACCAGCCGAAATCTCTGAGCAACCGCTTCGGGTGCTGCTGCTGGGGAAGCCCTGGGTGCTCTACCGGGTCGAGGGGCGGATCGTGGCCTTTGCCGACCGCTGCCCGCACCGACAGTGCCCATTGTCGTTGGGTGAGGTGGACAACGGCGTGCTGCAGTGCGCCTATCACGGGTGGCGTTTCGGCGGCGACGGGGCCTGCGTGGAGATCCCGGCCTTGGGTTTGAACGCTGCCGTGCCGCCGACGGCTCGATTGTCGCCTCCGGCCGGATTGGTGGAAGCGCACGGGATAGTCTTCCTCGCTCCCGAAGACCCCATCGCACCGCTCGGGGCGATTCCCGAGGCGGATGACCCGTCGTTCGTGGCGGGAGAGTTACCGACGTTGCCCGCTCGGGCGTCGGCGGGATTGCTGGCCGACAACTTTTTGGATGTGGCGCATTTTCCATTCGTCCATGCCGGGACGTTCGGGGCCGATGAAGCGGCCGAGGTGCCGCACTATGCGGTGGCTCGAGACGGGTGGTCGTTCACCATGTCCTATGAGCATTCGTTCGCCAACCGGGAGGATCCCGGAGTGGCGGCGGGGGTGCGGCCGTTAGTGCAGACGCGGCGGCTGGCTTACCGGCTCGATGCTCCATTCCACTTGCGCCTCAGGATTGACTTCGTCGAAGCGGGGGGCAGCAACGTCATCGGATTCTTCATTCAGCCCCAGACCGCCGACTCCTGCCGCCTGTTCACTACCCTGTGGCGTGATGACCTCGGTGGGAACAGGACGCGGATGAACGAAGCGATTGACTTCGAGGTGGCGGTGCTGCGCGAGGACCTGGTCGTGCAAGAGGCCTATGACCAACTGGTCTTGCCGTTGACGCCGACCGCTGAAGTGCACACCCGGGCTGACCGGTCCACATTGGAATTGCGCCGTGTCTTGTCAGATTTGGTGGCTGCCGTCGAGGGTGGTGCGTGATGGCCGATGTCACGGTGGTCGATCACCCCGTCTTGGCCCATCGCTTGGCCGTGTTGCGCGACGAACGGACCGATCGCGATCACTTCAGGTCGCTGGTGGCTGATATCTCCCGGTACTTGGCGTACGAAGCGCTGCGGGACCTGGGCACCGAGGACATCGTCATCAATACCCCAGTGGCTCGAGGGGTGACGGTCCGGCGAGTGAGCGAACAGGTGTTGGTGGTTCCCATACTTCGAGCCGGCTTGGGCATGGTGCAGGCGGTGCAAGAGGTGCTGCCGCTGGCCGAAGTGGCGCACGTAGGTCTGCGCCGCGACGAGGAGACGCTGGCTTCGGACGTCTACCTCAATCGCTTGCCGAAGGATCTGGGCGGTCGCCGTGTCGTGGTGTGCGACCCGATGCTGGCTACCGGGGGATCGCTGATTCAGGTCTGCGAGCTGGTGCTGGATCGGGGCGCCAGCGCCGTGGTGGTGTTGTGCATCATCGCGTCGGCGCCTGGACTGGCTAACTTTGCGGCGGCGTACCCGGACATCCCGCTTTACTGCGCTGCCGTTGATCCTGTGCTCAATGACGTGGGCTACATATTGCCCGGCTTGGGTGATGCCGGGGATCGGCTATTTGGTCCGCCTGATTGAGTCGGAGAGCGATGGATGAAGTGGTCGTTCGCCAGCTCCTGGACGAGGAGCGATTGGCGACGCTCGAGCGAATCGAGACCCTGACGTCGACGCTCGAAGGGGTGATCGAGAGCTCAGCTGGAGCAAACGCCGACGACGAGCACGATCCGGAAGGGTCGACCATCGCCTTCGAGCGAGCACAGGTGATATCTCTGCTGGGCGAGTCACAGTCGCAATTGGCGGAGATTGACCAGGCGCTGGTGCGGATTGGTGCAGGTGACTACGGGCTCTGTGTTCGGTGTGGCAATGCGATCGGGGCGGAGCGCCTGATGGCGCGTCCAGCCGCGACGTTATGCATTGAGTGCGCCGGAATGCCGGTGACCTAGCGGCCGATGTCCTCGTGCCACACGTTGGGGTGTTCGGCAATGAAGGTGCCGAGTAGCTCAATGCATTCGGGATCGTCGAGCAGGATGATGTGGGCGCCGTGTTCAGCCGCCCACTCGTGGCCGCCCACAAAATTGACCGCTTCGCCGATCACCACGGTGCCGATTTGGAATTGCCGGATCAGTCCACTGCAGAACCAACACGGGGAGAGCGTGGTAACCATCACGCAGTCCGAATAGTCGCGCCGACGCCCGGCATGGCGGAAGGCCGCGGTCTCGGCATGGGTCGAGGCATCGTCGTCTTGGACGCGGCGATTGTGGCCTCGTCCGAGGAGCGTGCCGTCGCCATCAAAGAGGGCGGCCCCGATGGGGATACCCCCTTCAGCCAGTCCGAGCCGGGCTTCTTCGACGGCGACTTTCAGCCACCGGTGAGCCGTGGCGTCGCTGAGAGGTTCATTTGCAGTCATGGGTTTTGGCCGCGAGAGTCATGGTCATGGCCGCCGATCGTATCTATTCGACCACCGTGGGAAGTCAGGCGGTTGACCTCCCTCTGGTGGACCTTTCCGATGAGCTCACCATTGCGCTCCTCATCTGTGTCGATTTGGGGGTGCACTTCGCCGAGATAGCCGGTCGAGAGTTGGCTGAGCTGATGGCACCAGCTGAACCGGAGATCATTGTGTCGGTGGCCACCATGGGAATCCCCCTGGCCATTGAGGCCACGCGTGCCTTGGGCCTCGACGACTACGTGATCTTGCACAAGACGCCAAAGATTCACCTGGGCGAGACGTGGTCCGAGCCGGTCAATTCCATTACGACCGAGAAGACGCAACGTCTCCGCATGGACCCGGTCCGCGCTTCGGTCGTGCGCGGTCGCCGGGTGGCGGTGGTTGACGACGTGATTTCTACGGGAGCCTCGACCCTGGCTGCGTTGCGGCTGGTACGGCGCATCGGTGCCGAGCCGGTGGTCATCGGCACCCTCATGACTGAAGGTTCGGGGTGGCGAGAGGCCCTCGGGGCGGACGCCGACAACGTCCGCTCCCTCGGGTCAATGCCACTGTTCCGACCGGCCGCCGATGGCAGCGGCCAACTGGTGGAGGACTGGAGTTAGTTAGAGCAACCCTTCGGCCTTGAGCAGCAGATCTTGCTCGTCGGCCTGCTTGCGGACGGCTCTGGAGGCCAGGATGAGGTACACCAGTGCCCCCACCGCCATGCCCAGAAACACGCTGAAGTCGGCGCCGTAATGATATGAGTCCTGCGTGTGATCGGTGACCTCGTTCAGCCATTCGGGGATGCTGAAGTAGTAGGCCGGGTTCACGTAGAGCCCAGATATCGCAGCGAACATCCCGAGGACTTGGGCGATGATGGCTGGCCAGAACACCCCTCCCGAACCCCAGTACAAACTGCTCCGGTCGGTCTTCTGAAGCTCACTTGGCACGTATCGGTAGCGTCGGAGAGCCCAGTCGACCAAGAAGATGGCGGCCCACGGTGCAATCCACACAATGACCACGTCGACGAAGTCGGATAGATATTCGGTGAATGACCCGCTGAAAATGGCCCACATGGTGATCGCGAGAGCCACGGCACAGTCGATAAGGACCGCCTGGTAGCGCTTGACCGGAATGCCGATGGCCTGCAGCGTGACACCGGATGAGTACATGTCGAGGCTGTTGATGGCGAGGAGCTGAACCACCGCAAACAGCAAGAAGATCACGACGAACCACGCCGGTATGGCATGTGTTGTGGCGAACGGCAGGAATCCCCCGGCTCCGGTACCTACCTTGAGGACGAACGTGCCCACTACCGCGCCCAGCGTCATGATCAGGATTTGTGGGACGGCGGTTCCCAAGAACACCCAACCGACGATTCCCTTCTTCGACGTGTCTGGAGGGCAGTATCTGGTGTAGTCGTTGCCGCATTCGGTCCAGCCGAGTCCACTCAATGCGATCGTGAAGGCCAATGCCTCCAAAAATCCCTGCCAATCGCCGCTCGTCTTGACGACGTGCAGATTGGCGTGCGGAATGGCGAAGGCCAGCATGACTGCAAAGAGAATGACAAAGGGAATAATCAACATCCGCAGCGTCTTGACGATCGTGGCGTGTCCGAGAAACGGAACGACCCCCTGCAAGAGTACGGCGGCGATGACGAGTGCAACCTTGGCCGGATCTCCGGGAAGGAACCCTGCCTTGATCATCAGGACGAGGCCGGCGCCCACAATGAGGATGAGTCCCTCGACCTCAAAGCCGATCTGGGTGATCCAGTTGAAGAATGAAATTGGCCGCGATCCGTTGGGCCCGTAGCTGGCCCGGTTGATGGCGAAGACAGTGGTCCCGGTCTGGGGTCCCTGCAGTGAGCACAAGCCGAGCAGAAAATAGGACAGGTTGCCCAAAATGATGACGGCCAGGACCTGCAGAAATGTGAGACCGAACGTCATCAAGATGGCCCCATAAATGAAGTATTCGATGTTGACGCTCGCACCGGCCCACATGCCAAAGATGTCCTTCGGCGTGGCCCATCGCTCCGATACGGGGATGTAGTCGATGCCGTGCTGCTCGACGTGGAACGCCTGTTCGGACATCGGATCGTGAATGACCGCTAGGTCTTCTGCGATTGCCACCGTGTTGCCTCCCTTGTGTTCGCCTCGTTGGGGGTTCCGGAAAATCGGAACCCATGTTCACCTGTGGTCATGGCCGACCAGTTGTGGTTCTGCATGGGGGACGGACAGACAGACAGGACCAGCCGCGCATCTCCCGTGGCAGCCTTCTTCGGTCTGGAGTCCACACACTTCGCCTCGTCTGGTTCGGTGCGCTTCCCTGGCAACCGCGACCGAAGGTTGTCGGCCCTCACAATGTTGGGTGGAACGGCCTACGTCAAGTGAGAACGTGTGAACATCGCGAGAACGGAGGGACGGAGGCTTACGCAGGCCGACGATGGCTCGGCTGAAGTAGAACATGGCGTGGTTTATGTCTTGGCAGCGTCCGCTGCGCTGTGCAGCGCGGTTGCTGGAGTGCTCCAGCGGATCGGGGTCGAATCGGCCCCGGCGGCCGATGCCATGCGGCTCCGATTGTTGACCAATGCGCTCAAGCGGGGGATTTGGCTCCTCGGGTTTGCTCTGCTCCTGGTGCAGTTCGTGCTCCAGGCCACGGCGCTGCGATTCGGCGACCTCACTGTGGTGCAGCCGATTTTGACGATCGAGCTCCTGTTCCTGATTGCCATCTTGGGTCTCGTGTTCCATCGCCACGTGGGTTGGCGGGAGATTCTGGGCGCTGTAGCCATCGTGGTGGGGCTGGCCGGATTCATCATTTCGGCGAATCCTGCCGTCGGGCATGGTATTCCCGGATCAAAGGCGTGGGGCGAGGTCACGGTGGTGGTGTTTGTGGGTGCTGCCATTTTGGTGGGCACAGCGCAGCGGGGACCTCGATGGTGGCGCGCCACCTCGTTCGGGGCTGCGGCCGCCGTCCTCTTTGCCTACAACGCGTCGCTGACCAAGGCCACGACCACGTTGATCACTGGTGGGTGGGGTCACGTATTCACCCATTGGGAGCCCTACGCCCTGGCGGCCACCGGACTGTTCGGATTCTTCTTGCTCCAGAACGCGCTCCATGCGGGTCCCATTGCTGCGTCCCGCGCCTCCATGCTCATGGTGAACCCGGTGGTCAGCATCATCATCGGCGTGGCCGTCTTCGATGAGAAATTGCGCGGTGGGCCGTGGTTCATCGCGGCCGAGGTGCTCTCCCTCTTGGTCATGTTGGCTGGAGCATTCATCCTGACCCAGTCCCCTCTCGTGGCCGGGTCCACCTTGGAGGGCGACCAGGGAGAGATTCTGCGGCCCGTCGTCGCTCCTATCCCGCCGTGACTCAGCGCCAAGGCGCCCTCATGGTGTGTGGCACCACGTCGGACGCCGGCAAGTCAACTGTGGTGACAGGAATCTGCCGCCTGTTGGCTCGAAGCGGGGTCTCGGTGGCTCCCTT
>Ga0182030_10028183_pt1 | contig 10051 bp, 8 predicted proteins | sample 812S3MmetaG_FD_121299 | JGI IMG/M metagenome (GOLD analysis project Ga0182030, IMG submission 121299) | Permafrost microbial communities from Stordalen Mire, Sweden - 812S3M metaG (Illumina Assembly) | ecosystem: Environmental > Terrestrial > Soil > Wetlands > Permafrost | place: Sweden... | reverse complement strand
GAGCAGGAGATCCCCTTCTCGACCGTCATCAAAATTGCCTATGTTGGAACCAAGGGCACACACCTGGATAATTTCCGGGACATCAATACTGACCCGTTGGTAGCGGGAACAAACAGTGTTACTTATAATCGCCCCTACGGAATTCCTGGAGTCGGCAGCGCAGTCTTTGCTCAGATCAGCGAACTTGAGACTAGGCAAGTCTCCAGCTACAACGCGTTGCAGGTCACGGCGGAGCGTCGCGCACATGGCCTGGGCTTCCTCGCCTCCTACTCCTACAGTCACGCACTGGACGAAGGTTCGGCTGAAGGGGCCACCGTTACGAATCCCTACAACCTCCGTTACGACTACGGAAACGCGGACTACAACGTCCCGAATCGGTTTGTAGCAAGCGCGAACTACCAGTTGCCCTTCGAGGGCAGCGGGCTACTGGGACCGCTTGAGCGTGGATGGCAGGTGAACGCCATTGCGCAGTTCTTCGACGGCTTGCCCTTTTCCGTGGCTTCGGGTACTGCATTCGGCGATGGACTGACGACCCGCGCACAACTGCTTCCAGGTTTCGGCAACGGGTCTCTGCCAAAAGGGCAGCGCACTCTCGGCCAGTGGTTCAACACCCAGGCCTTCGCGGTTCCCGCAGCGGGGACGTATGGGAACTCGGGCCGCAATAGCCTTCAGGGTCCGGGCACAAAGAGCGTAGACTTTTCAATCTTCAAGGATACTCATTTGACCGAATCGAAGGTTCTTCAACTGCGCGCGGAGGCCTTCAACCTCGCCAACACGCCGCAGTTTAATAATCCGGCAGCTACTGTCGGAACCTTCAACGCGACAACCGGAAAGTGGAGCAATGGCTTTGGAACCATCTCCTCGGCAGCTTCTGAATCAACATTTCAACGAACAGAACGCCAGGTTCAGTTTGCGGCAAAGATCACCTTCTAACATCCCCGGCGGCGCTCAAAAGATCGAGCGCCGCCAATCTTTCAACAAGAATGTCTTGGGCCTTTCAGCCCGACGACACTCAGTTCATTCCCATCAGAGGTCATCCAAAGTGGAAATCACTACCCGCAGTCTCTGGACACTGATCCATGGCATGGGCTTTGGCGCGCTCTATCTGCTGGCGGGCTCTGGCGCCATCGCACTGCTCTCCCTGCGTTTCTCGGCCGATGCTCCCGTAGTTGCTTCGCCTAGAAGAGACCACTTCCTCGGCATCTATCTCGCCACAATGGCAGCGCTTGCATGGCTCACTGTGCTCACCGGAACCTACATCATCTATCCGTGGTACCGTGCTACACCTCCTAGTGGAACCGCCAATCTCGGAGCTTATCCGCGTTCGCTTCTTCTTTCGAATCCCGCGACCATTCAGTGGCACTCGATCGGAATGGAGTGGAAAGAGCACGTTGCCTGGCTGGTGCCAATTGCGATCACTATGGCTGCATTCATCGCCGTCAAATACGCACGCGATCTCAGGAATCATCCAAAGTTGCGGACTGCACTTCTTGGATTTGTGGCAACATCGCTTTTTGCCGCGGGCGTTGCCGGTTTCTTTGGTGCCATGCTTAACAAGAATGCGCCCGTCGAGGGCGGTCAAACCATTCAGTTGGTTCAAGGAGCGAAGCAATGAGCACGCAGGGCACGATTTCAAGGCAGGATTCCGCCGCCATTCCCAATGGATCCGGGGCAGCCGCAATTCTTGCGGCAGGTATAGGCTCGTTCGCGGTTGCGGTGCTAACCATAGCGGCGGATAAATCCGTGCTGGTGAAAAACCTCTTGGTGTTTTATAAGCCAACCGGACCACTCTCTGGCGTGACTACGGGAGCCATCGTTCTTTGGCTAGCGGCATGGGCAATTCTTGAATGGCGCTGGCGTAGGAAGACCGTTCCTCTGAAACCCATAAATGTTGTCGCCTTTGTATTACTCGGGCTCAGCCTTCTTTTGACCTTCCCTACGCTGGGTGAGTTGCTTTGAAGATCGTTCGTGATAAGCGTTTCGAATTGCAGCGGCAGCCACTTTGGCAGTCACGAACATCGATGGATGAAAGAGGGGGAGAGATGGGCCGGGCAATTTTAAATCTCGCTGCTGCACTCTGTGCGGCAGTAGTGTTGATTTCGCCGTCGATTGCCGCCGCGCAGGCGCCGGCCGTGCCGGTTGATCCAGAGCCGGTGATCGCACTGGCTTACAAATATGCCTTACCTGTCTACGAAACCGCCCGTTTGCGCTATCGGCAGAGTTTTGATCCGGCTAATCCGCTGCCGCTCAACACGCTGGCCCATTCGCGAAACCTGGCTGACCATAAATCCAGGATCGTAACGACCCCGAACAACGATACGCTCTACTCATCGGCGAACTTGGACCTGCGGGCCGGGCCGGTGCGAATCGACGTACCCGATTTTGGGCAGCGTTACTACTCGATTGCGCTGATGGATGAGTTCACGAATAACTTTGCGTATATCGGGCGGCGCACCACCGGGACAAAGGCAGGCAGCTTTCTGGTCGTCGGCCCATCCTGGAAAGGACAGGCGCAGAAAGAAGTCAAGATCATCCGTGCTCCAACGCCAGACGTAACGCTACTGGTGCGCATTCTGGTGGACGGGCCGGATGATCTTGATGCTGTGCATCGTCTTCAAGACGCCATCGTGCTCACTGGGCCCCCGATTGATCCGCATGAACCCGCTCCAGTTGTTCCGCTGGCCGATGATGGACCCAATTTCGTGGCAGTGGTGAATCAGGCGCTGGCAGAAGATCCGCCCCCTGCACAAGATGCTCCGATACTGGCGGAGATTGCCAAGGTGGGCATTGTTCCGGGCGGCGGACCATTGTCGCCGGAACTGGCCCGAAGCTGGCGTGAAGATTTGCCAAAGGCTCAGGCGGAATTGCGCAACGCATCCTGGCTTCGGAAGACGGTGGCAGGCTGGAGCTATTCTTCGCCTGGCATCGGCAATTTCGGCACCGACTACGATCTGCGTGCCTCTGTGGCATTGTCGGGTCTGCTGGCACTAACTCGTGAAGAGGCCATCTATGCTGGGGCGGTAACGGATTCCACTGGCCGGCCCCTGGACGGAGAGCATCGCTACCGCCTGCATGTGCCCAGGGACCTGCCGCTGGATGGATTCTGGTCGCTCTCGATGTACGAGGCTCAGCCAGATGGTCGGCTGTTTTTCGCCGACAATCCTCTGCACCGGTATGCCATTGGCGACCGCACGCGCGGACTGAAGCGCAATGCCGATGGTTCACTCGACATTCTGATCCAGAAGGACACTCCCGCCGCGGATCAGGTCGCCAACTGGCTTCCTGTTCCAACATCCGGACGGCTGCGGTTGACCTTGCGCCTCTATCAACCGCGAGCTGAACTGCTGGACGGCAGTTTTAAGTTTCCCGCACTGGAACGATTGGAGTAGCGATTGCGAGAGTCCACTTATGTGACGCAACGCAAACTTGCAATCGAACATCTCGATCAACGATAGAGAACCGCATGGAACCGAAGATCCTGGAGGAGCGATCATGAAAAGACCATCGACCTTTATCGCAATTACATTGCTTCTGGCATCGGCGTATGGCGATGAGACGAATGGTTCTTACGTGCAACGTATCCAAGCCGGAAGAATTGAAAAGGAAGCTGGGATCAATTCGGAACACGGCCTCTTGTCCTACATTGGCTCTTATCCGCTCAAGGAAGGAGAGAACCGGGTCGGCTCCGATCCTGTAAATGAAATTCGTCTACCCGTTCATTCAGCCCCGGCTCAAGTTGGAAAGTTCATTCTGTTAAACGGCCACGTGACGTTTACATCGTCTGCACCCGGATTGGTTTCACTGAATGGCCGGAGCGTGAGTACGGTGGAACTCACCGGAAACGGGTCGCGCCCATCTGCCACTCTTTCGGTGGGGCGCCTGCAACTCATCTATCGTTTGTCCGCCGACCAGCATCACAGAGTATTCATCAGCGATCCGCAAAGCCCGAATTTCGCGAACTTCCATGGACTCGACTGGTACCCGATAGATGCAGCCTGGCGGATAAAGGGAAAATTCGTTCCCAATCAGAGCCGGCGAGAAATCGCGTATGAAAATGCACTGGGAGGCCGCAATATCGCGGTTTCTCCTGGCGATGTGCTGTTCACCAGCAACAAGCACGAATATAGGTTGGAAGTTGGAAATGAGGACAATGGACTGTTTGTTCTTTTTTCCGATGGAACCAGTGGAAAGTCAACCTATGGCGGAGGCCGAAGGCTGCAAATCGAAAAGGGGGACGGCGATGCGGTGATTCTCGACTTCAATCAGGCGGTCAACCAACCGTGCGCCGTGAATCCGTATACGGCGTGCTCACTTTCGCCTTTGCAAAACCGTTTGCCATTGCAGATTACCGCAGGCGAAAAGATCCCGCGGATCCGGGTAGAACGCGTGGCGGCAGCTCCAAAAAAAATTCAGTAGGAGTTTTACTTCGCACAACTCCATCCTGGTTTAAGACGCGCTTGATTCTGCGCCTCTATCAAACGCGAGCTGAACTGCTCGACGGCAATTTTAGCTTGCCAGCCTCGGAAAGATGGGATTGATACTCATGAGACGCGTGAAGTTCATGTTGATTACCTCAGAGCTGATATTGGCTCTGACTACTTGCTCGCTCTCTGGCCAAACATCATTTCTGGAGCGCTATCAAGCCCGGGTGAGCGCAACCCAAGCTGAACAACCGCACTGGGTGACACCTCTGGTCACTGTGACTCCGCGCCTTGAGCAGGAGATCCGCACCGACTTCGTGCACCAATACAATCCGAAGAGGTTCGCAATCTGGAACTACGGCAACAGCAAAGGATTGGAACTGATTCCCGAGCGCCATACCGAGATCATCGTCAATGTTCCGCCGTTCTTCAATCGCTCCAATGGAGCGTCAGACGGGTTTGGCGACATTTCCTTTCTAGCCAAGGAACGCATCTACTCGCGCAATGAGGAGCATGGCAACGCGATCGTGACGGCGTTTCTCGCCGGGTCAATTCCTACAGGCAAGAACGGCAACGGAAGCTGCTGCGCAATCGTGACGCCCACGATTGCCGTGGGAAAAGGCTTCGGTCAGTTTGCTTTCACGTCGACAGTTGGCGGAACGCTGCCAATAACCAACGCACAAGGCCTGGGACACACGATCACTTGGAATAACGTCGCCCAGTATCGAATCGCGAAGAGCGGAATCGCCCGGTTTTTCTGGCCTGAAGTTGAGTTGAATTCCTCGTTCTACAAGGGTGGCCCCGCGAATGGAGAGACCGCGGTCTTCGCCACTCCCGGCCTTATCGTGGGCCGAATCCCTCTTTCGCACGACGCCAACGGTAAGCCAGGACGGCTAGGATTGACATGCGGCGTCGGTGAGCAGATAGCCGTTTCCCATTACCATCCGAATAATCACTCAACAATCATTACATTGCGGCTTCCCTTCTAACCGGCAACTACGGCAGCATCGACGTAGCCAACCAGGTGAGCAACAATCGGTGAGCCCGACAGCCCGCCCTTGAGAACTGATACTGAGGCCCCTCTAACCATTAATCCGGGATAAGTACCGGCTAATGGCAATGGGTACATCGATCATCACGGCGACCAAAGCCTACTGATGGGAACGCCATGCAAGTTGCTGGAAAAGGGAATGACTTCTGTTCCGGCATAAAGCACCACACCGCGTAGCCAGTGTTTACCTGCAGCGATTGACAGGGCCTGCAAACCACGCACATCGCTACCGCTCAGGGTTGCGGCGGCTTTGACTTCCACTCCTGCGACTTTACCTGCGCGATCTTCCAAGACCATATCCACCTCTTGCCCGGAGGCGGTGCGCCAATAAAAGAGCTCCGGCTGAGTCGTGCTCCATGTGGACTGCTTTCGCAACTCCATGATGACGAAGTTTTCCAGAACGCCCCCGGCCAGGTTTCCCTCTGCCTTGAGACGGTCAACGGTCGCTCCCAGCAAGTAGGCAAGCAATCCAGTGTCGTTCAAGTAAACCTTCGGAGTCTGAATGATTCGTTTGCCGAGGTTTCTCGCCCAGGGACGTAGCAGTTGTACCAGGAAAGTCCCTTCCAGCAGGGCAAAGTAGCGTTTCAATGTCGTCTGTGGCAAGGCGACGGATCGCGACAGATCGGCGAAGTTCAGCAAACCGCCAGCGCGTGCAGCTACGACCGAGAGCAGGCGTGGGACGGCTGTTACGTCGGCAATATTGGCGAGATCCCGGATATCCCGCTGGAGCATCGTCATTACGTAAGACTGAAACCAGGCGTCGCGGCGCGCGGCACTCTGCCGGACTACCGCAAGGGGATAGCCACCGGCCAGAATGGTCACTAGCAACTCGTCCCGTCGAAGTGCGACTGTCTTTTCCTTCCATCCGACGGGCTTCGAAGAGAACAGTGTGTCCACAAAGCTCTCGCGCACTCCATGGATCTCGCCCTGAGAAAACGGCCAAAGGGTCAGCACCTCCATGCGTCCCGCCAGGGACGCAGACAACTTTGGCAGGAGCATGACGTTCGCCGACCCTGTAAGCAGAAATTGCCCAGATTGCCGCTTTCGATCAATCGCGGCTTTGATCACGGGGAAGATTTCAGGGACATGCTGCACTTCATCGAGCGTCACCGGCATATTCAGTCCGGCAACGAATCCGTTGGGATCGCGCTTGGCAGCCGCCAGAATGCCGGGATCATCGAAGGTGAGGTACTGGCGGCTTTGTCCCGCCAGTTCGGCCGATTGCACCAGTGTACTTTTCCCAGTTTGGCGGGCACCGTTCACCAGAACCGCTGGCGTGTCTGCCAATCCATCCAGAAGCCGGTCGATAAGGTGGCGACGAAGCATAGGGATATTATCCACCAATAAGTGGATGATAATCAACCATACAGTGGACGATTATCAGACATGTTTCCAGTTTCCCGTCCAGCGGCCCCAATTGTCACTATCGTTCCACGATAAAACGACAGTGACCGACTGCCGATACCAGCATCATTGCGCCATGATGTTAATCTCCTCTAACCAGAGCCGATGTATCCACTGCGCACCTGTAGAAAGAGTAGTGGGTCGGGGTGACATCCGCCCCTCGTCCCAAAACAGAATCCGCGTCCAGACACCTGCGGGCAGGCCATAACTTCACCGCCAAACTTGCAAGCGCGTTGGCTCTGCAAGAATCGGCTCCTCCTACCCTTGAGGCTTGCCCGCGATCACTATGTTCATCCGGAACAACGAATCTATCAGACGGACCTTCTTTGTACCGAAATTGAAATCGCTCGCGGAGGAATTCCCGGGCCTCGTGAGCAAAGTTAGATTGGCCATTGTGTGAATCATGCGCTCCCGGTCTGAAATCTCGATTGCCATCTCCCCATCCGCAGGTATGCCACTGGGTGGCCACTAGGTCAAGAAGGGACAGAAGGCAGATCTTTTTCCCGTTGCGTATCACGGTTAGTCTGTCGTGATCCATCCGGCCCTCTCTCCATGCATTGAATGAACCACGCTCCTATATTAATTTCACGACAACTACTTTTATTTCCTCTAGTTCGCGCATTTCTATCGATAACATATATTTGTGATGTATACTACATCACTAGGAGAACGCAACATGACCCCTCAGGCGAAGACCGCAACCAGAGCGAAGCGCAGGGTCGTTTCTCCCGCAGAGGAGCGTACTCAGCTCCGGCTCACCGTCGATTCCAAATTCACCAAGAGCCATTTCAGCCAGCTTTTTGCCGTGCTCAAAATCCGAAGAAAGAACGCTCTTGCGGAACACATCATCATGAGTTTCAAAACGAAGGCTGCGCAGACGCAGCTTCTTGCCTTCTATAACAACCAGTGGCTGAACATTCCATTTCAGAGTATTGACACCGCTTTCGTTTTTCCTTTGACTTTCGAGATTGCTGATGAATTGGAAAGAGTTGGCGGGGAGGTTCTCGGCGGAGTGAATCGGTCCAAGGCATTTCGCGTGATGGTGGCCTATTTCGCCTTCGTCCACAAACTGAAAAATCAAACACAGACCACTCTTGCATAATCTCAACAGGGCATTTCGCAGGGAGCAACCGCCTACACGTGATGATCGTGGGCGGCCTCCTGCCGATGATGCTACCTTCCGCCTCTTTCGTAGCTGAGCGTTTTGAATTTGTTGCGCGATGCCGAATATGCAGTCTGCCGGAGTTGAGATACCCGGTCGATGATCTCTTGTCGCTTCCCCTCGGGAATCGATATTCTGAAGGACTGTGGGCCCGTGGGTGTTCTGAGTAAACCGATTGTCAGATTGGCGCCGACATTTGCTTTCGGCTCTGGATTTTGCGAAGTCTTTAGGGTATCGAGTAACTGTTGTGCGTGAGCGACTGTCTGGAGACTCGAGAGAAGCAGCCGCGCATCTGCTTCGTCGGTAAATATCAATTCCTCGGCGTCCTCTGTTCTGAGCCTGGTTTCGATGGAATGCAGTCGCAGAGCTCGGAGTTGGAGAGGATTCGCGAGGAGTTGTCCCTGGTAGAAGGCGCCTTGCATCTCCGGGTCCGTGAATTGGACAAAGATGCCGTGCCTGATCGCGCACCAGGTAACCATCCGCTTCCACTTTTCGCTTCCAGTACATGCGATCCGCGATCCGTATTTCTGGACGGCCATTTCCAATCCGAAGACGATTGCCGCTTCTTCCTGGTTGAGTACGGTCACAATGCGCCCGCGGTCGATTACCGAGACCTTCTCGTTGAGCATGTAGGACACGTCGCCCGACTTGCGGTTGATCGTCCAGATTCGTGTTGTGGCGATCTGTTTGGCAAGATTCTGTTCCTTTTGTTGAGCCGATAGAAGTTGCTGCGCAAAGTCTGCCCAGTTGGATTTCTGATTGTCCTCAGGCGGCGGCCCGATATGCAGTGCATTTGGTTCCAGGGCCGAATCGAGCCGCCGCTGATTTCGTTGGTCCGCATAGCGCCATCCGCGAAGTTGTGCGGCAGCTCGCGTGTCTCCCTCACCAGCCCTGTCCGCAACCCATGAGCGGAGATCCTTCGGGAACTGTTCGTGTCGTCTCCTTTGCACCGTCACCTTCAGAGTCCTCATGTCGATGACCGATTGAGCCGTTGCCTGGGACAACCGTATCTTTTTGGACGGCCATGGCACAGCCAGCGCGCGAATCTCCTTCTTCTCCTGTCGGAGCGACACCATGAGGTGTTGACGTGCCTCTCTTCCCTCTTTTGTAATGCCCTTACATACTGCCCGCTGCTGGTTCCGGTACTGGTTATAATCGGCCATCAGAGAGCTACGTTCGGCGTGTCGCTGCGCTTTCCGTTCTTCCCTCAGGGCGTTATCACGAGCATCATGTTGACCGCTATGTTGTGCAGCATGTTGATCGGCCTCATAACCGGATGTTGAGGCGGGAGTCCAGGCTCCAAGAGTGGCCTCCGTGATCTGACGGTTGATCTTTCCTGCAAAGTTGTTGCGAAACACGCCAGACGCCTTCACCCGGATGTTGTAGTCAACGGCAAGGACCGTATATCCGCCCGACCCACCCTTCTCAAGGCTGAGATGAGCCTTTGAGAGGAGGCGATGGAGGTCATCCCATCTAACATTGCGTCGGGTGAGCAGTGTGTGTACGCGCGGGGCAATCTCCCGCCGCACATAGGATTGGAATGATTCCTGATCCTGGTAATGTTCAAATTGTGCAACGGCTCCGATCGGATGTTGTTGGACAGATCTAGACGCATTGCGCTCGGACCTCGATTGCAGTACAGCCTTTTTTGATTCCTCATCCCATCGCATCGGACCGGGCGTGTGTGTCCAGCCATGTTTTGCTTCAAGGAAGCGCACTGCGGCATCGAGAGTGAACCAATCGCGATATGGTGTATGTGCTCTGAGAGTCTCCAGATGAACCTTGTTGAGCATGATGTGGATGTGAAAGTGCTTCTTGTCGTCGTGCGCGACGATCATGAATTGATGGCCTTCGTATCCGAGCGCCCTCAATGTGTGCAGCGCGCAATCAACCCATTGCGGTCGAGTCGGACGCTCACCAGGAGGCCATGCCAGTTCATAATGGCAAACAGCATCCTTGCAACGATTATTGAGAGATGCAACCCCTTGCATCTCCATCGCCGCTGTGTCGAAG
>Ga0182030_10028182_pt1 | contig 10051 bp, 9 predicted proteins | sample 812S3MmetaG_FD_121299 | JGI IMG/M metagenome (GOLD analysis project Ga0182030, IMG submission 121299) | Permafrost microbial communities from Stordalen Mire, Sweden - 812S3M metaG (Illumina Assembly) | ecosystem: Environmental > Terrestrial > Soil > Wetlands > Permafrost | place: Sweden... | reverse complement strand
TGCAGCGCTGGAGAAATTTGCACACGGACGACGGCGCGACGTTCGACCGGACCGTCGTGGTCGATTGCAGCACGCTCGATCACATGATCACCTGGGGAACGAATCCGGGGCAGACGATCGCCGTGAGCGGGCTCGTTCCCGACCCCGAAGCCGCGCCGGTCGAACAACGGCCCGGTATGCAGCGCGCGCTCACCTATATGGGACTCACGCCCGGCATGCGCATAGCGGACGTGCCGATCGACCGCGTGTTCATCGGTTCGTGTACGAACGCGCGGATCGAGGATTTAGAGATTGCCGCGGCGCTTGCGCGCGGACGCACGGTCGCGGCCAACGTACGTGCCATCGTCGTTCCCGGTTCGAGCGCGGTGAAGCGCGAAGCCGAGGCACGCGGCCTCGACACGATCTTCCGTGCGGCCGGCTTTGAATGGCATGAATCGGGTTGCTCGATGTGTGCCGGCGCAAACGGCGACTTGGCCCCGGCGGGCACGCGCTGCGTTGCAACGAGCAACCGCAATTTCGAAAATCGGCAAGGGCCCGGCGTTCGCACCCATCTCGCAAGCCCGGCCGTGGCGACGGCCGCCGCGCTGACCGGCCGCATCACCGATCCGCGTCGCATTGTGGCGGAGGTTTAACGATGGAACCGTTTGCGCGCTTGAGCGGCGTCGCCGCGCCACTGCTCATGGACGACATCAACACCGACCAAGTCTCCCCAGCGACCACCGCCTTCGCGCCCGATTACGCGGCGCTACTGTTTGCGCGCTGGCGGACCGAGCCGGACTTCGTGCTCAACCGCGAGCAATTTCAGCGTGCACGGATCCTCGTCGCGCGCAGAAACTTCGGCTGCGGGAGTTCGCGCGAGAGCGCCGTCTGGGCGCTCGCGGCCTTCGGCATCCGCTGCGTCGTCGCGCGCTCGTTCGGTGATATGTTCCGCGACAACATTCTGAAAAACGGGCTGCTACCGGTAACGCTTGACGACCCGACAGCGGATGAATTCGAACGCGAAGTCGTTGCTGCCGACGGCCGCGAGACGTTTACGGTCAACCTCGAGACGCAGAGCATCGCCTGCCCGAGCGGATGGGTGTTTCACTTTCCGATATTGCCGGCGGATCGCAACGCGTTGCTGCGCGGCCTTGACGACATCGGCCTGACACTCGAACACGGCAAGGAGATCGAACGATGGGAACAGCGGATGCGCGCGACCGCGCCGTGGGCGCAGAGTCTGCCGGCATGACTCCCGGGCAACGATTCCGTGAGCTTCTCGCACGGCCCGGCATGCTGTTGATGCCCGGCGCGTATGACGCGCTTTCGGCACGCATTATTGCCGCGCACGGGTTCGAGGCGATCGTATGCGGCGGCTTTGCGGCGGCCGGATCGCTGCGCGGCGAACCGGATGTCGGCCAGATGACGATGCAAGACTACGTCGATCAGTACGGACGCATCGCGCAGGCGGTCGACGTTCCCGTGTTCGTCGACGCCGACACGGGCTTCGGCGGCGTCAACAACGTGCGCCGCGCCATCAAGGCATTCGAGGGCGCCGGCGTCGCCGGACTCTTCATCGAAGACCAAGCGTTTCCGAAGCGTTGCGGGTACCTGCCGGGAAAGACCCTCATCCCCGTCGAGGAGATGGTCGCGAAGATTCACGCGGCGCTCGATGCGCGGAACGATCCGTCGTTTTACTTCGTCGCTCGTACCGACGCGCTTGGCGTCGACGGCATCGATGCCGCGATCGAGCGCGCGCACCGCTACATGGCAGCCGGCGCCGACATGGCGTTCGTGCAGGGGGCCGACACGATAGAAAGTCTCACCCGCGTCTGTCGTGAGGTTCCCGGACCGCAACTCGCAAACGTCTCACAAGCCCGCGGAAAAGAACATCTTCCCCTCGCCCAGCTCGAGCAAACCGGCGCCGCCGCCTGCACGTTCCCGTCGCTCGCCCTCTTCGCTGCAGCTGCCGGCGTGGAGCGAGCCATCTCGGCACTCGCAGCCGGACTTCCCTTACACGAAATCGGCGAGGATCTTATCTCACTCAACCGCTACAACGAACTCGTGGGACTCGACGAACACAACGCGCGCGAAGAACGCTTCGAAGAAGCCGGCCGCCTGAGCGCAACACCCCCTCTGTCATCCCGAGCGTAGTCGAGGGACAGCCACGATCGTCACGATTGCCGCTGCCCCTCGACTACGCTCGGGATGACAGGGGCGCGACGGCAGCTTAAGGGGCGACGAACCGCTGCTGCCATGGCGCGCGTGACATTGGTTAGGCGCGGACTGGGTCGGGTAGCGTTAGGAGGTACTGGTGGACGAAGGCGACTGTCATGCTGCCTTCGCCGACGCCGGAGGCGACGCGCTTTACTGAGCCGTGGCGCACGTCGCCGGCAGCGAAGATGCCGGGGACGCTGGTTTCCAGGAGGTAGGGGTCGCGGTCGGCGGGCCAGGGACACGCAGATTGACGCTCGGCTAGGATATCGAGTATGTCGCGGCCGGTGCAGACGTAGCCGCCCTGATCGCGCACGACGGCGTCGGGCAGCCATGACGTTTCCGCGTCGGCGCCGATGAAGATGAACAGCGCATCCGACTCGACCGTGCGCCGTGCGCCCGTGCGCGCGTCGTTGATTTCCAACGCCGTGAGGTGATCGGCGCCTTGCGCTGCCACGATCTCGCTGTGCGGCTCGATCGTTACGTTTGCTTTCCTTGCAAGTTCGTCGATCAAGTACCGCGACATCGTCGACGAGAGGCCGCTGCCGCGCACGAGAATCGTCACGGCCTCGGCGTAGTTGGAAAAGAACATCGCCGCTTGACCGGCAGAGTTTCCGCCACCGACGAGGTGCACGCGCTTGCCGCGCGTCGCGAGTGCTTCCGTGCGCGCGGCACCGTAGTAGACGCCGCGCCCGCTAAGATCCGCGACGCCGGGTGCGTCGTGCTTACGCCAGGTGACGCCGCTTGCGATCACGACCGCTCGCGCGCATACGAGTGTGCCGTCATCGAGCACGAGTGTGTGCGGTTCGCCCCCGGTGGCCGGCTCGAGGCGCACAACATCGCGCGCGACGATGATCTCGGCGCCGAAGCGTTCGGCCTGATGGAGCGCGCGCTTGCCCAATTCATCGCCCGAAACGCCGGTCGGAAAGCCGAGATAATTCTCGATGCGCGATGACGTGCCGGCTTGGCCGCCGGGCGCTTCGCGCTCGAAGATGACGGTGCGCAGACCCTCGGAGGCGCCGTAGACCGCGGCTGCGAGTCCGGCCGGTCCGGCACCGACGACGGCCAGATCGAAACATCCGGCGCCCGGTTCCGTCTTGAGACCGACTGCTTCGGCAAGTGTGCGGGACGCCGGCGCGATAAGGCGCGTGCCGTCGTGAAGCAAGATGATCGGATACAGCGGCGCGTCGTGCAGGTCGGCCGGAATACTCAAATTACTATTGGCGTCGTCGGGATCCAGCCACACGAACGCGACGTGATTGCGGGAGAGAAAATCGCGCACATCATGACAGGCAAGGTCCCAGCGCGGTCCGACGATCGTGACGGTGATTCGGATCGTTTCGAGTGCGTCGCGTTGCAACGCTCCGACCCGGTTCGACATTGTCGTAATGAGCTTGCCGTGAAGTACCGGGCAACTCAGGATGAGCTGGCGAAAATCGACCGGGTCGAGACGGAAAACGCGCGACTGTTCGAGCGCGCGAACGCTCACGACCGCTGCCGTATCGAGCAGCAGCGGCGTCTCGCCGAACGTATCGCCGGGTTCATACTCCATGACCTTGTGTTCGTCACCACCGCTGCCTTTGCGAACGTCGAGCCGGCCGCTGATGCAACCGAAGAATGACGGAACCTCGCCTTCGGAGACGAGCCAGTCGCCCTCCGCCAAGTGAATGTCGGCAGCACGATTGGCTATCGTCTGAAGTTCGCCGTGCGGGACGTCTTCGAACAACTTCATCGCGCGGAGATGTTCGACGGTGATCATCGTTCCGGCGTCACTTCCCACCCGGTAAGGTCCGGGAAACGCCGGGCGGCATTTGCTGATCGAAAACGTGCAGCAGCAGCCCGGTCATGAGGTAGTTGCCCATCAGAAGAGTAATGTTGACCAGCAATTCGGTTCCGAACAAGCGCTGTGCGTTCGCAAACGTCTGCGGCGCGACGCTGTGCTGCGTGACACCTTCGCGACCCAGCATGATGATCGCGGCTTCCTTTTCGCCGAGTCCGGTTACGGGTTTGCGATCGCGGACGACGGCGATGACCTCGTCGGCCATGCCCAGTTTACGCGCTGCGCGCTCGTGCGCGCTCCACTCGAACGCCGAATCGATCTCGCGCGCTGCAACCATCATGACGAGTTCGGAGAGGACCGGATCGAGGCCGATGTGGAGGCGCAGGGTCTGATTGAGTTCGGCCACGACGAGCCGGGTGTTCGAGCCGTAAAGACCGATGCCGGCCGGGCCCTGCATACCCGCGATCGTCGAGCCGTGCATGACGTCATCGTACGCTTTCCGGCTGTCGTCGGTCGTGAGCATGTCGCGCGTGATCAACGGCGCGCGATTGCGCGAGCTTGCGTAGATGTCGTTGGGCAGCGTTGGGTCGGTGCCGGGCCGGTCGGCGGGCGTCTGCGCGCCGGCAGACGTTGCATTTGCCGCTGCGAGAGCGGCAGCGGTGCCCCCAATGAAGCTACGTCGATCGGTCATCGGTACCTCGGGCGGATTAACTCGCGACGATCAGCGCATCGAGCGCGACCGCGCCGTCGGGATAGAGGGTGAGCGGGTTCAGTTCGATTTCGCTGATTGCCGGCGTCGCGTCGACGAGCGCACCAAGCAGGGCGAGCACCTTGGCGGCAGCCCGCACATCCAGCGGCGGCGCCCCGCGTATTCCGTCGAGAACCGGCGCGGCCCGAAGACGTTGCAGTGCCGCGACGATCGCATCTTCGCCCGCAGTTCCGGGAATCACAACCGTGTCGTGCAACGCCTCGGCCCAGATGCCGCCGAGGCCCGCGACGAGGGTCGTGCCCCACTGCGGGTCACGCCGGGCGCCGGCGATGAACTCGACGCCGGGTTTCGCCATGGCCTCCACCAGCGCACCGTCGATGACCGCGGCCGGCGCCGACCGCGCGACGTTGGCGTGCAGCCGTTCCCAGGCGGCGTCGAGTGCCGCCGCATCGGCGATGGCGAGCGCGATCGCGCCGGCATCGGTCTTGTGCGCGAGCGTCGCGGACTGCAGTTTGAGGGCGACGGGAAAGCCGATCTCCGCCGCGGCGCGCAGCGCGGCCGCGCGATCGGTCACGAACGCGCCGCGCGGAAACGCGACGCCGGCGGCGGCAAGCATCGCTTTCGCGCGATATTCGGGCACGATGCCCGCACCATCGATCGGCAATGCCGCCGGCAGCGTTCGCGCCGCAGGCGGCGGTTGCGCGCACCGGACGCCGTAACGCGTCACGAGCGCGAGGGCGCGGAGGGCCCGCTCGGGCGAACGGAAAAACGCGATCCCCGCCGCGGCCGCTTCGCGAAAGGCTTCTTCCGGCATCGGCGCGTCGTACACCATCGGCGCAAGGATTGCCGGACGCGTGCGCGTGGCTGCGAACGCCGGCCACGTGGTGCGGAGTTTCTTGATCCCCAGTTCCGCTTGTCCGTAGATCGGCGAAATCACCGTGCAGCCGGTTGCCTCGTCATTCGCCAGCGCGGCGATCGCCTTCGCATAGAGCTGCGGATCGACGAGTGCGTGTGCGGTGAGATCGAGCGGGTTTTCCACCGCGACGAAGTCCGGCACGATGGCCGTAATCGCGGCGATCGTATCCTCGCTAAAGCGCGGGACCGGGAGCGCTACCTTTTCACAAAAATCGAGTTCGATTCCCTTGAGTGCCCCGGAGTCGGTGATGAGTGCCGGGCCTTTGGTTGGAATCGCCGGAAACTTTGCCAGTAATTCGATGACGTCGATCAAATCTTCCAGCGTATCGACGACCACGACGCCCGCGTCCTCGACGATCGTGCGGATGAGCGCGTGATCGCCGACGAGCGAACCCGTGTGTGAAAGGGCCGATGCGCGTGCCGCTTCGCTGGCGCCCGGCTGAAGCATCACGATCGGTTTGCTGCGTTCGCGGGCGTGCGCTGCGGCCGCGAGAAAACGCTGCGGGTTGCGGATCTGTTCGCAAAACAGTGCGATCACGGCGTTGCGATCGTCGTCGATCATCGGCCCGAGGAAATCCTCGACACCGAGCACCGCCTCGTTGCCGGTCGAGATCTGGTAGGTTACGCCGATCCGTTTTGCGGCGAGCGAGAAGCGGGTCACACTCGGCGTGCCGCCGCTTTGACTGATGAACGCGACTTGCGGCGGCGGCGGATCGCCTTCGGGTTGCGCCGGCGAAAACGTGACCGCGAGATCGTTGAGATAGTTGACGAAACCCAGGCAGTTCGGACCGAGCAGCGAGATGCCGGCCGCGCGCGCGATGGCGGCCATCTCGGCTTGGGCCGCGCGTCCTTCATCATCCAACTCGGCAAAGCCGGAGGCGTAGACGATCGCCGATGCGACTTCGCGCCGCGCACACGCCTGCATCGCATCGACGACGGCCGCACGCGGCAAGAGTAGCAGCGCAAGATCGATGCCCATGGGCAGATCGTCGATCGTCGGCACGCACGGCCGCCCGATCACTTCCGTGCGACCGCGGCTCACCAGATGAACCTCGGCTTTATAGCCGAGGCGTTCGATGTTGCCGAGAATCGCAGCCGCCGGCGACATCGGCTGCGGCGACACCCCCACGATCGCAATCGATCGCGGCTGCAGCATTCGCTCGATACCGGTGCTCCCTGGACGAGCTTGGGATGACATGTCGTTGTTAGATTCGCAGGAGGCGGGTGGCATTTCCGCCGAGGACTGCGTCACGGGCGGCCGGCTCTAGGTTGAGGCGTTCGACGTGACTGAGGTCCGAATCGATGTAAGGATCGTCGGTTCCGAGGAGCAGATGGTCTGAGCCGACGGTATCGAGCGCGAGGTTTAGCGCTGCTTTGCTGAACGCCGTCGTATCGTAGTAGAGCTGCTTGATGTAGATGCTTGGCAACTGTGAGATGTACTTACGGCAGTCGGGGAAGAGCCGATAGCCGTTGTCGAGGCGTTCCATCAGCATCAAGAGCGCGCCCCCGGTGTGCGCCATGATGTACGGAAAGTTTGGGTAGCGCTCGAAGATTCCGCTGTAGATCAAGCGCGTGGCAACGAGCGTCGTGTCGAAAATAAGACCGACACGCAACGGCAATTCGAACTCGCGCAGGTCGGAGATGTCCTTCGGAAACATCGGGTGTTCGAAGACCGGCAACCGCAAGGCGTCGATGCGCGCCCACAGGCGCTCGTAGCGTGCGTCGTTGAGCGCGACGCCGTTGACGTTCGAACCGATGATGACGCCCTTCATACCGAGTTCGCCGACGGCACGGTCGATTTCGGCCAGTGAAGCGTCGACATCGTCGAGCGGCAAGCTGGCCAAACCGACGTAGCGATCCGGATACGAGCGGCAGAGCGCGGCCAGCGTATCGTTGATACGCCGCGTGACCTCGATCTGCGCGGCGCCGGTCCAGTGATACACGTTCGGCGTGCTCAGCGACAGCGCGCGCACGTCGATCCCCTTGCGATCCATTTCGCTGATCCGAAATGGAATGTCGAACCAGTTCTCGCGCGTCCACGCAACGGTCACGCCGTCGCGGCGGTACAGGGTCTGGCCTTCGGGCGTCGTTTCTGCCTCGAGCCCAAGCAGTTCGCGCAACTCTTGGGTGTAGACGGGATCGACGATGTGGGCATGAATATCGACGCGGCGCATCAGATTACAATTTTCTAGGCGTCAAGCCGGACCTGCGGTAGTGGGTGGCTTGCCTGTGGTGAAGAAGCTATTGGTATGGCGAGGACCGATCGTTCCGACGAAAGCGCGCTGCGCGACGGCGTGCGTGGGGTTTGCGCGAAGTTTCCCGGCGCATACTGGCGCGAACTCGATGAGACGCACGCGTACCCCGAGGCGTTCGTCCAGGCGCTGACCGAAGCCGGGTATCTGGCGGCGCTCGTTCCGGAGAACTATGGCGGCATCGGGCTCACGCTTGGCGATGCATGCATCATTTTGGAAGAGATCCATCGCTCGGGTGGCAACGCCGCCGCTTGTCACGCGCAAATGTACACGATGGGAACGTTATTGCGTCATGGCAGCGAGGAGCAAAAGCGGCGGTATCTGCCGGACATCGCTTCGGGCGAGTTGCGGCTACAGGCGTTTGCCGTTACCGAACCCACGACCGGTTCGGATACGACGCAATTGCAGACAAAAGCCGTGCGCGATGGTTCGTCTTACGTGGTCTGGGGTCAAAAAGTCTGGATATCGCGAGCAGCGCAGTCGGACCTGATGATCTTGCTCGCGCGCACGACGCCGGCGGATCAGGTCAAGAAACGCAGCGACGGCCTCAGCGTATTTCTCATCGACATGCGCGAAGCCGTCGGCAACGGCCTGACGATTCGTCCGATCGCAACGATGATGAATCATTCGACGAACGAGCTCTTCTTCGATAGCTTGCGTATCCCGGCCGACAGTTTGATCGGTGAAGAGGGGAAGGGCTTCCGTTATATCTTAGACGGCATGAATGCCGAGCGCATTCTCATCGCCGCCGAGTGCGTCGGCGACGGCCGCTGGTTTACCGAACGATCGGCAACGTATGCCAAAGAGCGTCAGGTGTTCGGCCGGCCGATCGGCCAGAACCAAGGCATCGCGTTTCCGATCGCGCGCGCTTATGCAAACATCGAGGCAGCCGATCTCATGCGGCAAAACGCGGCCCGCCTCTATGATGCAGGGAAGCCGTGCGGCGCCGAGGCGAACATGGCCAAGCTTCTCGCCGCCGATGCGTCGTGGGAAGCGGCAAACGTCTGCATGCAAACACACGGCGGTTTCGGTTTCGCAACCGAATATGACGTCGAGCGAAAATTCCGCGAAACGCGCTTGTATCAAGTCGCACCCATCTCGACGAACTTGATCCTCTCATACGTCGCCGAGCACGTACTCGGCTTGCCCCGCTCCTACTAGCCACGCCCCTGTCAGGAGAAACGATGCCCGTTCGCGTCCTAGTCACGATCACTGCCCCGAACGCAGAGGCCGCCGCCGCAGCGTTTGCCGAGCGCGTCGAGGCGTGCCGGCGCACGGAGGCCGACGAGGAGGGCTGCCTGCAGTACGAAGTGTTTTCCAGCCGGCAGCATCCCGAACGCTTCGTGCTGTGCGAGTTATGGACGAACAAGGCGATCTACGACAAACACTGGCAACTCGTCACGGAACGGCGTAAAAATAGCCCACCGCCGCCGTCGGCGCTGAGCATGTCGGTCGAGATGTACGAGCAACGGATCTACCAGGTCGTCGACGGAACGTGGATGGCCGCCGACCCGGCCGAACGCAGCGAAACAATTCGCTGGGTCGGCTAACCTAAGCGGCGTCCGCTACTTCTCGGCCGCGTCCGTGTCGATGTCAATCTCGACCGGATAGCCGGCGAAGAGTTGGTTGTCGAGCATCTTTGCAAACACGATGCCGAAGTCGCGCCGGTCGATTGTGGCGGTCGCCGAGTACGCAAAGTGGCGCTTGCCCTTGGTTACCAGGCTGTTGACGACCTTGCCGGTGAGTACAACGGATTTGGTGATGCCGTGCAGCGTGAGGTCGCCCGTCATTTTGAACGCGGCCGGCCCCCCCTCGATCTTCTTTTCCACAAACGTCATCGTGGGGAACTTATCCGTTTCGAGGTAATCTTGGCGCAAGCTGTTGTCGCGGTTGACGTCCTCCGAGTTGACGTTCTTCATATCGAACGTCGCGCTACTCGCCGTCGGTAGCCCGGCGTCGTTGAACGTCGCGGTGCCGCTAATGAGCGGTATTTGTCCGTGCACTCGGCTGAGGCCCAAATGCGTAACGGTGAACTGGGCCTGCGTGTGCGGGACCTCGAGCACGGCATCCGTCGCGAGGGCCGGCGCGACCATTGCCGCGGCGAGCACCCCGGCAAGAACGAAACGTTTGATCACGGAATCTCCTTCGCGGCGCTGCGGCGAGCGGAATCAGGGGAACGATGTAGAGTTGCCAAGCATGGAC
>Ga0182030_10028178_pt1 | contig 10052 bp, 8 predicted proteins | sample 812S3MmetaG_FD_121299 | JGI IMG/M metagenome (GOLD analysis project Ga0182030, IMG submission 121299) | Permafrost microbial communities from Stordalen Mire, Sweden - 812S3M metaG (Illumina Assembly) | ecosystem: Environmental > Terrestrial > Soil > Wetlands > Permafrost | place: Sweden... | reverse complement strand
GAATGTCTTTTCTCTGGGTGGAAAGGTGATCGGGTCCGCGCTCGCGTGGGAACTGATCGAGACGTTTCTGAAAGCTCGCTTCAGCGGCGCGGAGCGCCACCGACGCAGAGTCGACAAAGTGAAGACGCTCGAAACGCATGAGGTTGCATTTTGACTGTATCCATGAGCTAACCGCATTCTGGCGCGAATGAGAAGCAGTCGTCAATTGCGGATCGCTGGGATCGAACTTCCCCAGGCCGCGAAGGCGGGAGCCAAACGTGTCCGCTATCGGCAGGGATTGGTACTCACAAACCGCGCGACGGAGGATATTCCATGATCGAGATTCTAAAGAACTTTCCCGACAATGTCATAGCGCTCTCCTGCAAGGGACAGGTCACAAAAGAGGATTATGACGGGGTTCTTGTTCCGGCCATTCTCGAAGCGCTCAAACGGCACGACAAGATCCGGCTTCTCTACACGACCTCTGCGGATTTCACCGGCTACGACCCAGGTGCTATCTGGGAGGATCTCAAGATTGGCGTGGAACATCCCACGCGCTGGGAGCGCGTCGCGGTGGTCACGGACGTGGACTGGATCGTACAAATGATGAGGCTATTTAGCTTCCTTGTGCCCTGCTCGACGAAGTTGTTTCCAACTTCAGAGTTCGCGCAGGCCCATGCCTGGATCATCGCCGCGATTTGAGCCCAGAAGGACGCAAGCCAGCATGATGAGTTGCGTCCTGCCTGCTTATCAGCGGTGCGTCGCAAATCAGTGAGTGTTCCCGCGCTGCCGCGCGACTACATCACCTGCACGCGGGCGTAGCTTTGTAAGCACCACAAATTCGCGAATCAGCGTTTCAATCGCTTCGGCACCTTTTTCAGCAGAGGAAACCACATGGAATTGGGCATGATCGGATTAGGTAGGATGGGATCCAACATGGTGCAACGCCTTCTGCGGGCCGGCCACCAGTGCGTTTCTTACGACGTGCATCTGGAAGCCGCGCAAGCGCTCGTTAAAGACGGTGCAGTCGGGGCAACGTCGATTGAAGACTTCGCCAGGAAGCTGAAAGCGCCTCGCGCCGTCTGGATGATGGTGCCGGCAGCCGTGGTCGATGAGACGCTGAAGGCACTCATCCCGTACCTCGAAAAGGATGATGTGGTTATCGACGGCGGCAACTCCTATTATCACGATGACATCCGCCGCGCTGCCGAATTGAACCGGAAGGGCATCCACTATGTGGACGCAGGAACCAGCGGTGGGGTGTGGGGCTCGGAGCGAGGCTACTGCCTGATGATCGGCGGGGACGACAACGTAGTACAGCGCATTGATCCCATCTTTTCTGCCCTCGCCCCAAGCATCGATTCGGCGCCACGCACGCCGGGTCGGGAAAAGGTCGGCGGAACGGCCGAACACGGCTATCTGCATTGCGGTCCGAACGGCGCCGGCCACTTTGTCAAGATGGTCCACAACGGCATCGAATACGGCATGATGGCTTCGTACGCGGAAGGTTTGAACATTCTGCGCCATGCCAACGCGGGCAAGCAGAAGCAGACCGTGGATGCCGAGACCACGCCGCTGCGTAACCCCGAGTACTACCCCTATGACCTGAACATTGCCGACATCGCCGAGGTCTGGCGCCGCGGCAGCGTCATTGCTTCGTGGCTGCTGGACCTAGCCGCCATCTCCCTGCTCGACAGCCCCGACCTGGCGAAGTTTGAGGGGCGTGTATCGGATTCGGGAGAAGGGCGGTGGACGATCAAGGCGGCCATCGACGAGTCGGTTCCAGCCCCCGTCCTTAGCGCCGCGCTCTACGAACGCTTCAGCTCGCGAGGCGAAGACGACTTTGCCGAAAAAGTGCTTTCGGCGCTGCGGTTTCAGTTCGGTGGCCACAAGGAGAAGGCAGCCGACAGCAAGGGAGGCGCCTGATGGCCCGGTCCCATTCAGACGCGCTGGTGATCTTCGGTGTGACGGGCGATCTGGCCCACAAGATGATCTTCCCGGCACTCTATGCAATGGTAAAAAAAGGCGCGCTCAAAGTTCCAGTCATCGGTGTCGCCTTTCCAAAGTGGAGCATGGAGCGCCTGCACAAGCGTGTGACAGACAGCATAGAGCGATCGGGCGGAATCGACAATAAACGCGCATTGCAACATCTTCTCTCTCTGCTCAAGTATGTGAGTGGAGACTATAAGGATCCATGCACGTTCACAGCGATCAAAAAAGTGCTGGGCAAGGCGCGGAGGCCTGCCCATTATCTGGCAATTCCTCCGTCTCTCTTCGAAACGGTGATCAAAGGTCTCGCCGCCGCGAAACTGGCTGATAACGCACGCGTGATTGTCGAAAAGCCTTTCGGGCGCGATCTTGCCTCCGCACAGGAACTCAACCAGGTCGCTCATGCGGCGTTTCCTGAAGACTCAATTTTTCGCATCGATCACATCCTCGGGAAGGAAGCGATCATGAATATCCTTTATTTCCGCTTTGCCAATTCGTTTCTTGAGCCGATCTGGAACCGTAACTACGTGGCCAGCGTCCAGATCACTCTCTCGGAGAGTTTCGGCGTGGGAAAGCGCGGCGCGTTTTACGAGACAGCCGGCTGCTTACGCGACGTGATCCAGAATCACCTCTTCCAGGTCGTCGCGCTCCTTGCCATGGAACCACCTGCGAGCCGGGACTTTGGTGCAGTGCACAGCGAGAAGGCCAAGGTCTTCAAGGCAATGCGGCCTCTGACGCCCGACGATGTGGTCCGCGGCCAGTACGCAGGCTACCGGGATGAGCAGGACGTAGCGAAGCGCTCAGACGTGGAGACTTTCTGCGCTTTGCGACTGTTCATCGATTCGTGGCGATGGGAGGGGGTGCCATGGTATCTGCGTTCCGGCAAATATCTTCCCGACACAGCTACCGAGATTCTTGTCGAGCTGAAGCCGCCACCGCAGAGGCTTTTCGCCGATGCAACCCGGGCGACAAGTCGGTCCAACTACATGCGCTTCCGGCTCTCTCCCAACTCGGCCATCGCGCTTGCTGCACGCGTCAAGCTCGCCGGAGAGGAATTCGTCGGAGAGGAGCGAGAGCTCTACCTTTCGGAAGAGCGGTCGGGAGACGAAGCGCCCTACGAGCGGCTCTTGGGTGATGCCATGAAGGGCGACGGGGCACTCTTCACCCGCGAGGACGCGGTCGAGGCCGCCTGGGTGGTGGTCGATCCGGTTCTAAAATCCCATCACCGGGTTCGCCCTTACAAACGAGGAAGCTGGGGGCCAAAGGAGGCTGACACGCTCATCGCGGCAGACGGCGGTTGGCAAAACCCCAGCAGCGCCGACTCATCGGGGTGAAGAGCCGGATGCCGCCGTGTTTAGTCCAACCCGGCCATTGCAGGACACACCAACTCAACACCGTTCTATACAGGAGAAATCTAATGAAAACGACCCAGAAACTTCATGATATCGGCCAGAGTCTCTGGCTCGATAACATCACCCGCGGCTTGCTGTCCAGTGGTACGCTTCAACGCTACATTGAGGAGTTATCGATCACAGGTCTTACCTCGAACCCAACGATCTTCGATCACGCTATCAAGAACAGTCACGACTATGACGAAGCTATCAGCCAGAAGATGAAAGAGGGAAAATCAGGCGAGGCGCTATTCTTCGAACTGGCAATCGAAGACCTCAAGCAGGCCGCCGATCTCTTTCGGCCAATCTACGACCGGACCAATGGTGTAGATGGCTGGGTGTCTTTGGAGGTCTCGCCCCTGCTGGCTCGCGACACAGCCCGAACTCTTTCTGCGGCCAAGGCGCTCCACGCCCGTGCGGGACGGCCCAATCTATTCATCAAAATTCCGGGTACCAGCGCCGGTCTCCCTGCCATTGAGGAGGCAATCTTCGCAGGCGTGCCGATCAACGTAACCCTCCTGTTCTCTGGCGCGCAATATGTCGCAGCCGCCGAAGCATACCTGCGCGGCATCGAGCGCCGCATCGTTGCCGGGCTGAATCCCGATGTCGGCTCCGTGGCGTCACTGTTCGTCAGCCGTTGGGATGTTGCGGTAGATGAGAAAGCGCCAGAGGCTTTGCGCAACCAACTCGGCATCGCCATCGCCGGTGAGACCTATGAGAGGTATCGCGCTCTGCTTGACTCGCCGCGATGGAAGCGCATCTTGAACGCAGGCGCCCGTTCTCAGCGCCTTCTCTGGGCTAGTACCGGAACCAAGGACCCCAAAGCCTCCGACATCCTATACGTTCAGGCACTCGCCTTACCCTTCACCGTGAACACGATGCCCGAGGCCACCCTGAAGGCACTGGCCGCGCATGAAGAATTCGGCGAAGCTTTACCCTCAAACCACGGCGAGAAACTGGCAGAATTCGCCACGGCCGGTATTGACACAGGCGCCGTGGCGGCCCAACTCCTCGAAGAAGGAGTCACTTCGTTCGCCAAGTCCTGGAAAGATTTGCTGGCTTGCATCGCGTCCAAGAGCCAAGTGCTCAAGGCCGCCTGAGTAACGAGTTGGGACCACGCTCTGCTTTGTGTACGCAATTGCTCAGTGCCACGGTCTTCATTACTGAGACACTTGTTGGATGAGTGGCCTCCAGTTCGGCGACAGCTTGTGATGCTGACCAGCATGAGATGCCTGTTGGCTTGTTAAGAGGAATGTATTGCGACCGCATTGGCGCTTTGGGAGCGGCCGCCTAAGCTATGTCAGGTCAACCATGGAAAAGGAGACATCATGTTAATCAAGGCAAAGGCGCTGAAGGGTTATTCACTCAAAAGCCTCGATGGGGACATCGGATCGGCCAATGAACTCTTGTTCGACGACAGGTTTTGGACAATTCGATACCTCGTCGCAAACTCAGAGAGTTGGCTTAGCGGCAAGAAGGTGTTGATTTCGCCATTCTCTCTGAACGGTGTCAATAACTCCGATGAGAAGGTTTCCGTTCAATTGACCAAGAAGGAGATCAAAGATAGTCCTTCCATCAGCACCGATGAGCCAGTTTCCCGTCAATTCGAGAGCTCTTACAACAGCTATTATGGCTATCCGGAGTATTGGGGCGGCCCCTTTATGTGGGGAGGTTATCCGTACATTGTGCGGGATCGCGCCAGGTGGCGTTCGTCCGCCTCGGAAGCGATGATATGGGATCGCCATCTTCGCAGTACGAACGAAGTAACAGGTTACCATCTACTTGCGCTTGACGGTGAGATTGGCCATGTCGACGACTTCATCATCGATGACGATACCTGGGCGATTCGTTACCTTGTTGTGGGAACCAAGAACTGGTGGCCTGGGAAAAAAGTTCTCATTTCACCAAAGTGGATCGAGAGTGTGAGCTGGGACGCCAGGGAAGTTGTGCTTGGACTGACTCGTGAGACCATCAAGGCTGCACCCGAATACACCGACGAGTCTCTGCTCACACGGGATTACGAAACAGGCTTGTATGGGCACTACAATCGTGAAGGATACTGGGTCGAGGAACTCGCGGCCGTCTGAATGCATTTCAATAAGTTGTTGCAGCAAATCCGTGTTGAATGTGCACTTCGAAGCAAGATAGGCCACAGACCCCGCTTCCGCGCAGTCTGTGACTTATCTTGCTTTGCTCTTGACATCCCCGACCGATATTGCAAATTGCACTGAGCAGGTGTGTATGAGCTTTTTTCTCTTTAGATATCGCCTTTGCGAAGCAGGAGACTTATGTTGAAGGTTACCTCGCACTCTCTATATCTTTCGAAATCGGTAGGACTTCACCATGCCTACGTCGGCAAGCAGCAGCGCACTTCGGATGCCGACGCCATTGTATGCGGCTAGCCACAAATGCAAGCCTCCTTGATTGAATGACCTCGGAATCATAAGATCCTTTGTTCCTCAAAGATCAACAAATTTGATACTTCCCGACTACGGCACTTGGCAGACTCAGGAAGTGCCCGGTTTTGAACAGAAAAGGGAAGCCATTGCTTACTAAGATTTCATGCCAGACGGTTCATATTCTCGCCTTACTTTGAAGATTTATGCGGAGTATGAGTCCAGTTGGACATTGGGATGTGCTTGCACGTGATTTCAGCGAGATTCATAACGTTGGATGCAGGGATCTAACTACCGCACAGAGAGGGTACAGTTAATGACACCCAGATGGGTAGAGAACGAATCGATCAAGGCCGCGGTTGGCTTCTTGGGTACACGCGCGAAGTTCTTGTTCAGGATGCTTCTCACCTGTATGATCTTACCGATGACCGAATTGCCAGCAGAGACGCCACCATCAGCTACCGCTGCGTCTGACCAAGCTGCGGTTGTCGAGGGTAACAACGCCTTCGCCATTGATCTGTACTGCCAATTGCGGACTCAAAGCGGCAACCTCTTCTTCTCGCCCGATAGCATTTCCACTGCGCTGGCCATGACCTACGCCGGGGCACGTGGCGACACCGCCACCGAGATGGCGAAGACAATGCATTTCACGCTGCCGCTTCAGCGATTGCATCCGGCCATGGGAGGTATTCTTGCCAATCTCAATGCCCCGCATGATGCATACCAGCTTCGCATTGCCAACGCTCTTTGGGCACAACAGGGGTATACGTTTCTCGATGATTTCCTGCAGCTGACCAAAAGCGATTATGGCGCGGGCTTTAAACAAGTTGATTTTAAAGACGCCACCGAGGCTGCTCGATTGACCATCAACCAATGGGTTGAGCAGCAAACCGATGACAAGATCAAAGACCTGCTTCATCCAGGTGTACTTAGCTCCAGGACAAAGCTGGTGCTGACGAACGCCATCTATTTCAAGAGCGATTGGCAGACGCAATTCGACAAAGCGCAAACCAGGGAAGATGATTTCCATCTGTCTTCGGTGCAGAATACGAAAGCACCCATGATGCATCGCGACAGCGGATTCAACTACTTCGACGGCGAAACATTTCAGATCCTGGAAATTCCGTACAAGAGCGCGGAGTTGTCCATGATCATCTTGCTGCCCAATGATGCCGGCGGGCTGTTTGCTTTGGAGCAGTCGCTGACCGCGTCCAACACCAAGCAATGGCTTGGCCAGCTGCGGCCGGTTCCAAAAGTTATCCTGACATTGCCCAGGTTCAAGATGACGAATCAATTCGAGCTGCAAGACTCGCTTGGCGCGATGGGGATGACGCTGGCGTTCGATGCGCACGCAGATTTTTCCGGGATGACAGGCAACCGCGACTTTTTTATTTCAGCCGTGATTCATAAGGCCTACATTGATGTCAATGAGGAAGGGACCGAAGCAGCGGCGGCAACGGCGGTCGTGATGCGCTCGATGATGGTGAGAATGCAACAGCCGGCGCCCCCCGTTTTCCGCGCTGACCATCCGTTTATCTTCCTGATCCGCGACAATCGTTCAGGCGGTATTCTGTTCATGGGCCGGGTGGCCGACCCTACAAGATGAGAACGTGGTTGTGGTGCTCAATGCATCTTCTCGTGGTGCTACTTCCTGTCACCACCGAAGCCGACCTCGGCATCGCCTTCAACCGTGCCATGCTGCCGATTTCGGAGCTTTTGAAGGCGAGTTCGTCTTGAAATCATCAGCGGATAGCGCTCTGTTCGTCGAGAAAGTTCCTTGTGGTTCAGGCTGCGAACGTGTGGGCGGTTTTCCTGCGGTGAAGACGTTTCGGAAGATCCGTACAAACAACGTCGATACTGGATTGCTGCGCTTGCCCGGTATCGGACTGCATAGCAGTTGAGGCTTGAGGCGTAGTCTTGTCTGAGTTGGAAGCTGGCGGGGGTCCCTCATTAGTTGGAGACTTTGAAGGAGGTGCGGCAACCGTACCTGGTGCTGTCGTTGCTGGGGAGAACGAGTCGTTGACGGCCGGTGAATTAGGAGTTTGCGCCGCCGGCCTTGAGGAAACAGTAGGAATTGCATTGGGTAGAGGCCGCAAGGCTTCAACAGGGAAGGTGATCGAATTGACAACAGAAGGATCATCGTGGAGCTTTACGTAGAGTTGTCCATCGTTAGGACGGGGAACCGACAGAAAGTATCCCGGAAAGCCCTCAGGAATCTGGATGGGGTGAGTAAATTGTGGATCGCTTGAAACCGAATCCACCAGAAATAGCTTGGCTCCGGCAAGTTTGCAGGGCTGGCCGGCCATGTCAGGACATTTTAGATCGTCGAATACTGGCAGTCGAACCAGCGTAGCAAGAGGCTGCCAATCACCCGCAACGCCGTTCTCAATCATGCGGAAGCGAAGTGGGCCCCAAGCGGAGGCAGGAAATGCCTTACCCGTGTCGAGCATAGCTACGGCTACCTGTGAATCCTCGAGGGTCAGACCGCTGATGAGCGTGAGGGTTGTCAGATACGCGCCATGGACAGTACCCACTTCAAGCTTTTCTTCGCCGGTGAAAGCCGCCGGTACCTGGGCATGAATCGAAAAGGTCAATTGAGAGTTCTGCGGAATCTCATCTTGGTCAGAAAGCTGAAAATGATTGGCGGCGCTGGATGCGGATGGCTGTGCGCTTTTACCGATCAATGTGACCTTGGGACGTGGCGACGCAACAGTAATGTCGAGATTGAAAACGCGACCGTCCTTCAGAATGACCTTAGCAGCAGAAGCCTCTCCCTCCTTGAACACGTTGGTTGCTTCGATGTCGGATGTGACCAAAGGCACTTCGTCCGCATTTTCGGATGAAGGAAGCGGTCCCGGCTTGAAACTGACCCCGTTCAGCGTTAGTTCTTTTACGTCCTTAAGGTGACTTCCTTTCAGAACGCCGGACAGGTCACCAGCATGGAGGATAAAGCTGTCGAGATGGCTGGGTTGCGCAAATGCTTGCAGCGAAACCGTGTCGGGATCTTTGCTGCCGTATTCCTTGACCAGTAGCTTAAGGGCGCCTGGCTTGATCTTTTTTAACGGTACTGTGACCGCGACCTGGTTTGGCCCAGTTGATTTCCAGTCTGCCTTTACGGTTTCCCCTGTGGGCTTCTGAAGAAGAATATTGTCAACGCAGGCAGCGTTCTCCGTTTCTAGATGCACGAGTTCATCATGACCAGCAATCAACGACTGCTGATCGTCTTCAACCAGTTGCCAGTGCTGGGGTCGAGTATTCTGCAGCTTGAACTCAGGGCCATTGTACGGTTCAAATCCCCAATAGCCGTGGAGTGAACCGTCCAGGGCATCGCCGAAGTTGGTGGGACTAAGTCCTGCGGTATTTGCAACAAATCCGCCTTTCTCGGCATCTGCCGTAACCGGCAAATCGACAAACTTGCCATTCTTCCCCTTCAAGCGAAGAACCATATCGTGGGCGTAGCCCGTTGAAAACACCAACGGAGCTCCCTCGGCAGGCAGAACCAACTCCGTTTTCTCCGCGCAATACACCTCTTTGGGGTCGACCGGATGGAGCGGTGGCATCAAGGGCGCTTCAACCGCCGGCAGCGCAACAACCAAAACGGACTTGGGATTTTGAAACGATGGAACTGAATTGAGTTCGAGTGATAACTCATCACCTTGTTCAGTTGCAAGTGCAGGAATGTATTGATACTGCGCTGTACGGAAGGATTCCATAATGCGTGCGATGTCCATGGCCGAGGCAATGTAGGGACTTGAATAGCCAAAATCTGCCTGCCGGGTGCTGCTCAATGCAAAGGCTAGATCGCTGGTGGGACCCGAGGTAAGAGCCTGAACGATTGAGGTGCTGTGCCCATCATTCAAAATTAGTGCGTCCCGTCCCTGCATCAAGCAGGAAGCCTGCAACTCGGGTATCTTCTGAAGACAATCGGAATCGAATTTGATCGAGAGGCTCCGTGCGAGCAGCGGTGAGGCAGTTTTCAAATGGTCGAAATCGGTCTGGCTGATTGTTTGAATAGCGGTTAGATAGACCGTCAACCGGGAACGATCAAGCGTCGCCTGATTGAGATCCTGCGATGCCCTCACGAAGGCGCCAGGCCTGCCGCGAACCGCGCCGACCAGCGTCTTAAAGTCTCCGCCGGTCTCCGGGGCCAGAAAGATAAGTACCTGCTGGGCACCTTTGGGGACGGTGATCTTGAGTCCGCCGCTACCTTTTGAATTCCACGTCTCCGATGAGAAAAACCAGCCCTCCGGTGGCGGATTGGTTGCCCCGCGCAAGAACGCCGCCACAAGAAGATAAT
>Ga0182030_10028177_pt1 | contig 10053 bp, 8 predicted proteins | sample 812S3MmetaG_FD_121299 | JGI IMG/M metagenome (GOLD analysis project Ga0182030, IMG submission 121299) | Permafrost microbial communities from Stordalen Mire, Sweden - 812S3M metaG (Illumina Assembly) | ecosystem: Environmental > Terrestrial > Soil > Wetlands > Permafrost | place: Sweden... | reverse complement strand
CGGTCGAAATCGGCCGACGATTTCAGCGAGCGCGTGCGCCTGCAGCATGCCGTGGTCCAGTGTGGACAATTTCGCACAACCGTTCCGGGCCTCGAGTGGAAAAGCGTTCCAATATGTTAACAAGGCCACGCGGCATCGCTTAGAGCAGCGGCTCGGTCCGGGTACAGCTGGCCGGGCAAGATCCCGACCAGTTTGCCTGATGCTCAGGAGTATTCATATCAACCGATTTGATGCAAGGTAGTCGAGCCCTTTCGCGCTCGCTTTCCTTCTACCGATCTCACCGCCCAGAACTCTCGATTGGCAATTACTGGTGAGGCGTCAAGGACGTATCAAGACGTGTAGCTACACGCGGCCGTGAACGGCGTCAAAGTGTGCGTCGCCGCAAGGATAATTAAGAATACCAAGGCATCGCGACTGCGGCATATCGAGTGCGATTAGAGAGGTTGAACCAGCCCAAGGCCTTCATCATCGAAGCCAATATTACGGCGAACATGTTTTCAGGTGTGAAGAACATGAGGAACTGCGCCGTACGAATGACTTCAGGCGAATAATGTGCAACCAGGCTGGCAAGAAGAGATAGCGAGTCGCGATGCACAGAACGCTCGCCATGCACACCAAAATGAGCGAAACCGTCAGGAATTCGCGTTCGCGACCGGGTTCTCGGCGAACCCAATTGCGAATCGCGGTCGGAATGCCGAACGTCAACAGCTATGCGAGAAGTGCCGGCCAGAGCAGCATCGCCGATGTCGCGTCGCGGGCGGTGGCGCCGAGTACGCGTGCGGTGATGATTCCGGTGAATACGTTTAAACCGACGATGGAGAAACGCGTAATCGTGGTCTGCGCAACGGCTGCCACTCCTCGAGTCGAAGCGAAAAGCAAACGACCGAAGCGGGGCGTGACCGTCCAAGCGCTCACTGCTGCGGATACTCGTTCAAAAGAAGCTTGCTAGTCAACGTTACGCGGGAAACTTGTGACGCTATCGTGATACGAATAACGAACACTATTGCGCCTTCAACGCCTAGAAGCTTCTTGTACTCGGATCTGCGACGTCGCCCCTGACCAGCCGAAGGCGCGCCACTATTTAGGAAAACCGCCAATGAGAGAGATCAGTCGCTCCATACCAGATATAACGCGGCGATTCGATCGGGGATCGCCGCGTTATATGCGCGCGCAAGAATAGACCCTTGCCGTGGTTTCCGTCGCCAATGCAGGAGATTTCTATATGGGCAAGCCCTACACCATTGTAATAATTTTTTGGGCGATCTGTCTTACCGCATGCGCAAGTTGCGGCGTTGCTCCGGCGTCGCAACCGAGCAGCACCTACACCCCGGACGATCAGGTTCCGGCGAGCACCTCAGTTTTCGGAGTGACGGCCTCGACATCATCGTTCATTTCGGGAGTTGCAACGGCGGCGCCGACCGTTTTAGCGCCCGCGCGCAGAGCGTTCCTCGGCGCCTTCTTTCGTCCTGAAGGCCCGACGCCGTACGGAGTATTTCTGGCGAGTGCCGCGCAAACGGCTCCCGAGCCATATCCAAGCCCTTCCTCCGTTCTCTTCGGCTCAAAGGGATATTGCGACGCGATCGCGGCGAACGGCGTATCGATTTCCAGCGGCTACCGAGTCGACCCAGTCAAATTGTCGAACGTGGTCGACCTCGGCGTGGGATGGACACGCACGCCCGTGTCCGCTATGTTCGACGATCTTTCACAAATCTATGGCGCGGGCCATTACAACTTTGCAGACCTCGATTCGGCACAATGTGCGCTTCTCCGTCATCACATTACGCCGCTTATCGCCCTCGAAGCCGGTCCCGTGCAATACAATTCCATTGCGGGGCGAATTTCGCCGGCCGTGATTCAGCATTACAAGACCGCCGCCGACTTCGGTAGATGGTGCAGCACGGTTGCCGCGCACGAGGTTGCCAGGTTCCCCGCTGTCACTCGATACTCACTGCCGGGAAACGAAGTCAATAGCTACCCTCAATCGTTTCCCGGAGGCGAAGCAGGCATAGCGGCCTACTCGGAGGCGTGCTATCAAGCCGTAAAGGCCGTCCAACCCCGCTCGACCATTTACGGCTTCGAGCTAAACATGGATGGTGCGCTGAACCCGTTTGCATCAGTATTTGTAGAGAAACTCTATGCGTTAGGCTGCCGTGTCGGGACGTGTTACGATGGGCTCTCGATCCACCTCTCGCTGCGCTATCCAATCCCCGCGGCGGCGGTGCCATGTTACCCGAGTCCCAAGGGTGACTATGGAATGCAATGTGTCGCGTCAATACGAAGCGCCGCCCACGCTGCGATACATCTCATTATCGGAGAAACCGTGTATGTGGTACCAGGCAGCGTACCGGACGAAACGGCTAAGGCCAAAGCGGTCGCGGCTGAATTTCGAGCCTTTGAGGCCGATTCATCGATCGACGGCGCGCTTTACGCGAACGTCGATGAGTGCGCCGTCTACCCCTCCGGTTACTTCATCGGCGGCTGTTTGGTGAATACGAGCGGAATGCGACTGCCCGCTTTTTTTGCTTTGCGAAACATGTTTGCATCCTCTCCGTAGGAACGTTCTCCCGTCGCTACGACAAACTAGACGACTCCGAAACCGATCCGGCAGCGCAAACGCGTCGGCTCTCTCAGAGCCACGTTTGGTATCGGCATTCGGCGAGCGTGCAGCTTGCTCAACCTCAATCGCGCAATATACTGCAAACCCAAAGCGGGCCCATCAACTAAGCTCTTGCTCCAACGAATCGATGCGATCGCGGCAACTCGCGTGCACTACAGTTATTGACGACTTAGCGTCCTTCTTAGGGGGCGGAGTTGTTCGCCATCAACGATAAACGCGTCTATCGCCCTTATTCCCGTGCGAAGGCTGACTTTGGGGCAACCGTACTGGCCAGGGCAGCAACGCCTCGTCGCAGCGGCTTATCCCCGCACCGATTATGGTGCGCTCAATGACGACTGCTTTCGGATTGTCGCCAACAATATGCCTCGGAATGCTACCGCGGCATTCAATAGGCTCGCGCTGCCAATTCCTGGAGCGCAGTATAGGCGGGGAGCTTCGTACCGACCGAATCGACGAGGCATCCCCCGACAAAGTAACCGCTTGGGTAGAGATCGCACTCGTCGATATTCGCGTAATTGACGCCGTCGATGTCTGGATTGCGCGCGAAGGCTTCGAGCGCAGCCACCACGGCGCGTGCTTTTGTTGCCTCGTCGGATACGCCTCGGGGAACCGGATAGACGGTTTCACCGATGAGTATATGGATCGCCGCGTGCGCGGCGTGCTGAATATCCGCGACGCACTGCAGACTGTACTTGCCGAACCAGGCGGGATGACACGGGGTTGACGGCGGCGGAATCGGATAGTTCAACGTAAGGTGAATCGAGAGGCCATCGTAGCACGTTCCCGGCTTACAGCCGAGGTCGTAAAGGCGTTGGACGAAGGCCACTGGGTCAGCGTGCCGATCCATGTTCAGTTCGAAGCCATAGACATAGGCGTGCTGATCGGCCGCCTTCACTGCCTTGTAGCACGCCTCGGAATAGGCTGCAATCTGCGCTTCGCCGCCGGGAAACAGCCCAGGGTTTGAATTCACTTCATTCCCAGGTAGTGAATAGCGATGGACTATTGAGAACGTCTTACGTTCGTGCGTTGCGACGAAACCGCACCAGCGTCCGAAGTCCCCTGCGGTCTTGTACTGCGGAAATGATTGCGGCGAGTACTGCCCCGGCACAACATCGTACTGAACCGGGCCGGCCTCGAGCGCCAACATTGGAACGATCTTGTGGCGAACGAGCGCGCACTGGGCGGAATCGAGGTCGGAAAGAAAGTACTGCTGGGATCCGGCAACATGCGACATGTCGTCAAAGAATGGCGCAGCCAGCGTTCGGGTCCAGCGAACACCGAGACCAATAATGTCTGCTAGCTTGCTTGTGTCAACGATGTAACCGCTTGAAATCGAGACGCCATTTGCTGCGACCTCATCGCAGTACCCACCCGCGCCGAAGAGTTTCGTCGTTGGCTGTGGGTACGGTTCCGGCGCTACATTTTTCGAATAGACGGAGAAAACGCCGTAAGGTGGCGGACCTTGCGCACGAAAGAATGCACCAAGGAAGCCTCGGCGGACAACCGGGAGGGCGTTTGCGGGACTCGCTGGACCGCCGTTTGCCTGGGCGCAGCCGCACATTAGAATTATCGTGGTGAAAAAGAGAAACAGGGTGCGTACGGTCACCATGCTTCAATCTTCGGCAAGGGCCCAGCAATCGCCGTCACCTTACTGGGTGCCGTTAAGTTTCTGGCGAATTCCTCCACTCTGTATGACGGTGTACAACTCCTTGGATCCACAGTCAACATGGCCCGAGTCTTGGCAGTTGAGCCAAAAGTACGATGAACTTGAGCTGTACGGTTCTCGTCGCCATCTGGGTTACACGTATGCCTACGACGTTCGCAAGCGGCAAATATACGATTTGATCAGCCATGCAGTTGAGCCAGGCGAGCGGATCATCGATATTGCGGCTGCACAGGGGAATTTTACAATCGCGCTCGCCAAAGCGGGATACAATGTGACCTGGAACGACATTCGTGCCGAACTCATTGACTTTGTGAAGCTGAAGTATTCAGGGCCCCGGGTCGACTTTTGTCCCGGAAACGTTTTCGACTTACGAGCCAATGAACAATACGATGCGGCGCTCGTATCCGAAGTCATCGAGCACGTTGCCCACCCCGACCAATTCCTCGCGCATATTGCTGGACTCGTTCGGCCCGGGGGCGCCATCGTGCTAACGACGCCGAATGGAGGCTACGTGCGTAACCGGCTGCCACGCTTCTCGGAGTGCCGAGAGTTCGAAGAGTTGGAGGAGACGCAATTCGCACCGGACGCCGACGGGCATATCTTCTTGCTGCATTCCGACGAAATACGGTTGCTGGCGCGCGGCGCGGGACTCGACGTTCTGGAGCTACGAAGGTACGCAAACCCGCTAACGTGTGGCTATTTGGGGACGGGTCCGCTTCTGCAGGTCTTGCCGCGGGAATTCATTCGCTGTTTGGAGCGCGTGACCGAGTGCCTGCCGGTTGCGATTTCCGACCGCATCAACACCGGACTCGCAGTTTTGCTTCGCAAGTCTTGAGGAATTTTGCCCTGCAAACACTGAAAAGCGGCTAAATAGCCCTCGATCGATGCAGCGTAGGTGCTGATCTCGTCGAAATAGCCGGTATTTGCGGCAAGAACTTCTCACCAAAACGTAAACCAGTGATCGGTCGGCGCGGTATGACCAACTGTTACTGGAAATATCTCTCCGCGAGTTGTTGTAAGGCGGTGTACGCTGGCAGAATCTGGCCCCCAGTGCTTATCAGGCACCCATCAAAGAAATAACCGCTCGGGTACAATGCGCACTCGTCAACGTTAGCATAGCTCACACCGTCCACGGTTGGGCTCGCGGCAAACGCGGTAAATTCGGCCGCGACCGCGAGCGCCTTTGTCGCTTCATCAGGGACGCTGCCAGGTACCGGGTACATCGTCTCGCTGATGAGGACATGTGATACATTTGCCGCACCTTCGACAGCAGTGATGCACGCGAGGCCGTACGTGCCCCCGGGGTTTGGATAACACGTCGCGGTCGCTGGTGGGATGGGATACACTAATGTAAGATGCATGGCAATGCCGTCGTAGCACGTGCCGGCCTTACAACCGAGCGCGGCTAGTGCACTTATGAAGGCCGGTACATTGATGCTACCATCCATGTTCAACTCAAAGCCGTACACGAAAGCCCTGGGGTTCGCCGCCTTGACCGCCGCGTAACATGCTTCCGAATATGCAGCGATTTGGGCGTTACCGCCCGGAAAAAGGCCGGGGTCGGAATCGACCTCGTTTCCGGGTAGCGAAAATCTCGTTACGCCGGGAAATGCCGCGTTTTCGTGCGCGGTAACCACACCACACCATTGCCCAAAATCAGCAGCCGTTGCGTACGTAGATTCTTGCGTCGGTGAGATCGTTCCCGGAGTCGCGTTGTACTGCACAGGTCCGGCGTCTAAACCGACGACAGGGGTTATCCCGTTGCGCTCGAGGGCACATTGTGCCGAATCGAAATCGCCAAAGGCGTACTCACCGGGCCCGAAAATGTGCGAGAGGTCGTCGTCGAAACTCGAGGCTTCCGTGCGCGTCCATTTCACACCAAGGTTCACGATGTCGGCGAGCTTTGTTGGATCTACGAGATATCCGCTCGAGATCGATTGGCCGTTCGCACTAACTTCATCGCAATAGCCGGCCGCGCCGAAGAGCACAGTGCCCGGCGTCGGGTAAGGCGCCGGGGCGACGTACGGAGAGACCGCGCTAAAAACTCCGTACGGCACCGGGCCCTGCGGCCTGAAAAACGCCCCGAGGAAATTCGGGCGGGAGCCGCTCATCGTCGGGGGCGAAGACGCTGCGGAGCTCGGCGCGGCCGTGGCCCGCGCCGGCGCCGCAGCGGCGACCGGACTGGCGACGGGCACTACAGCTGCGGTCAGCGCGGACGGTTGCGCATTGCCGCCACCACCCCCGCCGCAGCCGGTGATCGCCGACACAGCGAGAACAAGCGCGATGGCTAGGCGCGCTTGTTTCGCGAAATACACCTCCATGCTCGTGGGTACTCCGACGTAGCGCTTTCGTCCGTTCGGGTAAACCATCGTTCGCCGTCTTGCTAGTCGAGGCAAGTTTTCCGTTCAGGCGCTGTCAGTGTCTTTTTTTGGTATTTTGGACTGATAAGAATGAGGCACCGGGCTGAGTACGCCGCCCAGCGGCCGCCTCAGCCCAAGCAGTTTACAACTTGCCTTTTTTCGTGTATGAGCAAGAGTTCGCAGCCACATTTCCCTGTCTACTACAATCCGGTTTGGGGCGCGCCTTTTCGCGATCGCCGCTCTTGGGCCCAACTTACGTGCCTATGAACGCTAGGAACTTGTGCAAGATGTCCTTCGATTGCGGTCCATTAGGTGGAGCCTTTACCTCTCCAAGGTATTTCAATATCTCGTACAATCGCGACGTCCACATTCGCATTTCCAATGTCCGTCAACGGAACCCCCAGCCCTAAGCGTGAACGTAATAACCGACTTTGAGTCATGGACCGCGACAACGCCGCAACTTCGCCTCTCGATATTGCGACGGCTACGGACCTCGTTAACATCGCCAACGCTTTGACATACTGCTTCTTCGAAGCCGCATTTGCAGCCGAGTAATAAAGCGCATTCGCGTAATGCTTCGAACTACTATGCCGACAAGTTTCTTGGTCTAGCCGACACGTTTGGAACGGGATGTCGAATCGTGCGCTTTGATAACCCGAATTTCCATGACAGTCTGATTGAGGCTGCCGAAGCTCTTTGGAACGGCGCGGACGCACTTTTTCCGTCGCTGCAGACGTCTGCGCTGCAGCAGCTTCGCCATAGCCGCGCTGCTTACGCGAGACTTCGGGAGCTCGTCGTCTGATGCGACTCGGGTGGGAATACGGCAGCGTTGGGATGCTTTTGCGCACGCTTGCAACCAAAAGTTTTTCGAAAATCCGACCGGGTGCGATGGATGAACCTGACCAATCACGATATTGCGTGGGATAAGCGTACGCGTGCTATTGCTGATCTCATTCCGCCGGGTTCGCACGTTGTGGAATTCGGCGCCGGCCGGTGTCAGTTGCGCAATTGGTTGCCGATCGATTGTACGTATGTGCCGTCGGATATCGTGAGCCGCGGACCCGATACTTGGTTGTGCGATCTCAACCGGCGACCGCTACCGAAGCTGCGCCGACAAGCGGCCGTTCAGGTCGCAGTATTCAGTGGCGTGCTCGAGTACGTGACAGACTTGACCAGCGTCCTTCGATGGCTTGCGCCCGAGACCGATTGTATCATCGCCTCGTACAATTGCGTTCCTACGTCGGACACCGCCCTTCGCTGCTCTCGCTCGCATCGCCCATGACCAACTCGCGAAGATCACGATAGTGCGGCATCGAGACGATCCTGTTCTCGTTATGTCTATGTCGTCTCCGGTATTGGCAAGAAAAGGGGCAGTCGCGATAGACGCGACCGACCGTCCGGTCAGTCGCAACGTGATATCGATGACCATAAGTTCACAGAACAGGCAGGCGTTTGTTAGCTCCTTTCGTCGAGGTCCTTTACGGCCGTTCGGTCAATTTTCCGGGCTGTGTAAACGCGTGCGCTCTATCATCGGGAAGGGGTCGATCAACTGGCGCGGGCGGGGAGAACTAGTACGTCGTTGCTAAATGGGGGGGGGATAATAATGTCGTTTTTGACGCTTCGTGTTGGCCAAGAAACCGCATATTTCGATGCATCAATTGCGAAGCTCGGCACCGAACTGCGCGACCAATATCAATCTGCGCAACCGTTTCCGTATATCGTCATCGATAACTTTCTTCCGGAAGCCATCCTCGATCGGTTGCTCGTGGAGTGGCCCGATGAGACTCTGCAGGTCTACAACCGCGTTCAGGAACGCTTGAAATTCCAATATAATCCGGAAGATCTGAAATCCACTTTCTCTCGCTCGCTATTTTACGCATTTAATGCCGCACCGTTCATCAGGTTCGTTCAGAACGTCACCGGCATCTCCGGACTTCTACCGGATCCATACTTCAACGGTGGCGGCTGTCACGAAACGAAGACTGGCGGCCACATAAGCGTGCATGCCGATTTCAATCTAAATAAAAGCATGCGGATTCTCCGACGCATAAACGTTATCATATATCTCAACAAAGACTGGCGCCCGGAGTATGCGGGTAACCTCGAACTCTGGTCGAAAGATATGAAGACCCGTTTGAAGTCCGTCGAGCCGGTCTTTAATCGTTGCATCATCTTCAATACCGATGAAGATAGCTTCCACGGGCATCCGGATCCGCTGACAACACCGGAAGGGTTGTCGCGCCGATCGCTGGCGCTGTATTACTATACAGCCTCCGATGCGATCTTCGACGAGCATCGCTTTCATACAACGATTTACAAAGTGCGGCCGAAGACGAGGGACCAATTGGATTACAAATATCTTTTCCGCGACTTCATGCTCGATTTAACGCCGCCGTTTGCGAAGCGGATCCTTCGGAGGGTGGCCCGCAGAGCCGACCCACCGCCCAATGTTTGAGCGCAACCCTAGACGACTGCGGCACCGGTACAAAAGGTGCCGAGGACTTTGGCTTCGCTGGGTTGGCAGCCGCGAACGCGCTACCCAGCTCGTTGCCGAGCAACGTCTGACTCAGCTCTAATTCATCCGCTTTGGCAACGCCGCTCGTCTCCATCATCGTCTCGGCATATAACAGGCCGGAGCTGTTAGCGCTGTCGATTGCGTCCGTGTGCAATCAAACGTACGGCGCGCTCGAGATCATCGTCCAAGACGATAGTACGAACAATGAGTGCGCTAAAGTCATTCAGGCTGCAGGCGATTCGCGCGTGCGATATACGCATAATTCTCCGGCACTCGGAACGGCGGCTAACTTACTCGCCGGCTACCGGAAAGCGACCGGCAAGTACTTCTCCACCTTGAACGACGACGACCTATACCGTCTGGACTACATCGAACGTATGGTGGAGAAACTCGAGACCGACGCAAACCTCTCCGTTGCGTTCAGCGATCAATTCATTATTGATGGCAACGGTGCAAGCCTTACCGAGCGGACCGAACAGAATACGCGCGACTGGCATCGCGAAACCCTGCGCGACGGCATCATTCACACCGCGTATGAGATTGCAATCTTGCACAAGAGCATCCCGGCAATGCAGGCCGTTTTTCGCCGCGACGTCATCGATTTCAACGATTTTCCGGACGAAGTCGAGGCCGGCTACGATTTCTGGCTGACCTACCTCGCCGTGCGCAACGGCAACCCGATCTATTACACACCGGACCGCCTGACCTATTATCGCAGCCATGAAATGAGCCAAACAGCCGCGTTATCGAATCCGTCCAAGCGCCTCGCTTTCGCGCGCTCTTCGCAGTTTATGCACACGCGTTTTCTCGCAGACAGTCGCCTTGCGTCGATTCACGCACAGTTAATCGTCAAGCTGGCTCAGGATTACCGAACGGCTGGCTTCGCGCTTCTTCG